>JACCDP010500354.1_pt1 | contig 70514 bp, 54 predicted proteins | sample 7445841 | NCBI WGS metagenome assembly JACCDP01 (sample SAMN15323441, study PRJNA562643) | freshwater metagenome | isolation source: river surface water | place: USA:Blue River Watershed | collected 2017-08-17 | reverse complement strand
GGCAAGCGGTTAAACATACGTTTCTACGGCAGTTTCTAGTACTTTAAAGTCCGCCGCCGGGGGCGATACCACCCGGAGTAATACCGCCTGATGTTCCGGTACCAGTTGGAGAAGAAGACGTATTCGCAGCTTTTTCTTCCTCACACTTAGCCAATCGAGCTTTCAAATCGTTCAATTGGGTTTGAGCGGTACGTAACTGACCTTGCAAAGTGGTTATATCCGCTGTCTTTCCTTTCAATTGATCTTGTAAAGATTTGATGAGAGCGTCCTTTTCCGCCAATGATTCTTGGCAAACTTCCAAGCTCTTTTTGCCTGCAGCTACTTCCCCATTCAACTCGGTGATGGTAATTTTCAACTTGGCGATTTCGGCTTTTAATGCATCAAGTGTTGACGCATCACTGCTACCCGCTGCCAATTTGTCTTCACAGGCCTTGAGTTGGTCTTTGTACGACTTAGCCGATTTCAAACAATCTTGGTATTCAGCCATGAGTGCGTCATATGCATTTTTAGCAATGCCCAAATCCAACAATGCTTGATTCAACGAATCGCGGGTTTTGCTGCAATCACTGCCCGTATTGGTGCTTGCGGATTTTAATTTCTCCTCTAACTCAGTGATTTTCTTTTTGGCCGCATCCAACTCGGCAAGCAATGTTGCTTTTGTTTTGTCGCACTCAGCGTTTTTGACTTGCTCCGCAGCCAGTTGGGCCTTTAACAACTCTAGCGATTTATTACAGTTAGCCAAATCAGCCGTCAATTGGGTGGTTTTCAATTTCTCCGCAGCCAACAACTTCTCCAATTCCGCGATTTTGTTTTTGTATGGGGTACAGTCTTCACCGATACTCACCGATTTCAATTGATCTTCGAGGCGTTTTTTATCTGCTTGTAAAATGGCGATTTGACTCTTGCAGTTGGCAAATTCGGTTTCGCAAGTTTTGCCTTTGGCGATGGCTTCTGCGAGTTTGACGTTGCAATCGCCTGCCGCTTTTTTAGACTCCGCCAATTCCGCCGTAAGCTTTTGATTTTTTGCCAACTCCAAGGTTAATACACTATCACAGTATTTAAGTTGCTTGTCGTTGGGAACCACTGCCACAGCACGCAAGCGGTTGTTTTCAGCGCGCAATCGTTCGTTTTCTGCCTTCAACAATTCCAATTCTGATTTGCACTTATCGCTTTCTGCTTTGAACTTCACCAATTCGGCCTCACAGCTCTTGGTTTTATTGTTAGCAGCTGCCTCTTTGGCTTCTAAAACCGCTAATTTGTTTTTCAGGTCATTTTCACGTTTTTGACAATCATTCAACGCAACCTGAATGGCAGGGTTGTTTGTAGTGGTGGGAACGTTTTTGGTAACAACAACCGTATCGCGCTTTACCACGGTTTTAATTTCAGTTTTTACGATTGTATCGCGCTTGATGATGGTATCGCGGATGATCACAGTATCGGCATACTTAACAGGTGGCTCAATTACCTCATCAACCATTACCGCTGAATCTGGGGGTGCCTGATCTATATCATCGTAAATAATTTCTTTTGAACAATCACCAATCTTAGATCGGAAACCGATATAAAAGTTGGCACTTTGGGTCCCTGTGTTACCCAAATATTTACTCCAACCCGAAAGATTATTCGTACCTACTACTAATGGACCTACGCGCAAGTAAGCACCCACATTCATTTGGCTATAATCATTTACGAATGAAACTGGGAATCCGTACTCAAATCGCTCAGTCTGATATCTAGGCACAAAACTCAGTGTGGATGCCCTGCGCAACCCGGGCATATCCAAGGGTTTCAAATTGTGAATCCAATAGGCGCCTACATGCCATTTGCTAAATCTGTAATCCCATTGCATATTCAAGGCCATAGGCGTGTAGGAAATAAAACTTGATTCTGGCAATGAGCCCAATGTGGATGCGGCATTGCCTATTTGATCAAACTGATTGATGTTCGATGGAACTCCACCGTAGGTTTGTTGTATAGAGAAAATGGAATCTGCTGTGTAATTTGCGTTGCTGGCATTTACCGCGTAGGCACTTCCCGTGTAGGAAATGAACCCGACATCCGTTAAGCTAGCGCCAAATTTCCAGCGATAGGTTCTGTTAATTTCACGCTCACAACCTGAAATACCATTGTATTTTGCTTCGATACCCGGACGGTATTCATACATAAAGCCCATATCCACACCAGCACCAATGCCGTTCATCAAATCGAATTTCATACCCAATGGGCGAACCATTGTATTAGAAACCGAAGTTTGATCGGTGTAATTATAGGTGGCCATGATGTCGTTGATGACAAACCCATTGTTGCCATTGTATTTTACATCCAATTTGCTCGCGCTCAAGTGTGCGGCACCCATACCCACCAAAATTTTACCAGTAACTCCCCACTTCAGGGCACGAATGCCTTTTCTTGCATCTGCATCACCAACATAGGAACCGAACGACAAGTACCATTCCTGGTATTTTTCTGTATTAAACGCGAAGGGCGATGTTTGAGCGATTGTTTGTCCAACCGCCGAATCCCAAGCCCCTCTGCCCTGCTGCAATAAATTCCCCAATTGTGGGTTAACACCCGAAAAATTGAATCCTGAAACGCCTTTCACACCTAGGCCAAACCCCACATTTCTGTCGGGCATGAGGTACAATGAAGGTCCGTAGGTTTCATTTAAATAATTCATGCTCCACGCTTGATTGGCATTAGACGGCATCCAAGACTGGTCCATCTTCAAACTTCCCGGTCTTCTCTTCCAACCATTGTTATCCGAGAAATTGCTTTGAATGTCTAATGACGATCCCCACCAATTAAAATAAATGCGGTTTTTATACTGACTAGCCACATTGGCGGGATTCATATTCACCGAGTATGGCGTATTTAAATCGCCGACCATCAAACCCAAGGGCTGTTGGGCTGCGGCGTTGTTTATGAGGGTGAAAACACTCAGAGTAAGCAAAAGGTGGCGTAGCGTTAATTTCATAATTCAATTTTTACGATGAATACAAATATTTGGCCAAAGTTACGTTCCAAGCATTGAGTAATTTCATCCACCATTGTTACCCATTGAACGAAACTGATTACAATCCTTTCAAAGCATCCGTAACTTTGTATTTATCTAATGAGAACTTTTGCAAAGTATTTGATTACGTTATTGGGAGGATTTGCCTTGGGCATTATTGTCATTGGTTTATTGATTGCCTCTCTGTTTTCAGGCTTTAACGCTAACTTTGGTGAAAAGCAAAATCCGGAATTGACCGAGGCGGGTTTGCTTTATTTAAAGATTGAAGGCGATGTTGCCGAGAGAAAAAGCAGCAACCCATTAGACGATTTAATGCTAGCCGGCGAGGAATCGGATCCATCCTTTGGTTTGGATCAACTTTTAAATGGATTGAAGAAAGCCGAAAAAGACCCCAACGTAAAAGGCATTCTGTTGGATTGCGGCGGTTATTTGGGCGGAATGGCCACAGCCGAAGAAATCCGTATGGCCCTTACGCAGTTTCAGCGATCAGGCAAGGCCGTCGTTGCTTACAGCGGCATGTATAGCGAACTGGGATACTACATCGCATCTTCCGCCAAAACAGTGATTTGCAACCCCAAAGGTTTGTTGGAATTTGATGGCATTTCCTCCAAAATTGTGATGTACAAAGGGCTGTTCGACAAGCTAGGTGTGGATTTTCAAGTATTCAAAGCTGGCAAATACAAGAGTGCGGTGGAGCCCTTTATTCAAGAATCAATGTCCGCGGAAAACCGTGAACAAATCACCCAGTACATTACATCGCTGTATCAATATCAGCTGTCGGAAATAGCCAAAAACCGCAATATTCCATTCGACTCTCTTTGGAGTATCGCGATGCATGGAAGTGCGCAAATGCCCGCCTCTGCTTTGAAGTTGAAACTGTTCGATGGTCTGGCCTACGAAACCCAAGCCAAAGAATCGTTGGCTAAAAATGCCAAATTAATGGCTTCAAAAGCCCCTTGGCTATCGTTTTACGACTATGCACTGGATGTGGATCCATATCCTTATAGTGAAAACAAGATTGCCGTGGTCTATGCCGTGGGCGATATCCTGCCAGGAAAACAAAATCCCGACAATCAAATTGGTAGCGCCACTTTCATCAACAATTTGAAAATGGCCCAGAATGATCCCGACATCAAGGCCATAGTAATACGCATCAACTCGCCCGGAGGCAGCGCATTTGCATCGGATGAGATGGCCCACGAAATTATCGCCTGTAAAAAAGTAAAACCCGTGATCATTTCATTTGGCGATGTTTCTGCCAGTGGTGGATATTACATGGGCTGCGTGGGCGATAGTATTTTTGCCTTGCCAAACACCATCACGGGGTCCATCGGCGTATTTGCCTTGTTGCCCAACACCCAAGCACTGTTTGGTGAAAAACTGGGACTCAATTACGAAACCGTTGAATTGGGCGATTTTTCTGCAGGATGGCGCCCCGACCGTCCGCTTAACGACAAAGAAAAAGCGATGATGCAAACCATGATCTCGGGCATTTACGATGATTTTATTGCTACGGTTGCGGCGGGACGTAAAATGTCGCCCGACCAAGTTAGGGCATTGGCTGAAGGACGTGTTTATTCTGCCATAGACGCGAAAAAACTCGGACTGATCGATGGGCTTGGTGGTATTGACCGTGCGATATTATCGGCTTCTCGGAAGGCCAAAACCAAAGACTTCCGCGTGGTGTATTACCCGGAGCAAAAAGATTGGCTCAGCGCGCTGTTCGATAAGGAAGATGTTGCAAAAAGTCAGTGGGCGATGGCTGCTAAATCAAGCGGTTTGCCTGTGCAAACGATCCAAGAAGCGCAGAAGATCCAACATTTGGTTGGTCCTCAGTACCTGCTTCCTTGGTCGGTAAAAATGCACTAATCATCGATTCTGACATCCTACGGAAACTTTTAACACGAAAATAGTTTCCGATGCAACTTCTGCATTGTACCTTTGCGTAACTTTATGGAACTGGTTCAACGCGTACAAGCCACAGCGGAGCGATTATTTCGCAGTTTCGGGGTAAAAAGCGTTACCATGGACGATGTGGCCAAAGAAATCGCCATATCCAAAAAGACATTATACAAGTGCTTTCGGGACAAAGAGAGTTTGGTATTGTCTACCATCGAATCGCACATGCGAGAAAACGAGGAGGCCATTGCCAAAATCATCAACACAGAGCCCAATGCCATTGAGCAATTTCATTTGATTACCAAATATTTGATGAGTAACCAGCGTAAGATGAGTCCCTCTATGCTGTACGACCTCAAAAAATACCACCCCCAGAGTTTTGAATTGTTAGAAAAGCATCGCAGTAAGAACATAGTGAAGCATTTGTTGTTCAATATTGACTTGGGACAAAAATCAGGTCTATACCACAACCAATTTAACGCTGAGATCATTGCCAAGTCTTTTTCTATGTTATCATTCCACGTTTTTGACAGCGAGGAATTGATTGGCGCGAGTAGTTCTCAAGACGAAGTGCTCATCGAAATCATCAAATACCATCTACGTTCCATCAGTACCGCTAAGGGGTTACAAACCATCGAATCCATTGATTGGAATATTAAAACAAGTTAACATCACAATGAAACGCATCATCATATTTTCACTGATTTTTGGGTCGGTTGCCGCCAAGGCACAGGACGCCAGAAAGTTCAGTTTTAGTGAGGCCATCACTTTTGCTGAACAAAACAACACAACTTACAAGAACGCCCAGTTGGACGTTAACATCGCCAAGGAAACGGTGAAACAAACCACCTCTTATGGCTTACCTCAGGTGAGTGCATCTGCGGGGTATCAGCAGTACTTGACCATTCCTGGTAACTGGGTAAACAATTTCACGAAAGTACCCGGCTCAAGTGCACCTGATTACATTTTCATTCGTTTTCAGCAGGAATTCGCCAGCAGCGCCAATTTGAGTGTGAGCCAATTGCTGTTTGATGGCACCTATTTCGTTGGGCTTCAAGCCACCAAGGCCTTCATGGGCATGAGCGAATTATTGAAAGCCAAATCGTTGAAAGACTTGCAATTGAATGTCGCCAAGGCGTATGTAACTGCAGTATCAACCCAGAAGAATTTAACGGTTATCGAAGCCAACATCGCCTTGCTGGAAAAGAGCGCATACGAAGTGAAAGAGATGAACAAAGAGGGTTTTGTTGAATCCTTGGATGTTGACCGTTTGAATTTCACATTGAGCAATTTGTATTTGCAGCGTGAAAAATTGCAAAACGCCATCATCATCACCAAGAATGCATTGAAAATTCATTTGGCGTTGCCTATGACCACAGAATTGGAATTGACCGATGATTTGGAGCAATTGGAAACCTATTTGAATGTGAGCGGACTTGATATGAATACGTTCAACGCCAGTCAGCGAATTGAGCATCGCATTTTGGATCAGAGCATCACTTTGGGACAGTTAGATAACAAGCGTTACAAAGCCGCTGCGCTACCCTCTTTGGTGGGCTTTTATCAGTACCAAAAAAGTACGTTGCGCAGTGAGTTCAACTTCTTCCAGAGCAACCTTACCCCAAACAACGAATGGGTGCCTTCATCAATGTATGGTTTGAATTTGCGTGTTCCCATTTTTGCTGGCGGAATGACCCGCTCTAAATTGGCTGAGACCAACATCAAAATCGAAAAGGCCAAGAACGACATGGCGAATTTTGATCGCTTCGCAGAATTTGAATACATGAATGCCAAAAACGGGTATTCGGTAAACATGAAACAAGCTGAAAACCAAAAAGCCAATTTGGCTTTGGCCCAGCGCATATATGAGAAGGCTTCTTTGAAATATAAAGAAGGTGTAGGCAGTGCTTTGGAGATGATGCAAGCTGAAACAGAGTTACGCACCGCAAACAACAACTATATGAATGCCCTTTACGACCTAGTAATTTCTAAAATTGAACTTCAACATGCCACTGGCACCCCCATTAAATAATCCATCCATGAAACGTTATATAATATCGATGAGTTTAGTCGCAGCCTTGTTTATGAGTGCTTGCGGAGAGAAAACCAACAGTCCAGAAGCCAAAAAAGCGAAACTGGAAACCTTAAAGAAAGAAATTGCCAAACTGCAAGCTGAGGCCAATTCATTGGAAAAGGAACTCAATGCAGGCAGCGTGGCTAGCATGGGCAAAACGGTTGAAGTTGCTACCGTAAAGAAAGGCCTATTCCAGAGTTTTATTGCCATTGAAGGCGTAGCTGATGCCAATGAGAGCACCATCGCTACACCCAAAGTACCTGGTACCATTGTTCGTGTATTGGTTCAACCGGGAATGCAAGTAACCGCAGGTCAAATTTTGGCGCAGCTCGACAACACCGCTATTTCACAAGGGAAAAACGAATTGAATCAGCAATTGGTCTTTGTTACCACCTTGTTTGAAAAACAAAAGCGCCTTTGGGAAAAGGGTGTTGGCACTGAAGTACAGTACCTATCGGCTAAAAACCAAAAAGAGGCTCTAGAGAAGAGCTTGAAGACATTGGAAGCACAAATTGACATGTACAACATCAAATCGCCCATCACCGGCACATTGGAAAGCGCTGATGCCAAAGTGGGCCAAGCTGCGGCTCCTGGAATGCCTTTGTTCCGCGTTGTGAACATGTCGAACATCAAAGTAAAAGCCGATGTTGCTGAATCTCATTCTAAGAAGATCAAAGCCGGCGATAAAATAAAGATCTACTTTCCTGATTTGAAATCAGAGATCGACGCCAACATTTCATTTGCTGCCAAGTTTATTGATCCTTTGAACCGCACCTTCCGCGTTGAAACCAAATTACCCAAGGTGGAAAATTTGAAGCCCAACATGATCGCGAAATTGAAAATCGTAGACTACGAGAACAAAAGTGCCATCAGCGTAAACTCTAACAGCGTACAAACCACAGAATCAGGTAGTTATGTAGTTGTTGCCAAGACAGTTCCTGCCAAAAATGGCAGCAATTCGTTTGTAGCAGAACGCAGAAAAGTTACTGTGGGTAAAGCAAGCGAAGGCATGACAGAAATCTTAGACGGTTTGAACGAAGGTGATTTGGTTATCACTGCTGGATATCAGGAATTGAACGACGGTCAAGCCATTTCTGGTGAATGGATGAAAGGCAACTAAACCCCACCCCATGAGCAAATTAAAATTCAAAGAGTTCGGTCCCACCAGTTGGAGTATCGACAATAAAACAAGCATCTATATCCTGTCGATCTTCATCAGTATCGCAGGTATCTTCTCTTACAATGCGTTGCCGAAGGAGCAGTTTCCCGACATCGTAATTCCTACCATCATCGTACAAACGGTGTATCCTGGTTCATCGCCCAAGGACATTGAAAATTTGATTACCAAACCTTTGGAGAAAAAAATCAAATCGGTGAGCGGTGTGAAAAAACTGAAGAGCAACTCGATTCAGGATTTCAGCATCATCACGGTAGAATTTGATACCGATGTTAAGGTGGATCAGGCCAAGCAAAAGGTGAAAGACCAGGTTGACAAGGCCAAAAGCGATTTGCCGAGCGATTTGAAGACTGACCCGATAGTTCAAGAAATCAATTTCTCTGATTTACCCGTGTTGTACATCAACATCAGCGGAAATTTCGATTTGCAATCGCTGAAGCGTTATGCAGAATTGGCCAAGGACAAAATCGAAAGTTTGCCAAGCATCACGCGGGTAGATATCGTGGGCGCTTTGGATCGCGAATTGCAAGTCAACTTGGATTTGACATCAATGGCCACTTCTGGCTTAACCATGGATGATGTTACCCGTGCTATTCAATACGAAAACATGCGTATTTCAGGGGGCAATATTGATGTAGACAAAATGCAGCGCTCTTTGAGTGTGAGTGGCGAATTCCGCAGCAAAGAAGAGATTGAGAATATTGTCATTCGTTCTGGAACGGGTGCTACATTATATCTGCGCGATGTTGCTGAAGTAAAAGACGGATTTAAGGAAAAGGAAAGCTACGCCCGTTTGGAAGGCAAAAACGTGATTACGTTAAACGTAGTGAAACGCGCTGGAGAAAACCTCATCGAGGCCAGCGATAAATGTCACGAAATCGTAGAAGAGCTTCAAGAAAACGGCACCTATCCCAAAGAGATGGAAGTGGTATTTACCGGTGACCAATCTGTAAAGACCAGAACTACGGTTCACGACTTGATCAACACCATCATCATTGGATTCATTTTGGTAACAGTGATCCTGATGTTCTTCATGGGGGCTACCAACGCCATTTTCGTGGGTTTGTCGGTTCCATTGAGTTGTTTCATCGCTTTCTTGGTGATGCCTACCATCGGTTTCAGTTTGAACATGATTGTGTTGTTTGCTTTCTTGTTGGCACTGGGTATCGTTGTGGACGATGCGATTGTGGTGATAGAAAACACGCACCGTATATTCCATAAAGAGCGTTTACCGATCAAAGAAGCCGCGAAAAAAGCTGCCGGAGAAGTTTTCATGCCTGTATTATCAGGTACCATGACTACGTTGGCACCATTTATTCCTTTGGCCTTCTGGAAAGGCATCGTGGGTAAATTCATGTTCTTCTTGCCCGTAACATTGATCATCACCTTGTTGGCATCTTTATTGGTGGCCTACATCATCAACCCGGTTTTTGCGGTTGACTTCATGGAAGATGAGCACGCCGAAGAGGATCATGCCAAAACTGCCCGTGGGGTAAAACGCACCACTTGGGTGATGGGTATCGTTGCCGTATTGGCCTACTTATTGGGTGGATTTGGCGCCGGCAACTTCGTTGTAACCTTATTGGCGGTGTATTTGTTGCATCATTATTGGTTGCGTCACGTCATTGTCGTTTTCCAAACCAAAACATGGCCTAGTTTCCAAAATGCCTATGAGCGTGTGGTGAAATACCTGTTGGTTGGTAGCCGTCCGCGAAAAACCATTTTCGCCACCATTGGGTTGCTCATTTTCTCTTTCATTATTACCGCGGTTAGAAAGCCTGGTGTGGTTTTCTTCCCACAGGCCGACCCTAACTTTACATATGTTTACCTCACTCTGCCCACAGGAACAAATGCCAAGCACACAGATAGCATTTTAAAAATTGCTGAAACACGTGTATTCAAAGCCATTGGCAAGAACAACCCGTTGGTAGAAAGTGTGATTTCGAATGTAGCGGTCGGTGCTACAGACCCCAACAGTGGGGATCGTACAACCGCAAGCAACAAAGGGAAAATCACTGTTGCCTTCGTTGATTTTGAAAAAAGAGAAGGTGGAAGCACCATGGCACTTCTTGAGAAAATCCGAGCTAGTATTGGAACCATCGCTGGCGCCGAAATTGTGGTAGAACAAGAAAGAAACGGTCCGCCTGTAGGTAAAGCCGTCAACATTGAAATCCGCGGTGATGAATTTGAATCGTTGGTTGGAACTGCTACAAAGTTGAAAACCTTCCTCGATAATAAGAAAATTTCTGGAGTGGAAGAATTGAAGACCGACTTCATTAGCTCTAAACCCGAAATCATCATCAAAATTGATCGTGAACGCGCCAACCGTTTCGGTATTAGTACTGCCCAGATTGGGATGGCCTTGAGAGGTAGTATTTATGGTACCGAAGCAAGTAAGTTCAAGGACGAGAACGACGACTACCCTATTATGGTACGTGTAAAGAAGGCCGATGCTAACAACCTCGAAGCGCTATTGAACATGCGCATTACCTACCGCGATATGGTAGCTGGTGGTATGATTCGTCAAGTCCCTCTGAGCTCTGTGGCTTCAGCTGAATATGCCAATACCTATGGTGGTATCAATCGCATGAACCAAAAACGTGTGATCACCTTGGCAAGTAACGTTCTCGCCGGATACCAACCCAATGAAGTGGTGTCGCAGGTGAAAGCAGCCATTGAATCGTTCGACAAACCTTCAGACATTCAGATTGTAATGACAGGAGAGCAAGAGCAACAAGCTGAAACTGGGGCCTTTTTGGGCAACGCGATGCTGGCCTCTTTGGCACTGATCCTGATCATTTTGGTGACGCAGTTCAACTCAATCAGCAAACCCTTGTTGATTCTCAGTGAGATTTTCTTGTCGCTCATCGGTGTACTCCTCGGATTCGCCATTTTCAACAAAGACTTCTCGGTGGTGATGACTGGTATTGGTATTGTTGCCTTGGTGGGTATTGTTGTTCGAAATGGTATTTTGTTGGTGGAATTCACCGACTTACTCCGCGAGCAGGGTGCCACCTTGAAAGACGCCATTATCGAAGCAGGTAGAACGCGTATGACACCCGTTTTACTCACTGCATCTGCCACCATTTTGGGTCTAGTACCTTTGGCTGTAGGATTGAACATGGATTTCGCTACCCTATTCTCTGAATTGAACCCGCACATTTACTTCGGTGGTGATAACGTAGCTTTCTGGGGACCTTTGAGCTGGACGATGATCTACGGATTGGGCTTTGCCACATTCCTGACATTGATCTTGGTTCCTTGTATGTATTACCTGAATGAAAAATTCAAGGCCCGCGTGTATGGTTGGATGGGACGTCATTACGACCCAGATACCATGATGCGTCCGGAAGCCAAAAAATAATCGCGTCATTCGCGCAGAATGATAAAAGAGGGACCGATTTATCGGTCCCTCTTTTGTTTTAGCAACACCCGGATGAATGAAACAGCTGTCTTAAACCACCACCTTCAAATACGATTTCAGGAGCGTTGTAACGCAGTGTAAGATCCTACAAACTCACATATTCCCCAATCACCAACTAGGTAATGCGTACCCATTCTCGGGCTCAACCAAGCCAAACGAGTGATTGTATTAATAAAGCAACCATTGGCCGACTAGATGTTAACTGTGTAAGAAAGTGAGGGTAAACGTCTTTAAAAAATATAAGGGCAAACGTCTGCAAGCCATAATACGCAAAAGGGCACCCAATGGGCGCCCTTTTGCGTTATGTTATTCGTTGGATAATTCTTATTCCAAGGTAAAGTTGTTCTTCTGACGCATCAATCCGCGTGTCCACAACTCTGCAGTGTATTTGCCCTTAGACAATTTACCTGTAATTAATCCTTTTTCAGGAAAACTCCACTTCACTTTTTGTAAAGCACCGTCAAATTGAATGGTTTGCTTTAAACTAGTCACCTTGCTTTTGTCGGTCAATTTGGTATTGGTCGTAGACAATACACCGCCATTGGGGTCAATGATGCGGATAATCACTTCTTCTTCCAGTGGTTGAGTAACCATGGGGTTCTCCAACACATCGAAAGTAACACGGATTTTATCTATACTCTTGGCTTTCATGGTTTCTGTCATGATGCCTTTTTTGTCGTACAATCCAACAACCAACAAAGCGCCAAACTGTGGTCTAGCACCTTTGTCCAAGCGATCTTTCAACTCCACATTCTCAGATTCCAATACAGCAGAGCGATCTTTTTCAGCATTCAATTGTGCTACGTAATCGTTCTTTTCTTTGGTCAATGATTCAACCAACGCCATCAACTCAGCCACTTTGGCTTTGGCTTCGGCCAACTGCTTACGCAAGTCTTCGATATTCCCTCCCTTGCCAGATTTAGCGGCCTGACGAGATTCTTTCGTAGAAGTTTTTCCACCTGTAGTTGAAGCGGTACCTCCATCAGCAGAAACGCCATTGGCTATTTCACGACGCAAGCGATAGATTTCTTGCATGGCTGAAATCACCCTTGGGTTTTTGTCGCCTTCCAACTCCTCCACTTTCAACACCAAAGTTTGGTTTTCATTTTGAAAGGTTTGGATGACCGAATTCAAAGAATCTTCCATTCTAATTAACTCGGCTTGCAATGAATCTTTGGCCTTCATAACGGCCATTTTGTTCTGCAATTCCTTGTCGCTACTCATCTTGTTGATGTACAAAAATGTATTACTTCCCAAGGAAGCCAACAACAAAATCACAAGCACTACGATTAATGCGGGTCTATTCATACAAATACAAAGGTAAATAAATATTCAATAATCCACACGTTTTCAACGCTTGGCTTTATCGCAAAGTCCCGTTAATGCGATTTTGGAGTTCAAAAGGTGACATATTTATGTCAATCAATCGCTGTTTGGGATCCAGTAAAAAGACCTGCGGCATGGTTTGCAGCTTCAACCTTTCTGTCACCAACGGAGAGCAAAACCCATGAATCATCTGGGTTTCATATCGTTTATTGTATCCATAAACATACCTACCACTGCCCCCATGATTGAGCATAATCATTTGTACAGAATCTGGCAAAGTCCTAGCTATCGCATGGTAGGTGGAAGAATCTTTCAAATACATGGTATCATCGGCATTCCACACCAATAACACCGTGTACTTACCTTTGAACCTCCGAATACTCCTGCGATGAACCGGATTCTCTTTGAGTTTTCCCGGCTTATACGCACCCTCAATCACACAGAATTTGAATTTGGGTATCCGTTCGCCCAGCAATAAACTGCGAGAATTTTTCACTTTTTTCCGGGCGATGGGTTCTAAACGCAGTTCCCATGCTGGCTTTCCTAAATCTACAGGCGTTTTCGAAACCCCTACCGACCATCCCTGTCCCAACCAATCCAAAATGGTTTGTCCTTTCGCTATTTTCCATGCATTGGCGGTATTGAACAACCCTTTGTCATTGCTTACCATCACCATGTCTACCCCAACATCATTGTAGCCACCGTTCAAATTCACATCTTTCACCCCCCAATACAGAGTATCCTGCTTGTGTACCGCAGCACCCCACACCACCGTCATTCGGCGTTGGCGAAAACTGTTCCCCACACCCGCGAAATTCCTTTCGCCTTTCACCAAATTTACGGCATCGCCATACAATTTCTGGTATGATCTCAATTCACCACCCGCAAAAAATCCCAGTTGCAAAGCAACTCCCCAGGGCTGGTTATCCAAATTAATCACACTTTCACTGGTAGGCACTTCCCCTGCCGAAAATGGCACAGCCGAAGGCGAATAGTATTGAATGGGATCATCTGTTAGGTCTAAATTATGGTTAACATCCACCCAAATCCGACTTTTCCGGTATTTGAGTACTTGAGGACGTTCAACCACCAGCAATGTATGATTCGGCAATGCACCTACCCCATGGGTATGTTGGGCAAAACCATACACCAAATTTGATTTCAATTTCGTGGGCTGTCCTTCGGCATTGGTATCAGCCAAATACAACGCTCGCGGCAGTACCACATCGTAATATTTGAGTGTCATGCCGGGAAAATCAGCCGACATGTCAATGGGTTGGGCAACGGAGGGTTTCGACAATTCAAACAAAGGCATCACATCCAATAGATGGAGCATTTCATTGTCGAGTCCACGCGATTCACATTTGACAGTGATTGCCCCTGAATTACTGGGCACAGCGTTTGCGGCAGTGAGAGAATGCTGTGATTGGGCCATTAAACACCCGAGTTGCGACAAAGCAAATATCGCACAGCATTTCAGCATCCAACCACGCATCTTCATGAGCGATTACTTGAAGACGAAACGCACCAAAATCACACCCAGCGCTACCGCAAACATGATGATAGAAATGCGGTTCATGCCGTGCATCATGCGCAAATTCAAATTGGATTTGCTACCCTCTTGTTTGCGAAAAGTTAAGTATGACAGTATTTTCTTGAATATCATGATGAACAAACTTAGTTAAAAAGCGGGGCTATTCTGTTGACTTTTTGTCTTTTTCTTGCAACACTGCATGAATATCGATCGGTTGTTTTACTGGCGTATTCGTCAAGGCCAAATCCAAGACTTGCAGCATGTTGGTGACATAGGAAAACTTCAATCCTTCCAAATACTGCGCAGGAATATCCAACACGTCTTTCTCGTTTTGCTCACACAATATCACTTCTTTGATGCCTGCACGTTTCGCTGCAAGCAACTTTTCCTTGATGCCTCCCACGGGTAATACCTTGCCCCTAAGGGTAATTTCTCCCGTCATCGCCAAATGGCTTTTCACTTTAGATTGTGTAAACAATGAGGCCAAACTGGTGAGGATGGCGATACCCGCACTGGGACCGTCTTTTGGAATCGCTCCGGCAGGAAAGTGCACATGAATATCCCACAAATCAAACACACGCGCATCGATATTTAAGTAATCCGCGTGGGCTTTCAAATACGATTTGGCGAGCATCACACTCTCCTTCATCACATCGCCCAACTGTCCGGTAATCAACAACTGTCCCTTTCCTCTCGATAATTTACTTTCAACGAAAAGTACAGAACCACCCATCGGACTCCAAGCCAACCCTGAAACCACGCCCGCGGTTTCATTGTCTTCATACATTTCTGGCTCTAATTTTTCCGCACCCAAAATGCTCTCCACCTCAGCGATACCCATTTGCTTTTTCAGGGGCTCTTCCAAGGCGATGGATTTCGCTACCGAACGCGCCAATGCGGCCACCCGCTTATCCAAAGAACGAACACCACTTTCTCGTGTGTATTGCTCGATGATCAACTCCAGGGCTTTGTCTGACACTTTAAACTGATTGGTCTTCAGTCCATGCGCTTTACGCTGCTTTGGTACCAAATATTTCTTGGCGATTTCTACCTTCTCTTCGATGCTATATCCATGAATTTCAATAATTTCCATACGATCCAACAATGCTGGTTGAATGGTATCCAAATTATTGGCCGTGGCCACAAACAACACTTTACTCAAGTCGTAATCCAACTCTAAGTAGTTGTCATAAAAGGCATTGTTTTGTTCAGGATCCAACACTTCCAACATCGCAGAAGATGGATCTCCCCGAAAATCACGACCCAACTTATCAATTTCGTCCAACACAAACACCGGATTTGAGGTGCCGGATTTTTTCAAATTTTGCAATATCCTGCCTGGCATCGCACCGATATAGGTTTTACGATGTCCCCGAATTTCAGATTCATCGTGCAATCCCCCCAAACTCATGCGCACATATTTCCGTCCCAAAGCGGTTGCAATACTCTTACCCAGCGATGTTTTCCCCACACCTGGAGGGCCATACAAACAGATGATGGGAGACCGCATATCGCCTTTGAGTTTCAATACAGCAAGGTATTCAAGGATGCGCTTTTTCACTTTTTCCAAGCCAAAGTGATCCTCATCGAATACTTTCTGGGCATGGTGAATATCGAAGTTGTCGCTAGTTAGTGTGTTCCAAGGCAAATCCAACATCAGTTGCACATAATTCAATCCTACAGAATAATCTGGAGAGGCTGGATTTACGCGCATCAAACGGTCTAACTCTTTGTTGAAGTGGTCATGGGTTTCTTTGCTCCATGCCTTGGCATTGCCCTTTTCGCGCAGGTTTTGGATTTCTTTGTCGGGCGATTCTCCCCCCAATTCCTCTTGGATGGCACGAATTTGTTGCTGCAAAAAGTACTCTTTCTGCTGCTTGTCCATATCCGTCCGCACTTTGCTTTGGATCTGGTCTTTGAGCTCCAGCAGTTGCAATTCTTGCGTTACATGGGTAAGGACAATGGTTGCGCGCTTGGCAGGTTCTAGGATTTCAAGCAACGTCTGTTTTTCGCTCTGAGAGATGTTCAGGTTGCTACTAACAAAGTGAATGAGAAAGGTTTTGGAATCAATATTTCTCAACGCAACGCTGGCCTCGGATGGAATTTGGGGCGATAGGTTGATGATTTTGTGCGATATGTCGCGAATAGAATCTATGGTGGCTTTGTATTCCTTGGATTCTTTGGCAGGCACATCGGGCAATGAGCTCACTTTCGCTTTGAAATATGGCTCAGTTTGCGTATATTCATCTATTTTGATTCTGCGTTTGCCTTGAAGAATGACCGTAGAACTGCCATCGGGCATGCGCATCATCCGAACAATTTGTGCCAACGTACCCACATTGTATAGGTCATCGATACTGGGATCTTCTACGCTGGGGTTCTTCTGTGCTACTACGGCAATGATTTTATCGCGCTTGTTGGCATCCTTGATTAAGCGAATGCTTTTATCGCGTCCGACAGTTATGGGAAAAATCACTCCTGGGTACAACACCGTATTTCTCATGGTGAGAACGGCGAGTTCTGCTGGGACTTCTATCTTATTGCTTTCATCTTCTTCCTGTTTGGAGAAAAGAGGCAGGAATTCTGGCGCATCTTCAAAGGAATCAGAATCGGAATCGTTGGTAAAAAACACTTCTTTGTTGTTAAACATCGGACCACAAAAATATCAATGCTTGTGCCAAAGGTGGTAATGCGCCAAAAATGTTCCCGAAAATCTTCCTTATGACAATTTGTCGGGAATTGAAAATAGATGCACATTGATTTGGAAAACTGCGTTTTTTCTTGAAATTTGCGATATAAACAAAATCCTATGAAACTAAAACATTTACTTCTCGCGTTGAGCTTGCCCGTAGTTGCCTTTTTGGGCTCTTGTGGCGGAGACAGCAACGACCCAAAACCAACCATTTCATTGACTGCAGGTGCAAAATTTGTGAGCGGTGACATCAGTGTAATGAGCGATTCATTGCTTTCTTTCTCAATTTCTGCAACTTCAGGTTCTGGTGCTTTGAGTGGCATTTCTGCCAACTACAGCATCAATGGTAAATCTGCCGTAGCGGTTAAAGATACTTCAGTAAATGGCAATGCCGTTGCTTTCGTGATCAAGCATCGCTTGGCTGGAAGTGTTGACGATGTAGTTACTTACACTTTCACTGCAAAAGATGCAAACGGACAAACAGCTTCTGTTTCAGTGAAGATTTCTGTTATCCCTCCTACTGCTCCTTTGGTTGGTTTCTCTAACCAGTTGATCTACAACGCAAGAAACACTGGCTTTGAGAACGCTTACGACTTGAACAAAGGTGTAGGTTTATTGACCAACGCAAATGCTACGTTGAAAGACATGATGGACAAAACCACTTCTTCCATGGATCAGTTCTCTAAAATCTGGGGTTCTGACAACAGCAGTAAATTTGTGAAAGTAACTGCCAACGATTTCACCAATGCATCTACCACTACTTACTTGTACAACTTGTGGAAAGCCAACGGTGCAAATGCTGTGGCTCAAACTGCTGTTTTGGCTGTGGGCGATGTTTACTTGGTTAAATCTGGTCAAGACTTGCCATTCAACTTGTACATCGTGAAGGTGACTAAGATCCAAGATTTGACAGCGGTTGGTAACCACAACGACTACGTTGAATTCAGCTACAAGAAAATCGACAACTAATCACAACTAATAAATAATCTATTGCAAAAACCCCGCATCCGCGGGGTTTTTTGTTAATAATCGCAACGAAATATTGTCGTATTTTGTACTCTGTGAAAAGAATCGCTGTACTAACATCGGGTGGCGACGCCCCAGGCATGAATGCTTGCATTCGTGCCGTCATACGTGCCTGTGCCCACTACAATTTGGAAGTCTTTGGTATTCACAGGGGATACCAAGGGTTGATTGAAAATGAAATCTTCCCCATGACCCCCAGCAGTGTGGCCAACATCATCCAAATGGGTGGAACCATCCTCAAAACGGCTAGAAGCAAAGAGTTTATGACCCCAGAAGGTCGTAAAAAAGCGCACGACAACCTCATGGCATTAGGCATCGAAGGCATCGTTTGTATCGGCGGAAATGGAACCTACACCGGTGCCATGATCTTTGAAAAGGAATTTGGCCTACCTAGTATCGGGTGTCCGGGTACCATCGACAACGACCTTTGGGGTACCGATGCCACCATAGGATACGATACCGCCATCAATACGGCCATGGAAGCAATCGATAAAATTCGCGATACCGCAGATGCTCATAACCGGGTGTTTTTTATTGAAGTGATGGGCCGACATTCGGGCCACATCGCCCTGCATGCTGGTATCGCCGGAGGTGCAGAAGGCATTTTCATTCCAGAACGCGGCAATGAGTTTGCGGACATCGTAAACCTCTATCAATCCAAAGCCCGTAAAAAAGAATTCAGCATTTTTGTGGTGGCAGAAGGTGAAGAGGAAGGACATGCCTACGACATCGCAAAGCGTTTTCAGACCATCTACCCCGATACCGATTGTAAGGTTACTGTGTTGGGACACATACAGCGAGGTGGACGTCCCACGGCAAACGACAGGATCTTGGCCTCACGTTTGGGTGCTCACGCGGTGAAGGCCCTGATTGAAGGACAGCGTAACCAGGCGGTTGGTGTGGTCAACAACGACATTAAATTCACGCCATTTTTGGAGGCGATTGAGCATAAAAAAGACATCCAGGACAACCTCTGGACTTTGAACACCATCATTACACGATAATCCCAACTATCTGTTATGTTAACGCAGCTGAAGATTCAGAATTACGCACTCATCAAAGCGTTAGACATTGATTTTCAAACGGGATATACCAGTATCACGGGAGAAACCGGCGCAGGTAAAAGTATTTTATTGGGTGCCATTGGCTTGGTGATGGGCGATCGGGGCGATAGTTCTGCCATTTTAGACCCCTCCCAAAAATGTATCATTGAAGCGGAATTCAATGTCGACAAGCTCAACCTGTCACAAGCATTTGAACAACGCGAATTAGACTACGCATCCATTTGCACCGTTCGCAGAGAGTGGCATCCCAATGGCAAAACGCGCTCTTTCATCAACGATACCCCTGTAACCGTTACTGATTTGAAATGGTTGGGCAGTCAGCTATTAGAAATTCACTCTCAACATACAGGATTGTTGGTGACCCAATCAGAAGAGCAACTCAAACTCCTTGACGCATTTGCTGGAACAGAGGTATTACTCAATCAATATCGTACCACACACCAAACGGTTCAGCAGTTAGAATCTGCCCTGTCAGAAAAGAAAACCGCCCTAGCTCAAATACAACAGGATTCAGACTACCACCAATACCTACTCAACGAATTGCAAGAATTCAATCCCGTGCAGGGTGAAGAAGTAGACCTGGAACAGGAAATATCCCTATTGAGTCAGTCAGAAAGCTTATCCCTGGCACTCACCAAAACAGAGGCCTACCTCGATGGCGGTGAAGGCAGCCTTCTTGATTTGTCGAACAAAATCAAATCAGAACTCAAGGGCTTTGTAAACCTCACTGCTTCTCTAGCCGACTTTTACGATAGAGCCAACAATTTGGGGATTGAAGCCAAGGAACTGTCTAGAGATATCCAACATGCGCTTCAGAGTACAGAACTAAATCCAGCGCGATTGGAGACCATCAACGAGCGATTCTCAGCACTCCAATTGTTGTTGCGCAAACACGGATGTTCAGACGCACAAGGATTGATCGACAAACGTGCAACACTAGAAGCCAGTCACGCCGGAGAGCATCATTTGGAAGAGGAAATAGAACAGTTGACCGCGCAATTGAATCAGGCAATAGAAACCCGAAAGGACCTAGCCAATGATTTGCATGCCGCACGACTGAAGCACAAAGACGCTCTATCCCAGCAGGTAATTTCGCATTTGCACCAACTTGAGATGCCATTTGCGCAGATGGACATACAATTGCAGCAAGAAAACAACTATCAAAACAGCGGCAATTCGCGTATCGCCCTACTCTTTTGTGCCAACAAAGGACAACAGCCCATGCCCATTGAAAAAGTGGCTTCGGGTGGTGAAATTTCACGGTTGAATTTTTGCTTGCGCACCATCATTGCGGACCTCAAACAATTGGCAACGCTTATTTACGATGAAGCAGATACTGGTGTCAGCGGAGAAGTCGCCAGTAGACTGGGATTTTTGATGCGTCAACAGGGCAAGAAACAACAAATTTTGGCCATTACCCACTTACCACAGGTGGCAGCTTCCGGAAACCAACAATTGTTCGTATTCAAAAACAACGAGGCCGATATCAGCGAAACACAAATTCGCACCTTGGATGATGAAGGCAGAATTCAGGCCATCGCAGAAATGTTATCGGGAAGAACCCCATCAGAAGCGGCAAAACTCAATGCCAAGCACTTGCTAGAAATCCAGTCCGCCTGATTCCTTTGACTCCAACTCGTATCGTTCGTAATTCACATCGATATCGGTAGGTTTAGACTGTGCCGCGGTGGTCGCCAACACATCACATCGTTCATTTTCTTTGATGCCCGCATGTCCTTTCACCCAATAAAACTTGGGTTTATGAATTTCGTATTGGCCTAAAAACGTCTGCCACAAATCCACATTCTTGACCTTTTTCCAGCCTTTGGCTTTCCAACCAAACAACCAACGTTTTTCAATCGCGTCACAAACGTATTTGCTATCGGTGTAAATCTGAATGGGCAACCCTGGCGTTTTGATGTGCTTCAGCGCCATGATCACGGCCAACAGCTCCATACGGTTGTTGGTGGTTCTGCGGAATCCGCCCGATAGTTCCTTTCGGTGTTCAGCATACATCAATACGGCTCCATAACCACCCGGACCGGGATTTCCGAGGGCTGCACCGTCTGTGTATATGATGATGGGCAAAGACATGCAACAAAGTTACACGATTGCAGTGGCCAACTACCCCATGGCTGTCGTATTTTTGTTGCATGCAAGCGGAAATTATCACCATTGGCGATGAGTTATTGATTGGACAGACCATTGATACCAACAGTGCTTATTTGGGACAACAATTGGGTAGCATTGGTATTTCGATTGCGCGTAAAACGGCGGTGAGCGACAAAGAATCAGCCATTTTAAGCGCCGTTGCAGAGTCCTTTTCCCGGGTGGATTTGGTGATCATGACGGGCGGATTAGGTCCCACCAAGGATGATATCACCAAGAAAACACTTTGCCAATATTATCAATGCGGATATCGTCGAGACGAAGCAGTTTTGGCCCATTTAGAGGCTCTGTTTGCCTCAAGAGGACGGTTGATGTTGGAAACCAATCAAGTACAAGCCGATCTGCCTGCGCTTTGCGAAACCTTGCACAACGCAGTGGGCACAGCTCCGGGAATGTGGTTTGATCAAGCCGGAAAAGTGTTGGTATCGATGCCGGGTGTTCCCGGGGAAGTATACCACCTTACCGAAGAGCGGGTAATCCCCAAACTGAAAGTCAAATTTCCGCTGCCCACGGTGGAACATCGCACGTTGGTTACCCTGCAGAAGGCCGAAAGTTTGCTATCACGTCAGCTAGAATCCTTTGAAGCATCGCTACCCCCTCACCTTTCTTTGGCGTATTTGCCAAGTTTCAACATGGTAAAATTGCGCCTATCCCAAGTGCAACAGGGCGATGCAGTTGCTAGCGAAGGGGACATTGATTTATACTTTGATCGTTTACAACAGGCGATAACTGAAGATGTTTTTTGCTTGGGCGATATAGATCCTGCGCTTTATCTATCGAATTACCTGATTAAGAATCAAATCTCCTTTACCACGGCTGAGAGTTGTACCGGCGGATGGGTGGCTCATCGATTGATGCAAGCACCTGGCATTTCCGCTGTTTATCCTGGTTCAATGGTTGCCTATGCCAATGAAATCAAGTCGGCGGAGTTGGGTGTTGATCCGGAAATTATCGCAACACATGGCGCAGTGAGCGAGGTCTGTGCATTGGCCATGGCGAGCGGCGTTAGAAGAAAATTTGGCGTTGATTTGGCGATCGCTACCACCGGTGTTGCTGGACCTGGCGGCGGAACCAAAGAAAAACCGGTAGGATTCGTTTATATCGCGGTGTCTACCCAAAACGGAGAACTCTGTAAATCGTTCAGACTGTTTGGCAACCGCGAACAAATCATCCAGCGCACGAGCAATGCCGCCCTATGGATGGTGAAACAAGTACTGAAAATGCCCACAGATTCGGCGGCGTAATTGGCCCAAAAATTGGGGAAACTCGGCAGGAATTCAGTACCTTTGCAGTAGATTCATGACCGAAAAAATTCTCATCCTCGACTTTGGTTCTCAGTATACGCAATTGATTGCACGTCGTTTACGCGAACTGTTTGTGTATTGCGAAATTCACCCTTACAACCATATTCCCGAATTAACTGCCGATATCAAAGGCATCATTCTCTCGGGTAGTCCTTGCTCAGTCAACGAAGCCGATGCACCCATGGTGGATTTGGATCGATTGATGTCGCACGGTCCCCTCCTCGGCGTTTGCTATGGCGCTCAGATGCTGGCAAAGGTGCAAGGAGGTGTTGTGTCCCGCAGCGATCACAGAGAATACGGTCGGGCCATGATGATTCGTTGCGAAGACGGCAATGCACTGTTACAAAATTTGAGTCAGGAGTCGCAGGTTTGGATGAGTCATGGCGATACCATTACCGCACTGCCTTCTCATGCCACTGTCATCGCGAAGACTGAGAGCATTCCCGTTGCCGCATTTGAGCTTGAAAGCAACAACCCTGTTTACGGTATACAATTCCATCCTGAAGTGTATCACAGCACAGAAGGTTTGGCCTTGCTGAAAAACTTCGCATACGGCATTTGCGGTTGCGCTGGCGATTGGACGCCCGGACATTTTATCGATGAAACCGTAGCACATATTCGTCAAACCGTAGGCACAGACCAAGTCATTTTGGGATTGTCGGGCGGTGTTGATAGCTCCGTAGCCGCATTGTTGCTCCACAAGGCCATCGGCAAGCAATTGCATTGCATATTTATCGACAACGGACTGTTGCGCAAAAACGAATTCGCTTTGGTGCAAGAGGCCTATAAGCAGTTGGACTTGAACGTGATTGGGGTGGATGCATCAAAACAGTTTTACGATTCACTGGCCGGACTTACCGATCCTGAGGCGAAACGCAAGGCCATCGGACGGGTATTTGTGGAGGTGTTTCAAGATGAGAGCGCCAAAATCCAAGACGCCAAGTGGTTGGCACAAGGAACCATTTATCCCGACGTCATTGAAAGCGTGAGTGTAAAAGGTCCGAGCGCCACCATCAAAAGTCACCACAACGTGGGTGGTTTGCCAGAAAAAATGAGTTTGAAAATCATCGAACCCTTGCGCAGTTTGTTTAAAGACGAAGTACGTAGGGTTGGTGATACCATGGGTTTACCTCATGAAATATTGCATCGCCATCCGTTCCCAGGTCCAGGATTGGGCATTCGCATTTTGGGCGATATCACCGAAGCCAAGGTAAAATTGTTGCAAGAGGCGGATTGGGTATACATGGAAAAATTGCGCGAGCACGGCTGGTATGAAAAAATCTGGCAGGCAGGCGCCATTTTGTTGCCCATTCAAAGTGTGGGCGTGATGGGCGATGAACGTACTTACGAGCAAGTCGTTGCTTTGAGGGCTGTGACTAGCACAGACGGTATGACCGCAGACTGGGTGCATTTGCCCTACGATGTATTGGCTGATATCAGCAACAGCATCATTAACCGGGTACGCGGCATCAACCGGGTTGTGTACGATATTAGTTCAAAACCACCCGCCACCATTGAATGGGAATAAACCGATGACTTACCCAGTGCAAACCCCTCGCCTTTTCATGTACCGTTCCAAAGTAGGATGGTTGATGGCGATATTGTGTTTGTTCATGGGGTCGTTGCACGGCCAAGAAATTGGAAGTCCAAAACCCGATGCCAACATAGGTCCATTGCGCATTGGCGTTGCTTTGCCGTTTCATGCAAAAGGAACAAAAACCAATCCTTTGACGGATGCCATGATGGACTATTACTTGGGATTGAAACTCGGATTTTCAGAATTAGAGTCGGAAGGTTTCCAAGCAAACGTCACCGTGTGGGACACTGAACCTACGGATAGTTTACCCATAAACCAACAAGCGTTGGCGGCATTGGTAAAGAGCGACAATTTCCGTGACCAGCAGATTTTAATCGGTCCGGTTTACGAGGATAATTTCAAAGCACTTTCACAACACAGTGGACTTGTATGGAAGACGGCGCCCAATGTTTGGCTATCTCCCATGGCGTATGTAAAGCCAAGTATGAGCAAGGGCAAAGGTCCTTATCCCAACTTGAATTTCTTCATCAACGATACTTTGCGATACAAGAGTGTGGCCAAGAACATTGTGGGGATGTTTCCCAAGCATCGCATTTGCATTGTGATTGATGCCGACAAAAACAGCAAGGCCAAAGGCACGATGTACAAAGCGGCCATGCAGAAGGTGGGCAATAAGTTGGTAACGATTCACGTTTGGAAAAACGGCGTGTTGACACCTGCATTACCCAAACGCGACAGCATCGTATTGGCGGCGTGTATTCCAGATGCAACGGTAAGAACGGGATTGGAGAAATTATTGGAAAAGCGACAGCAGTGTTGGCTGGTTGCTGATTTGGGTTGGTTTGAAGACAAGCGTTATTACACGGGGTTAAACGATCCAATGTGTATTTACCCCACGGTGAACTTTACCGACTTTCATGATCCAGCCACGTTGGAATTTTCACGTAAATTTTTTGCGGCTTATGGATTCGAACCCAGTCGGTTTGGATTTATCGGCTACGACCAGGGGAAGTTCTTGGGATACAGCAGCATGGCATTTGGTCCGAATTTTTTGACTTTGCTACCGGATGCAACGTATGATGGTTTGATCAATTCCATTCATTTCAAAACGGGCGGTACGGCGCCATTCAATGACGGGTTACGTTTTGTGGTTATTTACGAAGACACCCCACATTTGTATACCCAGGGAAAATGAGCGAATTATTGGGTCCGTTAAAATTGCCGTATTTGTTTTACAAAAACGCTTCGGAATTGATTTCTGGGTATGATGGGTCTGTCCCATTTCATTTGTATTTAAAGGAGCGATTTAGGGAGAACAAGAATTGGGGAAGCAAGGATCGCAAGCGCTATCGCGCTTGCTGTTATTGGTACTGGCGAAACGCCTACGGCGTTTCGCGGCACAACGCCACCGAAATCCTCCCCTTTTTACAAACCCACTTCCCCGCATCATCATCACCAGAAAATTCAACTACCGCTGAATCATTACAACAGGATGAAATCATTCAACCCTACGCATCCTTTGAACAACAGCTGAGTGAAAACCTAGACGTTCCTACCCTATCCAATTGGTTTCAAACGGAGCCCTGGGTTTGGCTAAGAGCCATTCAAGGCAAAAGCAAAGCAGTCAAGTCTCAGCTGGAAAAAGCAGCCATTGAAATTCTGGAACAGCGCGACCATAGTTTTGCTGTTTCTGCGCAAGCCAACCTCGATAGCATCACGCAGCAAGGCTTCGCCTACATACAAGATATTGGATCACAAGAGGCCATGGATTGGCATAATTTGCCATTACAAGCGCTTTGCAACGCAGACCATACACTTTGGGATTGTTGCTCAGGTGCTGGCGGTAAGAGCTTAACCTTACTCCAAAATCACCCACAAGCACAGGTTACCTGTTCGGATGTCCGAAAAAACATCTTGGAAAACCTACAAAAACGCTTTCAGTTGCACCAATTGAAATCGCCCAAAACCCATGTTTGCGACTTAACACAAGGTACGAATTCAATTCGTGCCAACATTGTATTGGCCGATGTACCCTGCTCAGGTAGCGGCACTTGGCGACGGAATCCAGAAAATTTGCACTTTTTCACCTTCCCTGAAATCGCGATGTATGCCCAAAAGCAACAAGCCATTTTACAACAGCTTGCAGATAGTGTCATCACCGGCGGGTATTTGGTCTACCTCACCTGTTCTGTTTTTAAGGCAGAAAATGAGGACAATATTTCACGGTTTTTAAAAGGGCACAGTCAATATAGCTGTGTGGAAACAGGCTTTTGTGGGGGACAAAGCAAAGGTGGCGATTATATCTATCGCGCTGTATTACAAAGAATTAAGGATTAATTAAGCTTCGGTATCGTAAGCCCATTTGAGGTAGATACTACCCCAGGTAAAGCCACCACCAAAGCTGCTCAAAATGAGGTTATCGCCTTTTTTCAATTGGCTCTCCCATTCCCATAAACAAAGCGGCAAAGTACCTGACGTGGTATTGCCATACTTTTGGATGTTGATCATCACTTTGTTTTTATCCAAGCCCATGCGATCTGCGGTTGCATCAATGATGCGCAAATTGGCTTGGTGAGGCACCAACCAGGCGATATCATCGGCCTTCAGTTGATTGCGCTCCATAATTTCATAACTCACGTCGGCCATCCGGGTAACCGCGAATTTGAACACGGTTTTTCCTTCTTGGTATGCATAGTGCAAGCGTTGATCCACGGTATCATGACTTGGTGGCAACATAGATCCACCGGCCTTTTGAATCAAAAATTCGCGACCGCTACCATCCACTTTGGTGATTGAATCTTGAATTCCCATTCCATCGGTTGAGGGCTCTAACAAAACACATCCAGCACCATCACCAAACAAGACACAGGTATTACGATCAGTATAATCTACGATGGCGCTCATTTTATCGGCACCTACCACAAGGACTTTCTTGTGAGCACCAGATTCGATGAAGCGAGATCCTGTTACCAAGGCAAACAAGAAACCACTGCAGGCAGCACCTACATCGTATCCCCAAGCGTTGACAGCACCAATTTTATCGGCAATGATGTTCGCAGTTGCTGGAAACACGTAATCTCCGGTTACAGTACCACAAATAATCAATTCGATTTCAGCGGGATCTACGCCCTTTTTCTTCAGCATGGGAAGGATTGCTCCTACCGCCAAATCGGATGTCGCTTTTCCAGGCTCATCCAAAATATGTCGCTCTACAATACCTGTACGGGCACGAATCCATTCGTCGTTGGTGTCAACCATTTTCTCCAAATCAGCATTGGAAAGAATTTTTGGGGGTACATAGCCTCCAACGGCGGTAATGGCAGCGGTTATTTTCATGGTTGTTGCGTAGCTGTTTCTACTTGAGAGGCAATGAAACGACTCATCGCCTTTTGAATTTTATTGGTCAGTTGAGATTGAACCGTTTCTTGTGCAAGTTCAATCATTTTAACAAAGGTCTCGGCTTTGGTGATACCATGTCCAACAATCACTGGCGCATTCACACCCAACACCATAGAACCTCCGTAGTGCTTGAAATTGAATTGGTCTAGGTAATCGTCTTGTACGCCGCGCTTTACCAATCGATAGTAAATGCCTTCGCACAATTTGATGATCACGTTACCACTAAATCCATCACAAACAACAACATCAGCAGTATCACCGAAGATATCTCTGCCTTCCACGTTGCCCACAAACTGAATGCCTTGGGTTTGTGAAAGTAACTGATGCGTTGCTTTGGTTAGTAGGTTGCCCTTTTCGCTTTCTTCACCGATGTTCAATAAGCCAATCTTGGGCGACTCCACTTTATACATCATAGAATAAAGCAAGTTTCCCAACAAGGCGAATTTCTCTAAGTGCTCTGGCTTACAATCAGCATTGGCTCCAACATCAAGCAACAATCCGGGACGATTATCGACCCGGGGAATGGCGGCCGTCAAACAAGGACGATCGCATCCATCCACCAATTTCAAGTACTGAATTGAACCAACAAGCATGGCGCCTGTGTTACCAGCACTGAGAAAGGCATCTACTTTGTGTTGTGCCAAATGCAGAAAACCCTGAGCGATACTAGAATTTGGCTTAGACACCAACGCTTTCACGGGGTGCTCAGCCATTTCTATTACGTCAGGAGTATCTACAATTTCAAATTGATTCATATTGATGCCTTCTGCAATGCATACTTCCTCTATTGCTGATCTTGAACCGAACAAAACCAACTCAACACCTGCAAGCGAAGAAGCTGCAAGAGAGGCACCTTTGACTGCCTCTAATGGGGCGTAATCCCCACCCATGGCGTCAACACCAATTCTCATTGTTAACTATCGTTGCGACCCTTCATTACCTTCTGGCCGCGGTACATTCCAGTTTCCAAGTTAACTCTGTGGTACAATGAAACATCACCAGTTACTGGATCTGCGATCATAGGACGCACTTCAATTTTGTCATGTGTACGACGTTTGTCGCGACGGGTTTTCGATATTTTTCGTTTAGGATGTGCCATTTCCTTATTATAGGTTTTTTAGTTGTTTCAATTTTTCCCAACGCGGATCCACCACTTCATCTGTGGCTGATTCGCTGTTAAGCGTTTCTAGTTTTTGTATCATTGCCTCATCACAAGGTTTGATGTCCATCTCGTCACAATTCCTGATCATTGGCAACGCCAACAAGCTGGTCTCGTAAACGGGCTGAGAAATATTCAAAGTGAACTCATGGGGACGTAAGTAGATCAACTCTACTCCTTCGTCTTCATGATCCATTGTAGCTTCTTCCTGACTGTCCAATTTCACTATCAACAAATACTTGGTGATAATATCCATAGGTAACGCCACCAAACAACGGTGACAATCTACAGTCAAGCTCCCACTGATCGCCAAACGAACATGCATCCAATTGACATTCTTGTCAACCTCAACAGCTACATGTACATCGGCTTTCTGTATTTCAGAACTTCCCAATGATTCAAAGAACGTCTCGTCAACCCGGAAGCTTAAATCATGTTTGCCATCTTTCAGTTTGACAAACTCAATACTCAGATCTTCCGCCTTGTCGTACATCGTTACTAAAACGAACGGCAAAAATACGCTATTTTAAAGGAAAATCAAAGTGAAACGTGAATTAATCGGAAAACTACCGATACACTACCAACAAAAAACCCTGGCCATTTGACCAGGGTTTTTTGATTAATTATCTTCTAATGAGGGCTTAATACTCCCACAAATCATGTTCGAAAATGAACAAGTCATTTTTGATTTCATCCGCACGTAGAAGGGAAGCTAAACCATCTTGTTTATATTCAGCCTTCTGATTAATATATCTATCATCCCATTCAGAGGTTTTCACTATATAACTATCAAATAATCTATGATGATTAATATGTTGATCCCAATTTAAACGCATTGCATCGTTATACCTATTGAATACTTCAGCTTTCGCAAGCGTTGGACGGCAATCATCCATTTTCAACCAAAAAGGTTTAACATCATACGTCTGACCCATGATATTCTTGGGCTGAATCGGTGCGATTCCAATAATAATTGGCTTAAACTCACCATGCTTATAATCAAAAACCCAATCTTCCATGATTTCAAACTTCTGAATCAAATCCCAAGAGAAATATTCAGGGAATGAAGTATCTACCAAGTCGGTAGGATCGTCAGATCCAGGACGTTGTTTTGAAGTAGTGATGATTTCAGCCGTAGCACGGATGATATCCTCCGGCGTAATGATTCGGTTGAATGAATCAGTTGAGTAGGCACGAACTAGACCTTTGGTACCCAACTCCCAAAACACCTGAGAGATAGGATTCTTTGGCCAAGTCCAAGCACGGTTCATTTTTTGACGCAAATCAATCACTCTCCAAACACGCTTACGGAACTTCACATCTGCATTACGCAAATAAGGTCTCGGCATAACTATACCTTGAAGGTTACGGATGTTTGTATCTTGGTTTACGTATTCTGGTTCGTAGTGAGACGCAGCTGGATCATCATAGTGTGTTCCAATCGTAGGAATTACGATTTCTGCTTCCTTTTTGGGTGCTTCAGCGGCAGGTTCAGAAGTAGCAGGCTCTGATGAACCTGAACCTTTCTTGGCCGGTGCTGGATCGCTTCCCCAACCCCCACCCCAGTCTTGGGCTTGCAAGCCAACAGTGGCTACAAATGCGAGTGTGATTAAAATGCGTTTCATGATTGATTTTTTAGTTTACTGAACCTCCAACGTTGTCGAGGAACTTAGGTACTCTGTCAGGTCCTACTACTTTGATTTGGTCGAACTGAATCAAATCTCCTGGGCCCAACATCTTCAAGTAAGCCGCGATGGGCGACAAACTTGATCCGTTTACCACTTGGATTTTTGGTCCGTTAGTACGACGTCCGATACAAGTGAAACGGTAAGACAATACGTCATACTTTACACCATCGTATACGAAGTTATCCAAAGCAGCTACCGCGTTGGCTTGAACTTTCATCGCTGCCAAAGAGATAGGACCGCTAAATCCTACGCTACCCGCTTTGAATACTGGACGAGGAACGTTACGAACTTTGAATTTCTTAGAACCCATAGATACTGTACGACCGTCGGGCAACTTTGCAGTTACGTTGATCATACATTCGTTACCGTTACGGGTTGGGATGATTGCGTTGTAAGAACCGGGCTTGTTAGCACGCAAGCTAACACCACCACCAGTTGCAGTAACACTTACGTTCTTAGGGTCAACACCACCAACTGATACTGAAATTGGGTTTGGAAGACCTACGTAAACCACATTCAACTCGTCAGCAGAAATCGCAGCTTGAGGAGCGAAAACACTGTACTCAGCTTCGGTTTCGTAGTTATCAGAACCACCACCATTTGGCTTAGGCACCTGAATACCTACTTTGTATTTCTGTGTTCCTGGAGAAGCAGAAGTTACTTTGTATTTACCTACACCGTCAACCACTTCGATAGGACGACCGTTTACAGTCACTACCATTTGTGCTTTAGAGTTGTAAGCAGCCAATAAAATGTTTGCTTCGTAGGTTTGGTTGGTCAATACAGCGCTAGTCGCAGCTGAAACCACTGGAATCAATTTGTCGAACTTGTAGTCAGCAGCATTCACAGACTCAGCCAAGGCTTGCATTACTTCTGCTTCCATTGAACGAGAATCGTTCTCAACTTTACTCAACATAGCAAATACACCTGCCAAAGGAGAATGCTCCAAATACATACTCACCCAAGTTTGCTCAGTACCACTGCTGTTAGTAGCGTTGTTGGCATACAAAGAGGTTTTCTCTTCGATGGCTTTCATGCGCTCAGTCAACATCTTCTTGGTCTCAGGAGATGCGGCCAAAACTGGGTCGTTTGAAGCTTTCGTCATCACAGCCAACATATCGATACGGGCTTTGTTGATTGCATCTTGCAAATCAGAACCATTTTTACCACCATTTTCTTTCATGAAGTAGTTACCATGAACTTCCATATTGTCACCCTGAGTCAATTCAGCAACACCACCCTTCACCAACATGGCTTCAGGCTCTTGCTTACGACCCATTTTGGGATCTTTGTTGTCACCAGAACGCAACAACAATTCGTTCTTGATAGCGTTCAAACGATCAATCAATGATTTGCTGATCCCTTGAACTTGGTTACAATAAGAAACAGCAGCTGCTGCAGCTTTGTTCTCAGCAGCAGTTTTCACCAAGCTACCCAAAACGGCTGTATTCTTTTGTACGATATTCTTTGTAGAATTATCCAATGAGTTCTCAATCAAGTTAAATGCCTTGATGATTTCCTTGGATACGTTAAGTGCCAGAAGTGCCGTCAACACGAGGTACATCATGTTGATCATCTTCTGACGTGCGGATACTTTACCACCTGCCATTTTCTATTCTCCTTTTTAGTTTAGTGGGAATAAATAAGGTTAGGCTTTGTTTGCACCCATGGCGCTCAACATGTTACCGTAGATTGAGTTCAAGTTACTCAAGTTGCGGTTCAATTTGTTCAATTCGCTTGAAAATTCTGCAGTAGCCGCTTCAGTTGCGCTGATGTTGGTCAAAGCACCTTGCAAACCAGCAGAGAAATTACCCATTGAATCAGAAACCATTGCAGTGCTATCGGCAATAGAAGACATATTCTTAGCAGCCTTAGTTGCACTTTCAGCATACTCGTTAGTTGCTACAGCTGCATTCGACAAATTAGCCATTTCTTTTACATTGCTGCTCAAAGAAGTCAAACCGGTACCCAAGCTCTCGATCAATTCTGGACCAATCTTAGCTTGTGACAACATAGAATCCAACTGTTGAGAAACGCTACCAGTTGATTTCTTCTTTTCTGTAGGCTCACCACCTGCCAATTCAGGATATACCAAAGACCAATCTGGATCCATGTGTACGGGCTCAAATGCAGAAATTACGAAAATCGCCGCCTCAGTCAAAAGACCCACTGACAACATGATGTCGGCACCTTTCAAGTGCAAGATTTTAAACAACGCTCCCACGATTACTACCGCAGCACCAATACCATAAACGAAGTTCATGGTCGTTTTAAACTTTTTTGATTCAAAGAAACTTTTGCTCATAATTTTTATTTAGTTATAGTTAGTTGATTAGTTAAACGAATTATCCTGTGGATTATTCTACTGAAATTACTTTCGGTCGGTATTAGAACGACCGATGTAAGTTTGAACGCAACGGAAACCTACATAAGATTTGCTTGTGTCTTGGTATTCATAGGTTCTTGCACCGTTTTCGATGAAGTACGCTACATCTTTCCAAGAACCACCACGAATCACCTTACGCTTCTCGTTGATCGGAATATCTTTCACCTGACGCTTACCTTCTTTACCACGCTCTTTAATGAAAGTGTATGATTCACCGTTCAAATCGTGTGCGAAAGCGTTGTTTGCCTCATCCCAAGAAGTACGGGTCCATTCAGCTACGTTACCAGCCATGTTGTACAAACCAAAGTCGTTAGGGAAATAACTATCCACACGCACCGGGTATACACCACCGTCTACACCATAGTTACCACGCAATGGCTTGAAGTTGGCCAACATACAACCCTTGCTGTTTCTAGCATAAGGACCACCCCAAGGATATTTGTTTCCAATTCTACCTCCACGAGCAGCATATTCCCACTCATATTCTGTTGGCAAACGGAAATCATGGGTGTTAGGCAAATAACCATTCATTTCCCAATATGCAGTCTTGCGATCGGTTCTCCAACGGCAGAAAGCATAGGCCTGGTGCCAAGACACCCCTACTACAGGATACTCATCATATTTTGGGTGATGGAAATACACCTGCGCCATTGGCTCATTGTATGAGTAGGTGAAATCACGTACCCAACACAATGTATCAGGATATACCAATACATCCTCTGTGCGCATGAACTGTGCACGGTCCATCGGAGCGTATTTGTCGCGATCCAATTTAGCCGCTGCTTCGTAATCCGTCCACATAAAATGGTAGATCAACTTACGTGTATCAATCTGGTGCTTGCCTTGAAAGCGCTCATCACCTTGATACCACATATCAGCCAATTCTTCTTTGTGCTTCACCCAATCCACCATGCGGTAAGGATTGATCAAACGGTTACCCTCTTCGTCCTCTGGGAAGTAGTACTCATCATCATCACACATGATGCGTGCCAAAGAATCTACCACGTAGTTGACAAACTGACGGTATTCGTTGTTGGTGATTTCAGTCTCATCCATCCAAAAACCAGTGATTGTCATCTGCTTGTTTGGCTCTAAATAAGAATTGAAAACATCCTGACCACCTTGTCCAGTATGGAAAGTACCCGATTTCACATACACCATGCCCGGAGGCTGTGGGTGAAACCATGGTCGTCTTCCCAACACACCGGTTAGGTCGCCTGTGTCGGCAGGTCCGCATGCATAGACCATTACAGAAGCCACTACCGCGGCCCTGCGAAGGGTTCGATTGCCCAAGAAACTCAATGTTTTCTTAGCGAACTCGTTGTTTGTGAAGAAACTCATCACTGTATTTTTCATTATGCAGTTTTGATATTGCGTATTTGTTCTAAAGTTGCAAAAATAAAGTTTGCGTTGAATAAATCAACTTTATTTTTATTTCGTGTAGGGTATAAACGCAATATTGGAATGTTTATTTTGTGTGGATAAAGTTTTTTTTCAATTAATCAAACTCAGGTGAACGCTCCATCCAACGTGGATGACGGTATACTTTCACCGGACGCTCAGGCAAGGTAAATGTGAAACAATAATTTACTTGGATTTCGTGGGTTCCGGTCTGACTTCTAATCAAGTTGTTCATGGGAATGTCGTAAGAGTATCCAACACGCAAGCGCTGAGTAGCTCCGGCAGCATTACCCAACAAAGGGGGATAGTAACCAAACATCAATGAGAATGATTCAACACCCGCACCATATACACGCAAATTGGCACCACCTGCGAACAAATCATTCCAGGTAACCATTCCTTGCATATCAACCTGTGGTTTGATGAATCCCGCATTTGAAGCTGCTTTCACCAACAATGCTGGCTCCAACACCAACGACGGATTTCCCAAGAAACTCTCTTGCTTGTATCCCGCTACCAAATAGTAGTGGCGTTTGCTCTCTGCAGTAATTGTTCCCGCAGCACCATAAACAAAGGTTTGAGGGGTCATGTTGGTGGCCGACAAACCAATGTAAGCACCATCCATGATATTGGGTGTAGTATAGTAAGCACCCACACCTAAGGTTGTTTTACTCGCACTTACTTCTCCAGAAGGAATCATAGGATCGTTGGGATCGTGTGCGCGCAAACCTTGGCCGTCCAAAGACTTTGTCAAATTGGCGAAATCAACCCCCAATCGAATGTTTGAACCATCCAACATCGGATAAGCGAACGCCAAACCACCCTTCATATACAAGGTACTTTCGTAACCAATTTTATCAGACACATAGGAGAATGAAGCTCCACCATAATTCTTGTCCTTATAGATTGCAGGAGCAGAAAAACCCAACCCCATCGTTTGTGGTGCGATGTTGGTGCGCATCTTATCCAAATCCATGTTGATAGGATCACCGTTCTGCGTTCTTAAATAAGAAGTCTGATCGTCAAATCCTAACCACTGTTGGTGGGTGATGGCATTCAAACAATACTGTCCTGAAGCCCCCGCGTACGCTGGGTTATAGAACAATTTGTTGTAAGTAAAATGCGTGAACATTGGATCTTGTTGCGCCTGCACCATGAATGGGGCTAACAACCCAGCAACGGCCAATATTCTTCCCAGTATTTGTCTGTTCATACTTTTAATGGAGTATCTCTCAGAAACAAAAATGAATTAAAATCGCCACATTGCCAAACATTTTTGAAAAAGGTGATGCACATCAGACAACCTTTCTCCTTCAATTACCGTCGCTCCAACGCTCAATATCACCCCAATGAATGTCCATTTACCCAAATTATTCCCTCTTCCATTCACACAACTATCTAATACATTTACAATTATTTACAATCCAAAACATTCAGCCAAAGAATCCAACTCCCACGCTCCCACTGACCAATAAATCATCCACCTCAAATCGCCCTGAAATTAATCCAAAAATAATCGGGGAATAAGTGGTGGAAAAGTTAGACAGTGAGTGTCCTACGGTAGTCGTATCATTGTATTCTAATATATACACTAAACATGGCTGAAATATTGGTCATCGACGATGAAGCGCCGATCCGCGAAACCCTCAAGGAAATCCTTGAATATGAGAATTACTCAGTAACTACGGCCGACGACGGCAACAAAGGACTTCAGCTCATTCAGAAGAATGATTATGATGTGGTGTTGTGCGACGTGAAGATGCCCGGCATTGACGGCATGGAGTTGTTAGACAGAGCGCAAGCACTGCGTCCTGATTTGCCATTCATCATGATATCCGGTCACGGAAACGTTGAAATGGCGATCGATGCGACAAAAAAAGGCGCCTACGATTTCATCACAAAACCACCCGATTTGAACCGTTTGTTGATTGCTATTCGAAATGCGATCGACCGGAACAACTTGGTGAGTGAAACCAAAGTGTTGAAACGCAAGGTGGCAAAAACCTTCGATATCATCGGCGAAACCCCAGCCATCGGCAAAATCAAAGAAACCATCGAGAAGGTAGCCCCCACCGAAGCCCGCGTGCTCATCACCGGTGAAAACGGTACGGGTAAAGAGCTTGTCGCCCGCTGGCTCCACGAAAAAAGTCAGCGCGCTAGCTATCCCTTGGTAGAAGTCAACTGCGCATCCATTCCAACAGAACTCATTGAAAGTGAGCTTTTCGGACATGAGAAAGGCAGTTTTACATCGGCCATCAAACAGCGCATCGGTAAATTTGAACAAGCCCATGGCGGCACCTTGTTCCTCGACGAAATCGGCGATATGAGCATGGCCGCACAAGCCAAAGTGCTTCGCGCCATTCAAGAAGGTAAAATCACCCGCGTTGGGGGCGATAAAGAAATCAAAGTGGATGTGCGCATCGTAGCCGCCACCAATAAAAACCTGCTGGAAGAAATCGAAAAGGGCAATTTCCGCATGGATTTGTATCACCGTCTCAGTGTGATCCTCATCCACGTGCCTACCCTCAATGAACGCACAGAGGATATCCCATTGATTGCCAACAACTTCTTGGTAGACATTTGCAACGACAACAGCATTCCCGTAAAATCTTTCACCCCAGATGGCTATCAAGCCCTGCAGGATGTCAACTGGACGGGAAACATCCGCGAACTGCGCAACGTTGTGGAACGTTTGGTCATCCTTTGTGGCGATAAAATCACTGGTGAAGATGTTTACATGTTCTCCAATCCCGCACAGCGCGGCGCCGATCCCTTTGGCGTGGTTGACGATTACAAGACCTTACAAGATTTCCGTGACTGGGCTGAAAAGGTGTTCATTGAGCGAAAATTGGTACAAAACGGATGGAATGTGGCCAAAACCGCCCAAGAAATCGATATTCAACGCAGCCATTTGTACAACAAAATCGAGAAGTACAGCCTCAAACGCCGATAAGCCATGGGTGCGCAGATCGGTATCGATTTGGACAAAGCCGCGGAACTACTGTCGCAAGGCAAACTCGTAGCCATTCCTACCGAAACGGTGTATGGATTGGCAGCCAATGGACTTGATGCTAGCGCAGTAGCTGGTATTTTTACGGCCAAAAACCGACCTACTTTCGATCCATTGATCTTGCACGTAGGCAGCATCGCCCAGGCAAAATCGCTGTGTTCGCAATGGCCATCCGCCGCGGAAAAACTCGCCAATGCCTTCTGGCCAGGTCCGTTGACCTTGGTATTGCCCAAAGCGGAACACGTGCCCGATTTGGTAACCTCCGACAACCCCACTGTGGCTTTGCGCATGCCCAACAACCCCATGGGTTTATCGCTCATTCGCAGCCTGTCGTTCCCGCTCGCCGCACCCAGTGCCAACCCCTTTGGCTATGTGAGTCCCACTTGTGCCCAACACGTTGCCGACCAACTTGGCGATCGAATCGATTACATTTTGGATGGCGGAAACTGTGCTATCGGCATTGAAAGCACCATTGTTGCGGTGACCGATGACAATCAAGTTACTGTTTTGCGATTGGGTGGTTTGGATCTCGCTTCTATCAGCAACACTTTGGGTTATCCGGTGACGGAATCGCTGAGTATGCATAGCAATCCACAAGCGCCTGGTCAGTTGGATCAGCATTACTCACCCAATTCTGCCATGGTGCATATCCACGACCTGCAGATTGAGGCGATCTTTGAAGATGTGCAAACGCATCCTTATCACAGTCGGGGCTTTTTGTGGTTCTCCAAGCAGCAGGCGCAGCAATTTTTGGATCACTTGAACGACGGTAATCGGGCGTCGTGGTCTCTCCTACCCGCGCGCCATTATTATTTGTCGGATGATCACAGCGACCGGCAGGCGGCCATGAATTTGTTTGGGACGTTGAGACAGTTCGACAAAGATGGCTGTATGCGCATATACTTTTCTTGGGCACCTGACGATGGATTGGGTCGGGCCATCAACGATCGTTTGAAGCGCGCATCCAGCAAGGTGGTGCACTAAATTTCTTCCAGAAACGATAGTGTATTGTCTAAGGCGATCCACAATTCCTGGGTAAAATCTTCCATACCATTACAGGGGTGTTTCATGCCAAATGTATGGTCACCTTTGGGAACTGTCATCCTCAAACTGTGTAGACAGGCATCGTACAGGGGTTCTGATAGCGCTGCAGGCACAACGGTATCCGCTTCACCATGCACGATGAGCAACGGGCGGCCCAAGCTCCTAGCGGCTTCAAGCACATCAAATTCTTCTTCGTGGGCCAAGAGATTTTCCCAAATGCTATAATCCAAAGGCATTTGCTGTTGGGTTCTGGCGTTTGGGGTAAACACGGTACGTTTTTCTTTCCAGGCCGATTTGTTGTATGGTTCAAACAAATATTGGTAGGAAGGAATAGGATTCCAGGCGATGACTTTTTCTACGTAATCTTGGCATCGGGCGGCAAATACGATCACGTTGGCACCACCGCGGGAATGTCCCAACCACGAGATGCGTTCCACATTGAGGTTGAGTTCTTTGCCATTTTCACGGATCCATTTTCCGAGCGATTCTAGGTCGTTCTGTTCTTTGCTCACGGTATTTACAGCAAACAAATCCAGGGCTTGAAAATCATCGCTATCACCCACTACGCCATTGTGTGAGTGATTGAAAGTAATCACGGCATACTCGCCGGTGGCGAAATATTCATGAATAAAGGGAACATGGCCCCACTGCTTGAATCCTTTAAAGCCGTGGCAGTACACCAACACCGGATGCGGACCGTCGGTTGGGGGCAAAAACAAATCGACGGCCATTTGGCCGTCGATTGTCTTGATCTGAAAATGAGTATTGCTTTTCACAATTTGGTGCCCAGGACCGGAGTCGAACCGGTACGGGGGTGAACCCACAGGTGTTTGAGACCAGCGCGTCTACCAATTCCGCCACCTGGGCATGTATTCCTTTCAGAACGGGATGCAAAATTACCATTTTTCCTCACAATTTCAAATATTATGCAAAGATTATTTGATAATATTTTTCGGCCATTCCACAACTTCCATAGAATGAATCTTTTGCGGTTCTATTTCAAACCTCAATGCCGTACGCACTTTGTGAAATCCGTGCAACCCACAAGCCCCTGGATTCAAAAAAAGCAGATTGTTGTATTTGGGATCTCGTTGCACTTGCAACATGTGAGAATGTCCACACACGTAAATATCGGGCTTGGTTTTTTGCAGGATATCTTTGACTTGTGCTGGGTACCTACCAGGTTTTCCGCCGATGTGTGTCATAAAGATTCTGTACCCTTCCCGATCAAACAGCTGTAGTTCAGGGTATTCTACTTTCACATCCATTCCATCGATATTGCCATATACTCCCACAATGGGCTTTCCGAGAGCGGTAATCGCCTCATGCATCTTGGTATTCAGCCAATCGCCTGCATGCCAAATTTCATCGGCCCAAGCGGCGTGATGTAGTATCCCATCGTCTACCCAACCATGATTATCGGAAATGACCAAAATTTTCATTGTTTCATCAATCAATATAGCCAATACAACAGTGAGGTAATCACACAATTAAACACAAAAACGCCAACGGAAATGTGAAAGGGTTTTACCCACCAAGTGATCAAGCACAGCAGCATCGCCAAGAAGGCAAACACTTGGGTTGTAAGGACCCATTGCGACAATACAGGATTGAGGTGTGGCATGTCCTTTTTCAATTGCTTTTCAGATAGGGTGAGCCAGAACGGCCAACGGTATTGGGTGTAGCCTCGGGGTTTGTTCCTCAACGGACTGAAAAACAATCGAATAGAATCACCGTCTTCCAGGTCGTAATAGGTTTGCTGATCCACCGGGATTTTGCTTACCACCAAGGGTTCTTGCTGCATTTGCTGAGCTTCAGCGTATCGCACTGCCACATCTGCGTAGGTTAACAGGGTGTCAATTTCACCGGTGGTCCGCAAATGATAAGGCATTCGGCTGCGAAAGGGAATACAATGCAGGTAATTGTCGCGATAGTGGTTTGCGCCATATTTGCTACTAGAGCGGTAACCCATTTCGCTTTCATGCGCCAAAACATACTGGATTTGGGATTCGGGTGTGAGCCAGGTATCGATCAATGAAAACAGACCAATGCCGGCAAAGCAAATGCTCATGAGTTTGGCGAACAGAAGAATTTTGCGTTCCACTACGCCAAAGTTACGGAAAAGGTGGTTAGGGCGATGTTAGATCTCGCGGTTCACATCCCACTGCTCCAGGTAATCTGCCACGCGACGAACGAACATACCACCCAAAGCACCATCTACCACACGGTGATCGTAGCTGTGAGACAAATACATCATATGTCGGATCGCAATCACATCCCCATACTCTGTTTCGAGCACAGCGGGTTTCTTGCGGATGGCACCCACGGCCATAATGGCCACTTGGGGTTGGTTGATTACTGGGGTTCCGAGTACGTTACCGAAGCTACCCACGTTTGTGAGGGTATAGGTTCCGCCTTGGATTTCATCGGGTGTTAATTTACCGATACGGGCGCGATTGGCCAATTCATTGACTGCACGGGTTAATCCAAGCAAGTTCATGGTATCGGCGTTTTTAATCACAGGAACGATCAAGTTGCCATTTTGCTGAGCCACGGCCATTCCCACGTTGATGTTTTTGCGTTTGATGATACTGCTGCCATCCACGCTTACGTTGATCATGGGGAAATCCTTGATTGCTTTAGCAACGGCTTCAATGAAAATGGGGGTAAAAGTGATGTTTTCACCTTCGCGTTTTTTGAATGAATCTTTCACGCGATTTCTCCAATTAACCAAGTTGGTCACATCGGCTTCCACGAAACTTGTTACGTGGGGGGAGGTATGTTTGCTCATCACCATATGATCGGCGATGAGTTTGCGTACGCGATCCATTTCGATGACTTCATCACCGGGGTTCAGCGATACGCTGGTTTTCACTTCAACTTTTGCAGGTGCGGGAGCTGCAGCAACAGGGGCTGCGGGGGCAGCTGTTACTGCGGGAGCGGTTGCAGGAACTGCGGCAGCTGTCTGAGTAGCATTACCACGGTTCGATACGTAAGCCAAAATATCGGATTTGGTTACCCTACCTTCTTTGCCGGTACCGGGAACGGTTTCCAGTTCTGACATGCTCACACCTTCTGTGCGGGCGATGTTCAATACCAAGGGAGAGTAAAAACGAGATCCATCGGCGTTATTCAAGGGCTCGGGAGCGGCTTGGGCTGCTTGGATTTGGTTCTCAATGGCTGAAACAGCGGCTTCTACGGCAACGGGTGTTTCCACTGCTGCAGGCACTGATGGCGCTGCATCGGGGGCCGGAGCGACAGCGGAGGCCCCTCCTTCGGTGTTGATCATGGCAACAGGTTCTCCAACCTTCACCACGTCTCCGTCCTTGTACAACTGCTTCACCAAAATACCCGCTTCCGTGCTGGGAATTTCACTATCTACCTTATCAGTGGCAATTTCTACAATGGGTTCGTCTTTTTCAACACGCTCACCTTCGTTCTTCAACCAACGGATAATAGTAGCTTCCGCGATACTCTCGCCCATTTTGGGCATTACAATGGGTTTTTCTGCCATAAGAATTCCCCACAAAATTCGGCATTTTTCGGTTCACCGCCAAACACCTACCCCGAAACTCACAAATTGAACCGATTATTTATCTGATAACCTGCCTTCTACAGGCCTTTACTTGCCCTCTAGCTCGTCTGACATCCCCGCTAACTTCATCAACTGCAGCACTTCCTGTTGTTTTTCAAATTCTTGTACCTCACCGTAAGAAAAATGCAAATTTCTTAGCATGCGTTTTACAATGTCCTTCACCCCACACGGATGATAAAATTGCTTTTGTGGTGTAACATTCACGACTTTCAAAAAGGCATCCACATTTTCTTTGGTGAAAATCTGTCCTTTGCTATACGGATTGATGTAGAACAGGGCTTTTTCAATGTCTTCAACGCCCAACACCTTCATGTTTTTTGTCCCTTCTACCCCCTCCTGTAACTTACAAAAGGCCACCACGAAATGCTGGGGCAAATTCACCCCAAACACAGGCAATCCAAGACTTTGGGCTACCGTAAGATACACAACCGACAAACTAATGGGGTTTCCAGATTTACGTTCTAGCACCCGATTTATGAGAGAATTGTCTGCGTAGTGGTACTGACTGTTATCGCCATGAAATCCCTGCTGCTCAAAAAATACATGGTTGAGTATTTGGATCTTATCAACGTCCGACTCCACATTCCCCATCATCAACCAAGCATCCAATTTGATGTCGCTCAACGCCCTGCGCATCGCCTCTAACTTCAACCCTGGGTACTGCACTTGCGAAACCAATACCCAACCTTCAATCAAATCGGCTTGCTCCTGGTCAAACCAGTTTTTAAACCTTCTGTGATGTCCGCGCTTCTGTATTTTCTTTATCAGCAATTCAATATGGCGGGAGAAATCGGGAAACTCATCCGAAAGCCAGATAGCTTCCAAATCATCCACAATATCCTCTCCCTCTTCCATAAAACGCGTCTCCAATGCTTGAATTACCGTTTCATCCGGGTCATCCAGCAATCGTATCATCGCTTTTAAGGTTGAAACGTCCATGACAATTCAGCTTTTACGCGTCTTATTAGACCCTTTTCTCGAAAACGGATTATTTTTTCTTCTTGAAACCGCCTGCTTTGGGCTTTTTCACAAAGTTCTTGCACAGATCCGCCACCTCAGCAAATGTCAATGCATCCCATTGCTTGTCTTTGGGAATGGGCACATTGTCTTTTCCACTTTTGATGTAGGGTCCGTAACGACCATTTAAAATTTGGATATTGGCATCCTCGGTAAACGCTTTCAATACCGCTGCTTTATCGCCCGCGGCTTTCGCTTCCACCAATGCAATGGCCTGATCCAATGTAACAGTCTCCGGATCTTGTCCTTTGGGAATACTCACAAACTGACCTTGGTATTTGATATACGGACCAAATCGTCCTTTACTAATTTCCAAAGTAACACCATTGTGTTCACCCACTGCCAACGGATACTGAACGCCTTTGAAAGCTTCATCCAAAATCGCAGCGCACTGCTCTTCGGTCATACCAATCAAATCGGTCCCTTTTTCTACGTTGAAATACTTGTCACCGCGCTTCAAATACGGTCCGTAACGACCAATGCCCGCGATCACAGGTTCACCGTTGTAAACCATCACTTCACGGGGTAGTTCAAACAATTTCAACGCAGATTCCATATCTACCGTTTCTATCGTTTGTCCCTGTTGCAAGCTCGCATAAATCACCTTTTCCTCCTCATCTTTCACACCAATTTGCACGAAGGGTCCAAACTTACCCATACGCACACTCACTTGTCTTCCATTGGTTGGATGCACACCCAAAATCCGCTCACCTGTTACGCGTTCTGCCGACTCCATGGTGGTATCTACCGCGGCATGGAAAGGACCGTAAAAGCCTGTAAGCATATCTTGCCATGCCTGGTTGCCTCTGGCGATCTCATCAAACTGTTTCTCTACCGAAGCGGTAAAGCCGTAATCCATGATGGCATCGAAATTGGCCGACAAAAAATCCGTCACCAACATTCCCATATCTGACGGAAACAATTTGTTCTTTTCCGCGCCATATTTCTCTGTCTTTACTATTTCCTCAATGGTTTTACCTTCCAACGTGATTTCTGCAATTTTTCGTTGCTTTCCATCGCGATTTTCTGTGGTAACATACTGTCGCTTCTGGATCGTAGAAATCGTTGGCGCATAGGTCGAAGGTCGGCCAATACCCAATTCCTCCAATTTCTTCACCAATGATGCTTCTGAATATCGGGGTGCGGGACGCGCATAGCGCTCAAGAGCAGTTAATTTCAAACGCTCAATGGCATCGCCAACGGTTACTGCTGGCAACAATCCTTCTGCCTCTCCATCTTCCTCTTCATCGTCTTTGGATTCAATATACACCTTCAAAAATCCATCGAATCGGATTACTTCCCCTTCTGCTTGAAACTTGGACTTTTTGCCATGATCTTCTAGTGTAATCACGGTTTTTTCCATCTCGGCCTTCGCCATCTGCGAAGCAATTGACCGCTTCCAAATCAACGAATACAACTTCTTTTCACGGTTGTCATCACCGGCAAATTGCACTCCAAAGTTGGTTGGACGGATGGCCTCGTGCGCTTCTTGGGCCGATTCGTTTTTGGTGGTATAATTTCTAACTTGAGAGTATTTCTCTCCAAAGGTTTTCTGTATCTCTTCTTTGGCAGCACCCATCGCCAATTTGCTCAGATTCACTGAATCGGTACGCATGTAGGTAATGTGTCCGTTTTCGTAAAGTTTCTGTGCGATACGCATGGTTGTTGTAACATCGTACCCCAACTTCCTAGATGCCTCCTGCTGAAGGGTTGATGTTGTAAACGGCGGCGCAGGGTTTCTGAAAGTGGGTTTTACTTCCAAGCCGGTTACTTGAAATTCTTCATCCACCAAAGACTCTAAGAATGCTTTTGCGTCAGCTGCATTGCTGGGCTTTTTCACATTTTCTGCGGTTAAGGTTTTACCTTCTTTGGTTTTGAATTGACCTTGAACGCGGAAATCAGATTTTGCATCAAACTCATTGATTTCTCGTTCGCGCTCAACCACCAATTTTACCGCTACCGATTGTACGCGACCTGCACTGAGTTTGGGTTGAACCTTTCTCCATAGGATTGGCGACAATTCAAATCCCACCAAACGATCCAACACCCGTCGCGCTTGCTGTGCATCTACCAAACATTTGTCGATGGTGCGGGGATTCTCAATGGCATTTAAAATGGCGGTTTTGGTAATTTCATTGAATACGATACGCTTGGTATTTTCTGCTTTCAAACCAAGCACTTCGAATAAATGCCAACTGATGGCCTCTCCTTCTCGGTCTTCGTCCGATGCCAACCATACCGTTTCGGCATCCTTGGCGTATTTTTTTAGTTCTGCAACCAGTTTTTTCTTCTCATCGGGCACCTCGTATTTAGGAGCAAATCCATTTTTGATGTCGATGGCTGAATCTCCCGACGATAAATCGCGGATGTGGCCCATACTGGATTTTACAATGAAGCCCTCACCGAGATACTTCTCGATGGTTTTGGCTTTGGCGGGTGACTCTACAATGACTAAGTTCTTGATTGACATGAATTATTTTCCGAAAATGACTGGTTTTTGAATTTGACCTTCACCACTGCGAAGGCTTACTAGGTAAACACCTTGCGATGGCAATGTTAAATCCGACATAAAAAAGGTATTTGTAGATTCAGAAAGTGTGCCTTCAAAGATGTTGGCAACCTTTCTTCCTTGCAAATCAAGCAATTCAACAACAACAAACTCATTTGGTTTGGTATTGCGAATCACAATTTTTGAATTGGCTTCGATGGGATTGGGACTAATCTCCACGATTTGCAGTGATTCACCAATGGTATTGATTCCCGCCATATACTGACCCAAATTAATGTTGTCAATGTAGATAGGATTACCACCCTCACTGGCAAAATCAATTCGAAAAGTCAAATTGGTATTCAAACCCAGTCCGATAGACGACAAGCTAGGCAAACCCATGACTTTCCATTGCGTGGCTTTGGTGGGTTTGAAATTGCTGGTATAAACCTGACCTGAATAGCCCAATGCGGCTCCCGACCGTTCCATCACCTGCTTGTAAGTAGCTCCACAATCCGTAGAAACGTACACACGCAACACATCTGTTACATCAGCGCTTGGCTGGCAATAAGAGGCCATAAAGGTAAACTTGGGCGTAAGGGCACCCATATTGGAAATATCCACGCTGGGCAAGGTTACGCTGTATGTGTTACCTATGTTCGCACCAGTTGTCACGGGTGCTTTGTAACAACTTGTGCCCAAATAGCTGGTGGTATTGTCCATCACAAAACGTGAACCAGCAGGCGATGAATGCACAAATTTGTCGTCAGTGGTAAAGGTGGTTGGATCGCCTTTTTCAAAGCTCTGTTCAAAATTGGCTTTGTTGTTGGCCACCGCTTTCAAGACGGTGATATAGTTGGTTTTCGTGGTAGAGTTACTACCCTTTGCATTCTGTACGGTTAGTGAAACACTATAGGTACCGGGGGTTTGGTAGGTAATGGTTGGGTTCTGCACAGAGGCACTGGGTTGACTAGAACCGGTAAAGGTCCACGACCAGGCCGTTGGTGTTGATTTGCACGTTAAATCGTAAAACTTAACTGCTTGTCCTGCACAAATCACAGTACTGCTAGAAGTAAAGGCAGCCACAGGAGCCACAGACCCCGGTGCAACCCCCGTTGCAATCAAATTGGCCGAAGATACCACCGCAGCTCTTGGGTAACTACCATTGGTCAGTACGCCATGCATGCGGGATTTTTGTTTCAGTGTAAACAAGGTCTGACAACCGCCATTGGAATAATCCATGTAATTCTCCCACATATCGGGCAAATCAGGAAAATCGTTGGTACAGCTGTTTCCTCCTGAAGGACAAGAGGCATTCACAAAGGTGCCATTCACTGGTGGGGTATCATCAATTTGGTCTCCGCCGGTACAACCGTCTTGGAAGGTGTGATACAAGCCCAACCAATGTCCAACTTCATGGGTCAATGTCCGAGCACTGTCAGATGCAACCGCCGTACCAATGGTACCTACGCGGTCTGATTTTATCACAATACCATCGCGGGTAGCGTTGGTTGCCCATGGAAAACAAGCATAACCCAACACTTCACCTCCATCTACGCCACCAGAAATAGACGAAACCACCCAAATATTGAGGTATTTTTTGTAGTTCCAGTTGATAAGCGATTTTACTTTTTCGGTGGACATATCCATTTGAACACCCGCCGAAGAATACACGCGATTGATGCCTTCGGTACAGTTTCCATTGGGGTCAATTTTTGCCAATTCAAATTTGATCTGACAATCAGCAGCCAATCCGTTAAACATAGAACGCAATTTGGTTCTATTGCCATTGAGCAGGTTAAAATCGTTGTTCAGCACCCGAATTTGATCCAAGATTTGTTCGCGAGAAATGTTCTCAGGTCCGTTGGTATGGATCACATGGAACACCACGGGAATGGTATAGATCGCAGCGCGTGATTCTATTGATTTATCCTTCAACAACGCATTGATTTCTGCTTCTGCTACTGCCACCGATGGATCCACCGACTTAATATGCTGATGGTATTGATCAGAACCACATTTGTGCTGAGCAATGGCTCCATGAAATATCCCAAAAAAACCGAGCCCCAGGGCCAAACAAATCTTATTCAGTCTCATTATCGTTCCGCAAATTAAATTGAAAGTTTCGGGGTTTGTGGCACTCACCGATAAAATCAATGACATCTATTTTTTGAGAAGGGTTGCTTTTCTTGTGGATTATTTCCCTTGAAAATACATCATCTGTGCGCCGTGGGGCAACAACGACACCGCCACCACATCCAATCGGGGGATTGTTTTAACGCCTTTTTGTTTCATATATCCTTGTGCCGCCTTCTGCAAACTGATTCGCTTTTTGTGATCCACCGCACTTTCTGGCAGTGGACAATGACCATCTCTGCGCGTTTTCACCTCCACCATCACCCATTCCGATTGGTCTTTGCAGACCAAATCAATTTCATACCTCCCCACCCTGCAATTTTGCTCTACGATATCAAACCCCTTCAACCATAGCCACTCCGCTGCCATCTTCTCGCCCAAATTGCCCACATGCTGTGCAATGGTCTTCCCTACTTCTCTGTTCATTACACAAAGTTGGTGAACACCAAAATAGAACGCAAGTCGACCCAACGAAATTGGCTAAATTTGCAACATGTTACCTTGTCAGTTGCATTTATTGCAAAACGAACCGTATAAGCAAACCTGGGACTTTCAAAAAGGATTGTTCAATACCATGATCGCCCAGAAAACGGCCAAGCAAGTAACAACCCCACTTCATTTAATCATGATTGAGCACCCACATGTGTATACGTTTGGGAAAAGCGCCGATCGCGAAAATTTGTTGGCGTCCGATGAAACGTTGAAAGAAATGCAAGCGAATGTGTACGACATCGAACGAGGGGGTGATATCACGTATCACGGTCCCGGACAATTGGTGGTCTACCCCATTTTTGACCTCGAGGCCTTGGGCATGGGCATTAAAACGTTTGTGCAAAGCATCGAACATTGCATCATACAAACCCTGGCCGATTATGGCATTACAGCAGGCACTATTCCCGATCGAATTGGTGTTTGGATCGACATCAACGGCGCAAACGAACGTAAAATCGCGGCGATAGGCATCAAATGCAGTCGTTTTGTCAGTATGCACGGCCTAGCCCTGAATGTCAACACCGACCTCTCCATGTTCAATCATATCGTGCCCTGCGGGATTGTAGACAAAGGTGTAACCAGTATGGAATTGGAATTGGGCGGAAAAATTGACATGTTCGAAGTAAAAGAGAAGTTGGGCAAGCATTTTGCCAATACCTTTGGGTTAGAATTTATATTATGAACAGCAAAACCACCCGTACCCTCATTATTGTGGGCGTTTTATTGATCGCTTTTTTGTGGATCAAAGGCAGTTACAACACGTTGGTAGACAACGATGAAAAACTCACTACTTCTTGGAACAACGTAGAGGTAGCCTACCAAACCCGCGCTGATAAAATCGTGCAAATTGCCGAGGCCGTAAGCGCTGCCGCCAAATTTGAAAAAAACACACTTACCGAAATTACCAATGCACGCGCCAGCGTTGGACAGATCAAAGTGGGCAATGAACAACTTACTCCTGAGAGCATCGACAAAATCGCCATGACGCAACAATCTGCTTTGAGTCGATTGATGGTTGTGATGGAGCGCTATCCTGATTTGAAATCCACCAAAGGGTTTGAAAACTTGCAATATGAAATTTCAGAATCAGAAAACATGATTCGCACAGCAAGAACGGATTACAATACTGCCGTTCAGAAATACAATTTGAGCGTGCGGAAATTCCCAAGCAATCTATTTGCCGGCATTTTTGGATTTGAGAAAAAATCAGGTTTTGCGGCCGACAAAGGTGCTGAAAAGCGCGTTGACGTGAAGGGTGCGTTGAGCGAATAACATGTTGGCGCCTTTCTCCTTGGTTTTAACCCGCATCGCCATTCTATTGGGTTTCCACAAGCCCAAACCCTTGTTCACCAAAGCAGAGGAACAAGAAATTGTGGCTGCTATCGCCGCAGCGGAAGAAACCACATCGGCCGAAATTCGCGTGCACATCAGCCACAAAACAAAGTACACCGATGTGATGATCGAGGCCAAAGCCACGTTCGACCGTCTAGGCATGCACAAAACCGAAGAGAGAAACGGAATCCTCCTGTTTTTGGTCCCTGCAAACAAACAATTTGCCATTCTGGGCGATGTAGGCATCAACTCAAAAGTGCTCCCAAATGCGTGGGACGATATTCGAGACCGCATGCAGTCGCACTTTAAACAACAACAATTCAAAGAGGGCGTTTTGTTCGGCATCCACCAAGCTGGCGCCCTTTTATCGCAATATTTTCAACCGCGATTGACCAATCCCAATGAACTCAGCAACGAAATCTCTACCGATGCGTAAACTATCCCCTTCGCTTTCCGGTTGGTTGCTATTCATCCTTTCTGCGGTGAGCCTTACGCTGCAAGCCGAACAAACCCTTCCCAAATACAGCGGACATGTCAATGATTTCGCGGGTGTGCTGTCGGCATCTGAACGCAAAGCCATCGACGATCGATTGTATCAATTCGAAGATTCAACGTCGGTACAAATTGCCGTTGTCATTGAAAAATCTGCCAATGGCTATGCCGCTATTGACCGGGCGATGTTTCTTGCCCGCGGCTGGGAAGTGGGTGTCAGTGGCAAAAACAACGGCATGCTGTTGTATATCGCCCTGGATGATCGCAAATTCCATACGGTAACGGCCGACCAACTACAAGATAGATTGGGGGCAAGCCGTATCGGACAAATACACAACGAATACCTCGTCCCAGCATTCAGAAAGCAAGCCTTTGCCGAGGGCATTCTACTTACTACCGATGCCTACGAAGCAGCCATCAAAGGCAAATTCAAAGGCAGGGCTACCAAAAAAGGCAAAAAAGGCGGCGGCGTGTGGACCATTTTCGCGGCGCTTTTCATCCTCTTCCTGATGGCCCGTAGCGGTCGTGGTGGCGGAGGCGGTGGCTATTCACGCAACGGACATTATCATGCTGGATTAGGCTCAAACCCTTTCTTTTGGGGAGCGATGGGCAGCGGCTTCGGTCGTGGCTTCGGCGGCGGTTCCTCCGGTGGATTTGGTGGAGGTGGCTCCAGCGATTGGGGTGGCTTTGGCGGTGGTGGCGGATTCAACGGTGGCGGTGCCGGCGGTAGTTGGTAATTCTGCCGAAAACTCCGAATCAACTTTCTTTCCGATGGATTGTTTAGTACCTTTGCAAATTCCATGAAAAACGGACCTTCTACGCACATTCATCTGCCCGATGCCAACGAACCCCGCATCGAAATTTTGGGTGCGCGTGAACACAACCTAAAGTCCGTGGATTTGGTGATCCCCCGCAACAAATTGGTGGTTTTTACCGGCCTTTCGGGATCAGGAAAAAGTTCGCTGGCGTTTGATACCCTGTTTGCGGAAGGACAGCGTCGCTACCTCGAGAGTTTTTCAGCCTATGCCCGTCAATTCATCGGCGACATGAAACGTCCTGATGTTGACAAAGTCAAAGGATTGAGTCCGGTCATCAGCATCGAACAGAAAACCGTAAGCAAAAATCCCCGAAGCACCGTAGGAACCGTGACCGAAGTATACGATTTCCTGCGATTGCTATATGCCCGCGCCGGCGATGCCGTGAGCTACCTCAGCGGCGAAAAAATGGTCAAACTCACCGAGCAACAGATCATCGATGCCATGGTGAACAAATTCGAAGGTCAGAAAGTCGCCATCCTCGCCCCCGTGGTGAAAGGACGTAAAGGCCACTACCGCGAACTCTTCGAACAAATCAAGAAAAAAGGGTATAACAAGGTTCGCATCGACGGACAAATTACCGATATCACAGGCAGCATGCAGGTGGATCGATATAAAATTCACGACATCGAAGTGGTGATCGATCGCTTGCAAGTGCAAGGGGTTTCCACCGGTAGGTTAAGCGAAAGCGTGAAGATCGCGATGAAAATGGGCGGTGGCAACATGATGGTACAAGACCAAGACGATGTGGTTGTGCCGTTTTCAAAGTTTCTGATGGACCCTATTTCCGGACTCAGTTACGATGAACCCCAACCCAACTCCTTCTCGTTCAACTCCCCCTACGGTGCCTGTCCCAATTGCGAAGGCATGGGTGAAACCGCTGAAGTAAACGTGGAATTCATCATCCCCGATCGCACCAAATCCATCAACCGAGGCGGTATCGTGCCCATCGGAGAATTGCGGGAAAACTGGACGTTCAGCCAATTGAGAGCCCTGAGCAAAGTGCTGGATTTCAGCCTAGCCGATCCCATTTCAAAACTGAGCGATGCCCAATTGGATTGTATCCTCAATGGGTACGACGAAAGCATCATGGTGACCCACGTGAATCACCAAGGACAGAAAAAGACCTACGAAAGCACCTACAAAGGCGTAGTGCATTATATCACCGAGAACTACTTTGAGTCTGAAGACGACAAACTGCGTCAGTGGGCCGAAGAGTTCATGCACCAAAAGACTTGCGAAGTGTGCAATGGTGCGCGATTGAAAAAGGAATCTCTGCATTTCATAATTGCCGACAAGAACATTTCCGAACTCGGCAACATGAACATCGATGTGTTGAAAGCTTGGTTCGATCAAGTGGGTGATAAATTGTCGGAAAGACAAGCCACCATCGCCACGGAATTGATTAAGGAAATTCGGGCACGTCTTGATTTCTTGGTAGGCGTGGGACTGGGCTATTTAACGCTCAACAGTCCGGCCAGAACCCTTTCGGGCGGTGAAGCGCAACGCATTCGATTGGCAACCCAAATCGGGAGCAAATTGATGAATGTATTGTACATTTTGGATGAGCCCAGCATTGGTTTGCATCAGCGCGATAATGAGCGATTGATTCAGAGTCTGCGCGATTTGCGTGACATGGGCAACACGGTTTTGGTGGTTGAGCACGACAAAGACATGATGTTGGCCAGTGATTGGTTGGTGGAAATCGGACCGAATGCTGGTGTGCACGGTGGACAAATTGTGGCCAGCGGTGAAGTCAAAGATTTCATCGCATCAGACGCCATTACCGGCAAATACTTGCGGGGCGAAGACAGCATCCCTGTGCTCCAACAACGCAGAAAAGCCACCAAGGAAAAATTGGTCCTCAAGGGTTGCACCGGCCACAACCTGAAAAAAGTCAATCTCGAAGTGCCCATCGGGTTGTTTGTTGCCATCACCGGCGTCAGCGGCAGTGGCAAATCGAGTTTGATTAACGAAACCCTCTACCCTGCTGCTCATAACAAAGTCTATGGGTCGAGTTATAAGCCCCTGCCCTTTGATTCCATTCAGGGTTTGGAGCACATTGATAAAGTCATTCGCATCGATCAAACGCCAATTGGTCGTACGCCACGAAGCAATCCCGCAACCTATGTGGGTGTTTTCCAGGAGATACGCAACTTGTTCACCAACCTTCCCGAAGCCAAAATCCGTGGTTACAAGCCCGGGCGATTCAGCTTCAACGTAAAAGGTGGAAGATGCGAAGCCTGCGGCGGCGGCGGCAGAAAAGTGATTGAAATGAATTTCTTGCCCGATGTAGAGGTGCTTTGCGATGAGTGTCAAGGCAAACGCTACAACCGTGAAACCCTCGAAGTGCGATACAAAGGCAAGAGCATCAACGACGTCCTAGAAATGTCGATCGATACCGCAGTGGAATTTTTCGAACACATACCCTTGATTCATCGCAAAGTGAAAACGATGCAAGATGTGGGGTTGGGATATTTGACGTTGGGACAATCCAGCACTACCATCAGCGGTGGTGAGGCACAACGCGTGAAATTGTCAACCGAATTGAGCAAGCGCGACACTGGAAAAACCCTGTACATCCTTGACGAGCCCACCACCGGGTTGCATTTTAACGACATCAAACAGCTTCTGGGCGTACTGAATATCCTGGTAGAAAAAGGAAACACCGTGGTCGTGATTGAGCACAACATGGACGTGATCAAAGTGGCCGACTGGGTCGTTGACATCGGACCGGAGGGTGGCAGTGGCGGCGGACAAGTACTCACGGTAGGCACACCGGAGCAAGTGGCGAATGTTGAAGTTTCGCACACCGGCCGATTCCTGAAATTGGAACTTTAATTTTTGATTTTCGGCGCTGAAATCGTGGGAGCCGGCAATTTGCCTGATCCTCCAATTACACTTCCAGAACTACCAGAACTGCTTGAGCCATTCCAAGAACCACTATGATTGGATCTGTCGTTGTTGAAACGCGGATTGTCGGACCCTGAATCCCATCGCCCAGCATCATTGCGCTGTTGGTTTGCGCCTGGCACATAAATGGGCACCGCCTGCAAATTTTGGGGCTGAACCTGTCCGTTTTGGTTGGTGAGGCAGCAAGGACAAGTAAAATATTTGACTTTTACATAGTTTTTACTCACAGAATCGTACACCATCGAATCCACCGGCGGCGGCATTTGCACCTCATAATACCACTGGGTATCGACTCCGGCATCGGCCACTTTGTATTGGTGATAGTGCTTTTCGCTCAAATCAAACACAAAACCCACCTTCCATTGCGATTGGCTGCCAGACAATTTGGCTTTCGTTAAATCAAAGGACAAGCCATTGAACCGCGACTGAGTCAAATCAACCACCGTAACATCGGCCGATGACCACCAAGACTGAGAGACCAACAGCGACACCACGGATCCGAGGCGAATTTTTGTCCCAACGCTAAATTCCGTCGCAAACACCGCATCAGAAAACGCACTGTTGGCGGTGGGACTTTCGTATTCGGTGAGTGTGAGGTAGGTATTCACTTGTTGGTTGGCAAAGAAAATTCGAGGTCCGGCAGCCAAAGAAACAAACGGATACAGCGACACCCCGGCCAGTTGGGCTTTTTTCTCGTAGTGTACTTTGCCCCAAATGCTCACCGATTGGTTGTTGAGGTAGGTATATCCGCTGTCTTCTCGCACGGTATTGAGGGTTACATTGCTGCGATCGCCTTTGCCGTAAAAACCCATGCCAATGCCCATGCCGGCGTAGAGGGCGCCGCGGGAAGTCTGACTTTTTTCTAAGAAGGATTTTGCATCCGCAGCGCTGAGACCGTTGGATTGCCAGTTTTCAGGGGCATAGGGTTTGAATTCGGGCGATATTTTGGGCAGCAGGTTGGCCGACAATATCTCGGTGCCCCACCCACCCCGTGATTGGAAATAATTGGGATTTTGCGCCAAGTCTGAGCGATCAAGCATCGATTCATTGGAATACCAAATTCCCCAAGTAGCCCCGTTGGCATATTCTGGATCATAGTAGAATCCCTTGTAGGTAGGTCCGGATTTGATGAGTGAGTACGACAGTTTATACAGGGGTTGATGCGATTGTGCATCATAATGTTGGCTGGGCGATACTTGGGCAAACATGGGGCCGAGCGATAGCGAGGCCGCCCCTAACAAGATATTGCGTAAACACTTCATACAATCAAAGATAACACCCCCAATATCTTTCGCTGAAATTACCATCGATTCCTTGCATCAAATCGTGGAAAAAATCGACGAAAACCCTAATTCCATCGTATTTTTGCAAAATGGATGCTAGCCCCTTGCACGCAATCTCCCCTGTAGACGGTCGTTACGCCGCAGGAACCCAAAAATTAAAGTCCTTTTATTCAGAGGCCGGATTGATCCAATACCGCATTCGCGTTGAGGTTGCTTACCTTTTCGCTTTGTCGAACGTCATCCCCAACGTAGATTGGTCTCTCCTCTTGGCCGCAAAAGATACCCTCACCCAGTGGAGCCTTGATTTGCCCCTGAGCGATATCGAACGGGTAAAAACCATTGAGAAAACCACCAACCACGACGTAAAAGCCGTGGAATATTGCATCAAGGAGAAGTTGGATGCCCTAGGACTGCAAGCCTACAAAGAGTGGGTGCATTTCGGACTCACCTCCCAAGACATTAACAACACCGCCATTCCCATGAGCTTCAAAGAAGCCAGTGGCAGTGTGATGTTGCCCGCCCTGAAAAACATTCTGGGCATCATGAAGCAACAGGCACAGGATTGGAAGGACATTCCCTTGTTGGCAAAAACCCACGGACAGCCCGCCTCTCCTACCCGCTTGGGCAAAGAGTGGTATGTATTTGTAGCCCGCCTTGAATCCCAGTTAGCATCGCTAGAACAAGTGCCGTTTTCAGCAAAATTTGGCGGTGCCACCGGTAATTATAACGCCCACCACGTGGCCTTCCCGCAAATCAACTGGCTGGAATTTGGCGATCGCTTCGTAAGTGAAGATCTCGGCCTATACCGCGTGCCCTTCACCACACAAATTGAGCCCTATGATTTCATGGCCGCTCAGTTCGACAACTGGAAGCGCATCAATACCATCTTGATCGATTTTTGTAGAGACGTTTGGACCTACGTGAGCATGGAATATTTCAAGCAACGCATCAAAGAAGGTGAAGTAGGTTCCAGCGCGATGCCCCACAAAGTGAATCCTATCGATTTCGAAAATGCCGAAGGTAACCTGGGTATCGCCAACGCATTGTTTGAACACCTTTCCGCCAAATTGCCCATCTCCCGTTTGCAGCGCGATCTCACCGATAGCACCGTACTCAGAAACTTGGGTGTACCCTTCGCCCATACCTTGATAGCCATCAACAGCTTGGAAAAAGGCCTCAACAAATTGCTGCTCAATGAAGACGCTGTAAAGGCCGACTTGAACAACAACTGGGCGGTTGTGGCAGAAGCCATTCAAACCATCTTGCGCAGAGAAGGTTATCCCAACCCCTACGAGGCACTCAAAGCCCTCACGCGTACCAACGCCAAAATCACCGAATCAAGCATCGCCACATTCATCACCGAACTGAACGTATCAGATTCTGTAAAAAATGAACTCAGACAAATCACGCCTTACAACTATACTGGCACCCATCCAAACCTGGATTAATCGGGCGCGGAATGCATGGTCGAAAGGTGGTCGCGGCAAACGCATCGCCAAGAAAACCGCATGGATTGGTGGTATCACCCTCACCGTGTTGTTGGTGGCATGGATTGCCTTGCGCGGAATGCTACTCAACTGGGCATTCGATAAAGCCGTTGCCAAACTAGACCGCAAAGGTTACACCCTGGAATGCAAAGACAAAGGATTCACCTACCTGTTTGGCGTGCAATTGCAGGGCTTGTCGCTCACCCATAAAAAACACATCGATACCCTGCCCGGCAAAACCCTGTTCGCCTGCAAAGAACTCGCGGTGGGACTGAACGTCTGGAAGTTTTGGGATATCGGACTCTCGGGCTTTGAAACCAAAGACCTCTCCCTAGACTTGGTACACCTGCCCAATTACTGCAATTATTGCGATTTGATGGGGAGCGATGAGAAAGCGGACGATACCAAAACCCCGCAGAAAGACCCTGTAGTTCGATTGTTCCGACAACTTGAGAAATGGATCGGCAAAGCCCCCAACCACTTGGAAATGTCGGGCACCCGCCTCTCCCTCACCGATACCACTGGTAAGATTGCGCTGGAATTGCCGAATACCTTGTACAAAAGCGAGGCGATTGACCTGCAGCTGCGCATCACCTCAGAAAAATGGGTCACCGATGCAGAACGCAAAGAACACCGCCGTCGCCGTAAGAGCGATTCCGATACCCTGCCCGCCGTCAACCGCAAACAAATTGAATTTGTGATGCAGGGCGATTTGGACAAAGACGACCTTACCGGACATGTGAGCATCACCCCGGCCAACAAACAGAAATATGTGAGTATCCCCTTGGTATTGAATGGATTGGGATTCCAAAAGGCCGAATTTGAGGTATCAGAATTGGGAGAATCTTTTGGCGCCATTCATGCCGATTTGCAAGGTGGATTTACCGGATTGCAAGTCGACGACGAACGCATATCCGATACTTTGGTGCAAATTGATTCGGCACACGGTCGATTTGTTTGTGACGTGAAGGATGGATTTTTCGAGCTCGACAGTCAGAGTACCGTTCGCGTAAACCAAATTTCAGCCAACATCTTCGCCCAATACCAAGGCGGCAACAACCCCAAATATGCATTGGGATTGTACATGCCCCGATTGGGTGCCAATGCTTTCTTTTCTAGCTTACCCGTGGGATTGTTTCGCAACATCGGTATCCCAAAAGCCACCGGCACCTTGGGATATCGCTTTCAGTTTGCCATGGAGCACGAAAAACCCCGCGAATGTATCCTGGAGAGTCAAATGTGGCCCAGCAAAGATTTCACCATCGTGGAATGGGGCAACGTGGATCCTCGGATCATGAACGGTTCGTTTACTTATACCTATTGGGACAAAGGCGAACCCGTGGCGCGATTTGAAGTAGGTGGCGACAATCGCAATTTCACGCCTTTAGAGTCGATCAGCAAAGACTTGGTGCGATGCGTACTGCGCAGTGAAGACCCCGATTTCTTCCACCACCGGGGCTTTTACATGGATGCTTTCAGATCTAGCATCGCTCAGAATTACCGCCAAAAGCGATTTGCCCGCGGTGGATCTACCATTTCGATGCAATTGGTGAAAAACGTGTTCTTGGGACGTCGGAAAACCATCGCCCGGAAAGTGGAAGAAATTCTGCTCACTTGGCTGATGGAAAGACGCTCTTTGGTGAGCAAAAACCGCATGATGGAAGTGTATTTGAATGTGATCGAATGGGGTCCGGGTATTTTCGGTGCCACAGAGGCCTCACGTTTCTACTTCCACAAACACCCGTCTGAACTCACGTTGGGCGAATGTACTTTCTTGGCCAGCATCATCCCCATGCCCAAAAAGGTCCGCTGGTTTTTGGATTCGAACGGCTGCGTAAAAAGCAACAACGGTCATTTCAGGGCCCTGAAAAACAGATTACTCGCCAAAGATTCTGGCAGTATCGATACCGCCGTGTTCCAAGTTTGCATCCATCCCGATGCGTGGAACCGACTCAAAGGTCCAGCCAAAAAACGCGAAACCCTCGACGCCATCGATGAGGCATCAGAAGAATCTGACTTCCCACTGGAAACCATGGACATGGAAGGCATGGGTGAGGTAGATCCGATGATTGAGCCGAAACGACAGCCAAAGCCCTGACGTTTTGACTGATTTTTAAGGATTTGTCGAATATTTTAACGACATTTTGACATGATTTTTCACAAAGGTCGCATTGGACCTGTATTTGAGCGAACCCTAGCATCATGAATTTACAACAATTTACCATCAAAGCACAGGACACGTTGTCAAAGGCCCAGCAGTTGGCCATCGCAAACAAGCACCAAGCGATGGAGCCCACGCATTTGCTGTTGGCCATGATCAAAGAAGACGAGGAAACCTTGCAGTTCATCGCGGGCAAATTGGGCGCCAACCTATCCCGTGTTGAGCAAGCTGCTCAGGCGAGTTTGCAATCTCTGCCCAAGGTGGAAGGCGGACAGGTATATTTATCACAGGCATTGAACGCAGTAACTGTGGCTGCGGAAAAGGCGATGTCTGAAATGAAAGACGAATTCATCACCAACGAACACTTGTTGTTGGGCATATTGGATGGCAAAGACACCGCCGCCTCAATTTTAAAGGATGCGGGTTTCAAGCGAAACGATTTATTGAAAGCCGTACAATCGCTCCGTGGCGGGGCGAAGGTGAGTTCACAAACCGACGAAAACCAATTCAATTCACTGAAGAAGTTTGCCCTCAACCTCAACCAAATGGCCAGGGAAGGCAAATTGGATCCGGTGATTGGCCGAGACGAAGAAATCAGACGGGTACTGCAAATTTTATCGCGCAGAACCAAGAACAATCCTGTCTTAATAGGCGAACCCGGCGTAGGAAAAACCGCCATTGCCGAAGGGTTGGCGATGCGCATCATCCGGGGCGATGTACCCGAGAATTTGAAATCCAAAGTCATATACAGCTTGGATTTGGGTGCTTTGGTCGCTGGCGCCAAGTACAAAGGGGAATTTGAAGAGCGTTTGAAGGCCGTGGTGAAAGAAGTCACCGGTGCAGCGGGCGAAGTGGTCTTGTTCATTGACGAGATTCACACGCTGGTGGGTGCCGGCAGAAGCGATGGTGCCATGGACGCTGCCAACATTCTAAAACCTGCCTTGGCAAGGGGCGAATTGCGGGCCATTGGCGCAACTACATTGGCGGAATACCAGAAGTATATCGAAACCGACAAAGCCCTGGAACGTCGATTCCAAAAGGTGTTGGTGGAAGAACCCGATACCCAGGAAGCCATCTCAATCTTGCGCGGACTGAAAGAACGCTATGAAGTGCACCACAAAGTGCGCATCAAAGACGAAGCCATTATTTCGGCGGTAGAAATGAGTCAGCGATACATCAACGACCGTTTTCTGCCCGATAAGGCCATCGACTTGTTGGATGAAGCCGCTTCCAAATTGCGCTTAGAAATGGATTCGGTGCCAGAGGAACTCGATGAAATGAACCGCAAAATCATGCAATTGGAAATTGAGCGCGAGGCCATCAAACGCGAAAGCGATGCGGCCAAACTTACCAAATTGAATGAGGAAATCGCCAATTTGAGCGAAAAACGCAACGCCTTGAACGCCCAATGGGAAAATGAAAAGGGGGTGTTATCGCAAATCCAACAGAAAAAAGCCGCCATCGAGGCGCTGAAAATAGAAGCCGATCAAGCAGAACGCGATGGCAATTATGGTCGCGTCGCTGAAATCCGCTACGGCCTCATCAAAAAGAATGAAGAAGACCTATTCACGCTGAGCTTGAAACTGGGCGATGCGCGCAGCGGTCAACTCATGGTGAAACAGGAAGTAGATGCCGAAGACATTGCTGAAGTCGTGAGCAGATGGACAGGCATCCCGGTGAATCGCATGTTGCAGAGTGAGCGTGAAAAACTCCTCACCTTAGAGCAAGAGTTGCACAAGCGCGTAGTGGGACAAGAAGAGGCCATCTCTGCCCTATCCAATGCGATCAGAAGAAGTCGTGCCGGCCTGCAAGACCCCAAAAAACCCATCGGAAGCTTTATTTTCTTGGGAACTACCGGGGTGGGAAAAACCGAAGTCGCCAAAGCCCTTGCTGAATTTTTGTTCAATTCTGACCAATCGATGGTCCGGATCGACATGAGTGAATACCAGGAAAAGCACACCGTGAGCAGATTGGTGGGCGCCCCTCCGGGCTATGTGGGTTACGATGAAGGCGGACAGTTGACCGAGGCGATTCGCCGCAAGCCCTACAGTGTGGTGCTGTTGGATGAAATTGAAAAGGCCCACCCAGATGTATTCAACATATTGTTGCAGGTGCTGGATGATGGCCGACTAACCGACAATAAAGGCAGAACGGCGAACTTCAGGAACACCATCATTATCATGACCAGCAATTTGGGTTCTGATGTGATTCGGGAGCGGTTTGAAATGATCGATACCGGGGATCGCGATGCCATAGTGGCTGGGGCGAAGAACGAAGTTTTTGAATTGCTGAAACGGAGTATCCGTCCGGAATTCTTGAACCGAATCGACGAGGTAGTGATGTTTGAGCCATTGGGTCGGGACGAAATCCATCAAATTGTGAAGTTGCAGATTGACATGGTGATAGACCGATTGAAGGAGAATGGCATTGAATTATCGGTGAGCAAAGATGCGATTGACTGGTTGGCACAGCTGGGGTACGACCCTCAATTTGGGGCGAGACCGTTGAAGCGGGTCCTACAGAAGCGCATTTTGGATGAACTGAGCAAGCAGATTTTGATGGGTAAACTATCCAACCACGGGAAGGTACACATTGATTTGGCAGGCGCTGAATTGGTTTTTGAGGGCAACGACTAACTTTGGCAAACGATTTGCATCATTCGCTCGTCTTGACAACCATGAAACCAACCCGTATTTCCGCCATTTCGTTTATTCTTTTTAGTGCGATGATTTTCGCGGGAATACCATCAGCGTTTGGTCAGAGCAGACCGACCACCAAGCCGCCGGTAACTGTTGCGCCAAAGTTAAACCCGACATTGACAGCCAACGGCAGTAAGCCAGACACCCTCTACCCTGTTTCCAACTTAATCAAGGACCGCAGGTTTGTCTATCAGTTGATCACCCAGGAATATATCACCAACGAAAACGATTATTTCCTGGACATCAAACTCGACACGTGTTATTTGATTTTCACGGCGATGGAGGGAGAGCGATTGTTTAAGATGGTGTATGCGGCGGATGAGTTTGGCACAAAGCCATGGGCCAAGGCCAACGGGTTGCAACTGTTGCCTTATGAGATTCAATTTACGGATCGAGGCGCCATTGAGTCGCTCACCAACTGGAAAGCACACCGCGATGTGATTATGTCGTCATTGTCTACCCAAGTACAAAACAAGATCATCACGGCAGAGGAATTTGATGCGCAGCGATTGAAGATGAACAATGAGAAAATCATGCGCAGATTGGCCATGGAGGATTTGATGTATTTGTTTGAGCTGAGCGATGATTCCATTCGTGAAGACGGGGAGTATATCCGCATTAAGCCGGTGCGGTCGCCTTTTAGTGGGGAGGACATGTACTTGCAGGGGAATTTGGTTACAGAGCGATTGCCTGGCACCAAAAACTCGGTAAAATTCTTGACCAAGAACGCAGCGGGTGTGCATGAGAAACCCATTTTATTGGCTGAGTGCAACGAATATGCGGAGGCAGCGAGCGATGGGAAGCAGCCCATTTCTGAAATTCAGCGTGTGGGACTCAACAATGAGGTGGAGTATCAGTACAACTTGGTACAGAAGGTTATGTCGCGCGTGATATTCTCTGATGTGTTGGCAATCAATTTCCAATCTAGGGGGAACATTCGCACGTATTCATTGTGGGATAGGAAATAATTATTCATCCAGGATTCACATAAAAAAAGCCCCGTTTCCGGGGCTTTTGCTTTTTCAAATTCAGGAGGGTATTAACCGTTCATGATTTGATCGAAGATGGCTTTGAAGCCAGCAGGATCATTCATGGCCAAATCGGCCAAAACTTTACGGTTAATTTCCAATGCGCTGGTATTGAGTTTGCCCATGAATTGGCTGTAGCTAACTCCGTGCAAACGACAAGCTGCATTGATACGAACGATCCACAAAGAGCGGAATTCGCGTTTCTTCGCGCGACGATCGCGGTAGGCGTAGGTTAAACCTTTTTCTACGGCGTTCTTGGCAACGGTCCAAACGTTTTTACGACGACCAAAGTAACCTTTGGCGAGTTTGAGGGTCTTTTTGCGGCGAGCTTTACTCGCAACGTGATTGACTGATCTTGGCATAGTATTTTAGTTTAATGGCTTGAGCGGCTATCTATTGCAAAGGCGCTTTGGTGCTCCGGCCAAGTTTGTTTTAAGTTTATTTTCCGAGGCGTAGCATGAATTTCACGTTGCTCATGTTGGTTTCATCCACAATGGCATCGTGACCCAAGGCGCGCTTGCGCTTGGTTGCTTTCTTGGTCAAAATGTGATTTTTGAATGCTTTGGCTCTCTTTACTTTTCCAGAACCGGTTACTGTGAACCTTTTCTTGGCGCTGGAATTGGTTTTCATTTTAGGCATATCCTGAATTCTTAATTTTTCTACGTTATTTTTTCACTTTTGGGGCCAACATGATGGCCACCTTTTTTCCTTCTTCTTTGGGCTCTGACTCCAACTTAGCATATCCTTCGTCGATCAGTACATTGGCGTACCCCATCAACAAATCAATACCACGCTGTTTGTAGATAATGCTTCTTCCACGGAAGAAAACATAAGCCCTTACTTTGTGACCCTGCTCCAAGAAATGCTTGGAATGCTTGATCTTGAAATCAACGTCATGCTCATCGGTATTTGGTCCGAATCGAATTTCCTTGATCTCTTGTTTCACCGCATTGGCCTTGATCTCCTTTTGCTTCTTCTTTTGCTCATACAAGAATTTCTTGTAATCCACAATTTTACATACTGGGGGATCGGCGTTGGGAGAAATTTCTACCAGGTCGAAACCCAATTCATAAGCTACCTCCAATGCTTTCGCAGTGGGGTACACATCCACAGGCATATACTCTCCTACCACCCGCACCATGGGGGCAGTAATGAGCTCATTGATCTTGTGGAGAGCTTCCTTTTTGACGAACGGTCTTCTACTATATCCTGGTTTCATCTATCAATATATCAGCCAATTGCTGAATTCCCATTGCACCCAAATCGAGACCGCCGTGCTTCCGAACAGATACTTGTTGTTCGTTGGCTTCCTTCTCTCCCACAATCAACATGTAGGGGATTTTGGCGATTTCGGCATCACGGATTTTCTTACCCGCTTTCTCGGCCCGAGTGTCCAAGGAGGCGCGAATATCGTGCTTTTTTAAGAAATTAACAACACTTTCAGCGTATTCTATGTATTTATCACTAATCGGCAACACAACCACCTGTTTGGGCGCCAACCAAGTTGGGAAATTTCCAGCATAATGCTCCAACAAGAACCCGATGAAACGCTCATGCGTGCTCAATGGCGCTCTGTGGATGATGATGGGCCTTTCCTTCTCGTTCTTTTCATTGATATAACTCAAATCAAAGCGCTCTGCCTGGGCAAAATCCACTTGGTTGGTGGCCAAGGTGAATTCACGTCCGATCGCACTCCAAACCTGAATATCGATTTTCGGACCGTAGAACGCAGCTTCGTCTTCCACTTCCACATAGCTTACACCCATGCTCTGAAGCACTTTTCTCACCATGTTCTCGGTCTTCTCCCACAACTCTGGCATGTCGATGTACTTCTGTCCCAACTTCTCAGGATTGTGCTTAGAGAAACGCATCACGTACTTATCGATACCAAACTTCTCGAAATACTTCAAGTAGAGGGCATTTACGCCTTTGAATTCTTCTTCAAATTGCGCTTCGGTACAATAAATGTGTGCATCGTTCATTTGCAAACTGCGCACACGCATCAAACCAAACAACTCCCCACTCTGCTCATAGCGATAGCAAGTACCGTATTCCGCGAAACGCAACGGCAATTCCTTGTATGTATGTGGCAGGGCCTTGAAGATCTTGTGGTGGTGAGGACAGTTCATCGCCTTCAAGTAATACTTCTCACCATCAATTTCCATGGGTGGGAACATACTATCGGCATAGTAAGGCAAGTGACCGCTTTTCAGGTACATGCTTTCCTTAGCAATGTGGGGTGATTTCACACGCTGATATCCTGCCTCGTTTTCGGTTTTCTTGGCGTAGGCCTCCAACGCTTCTATGATGATACCACCGTTGGGCAACCACAACGGCAAACCCGGTCCTACATCATCATCAAAAGTATAAATTTCTAACTCCTTACCCAGTTTCCGGTGGTCGCGCTTCTTGGCTTCTTCCATGCGCTCTAGGTGCTCATCCAACTCCGATTTCTTGGGGAAGGTTACACCGTAGATACGGGTCAATTGCTTGTTCTTCTCATTTCCACGCCAGTAAGCACCTGCGGTATTCAACAATTTTACCGCTTTGATGTGACCTGTGTGGGGAATATGGGGACCGCGACACAAATCGGTGAAGTTCCCTTGCTCGTAGAACGTGATACTTCCGTCTTGCAGATCTTGCAACAATTCCAATTTGTAAGGATCGCCTTTTTCGGTGAAATACGCGATGGCGTCTGACTTAGATACTTCCTTGCGAACGAAAGGACTGTTGTTCTTTGCCAATTCCAACATCTTTTTCTCCAACGCCGCAAAGGCCTCAGATGAAAAATGGGTATCACCAAAATCTACATCGTAATAGAAACCGTGATCAACCGGCGGACCGATGGCCAATTTCACGCCTGGAAACAACGCTTCCAACGCTTCTGCCATCAAATGCGCACTAGAATGCCAGTACGTTTGCTGTCCCTCTTTGTCCTTCCACGTCAACAACTGCAGCGCAACATCTTGATGAATTGGACGGTTGGCATCCCAAACCTCCTTATCTACTTTAGCGGCGAGCACGTTGCGTGCCAATCCCTCGGAGATCGACATGGCCACATCCATGGCTGTTGATCCTGCGGGATAGCTTCTGACGGCGCCGTCTGGAAAGGTTATGTTAATTTGCATTGCAGTTGATAATAAACAAGGTGGCAAAAATACTGAAACGATTTGGGATTTGATGAGGGAAAGATTTGCGTTTTTTACAAAATTCTTTTGTCGATGAACTTGTAGAAGATAAAATCGGTTCTTATATTTGCACCCCCATTGGTGAGGTGGGTGAGTGGCTTAAACCACCAGTTTGCTAAACTGACGAACGGGAAACTGTTCCGGGGGTTCGAATCCCCCCCTCACCGCAACTGAAAGGCCTCGTGAATCACGAGGCCTTTTCTTTTCACCTCAATCCAACCAAAACATCCATATTTGTAGCATGAAACGCGCTATTGTTATCTGGATTTTTTGTCTTTCCTTGATCGCATCACAAGCACAAATACGCGCCGTTTCCTATATCATCCGCTACAAAAACCCCGGCGATGCGGCCAACGCATGGACCCATCGCCTGCCAGCCATCAAACAGCAACTCAACCAATTTCAATTCGATATTTTGGGCATCCAAGAAGGGCTGCACCAGCAAATTATCGACCTTCAATCTGCCCTTGGCAGCCAATATAGCTGGATCGGTGTGGGCAGGGACTCGGGCGATTTGCGGGGGGAATTCTGTGCGATTTTCTATAACCAAGAAAAATTCACCCTAATCAGTAACAGCTACACCCAATGGCTATCGCCTACGCCCAATAAACCCTCCAAAGGATGGGATGCCGCCCTACCCCGAATCGTCACCTTCGCAAAATTCAAAGAAAAATCGTCCGGAAAATGCTTCTGGGTCTTCAATACCCACTTCGATCACATGGGTAAAACCGCCAGATTTGAGAGTGCCCTTTTACTCAGCAATTTGGTCCATCAACATTCCCCAACCGACCCCGCCATCCTGCTGGGAGATTTCAACTGCCAAGATTCTTCAGCCCCCATTCAATTCCTTTCCAACAAGATTGAAAAAGCCACCCCCGTCCAAACACCCAATCAACCCATCTTCAAAGGCACTTTCAATGGTTTCGCCAAGGATACAGAACAACCCGGACCTACCATCGACCATATTTTCATCAATAAATTCAACGCTCAGGCATGTTGGATTGATTATACCACGCGCGGACCCGGACTTTATATCTCAGACCATTACCCCGTACTGGTTGATCTTCAATTTCGCTGACCCCCAGCAAAAACCGCATCCAACGCCGCCGCCAAGTCGTAGTCTTTCTGTGTAACAATATCGCCCGCGTCGTGCGTACACAGCCATACTTCTACCCTGTTGTAAACGTTTGTCCACCGGGGATGATGATCCATCTCCCCAATCACCCGTCCCGCTCTTACCATGAAATCCATCGCCGCTTCAAACGACGCAAACACAAACGTCTTTGTGAGCTGATTATCCTTCAATATCCAAGTATCCATCCCCATCAATAAACCATCACGCGCTTCGCAACCCGCGCATCGCCCTGGGTAATCACCACCGTATAAACGCCCTTCGCCCAATCGCCAGTAGCAAAATCTAACCGATCGCTCTGCACCATTCCGTGCGATATAATCACCTTCCCCAACACATCCATCACCGTCACCGTAGCACCCTGCAACGCATCGCCCTGTAACGCAAACTGTCCCTGCGCTGGATTCGGATACAAATTCACCGCATCGCCCAGCTGCAAACCATCCGACTTCAACGCATAATTCGTGGTGAAACTGTACTCGAAATAGCTGCCGAAATCGGCAATAAACGTCTTCAAAATGGCATTCGTTGTGGCATTGCGCAACCGCACCGCACCCGTTCCCTGAGCCGTATTCGCCCACCAATTCAACCCATCCAACCCATAATCATACACAATCAACTTGTAACATCCGTTCAAATTCAACGTATACGTGTTTGTCTTGTTCGCCACCGTGAAACTGTCCTTCACAACCACCCTACCATCGGCATCCAATAGTTTGAACGCGTTCTCCGTAGGGAAATTGTTCGTGCGAATCTCAATCTTGAAATTCCCCGGCAACACATCCGGCACCGTCACCGCCCTGGCCACGCCACTGTTCTGCGCATACTCATCGGCCACCCCGTTTACCTCCGACACCTCACAATGAAACACATTCCCCTTATCCTTCATCCCATATGCCCACAAATCCCACGTTGGCAACACAATCGTAGCCGTATCCAACGACGTCAAATTGCCCGCCCAATGCCATGACTGCTTCACGCTGGCATCGTTCATCCAATACGTAAATTTGATGGTTTTCACGGCCGATTTGCCCGTATTCTGCACCAACACCGTGGGCTTCGCACACATCGGATTCGACTTCGAAAATTCATAGTCGCCCGTGGGCCTCAACACCTCCAAAATGCGCACATCGTTCCCAAAATTCATCTCGCCATATTCCACCAACTGATGCGCCACGATATACCGATAATCGCCCGATTTCGTGGGCTGCGACACTTCATAATCAATGGTTTGCGTTTTTCCGGGCGATACAAACTGCGTGATCTCATGCTCCATCAATTTTGAGCGCCATCCCGGACACCAACCCTGACGTGGAATCAACCAAGTACCCCCCTGCGCAATCAACGGATTCACCGAACAATCCATCACCGAACTCCAACTCATCGCATTCCCCGCCACATTCAATGTATGCGTGATCGGTCCGCCGTTTTGCTCGAACTCTCCGTCCGACCCATGCCCCGTAATCGTAGAGCGCAGCTTGAACGACTTCGCATCCGAAAGCAAATTCACATCCACCGGCGCAAACACCGTATTGTTCAAAATGCTGTTGATACCCGGACCGCCCAATCGCGCACCGCCTTGCCACAACTGATTCATCGACAACACCTTACGCACTGGCTTGCCCACCACAAACAAAAACTCCATCTCCATTTGCTCCTGATTCTGTCCGCCCATCGCCACCATCAAACGCTTCTTGCCCTTCAGCAATGGCGCAAAATCAGTCATATCGAAATACCAATTCTTCCCTGCCATGCCGAGGTCCAAATTGATGCCATAAGGGGTCACGAACGACACCAACTCATTGTACCAAGGAAAACGCAAAGTGTAATTCAGCTTTTCCATCGCCAACTGTCCTTCCGATGCCACCGCAATCGAGTCCAACAACACACCGGTTTCGCCTTTGTAAACCATCGATTTACGGGCTTCAAATAAAGTAAAACTGCTATCCACTTTCACCAAATCATGGGTCACGATGCCCGCGCCTGACTTGTCTTCAATTACATAGCGATTGATGCTATTGGCCGCACGCACCAACGAATCGCGCTGCTGCACATCCACTACCGAACGCTGCCAATTGCCACTCAACACCGTCAACTGCGGTTTGCTCATACCCTCCGTAAAATTGCGGTTCAACGCATCGCCACGATCATAGCTCCAGGACACATTTTTTCCGGTCGATGCCTTAGCCGAGCGCGCATTGCCGTAGCTGTTGCCCTTGCCCTCTGCAAACGCAAAATACCCCACCAAATTAGCATATTTCGGGTGAGACGCATCGATGTTTTTGTTCATCCAATCCTTGATCTCCGCGGCCGTCAACACCTTATTCCAAATGCTCAATTGATTCAATTTGCCTTTGTAGTTGTTGCCCCCGTTTTGGTCGGTCCCCAAAATCACGTTTTTGAGCGCCATCGCCTTGGTTTTGCTGCTGCCCGATAGCCACAGGGTGCCGTTGAGGTAGATCGACATGTTGCCCGTGGTGCTGTTTTTCGTGAAGACCCAGTGGTTCCAGTTGCCCTCGTATTCAGCCGGTGTCGCTGCCTTATTGATGCGATCATAGCCCCCCGCCACGTATCCGCAGTCGAAGTAAATGCTACCATCCGACCATGGAAAATGGATATTCAACTGTCGCTGATTGGGATCGGTATTCCATCCGTAAATCACCGACGTATTGGTTGGCAACGCATTGGCATCGCCCTTGGCCCAAAACGCAATCGATAGTTCGTTTTTGATGGTTGAAAAACTGTCGGCGGCGAGGGTGATCTGTCCGTTCGACGATAAATCCACCGCATAATTGTTCTGCGCGGTCAGCACGCTCACGGCGGTATCGGCAAATCCACCCAGCACCACACCCACTCCGGGCGATGCGTTGGTGAACGAAAATTCAAACAGCAGGTTGCTCACGCCGTCCCAGGTAAAGGGTTGATAGAAAGCGATTTCGTTGCTTCCCACCGCAAAATCCACGGTATTGTAGAAGGTTTCAGTGAAGCCCGTGGTGATGGGCGATGCGGCGTCGAGCCGGTTGAGGTTGGTGTGTTGCACACGCACTTTGAAGAAATTGGCTTTGCCTGAGGCGAGTGCTTTCAGGGCGATGCCTTGTATGTCGCCAGCGGTAAATCCGGCCGATAGCAATTCTTGGGCGCGATACAGGACCATCGTTTTGCCCGAATTTTGGGTGGTATTGAGCACCTCGTAGAGGTTGTCGTTTGCGGTGCCCACGGTATGTTCAGCGGCATTGGTTTTACTGCTCACCGATACTTGTTTCACGGTGTAATCGTAGTAATCAAAGACCGGTTTGGAGGTATAGGCGAAGGTAGTGCCGGTGAAGTTTGACACCCCATATTTGGCAGCCGTTTGGGGGATGCGCTCAATTTTTGAGGAATCCACCAAGAAGGTATTGCATGAATAATCCCACTCGCCGCAGCCCTTATTTCGGTTGGACCCGTCTGAGATCAGGCCATTTTTACAGCGGATGTTGTAGCGGAGGATGATTTTCTCGTATTCGAGGTTTCCGTCGGGAAACTGGGCGATGGTATCGCGGTTGTTGGTTGCATAATGAAAGGTTTTCACCCGGATGGTATCGCCAGCTTGCTGTGCCACGAGGTTTCTGGGCGATGCCAATGCGCCAAAAATCAACGCCAGTGAAAACAAGGTACTTTGTTTGAATGAAATGGATTTTTTCATGCCTTAAAATGTCAAAAATACAGCATTTCGGTTGTTGAAACGCCTAATTTTTTAAGGGATAGAACCAACCCCCCGGAATCACAAATTCCAACCCACCGAAATTCTAAGGCTGCACCGCTGTCGCGCTTGCCGCAGTGGCCGTTGGCAAAAAATTCCCCGCATCCACGGAAGTTCTTCTCACATACGTGCGAGGGAAAATGCCAATTTCGTTCGAAAACAACACCTCTACCACACCAGGCGCTTGCGCG
>JACCDP010786032.1_pt1 | contig 70621 bp, 75 predicted proteins | sample 7445841 | NCBI WGS metagenome assembly JACCDP01 (sample SAMN15323441, study PRJNA562643) | freshwater metagenome | isolation source: river surface water | place: USA:Blue River Watershed | collected 2017-08-17 | reverse complement strand
GACTTCTGGCCCGAGGCTGGCAAGGGATTTATTCCAAATAAGAATGGTAGTCCTGGTGCCAGCCCAGAGGGTGGTCTCCGCCCGACCTTCCCCATTCCTGCCGAAACGGAAGTTGGGTATTGGGGCGGAGGTGTGGAACCACAGATTAATACAGTAAGAAATATATATGACTCATCTTCACAGCATGTGGAGTATGAAACACCTGTCGGTTGGTGGGGGGCTTAAAGACTGGGGGGGCTGTAGCAGCTGTTGGCAGTGCGTAAGTAAAATACTAAAATATATTAGAGAGATGAAACTATCTGATATATTTTTTGGCGTGCTATACGGCGGCGCGTTCATATTAGTTCTTTATTTTGTCATAGGTCTTTTCTATCGGCCCGGTCCTTCCACTGTTGTTGTCTACGATGAAACACCTGTTTATCAGGAATCCGTTTGGTGGCCGTGGGCCGGTGGGCCCTATAACTATTGGCCCTGGTGGACTGGATGGTGGAGTGGCGGCGGTGATGGTGGATACGGATACTATGGGAGGCGGTGGGGGCCTGGTCCCAGACATGGAGGTTACCGCCCTCACGGGGGTGGAGGTGGAAGACCATGGGGAGGTGGTGGGCGCGGTGCGCACGGCGGCGGGATGAGAATGGGTGGGGGCGGCATGAGAGGCGGAGGCGGAGGCGGAGGCAGAGGCGGGGGTGGAGGAGGGAGAGGAGGCGGGCGCTAATTTCTATAACTAAACCAGAATGGATAATAGTACTTCTATATTATTATTGTATATCGTTGCACTGATTGTTATTGTATTTATACTATATACTATGTTAAAGAAGCCGCAAACAATACAGATCTATAATGAAATCCCGCCCCCGCAAAAAATAGATACGCACTGGTGGGGCTATGGATGGCGACCCTGGTGGCGTCGTTATGCAGGTGTGCCAGGGTTTAAATCTTTACCCCCTAAACCAGTTACTCTAAAATCCAAATAATCTTTTAAGAATATTTACCTTTCCCTTATTGGCCTTTGGTTGCACTTGTTCTTGCTGTTCTTGTTCTTGTCGTGTGTCATCATGAGGGCGACAATACGCAGACCGTTTAGAAATGTGCGCACCTTTTTCTTTCATTCTTTTTTCATGTTCATCTCTTTCCTGCGCAGCTTTCTTTTCCTGAAAATGTTTTTCATTAAAATGATTTACGGGTTGTGACTTTGTATCAAGGGGGGAGCCCGTATTCTTATCAATTCCATTAAGGGTAACATCATCGCATGTCGTCAATAATGCACAACACTCTTGGCCAATTCGTGGGTTATTTTCAATTTCTCGTAAGGCATCTTTAATAGCTTTTTCTCGCATAGCATTTTTAAGGGCTTTTTCTCGTATAGCGTCCTGTGAGGCCATTTAAACTCTATCTGTCATTATTTGATAAAATTATGCCAGAGTCTGAAACAGCGATATCTGTTGACGGTGGACCAAATAATATAATAATTGAAGATGAAAATAGTAATAAACTCGCTTCACTTCCACATGTTCACTTTCAATTTCGCGACGTTGATGAGATGATAAAAGAAGCATTTAACTATAAAGAATCTAATAATTCTATGATTTGTGATATAATTGCAATGTATCTTAAGGGGCAGAATATTCTTTATACAGAAGCAAAGACACTATGTGAACAGCGTCTAAACTACTTAATGTTACCTACCATTTGCATAACGGCTGTTTGTGCAGTTATTTCTGTTGTGTTAAAAGACTATCCATTTAGTTCTACAATTGTAAGTTCGCTTAATGGTCTAAATTTTTTCTTTCTTACTCTAATTAATTACCTTAAGCTAGATGCAAAAGCTGAAGCGCATCGCGTAGCTGCATACAAATTGGATAAGCTGCGATCGCGTCTAGAATTTAGTTCTGGTAAAATATTATTTATATCAGGCGAATCAAAAGAATTGCCGAAAATCATATCCGAGACGGAAAAAGATATCCGTGAGATCAAAGAAACAAATCAATTTATACTACCCGAAAGCATCCGTTATAATTATCCAAAGTTAACAAATATTAACATCTTTGCGGAAGTTAAAAAGATACAGTCTTTGGAAACGCAGCTAGTTAATGCACTAAAAGATGTACTTAATGAGCACACCACTCTAAATCTTAAAATTCACGAGGGGGCTAATACTGAAGATGACAAAACGGCGCTAAGTGCACTTGATAAAAAGAAGAAAGATTTGACTGATCAGATTATTAAAATTAAGGATCGCTATTTAGAGATTGATGATCAGTTTGAGGAGGAGATGAAAGAGCAACGCGAAAAACTTAGTAAAAAATATCAACTGTGCGGATGTCTTAAAACATAGATGCGCGCTTATTCCTCATCAAACTCGTCGGGCAAGTATATAGGAAGTTCGCCATAAATGTAGTGCCTTGATATAATTAGATTTCCCTCTTTATCCCATCTATTGCAAAGACCGTGTTTATCACCATCTTTGTAGTATGTATGCTCCATCATTACACCATTTTCATACCACGCTTTGTATTCGCCATGAAGTTTATTATTGGCACAGTAGCAAATGCACTCTAATTGGTCACTAGAATACCAAGTTTTGTATTCTCCATGTAGAAGTCCATTCTTATAGTGACAGAGCGAAATAAGTTCACCCGTTGACCTCTTTACAGTATGCTCGCCATGAATATTTCCTGCGGCATTAAGTGTATACTCTGTTATGTCTCCACTAATAGCAACTTCTGTAATTAGTTCTAAGCCATTTCTTGTTGGCAAATATGCTAGATTATATTTAGCTTTACAAATGCTACAGTTGCGCGATGTGCTAAGTATTGTATTCAGACAATTTTTGTGAATGAGAATTGAACCCCTACATTTGCACGGCGGCGGGTCTTTTAAATATGGATTATCATCTGTTTCATTTTCATAGCAAATATAACATGTGACCTGCTCTTCCATTTATTGCGCTTCTATATTTTGGGGATTAATTGCATCAAATTTACTGGGGGAGACCCGTAACATTATGCACATTATATAGGACTTCCATCGCATGCTCTTCTAGCTCTTCAAATGTTTTTACCAGCGCCTTTCTATTAATTTTAATCTTCTTTTCAAAATGCTTCTTCTGCAAGTGGGCTGAGATTTCAAATATTAGGGCCGCCGCGCCTTTAAGTTCTTCTTTGGTTAGATTTTGGTAGAGATAGCCGACTCTGGTCATTAGCTCATAATCACGAATACTGTCATCTTCGTCTAGTTGCTCTTTAGAACTCATGTATACTAGTATAAAATATAGTATTTAGGTTGTTTATGGCCTGAGGGAAAATTTGACTTGCGGCGGAGCACAAAATTTGAAGTTAGATACAATCGAAGCGAATATGAGCACATATGAACTCAAACACATCCGAGGAATCCCCTATTACCTTGATGGGACTACCGTCAAGACCTTTGAACTTGATGCAGGAAAGCCCTCCGCAAAATGTACCGCCATCGGAACCTATGACGCCGCCACCGACTCCATTACCTATTTTGCCGATTGGAGAGAACGAGTCAAATCAAATCTTAATGCCTTCCGCGCCAGTATCTCCGCCCAAGAACGAGACAAGCTCCGCGAAACAATCATCAAACCTACGAAGCAACGCAAAACCACACGCACTCCTAGAAAAACCACCCGAGGTAAGAGTGCTAAAAGTGAGCAGTGATGACATTAAAGCTCTCTGTCAGGTTATCATGGAGTTCCAGGAGCAATTCATTTAGAAATTGTGGTAAAAAAAATATTATTTTTTTAGTCACGCAGCCAATGCGGCACTTCTCTTCCAGTATATTTTACGAGACCTCTCTCCTTTTTAGATGTCTTGTAATAATGCCTGTAACACACAATAGGATCCTTTGATACTCTGTACTGTTCATCCATTGCAATCGGAAATTTACGCCGAGGGAACATCCGAATCGTTAGGGGAAGATTTTCATGCAGCCATTTAATATGCTTCTCGCATGAATGCTCCTTCTTAAATCGGAACCGAAACTCGCGTGCCAGCTCCATACCAAGTTCAGATAGCCACAAATAATTTCCAGAACACACGCGCGTCCATTTAGCGCATGGATGCCACACATGACAAGGGCGATATCCTGGTTCCTTAGAGGTCTCGCATGTGGGGGCAGACCACATATATTCAGGAACTTCTAGTTGCTTTTGTGTCTTAGAAAGAGCCACGGCCGATTTGCAGTCTCGGAGTTGCGGATAGAATAGAACCCAATGGGCAGTGTATAGAAGCTGGCATGTCTCAAGCAGCATTTTAACGACATGCCTATCTACATGCCAACGTGCAGCTTTCCGCTGTTTCCAATGGAGTACAAAGATATTCATTGTGCTTGGATAGTAGGATACATTTTATTCCTCGCATATTTAATTTCAAATTTTCTTTAACTTGAAATTAAATTATGGTGTTATTGTAGTTATATTAAGTGCGCACGCGAATTAGCCAATCGCCCTCTTTCCAAATTGAAATGATTGATGACTCTTTAATATCATACTTCTTAGCAATATTCATATATTTCTCCTGATCTTCATCATCACAATACCAGCTATCATTCAGATATAGATCTGCCCAGGGATATTCTCTTAGCTCGTATTCGACTTGTTCTCTACGTTCTAGTTCACGGCGCTCATAATAGTCAATTAGCTCTTCAGATTCTTTATCCCATACACAATGCCACCAAGAACACCGTTCACGCGTGTCCTCTAGCACATGTTCCTTTAGAATAATCGTATCGCCATTTTTGTATTGAATGCATACTTTATAGAAAATATAGAAATCACAGCCCATCTTAACGGTAAATACTACTTACTTAGCACTTTATATATAACCAAGTGTGTCGTTCTTTAAGTGCTTAGTGCTTTAAATGCTAGTGTGTGTATTATGAGTTGATAATCTGATATATTGTGGAGCAAGGGACGCCTGCTGGAGCAGAGGGATTCTGACCTGTAATCTGATTTCTAGCAGCAGTCAGTGTCATACCCTGTAAATACATTAAGCGTTCAGTTTGTGTCTTGAATTGAGGATATTGCTTAGCGGCTGAATTTTTAGCAGCCGCCGCCTGCTGATTCATTGCATTAAAATATGTTATATTTTGACGACTTCTATATATCTGCTGTGCATCTGATCCTGTGGGCCAAGGATACTGGGGCTGAGTCTTAGCATAGGATACCAGTGTGTTGAATACAGCACTATTTGCTGGTGTAAAGTTTGTTGCATTATATGGAGCTAAAGAGCAATCATTGGATGAATTTGTGGAGCTCACATCTTGAACTGAATTAATAATTTGAAATATTGTTTCTGAAAACGGCCCAATATATTTTATATTATAGTCTTTATCTGTAATACTCTCTACTGTTATAGATATATCTGCGGTAAGAATATTAGTTGTACCTTGAATTGCATTTGTAATATCAAACCTACCTACTACAGTTTCTATTCCGCGATCGTCTTTATGTATAATAGTTATAGGTTTATTATAATCCCTATCAAGTGAAAATAATACTGTGTCGTAAGTATCAATACCTGTATTTTGGAATGTATACGCGCTTTCATGTTTATCATATAATGAATTATATTTATTTGCATTAATTGTAATTATTGACGATCTATCTGATATATTTGAATTAACAGATATTTCTAGTACTTCATAGTCTACCGTATTAGAGCTAAAACTATTAAGCTTAATACCCGTGGTTGATATTAAAATATTGTCATATGCATTAGTGCTTATATGACTTTGGTGGGATAAAATTTTATGACTTTTGAAATTATTTATTGTGTTATTATCTGATACTATTATTGTACTAGTATCATATAGATATATCATACTTAACATTGTATGTAATATATCTTGCTGAATTGTTGGTTTTATGAGTTCTCGTCTAAAATAATTGAATATTTCATTGCATCCATCAAATGCACCTAATGCAATAGTATTAAGTTGGGAAGGTAAAATTATCTTTGATAATGTTGAACATCCTGAGAATGCCATCGTTTCAATAGAATATATACTTTCTGGGACTGTATTATCTATGCCGTTTATTGTTATTGTAGATAATCTTGAACAATTAGTGAATACATTTTCAGCTATGGACTCAATTGTTGTATCAATATTTAAATATAATGATGATATATTAGTGCACCCGTTAAAGCAATGAGATCCTAAACTCTGTAGTGTGCCTTCAATTTTAAGTGCGCGTATAGAACTACAATTAGAAAAACAATATCCCATGACATTTGTAATAGTGGAAGGTATTATATTATCACGACCATTTATTCTTATAGTTGATAAAGATTCGCAATAACTAAACAGGGAGTTCTGCAGCGTACTTACAGATAAATCGAGATCTAATGAGATAAATTTCAGTTTTGAATCAATCATAGAATAGATTGGAGCTAAATTTGCAAATACTTCCTTATCGAGTTTTCTTATTTGCCCTTCAAAAACAAGAGATTCAAATGACCAGCAATTAGAAAATGCTCGCATACCTATTTCTGTTATAGTACTAGGTATTCTATTAATTTTATCATTTATTACAAGAGATTTTAATGCAAATAATCTACTAAATGTGTTATAATTTATTGTAGACATAGATGAATTAAAATATAAATGAAGTGATGACATATTATTTTGTATATCAAATGCACTAGAACCAATATTAATGAGCGATCCATTTAGTTTTAAATAAGTTAATGATGTATTTGCAAATGTGCCATTGCCAATGTCTATTATACTACTAGGAATTATATTTACTTCAGAATTAACTATTAAAGAAGATAGGGACGCTATAGAAAATGCACTATTTTCCAATTTAGTCATACTCGGATCAAATATACATTCAATAGTAGAAATTATAGTATTTGAAAATGCACTTGATCCAATATATTTTAAATTTCCATTTAATTTTAATGATGCAAGTTTAGTACCATAAAATACAGATGAACTTATATATTCAATACTGCTTGGTACAATATTTTTCTCTCCATTTATGATTATTGTACTTAGATTACTACAATTATTAAATAAAGATGAAGGTAGTGTCGTTAATGTTGATTCTACATTTATAGTAATTTCCTTTAATTTTGTCTCTTGAAATGCATATTCTGAAAGCCTCTGTAGCCTTCCAGGAATTGTTAATGATTCTAACCCTGAATTTGCAAATGCACTATTATCTATATTAACAATACTACTTGGAATTGTATTAATTTGGCCATTAATTACTATTGTAGATAGAGATGTAATGCTAGCAAATGTATTAGATGATATTGTTGATACACTTGAACTTAGGTTTAATGATATTGTATTAATATTCTGAGACCCTAAAAATGCCGAATTTAATAATGTTATAATTTCCCCGTTGAATGTTAAATTAGATGATTTAAACGTTGTATATCTAAAACTATTATCTTGGATATGTCTTACTGTAGATGGAAAGGTATTTATCTCTCCATTTATTCTAAGATCCAATAAACTATAGCTACCACCAATATTATAAAATAATGCAGATGATATTGTGGTATATAATGGATCTAAATTCAGATTTAAATTTCTAAGCCGAATCATATTCATAAATGTACTTGCCCCAATATTTATAAGAGGGCCTGGGATGGTTAGACTAGATATATACTGACAATTTGTAAAAACTGATGTGCCAATTGTTGTTATTGTACTTGGGAATGTATTTAGTTGACTATTTATATATATATTCTGCAAAGATCTACATTCTGTAAATAGTGAATCTGAGAGTAGTGTTATAGTTCCCGTTCCAAAAGAGATAGATGAAAGTTTTGTACAATTAGTAAAACTACTAGTTCCAATTGAATTTAGATTCCCATTAAATGCTATATTCTTTATACTGCTACAATTTGTAAAGACTGATGTGCCAATTGTTGTTATAGTACTTGGGAATGTATTTTCTTCGTTATTTACGATAATACCTCGCATAAGTCCACAATTCATAAACAATGCATTTGGTAAACTTGTTGCACTATTCGATAACCCAAATGAAATAGACGATATATTTATACAATTACTAAAACTACTTGCTCCAATTGATGTTAGATTGCCATTTAGGCCTATTCTATTAAGGCTTACACAATTATTAAATACATTAGATCCTATGCTAGTTACAGTACTCGGAAATATATTATTTTCACCATTAATAACTATGTTATATAGATTTCTACAATTTGTAAATAATCCATCAGATAATGTTATTAATGAGGGGGATGTCGATAATTGCAAATTAGTTAATCTGCTACAGTTATTAAAACAGTTACTGCCAATTGAAGTCATGATACCATATGCAATTAATGAAGTTAGACTTGAGCAATTTATTAAGGCATCTGCTCCAATACTAGTCACCGTGCTTGGAAGTACATTATCCAGGCCATTAATATTAATATTTTTAAGACTGCTACAATTTGAAAACATTGCAGGCGGAAGTGTAATAAGGGGCGTTGATAAATTAATAAGAGTTGATGTTAAATTAATACAATTATAGAATGTACTGGCGCCAATAGTAGTTAAACTTCCATTGAATTTAATAGTTGATAGATTTGAGCAATTCATAAAGGCATTTGCACTAATAGCTGTTACAGTGCTTGGGAATATATTAGTTTGCCCATTAATATTGATATTTTTAAGACTACTACAATTTGAAAATATTGCTAAAGGAAGTGTAGTTAAAGATGTAGATAGTCCGAATGATATAGATGATAAACCTATACAATTTTCAAATACATTAAGTCCAAAGCTCGTTATATCTCCCTGCATATTTAAATATTTAATTGACGAACAACCTGTAAAATCTGATACAGATACAATAGTACTGGGAAATGTATTTTCTGGTCCACCATTTATATATACTGATCTCAGTTCAGTTGCTCCATTTAAACCACTTACAAATGTTGGTGTTGATAAATATTGTAATGCAATTGAAGAAATTCCTGACCCCGCTATAGCATTAGATCTAAATTCAGTTTGTGCCAATGTTGATAAATATTTTAGCCCTACACAGTTTGCAAATCCAGCCCTAATAGATGATATACTCGATGGAAGAGTATTTGGAGGACCACCATTAATAACAAATGTGGATAAGTTAGTTGCATTTGTTATAAATGACGCACCAGTTGGTAAAAACCCTATAGTGCTATTAAATATCATTGATAAAGATAATATTCCTGATCCTGCAAATATACTAGTGCCATTAAATGTATCAAATCTACCCAGTGTTGATAAATAAAGAAGACCTTTACAATCTGTAAATGCGTTTGTATTAAGTAATACTACGCTCGATGGTAAAGTATTTGGGGGGAGATCATTTATAGTAAATGTTGATAAATTTGTTGCACCATAAAATGCAGCTGCAGATACAGATGAAAATATAGAACTGCATTGAAGCGACATTGATGATATATATGAGTTTGTAAATGCATTAGATGCAAGTGATCTTAGCTGACCTGCAGTTGATATATACTTTAGTGATGTACATGTTGAAAATGCATTTGAACCAATTGAAGTAATACTACTAGGCAGCATATTTGCAGGGCCGTTATTAATATACAATAATGATAACTGTGTAGCGTTTGCAAATGCACCACTATCTAGAGTTGACATTGTAGTACTAAATTGAAGAGACATCGATGATATAAATGAGTCTGAAAAGGCATTTGCACTTATAGATCTTAGCTGGCCGGCAGTTGATATGTATTGTATAGAAGAGCAACCAGCAAAGACTGACGAACTAATAGAATTTATAGTGCTTGGTAGGGTATTAGCAAGGCCATCATTAATATAAAATGTAGATAATGATGAGGCGTTTGTAAAGAGTGAAGGCGGTAATGTCGATAGAGAAGCATTAAAACGCAATGATAATGTTGAAAATCCTGAAAATGCAAATGGACTTGTCCCGAATGATGATATATTGCCTAAAGTAGATAAATATGTAAGGGCCGAGCACAATGAAAATGCAGCATTGCCTATGCTTATAATACTACTTGGAACCGTATTTGGTGGGCCATTATTAATAACCAATGATGATAATTTATTTGCATTTAAAAATGCCGAACCAGGTATACTTACTAATGTACTACTAAACCGCAGAGACATAGATGAAATTCCAGATGATCCAAATATACCAGCTGCGCCCTGACCAAATACTACTAACTCCCCCAATGTAGATAGTGATGTCATAGGGCAATTTAAAAATGCATTATTAGATAATCCCGTTACACTGCTTGGAAGTGTATTTGGAGGACTATCGTTTATAACAAGCGTTGATAATCTGATTGTATTAGAAAATGCCCATTGTGGTATAGTTGATAATGATGAATTAAATCTAATACTTATTGATGATATATTTGAGTACATAAATGGTTGAGATCCTATTGAAGTTATATCTCCAAATGTAGATATATATGTTAAACCTGGCATGTTCTGTAATGAATACGCATTAATAATAGTCATTGTACTAGGAAATGTATTAAGTGGGCCATCATTTATAATAAATGTAGAAAGTGTGGATACACTTCCAAAAATTGTTGACCCTATTGCATTTACAGATGATGCATATCTCAAATTTAATGATGAGATTGATGTCCCTGTTAGTGCAAATGAGCTAATTAGTGTTAAATAACCAGATGTAGATAAATATGTTAGTGCTGTACAGTTATTAAATGCATATGTACCAATTGAAGTTACACTACTTGGCAGTGTATTTAGTGGTCCATCATTAATTACAAATGTTGATAAATTTGCCATACCCGCAAATGCATATGCTGATATACTTGAATATGATGGATCAAATTGCATTGATAAAGATGAGATTGGTGTACGAAAGAATGCATATGTATCTATTCTACTTAATTTACCTGACATGTATATATTTTGTAATGCCATGCAATTATAAAACGCAGACCCACTAATTGAAGATATACTACTTGGAAGAGTATTCGCGGGACCATTATTGATAAAAAATGTAGATAAATAAGTTGCACCATAAAATGCAGATGTCCATAATGTAGATATTGTAGGATTTATATTTAATGATAATGATGATATACGTGTCCCTGAAAATACATTTGTAGCAAATACTTCAATTTGACCAGGTATGGTTATATTTTGTATTGCTCCGCATCCGGCAAACGCAGATGCTCCAATTGAAGATATACTACTTGGCAGTGTATTTTGCGGATTATTATTTATAGTAAATGTTGATAAGCGGGGCATTGCATAAAAAGCAGATGCAGGTATAGTTGATACATATGGATCAACCTGCAATGATAAAGTTGATATCCCTGATGCGTAATATACATTTGAATCTATCGTCGATAATTGTCCCAATGTAGAAAAATATCTTAAAGCAGTATTAAAAAATGAATATGTGCCGATATGTCTAATTGTACTTGGAAGTGTATTAGTTAAACTACCATTATTTAAAGTTGATAGCTTTGTACAGTAATAAAATGAATATGATCCAATAGTAGATATACTCGATAGTCCATACACACTTGATAGATTAGTACAATTAACAAATGCATAATTCCCTATTTTTTTTAGAGTGTTTGGGAAAACTATAGATGTGATTTGAGATTTATTATAAAATACACCCGTTGTATTGCTACTTCCATCTCGTATTTCAACTACAGTATCTGGTATTTCAACCACCGATGGCGCCCCAGTTGTAGGTGTCGCCGTATTCAATATTGTACTACCCGCATCCGAGTAGGTAAAACTCCACGACATTTATCTATATACTACCTATGAATTAATAATCTGATAAATCGTCGAGCAAGGAACACCTGCTGGAGCAGAGGGATTCTGACCTGTAATCTGATTTCTAGCAGCTGTCAATGTCATACCTTGAATATACATTAGACGCTCAGTTTGTGTTTTGAACTGTGGATAAGGCTGTTTTGTAGTTGACGCCTTAATAGCTTGTGTTTGCTGATTTATTCCATTAAAATATGATATATTCTGCTGGCTTCTATATATTTGTTGTGCATTAGAACCTGTATTCCATGGATACTGGGGTTGAGTCTTAGCATATGATATTAATGTACTAAGCTCTGTCGGATTAGCTTGAGTGAAATTAGTTGCATTATATGGAGGAGTTACGGTTATTTGTGACTGATATGGTGAACCAGAAGACATCTCTATAGTGATATTTTAAAATAATTTTATCAACCTAAAGTCGGGCAATTCTTTATTGACTAAATGGCCAAACAGATTGTCCCTAAGCTTCTTAATCTTAATGCTCCAACAATTCGTGATCAACGCACCCTTATTTGGCTTCAAAATCAGGACACAAGCATAAATTGGTCAAAATGGGATGGCATTGTCTCCTCAATTGCCGATTTTAATAAATGGACTGACCTGCAAGTAAATATTAATGGCGCTGTTATTACTGAAGTGAGTGCCGAAGAGGGTTTTATAGATCAATTATATATTATGTCTAAAAAGGTATCGCTTGTTCTTCTCTCTCAGAAGGTTTTGTCCCTTAAATCACAGGAGTTTTGGTCAGAAAATTTTGATAATGTCCTGAGCCTAGATATCATTCTTGACCAGTATCCTTTTATCGGAGCAGAATGGGATGGCTCTGTTGCAGATGGCATTGCGATTTTCAGTATTCTATGCCGTTATAATCGTCTTGTTGATTGCATAAATAATCGCAAAGACTCGGTCATTAATGTATTACCCAATGAGACTTGGATTTTTACACAGTTCTTCAAACATACTAACGCCGCGCGCTTTAAGGAAATTAAGGAATGCCTTATCAGAAATTGTGCATGTGAACATATTGACAAGATTGTTCTGATCAATGAGAAAGACTATTCTAGTGAATTTCTAAATATTCCTGGTGCTGAAAAAATTCAACAAGTTATTACAAAGAGACGTCTAACTTATTCAGATTTTCTAGAATATGTGCATGATACAGTTCCTAATGGTGTATTTGTAGCGCTCTGCAATGCTGATATCTATTTTGGCGATTCCCTTGCCGATCTTCATAAAATTAACATGACTGATCGCATGCTAGGTCTTCTTCGCTGGGACGTGCAGCCAAAGGCTGCCCTCACCCAGCCTACAGGGGCGGGGGACGTAGATGCACAGGGCGATTCTAAAATATTTGGCCCACGTGCTGATTCCCAAGATACATGGATTTTTCTATCTGATTCTATTAAAAGCCGTAAGTGGGATTATAGTAAATTTAACTTTCAACTAGGACAAGCTGGGTGCGATAATGCCTTTGCTGGTCATATTCTTCGCCAAAAATTCTTGATTTCTAACCCAGCCATCTCATTTAAAACTTTTCACCTGCATAATACAAATATTCGCAATTATAGTAAGGCAGATTATATTCGTGCTGAAATCTATATCAATCTTGCCCCAGGATACATTATTGATTCTAAACAGCTTGACGCACCTCTAGGAAAACCTGATAGTATTAGCAATGAACTCGTGTCATTTGAAATCAAAAGCTCCTCCATGTCAAATGAAATAACCTATTGCACCATGTTAGAAAAAGTTGGGCGCTATAAATGGGAACCGAGTGTAGAAAATCATTATTTCGTACCAACAATTCCTGTTCACAAATGGACAAAATCATCTGTTACTCCTAATGGTCTCGTCTATGATCTTTTTACAATCTATAGAGGTAAACATGCTGACGATGAACAGTATAATTATTGGGCAAGTGCAAATGTGGACATTTTAACTCCCCAGCAGCACCGCGAAAGAATGTTTGCTATTCCCTTTAAGAACACAGATATCTTCAAGCATCCTGACACATATATTCTAAATTATATCTCGCGCTGTGCCCGCCTGCTCAAACTGTACCCTGGAACTGCTTTCTGGATTCCCCGTAATTTTGCGGAATATCTCGAATACTTTGACTGGGGAGCTGCTGGCGCTGAAAAGCTCAAGGGTGTCGCATTTGATGAAAATACCGCCTGCTACGCCGACGAAGTTATTGGCCTCCTACCTGGTCCCGCTGCTGCCGAACTGGGACAAGAAGATATTTCTGCTTTGCGCAGCCTCTATTCTTCTTGGGTAGAAAAGCCTTGTGGGAAAACCTGCGCGGTTGTGGTGGGTCAACAGATTACGCAAAAATTCGCAGAGGAACGCATCGCTGGGTTATTGCAAGATCTAGATGAAGAGTGGTCAATTCGCTATGTCAATGAGAGTGACTATGCATCTTATGACACACTATTAGGAGCGTCTCTGTGTATTTTTATTGGCGGTCAGAAGACACAGAAATTCTGGAGCAAACTATGGGCTCTACCCAAGGAGTGTTGTGTGGTTGAATTTCAACAGGAACTACTTATTGATGGTGAATTTCAACATCTCGCACACATTGCGGGTTTTAAATCATGGGTGCTCCTATTATCAAAGGGCCCCATGGATGATGTTCAGGATCAGATCATGGAACAGCTAGAACGCTGGTTTAAGAAGAATGGGGATGAGCTAATTACTACCGAGGCCTAACATAGATTTCCCCCACTTATAAGTATCTTTAACCTTCTTTTCGTCCATTTGTATTTTATATCCACGAAGATCAAATAGGCTGCCCTTAAATAACTCATCTGCGTTTTGATACGGGCTGGTCATATTCTGCCAATTAGACTTACCTATGTAATTATTAGTTGTATAGTTTGTCTGAGGTAACCATGCAGCGCCTTCTGTATGGACTAACTTTGCATTAACATAGACTTTAAGATCGGGTTTGAATGCATCGTTATTTCCAGCGGTTATTGTGATATGCACCCATTTTCTTAGCGGCACAGCATTTTTAACTTGTATATGAAGTTTGCGCATTTGTCCTTCCCATATTTCATACACAAGATCGGCCGTTTTAGCCTCACCAGGCGTGGCCGCCTTTGGCTCCAGGGGTTTCATAATCCGACCAAATAGTTCTGGTTTCGGACAATCCCATATATTAATATTTGCAGAACTTGTTATCATAGCCGTTTCGGGTGATTGCTCCAACGTGCATTGCTGACCAGATGGTGGGGCGGGGACAGTTGTTATTGCCTGATCTAAGCATATTCTGCCTTTTGTATCGTCCGTTTGCACACCTGCATTTCCGCGCCCCATAATACCGACGAATACATTGTCTTTGCCCGCGCCATTGCCAAAGTCTACGATGTGCGCATTATTTGTAAATTCATCAAAATAGGCCCAGAAGCACATTGCTCTTAAGTATTTGAGTTGAACAACATCGCCAAAAGATAAATCGGTTGCATCACCAATTCGTAAAAACTCGTCTTTTCCGTTGAACTGTAGACCCTCTGTTGTTGGAGGATTTGGTGGAAACTCCTGGATATGAATATTACCCGCTTTTGCAATAGTTAGATTCTTGGCATAATCCAACATATCATCGCGAAACCGTAGCCAGAATACAATTCCCTCATAAAATGTCAGCATTTGTTTAATGCTATCAGGTGGGTTAGGATCAACAACCATGGAGGACTTAAAGGATATGTCTCCCGCGGGGTTGCACATCGGTGCAAATGTATCTGTCCCTGTTTTGATAATTCTACAATATGCATCGCGGCCCTCCTTATAAATATCATTCATATAGTTATCGCGGCTAATTTCAAATCCTTCTCTTACAGATGGGGTGCGATACTTTACAGTTGAGAGCCCTTCTGTTCCTCCCAGCGCGCATGCAAAAAACTTGTCATCTGGATCGGATTCCGACTGGACCATTCGGCAAAAATCGTGATCTACACCCAGACGCTGAACATCCGTGTACCCAGCAAAATATCGTATATCGCGAATATATCCTGACTGCTCTTCCGTAGGATCAAGGCCCACATCTCCACGACGGGGTAACCATTTTGCCCAGAATGCTGTATCTCCGACTGATATTAAATCAGCAAAACCTTCATTTATTATTTCAGGTTTCCATAATTCTATGATAACAATTGCTATCAGAATTATTAAACCAGACCATAGGTATACCTGGTACATACTATATTACCTTAACTTAAAATGTGTCTGAGCATAGCGCGATTACTATCTTCATAAAAAGTTTCTTCTGAGGTTCTAGGGAGCGATGCTATCAGGTGGCAAATTATTTGATGAGGGCATGTATGGTTGTATTTTTACGCCACAACTTGAATGCAAAGATAAACCTGCTCGTAGCGTGCTAGATGAATCAGATACACCTGTGTTATCAAAATTAATTCTAAAAGATGCCGCTGAACATGAGTATTCTATTTCAAAACGCATAATGCAAATTCCACTCTGGAAAAATTATTTCATTGCATCGGAAACGATTTGTACACCGGCTCAAAAACAGAAAGAGAAAGATTTAGATGACTGCCCAGTTTTAAAAGACCACGAACTGTCTGAATTTCGTATTTTATCAATGCCTTATGGCGGTATACCATTAAATGTATATCGCATTAATATCAAGACATTTGATTTTTATGATTTTGTTCTACACTTCATAGAAGCCGTTGCACTATTTAATCTATTTGGAATAGTTCACCGCGATATACATCAGGGAAATATTCTCGTGGATGACAATCAAGTTCCGCGTATAATTGATTTTAATTTATCTGTGCTTGTAAAGGGTGCACTAACACAAAAGACGTTTAAGCATACCTATAATGTTATTACTGCTCAGGAGCCACCTGATTCAACATTAGTAAATGCAGTTAGTCTTGGACACGATGGGCAACGTATCATTGAATCTATAATTCATAAGAAGCCAATTATGAAAAAGATTCGTAATATTCTGGGGATAAGTGCAGTGGCACAACAAACCTCTCTTGAGCGCTTTTATCAGGAAAGTCGCTCAGCAAAGGTGGGGGATAATTTAAAATGGTTTAATAGTTACTGGAGAACAGTTGATAGTTGGGCGGCTGGTGTAAATATTATTGATTTGATATCTAAACTATCTTTATGGCCCGAATTTTCTATAGCGCTTAAACGAGTAAGTCCACGGTTATTTCCTGTTCTTAAAAAACTCTGTGAAGTTAATCCTGTTAGGCGCATTGATTGCGTACAGGCTCTGAATTATCTAAACCCAAACAGTTTTATCATTCGTAAATATGGGAAAATTTGGCTAAACCGCGTGGGTGATGGAAATATCTAGCTTATAATACGAATAGGAAGCGTTAAACATTGTACAGAACCATCTTCTAAATGAAATTGATTAACATTTACTTCATCTAATTTCATTTCTGTAGCTTTATACATCCATTGTCTATACTCGCTATATGGTAACTTTGGAATAAGAATGTGTTTGTTATCAATGCATACTGAATTGCACGCAAAAAAGTATTTTGACGGAACTTTAATTGTATTTTTTGCGCCAAACACTGATTCTATTTGCTTTACTGCTGCGACTGCAAGAGTTGGATAATAGAGTACTCGACCATTTGGAAGCGGCAAAAATGCAAGATCTAAATGAAATGTCTTCTTATCATCAATTCGTAGTCTATGCACAGTTGGAGCCTTTGGGCCAAGCTCCTCTTTGAGTATACGAGCAACTGCATCAATACCTTTAAGTGTAGATCTATTAGCACCATATCCAAACCAAACATGTTGATTTTGATGAGACCAGCGAGTATCTCCGCCCCCCTCAAAATATAGACCTGGCTCATCGGGTAAAAAAATAGGACGTATTCCCATTTTATCCTTTAGAAATGCGGCTAAGATCTTCTCTTCGCCCTGCCGTGTTGGTTTATGATATCGTGCCATAATAGCAAAGTCATTTATAATTATTGCCGAATCAGTTAAATATACACTCTCTACCAGTTTCGGGCTTCCTGGAACAACTTTGACTGTTATATCATGCGCCTCAAGATGTGTTTTTAGGCGCCGCCATTGCTCCTCAGCTTTTTGTTTATTAAAATCTTTGTCCGTTGATTCATAAAATTCTGGACTACCCAAAAGGTATATTGATTTCATTGTCTATTAGACTTGGATATTATTTAGATTAGTATTTGATATAATATTATACATAGTCTAAAATGTTTATAATATATTCTAATTTTAGAATGAGTATAGAATATCAATTAATATCAGAAATTAAAACTATAATTGAAAGAGATAATTTATATGAATTACAGGAAAAATGGCAGGAATATATTTATCAGACCGACTTTGGTCGTGAGATTGCGTGGGATTATGTATTTCAGAAAATTTATTTACATGCTGCGCTTAAAAAGAAGAAGAATATATGCAACTGGCTTGATAGTATCTTTAAATACCTTGACCCTATACAGCAAATCGCACTAAAGCAGATGTTCCCATATGCGCGGTCTCTCTTAATGCGAAAATAATACGTACAAATTATTTATGATTTTGTTTTCTAGTCTTTGCTCCACCACGCTTAAAGCGTAAACGACGCGTCTTCGGTGCACACATATATCCGCAGAACTGGTCATAATGAAGACCTGAATCTTTGTACTCACGAGATGCAAGTTGTGGATCGTGAATCGGGCGCCCAGTCGCATCCAAATGTGTTACCGCAGTCGCCCCTGGCTTGTGTGACCATCTCCTGTTCTTGTCGAATCTATAAAAATGATAATCTTCATCTTCATCAACTACTGCTGCAATCTTACTATATCCCCTAGGACACTTTCCCTCAAATGTTGTCATTTTAAGATCTGGTACATCACCAAATAAACGCCCCAATAGATCTGGACAACGTTTCCCTTTTACCTTTGACCACTTAGGATATCCACTTGCGCGACCGGGTTGAGGAAACGGAATCGGACACGAATCTTTTGTGCAGTCACCTCGTTTTGGCATCTGACGGTAATCAAACGCATATGCAAAGCAGTTTAGAGCCTCTTTAATGCCCTTATAGCGATTGTAAATTGCGGGATTAAACTCTGGCTCGTAACCACTTAATGGAGACTGTCTCGGACAAAATCGTTGATGCTTTGAACAAAATGGCGAATTTGGTAACGGGGGATTTTTGCAAGAAGCCATACATTGGCATCTCGGCGCCCCCCTTTTCCTTGTTTGTCCACCCATCTTACTTTAGTGGGTTATTTTATTCTATAGCGCACTATATAGTTACACGAATTCCATTGTATGGCCGCGCTTCTTCTCCACGTGTAGTTGTTTCCGTAATATTTGTGGCATGTGTATCCTGACTATTTCTCCTCTCTCGTTCTCCAGTGGTGGGTGAAGATATAACTACCACACGATCTCTTCTATCTGCTGCATCTATGTTTTCTTGTGATACGATTATTGAATTAACAGCACGTTGAACAGGATCGGGTACCTGACTGGCCATAGAATTTAGAGGACGATCAGGGGATAATGGATACATTTCAGATGATGCACTATTTTGACCTGGAACTTGAGTTGTTTTCTCATCTGCTTTATAATACTCTTCCTGCACCTGTTTCATTTTGATTTTTTCTATAAGTTGGATAAAATGCGTAAATTGATTGGTATGTGTACTAGCAATTTCTCTTTCTTTGTCCTTTAATGTCATATAGCGCCCAGTTAAACTAAAATACTGCCATCCTTCTGATCTAAGGCGTTCTAAATTTGTATGTAAAAAAAAGTATTTTTTATCTACCTTAAATAGTGTAAATATACCATTACATGTTGTAACTAATAATGATATTACAAATGTAGCCCAATAAATTTGTACTGCAAATCTATCACCAGTGTATGTAAAATTTCTGTCCGAATTTTGGATTGAAAGGAGAGCTGGAACCATCAAAGAACCAACTGTTATTATAAAGTGCCCTGTAAAATACACATATGAATAATTACGCGCGCGTCTTTGATAATTCTCTAAAATACTTAAGTAACGAATGCGTATAATTTGTTTTTGAACTTCACTTAACTCTAACTCCTGTAAAATATTTTGAAAACTACTTCTATCCTTATACAATGTGCAACAAAATAGAGTCCTGTGGGGCTTGTATACTGCGGGGGCTGCTTGCTGACCAACATCTTTTTTAGTTGTAGAACTTATAACGGTATTTGTGGCGGTGTTTGGCGTGGCGCTTGTTATGGCTGTAGTTGTTGTTGCCACAGTGGTAGCTGTTGATGGGCGGGGTGACATATCTTGCGTCGTAGATGCCCTTCGCGGCGTAGTAGACAGCGATTGCATTTAAATTATAATAACAAAATTTGAAATAATATAAGTCACATATATATACATCAACGATGTCTAATTCAATGTTTATTGCAAAGAGTCTCGTCTTTTATCCAGGCTATTTCGAGGACAAATGTACCGAGCTCTCAGATGAAGTTATTCTTCCCTCTCATTATCTCAATCGTCTAATTGAAGAATTTGACAATGGTGAAATGCTATACTTATCTCTAACTAATACCAATACAAATCTATCTACTTTGGTAGCAATTGGTTCTCCGCATAGTTACGATAGAAATACTATCTTTGCTCCTCAATGGGTATTAGAATTGATCGGTTGTACTGGAAATTGCGATTCGGTGATTACACTTCAAAAGGCAAACATGATGGATATTCCCGCTGCAACTAAAATTGTTATCCGCCCCCTAGACTCTATTGCATTTGAACTTGATACTCTAGCCTGCTTTGAGAAAGCATTTATGAATCTACACTCTATCAAAGAAGGTATTACTATCCCAGTCCCAGTTCCAGAACTAGGCCGGGATTATAAAATGTATGCACATATTGAAAAGGTCGAGCCCGCATCCGTAGCAAGAATCGTAGAAGGCGAAGTTGATGTAGAATTCATTAATGATTTTGCAACGCCCATCCCAGCAGCAATTAATGAGCCACCACCAGAGTTTGGATCAATGATTACCCCTCCTACAGCCCCCTCCCTGCCTACACAGGAAGAGCCAACCCTAGAGCGCCGCCGCCAACAAGTTCGCGAATCATGGCTCAAACGATTCCCAAGTACCGCAGAATAGCGGTTGCTACTGCAATTAGACCACCGCCTAGAAGTGCCTTAGGTGTAGGTTTTCCACCCATAATCAGAATCTCCCACAGATAACCAAATGATACGCCAAAAAATGCTAGTAGAGAAAATACAATCGTAGGTATTTTTGGTATAGCATAGAAACGTGCAATATATCCTGTAAACCCTAGAAGAGCATTAAATCCTAAAAGTTTTGCCCAGTTAATTTTATTTGTATCAACTATGTTTGTATTATATATACCTACAAACGCAAGAATTGCTAACCCAGCCGGATAAAGGTGATTTACAGTATAATATGGTGAAGCCTGTGCATTTGTATTTGATCGGATAAACACAAAAATCATTGTTTCTGAAATGGCCGCCAAAATACCCATAATCACGCCATAGTTATGCTTCTTGGAATCCTCTTTTGATCCATCTGTATTCTTATGAGATGTTGCTATCAAATATACACCTATAAATGCAAGTGATATCAGAAATAAGGATGTAATAGAGAGCGATTCTCCAAACAGTAGGGCGGCGGCAATAATATTAAATATTGGATAAAGATAGAATAATGATATGGCCGTACCCACTGATAGATTTTTGAATGATACATAGGATGCTGCAATATGACCTAAGTTCAATAAGTTATGTAATATAGATACAAATATTTCATATGGATTCCCCCATATAGAAGTAAAATCCTTTGCCGATCCAAAAGTTAGAGCTAATGCTGGAAATACTATGAATCGTGCGAGGATCTGTGTAAATATATTTGTATTAACGGTTTTAATTAGAATCGGATATAGTGACAATACTAGTTCACTGTATAGGACTGCTGCGGTAGGATTTGTATCCAAAAGCATACTACCTAGTTTGTTTTTAATTTATTTGGCAATTTACGAATCTCAGGAACGATTTCACCATGAAAACGTCTATCAAAATAATCAATCGCGCGGCCAAAATTAGCGCGTGGATAGAATGCAACCATTCGCCGTTCTTTTATAAATTTCATTGCCTCAAGTGCGCGCATTTTCTGAAATGCTATTAACATAAATGCAACAGATGCGGCTGAACGCTGCATACCTGCCATACAGTGTACTAAAATAGTCTTTCCTTCAATGTATTCGGATATCATTTTATATGCAATGTCACCTGACCATAACTCCATATTTCGTATTTCTTGTTCCTCTAGATTATCATCAACGGGAATACGATACTTTATGGGTATTATCGGAGAGAATGCCAAATTCTTTGTACAGTTAAAAACTACAACTATATTATGCTGTCGTATAAAGTCTTCGTCCATTGATGCCTTAGCATTTCCCAACCACAGACGGGGTATTATTTCATGAGCATTTGCCTCCGTGCTCATATCAATTCTCTTATCCTACTCTATAAAAAAACTCATATACATACACACTTTATTCTGCCAAAATTTGATTATATGAAGTATTTTAGTTATTAGCACCATGCCTCTTTCCAGACACTTTTATTCACTTGATGAGGTCCACGCTGCAATTCAATACACATGTAGTCACGGCCCCCCAACAGAGGCTCTCTTCTGGACACAAGAGATGATGTATAGTGGATGCGTTGGAGAGGCTATCTCTGCACTCTTTCAGGCCTGGTTATGGAATACGGGACCTATGAGTCTAGCATGGCTATTAACCGCCAGTAAAACACTTGCATCAGATGAACTTTCTGAAAATGATATTCTCTTAGCCGCCAGTCAACTCGCATCTATTCATCATTCCCTTCGTGATAGCTCTATTTGGAACATTCTAGTTGTGACTGAAGCCAATAAAGAGTTAATGCCAGATACGATTACACGCAAGGCGCCACCAGGGGCTGAACTGTACACAGATGAAAAAGAATTCTACTTTGTGTGTGCACTCTTTCAAGGAAAACCTCGCAGTGCCTGGTGGATGTCGCAATATGTTCCAGCCAATCGTGTATGGGAAATGCTTGATTGGTATATTACAAATTGTATGTCAAAATTTAAATCCGAATACAAGGTCTGTATTGAGGCTCTGAAAAATTATGAACAGCTTCTAGGTTACCAATCTGACGAATATGATGCAATTGTTCGCTGCTGTGCAATTATTATTTGCTCTATGACGCCCAAACAGCAGATTCAAAGTTTTAAGCCTCTTGAGGGACGTATTCGCGAGGATGGTCAAACAATGTTAGATGAATTTAGTAAGCTAGTTGGCCACCGTGCAGCTCGCAAGTATAAAATTCCCCAAATGGCACTTTATGGTGTAACTGTTCGTGGAAGAAGTAAATGGGCTCATAAAAATCTTACGCAGCTATACAATATTGAACGCTATCTCATTGGCTGCCCGTTCTGGGATGAGACTCTCGCCGAGTATGCGGTGGTGTCTGAAAATATTATTCAATGGCTATCAGATGGAAAAAAGGAGGAGTTTTATGAAAAGTATTTCCCTGACGATATTCCTGATGAATGGTCCAAAGCAGATCAACTAAAATCTCATGGCGACGGAATACTTAGCCCAACCGATAAACCAAACATTCACAAATATTCACGATGCTATATGTCCAAAATGCCCCGCTTTGCATGGAATACCATGGCAGCAGTTAACAAATATCTAGAAGGACTCAATATTTCGGATTGTTCTTTAGAGAAAGTGATTACTTTGGGAGAAGAAAGAGTATTGGCTGACGGGGCGGCTGAGAGGCTAAAGCCTGTTCATAAAATCAAAACTATTTAGTTAATGTCTGACTGTTGCTCCTGTCCCTCTTCTGAACCCTCACCACAGCTTCAGTCAACAGCTGCTAATCTAACATGCGATGAACTGACTGAATTATCTTTAGAGGCAGTAAAGAAATATGGGACTCCTATCTATAAGTGCCCAATTAAAACATATCCTGTTTTTTTAGAGGCGGTTAAGGCATGTGGCGGCGTGCTAGATGAATGTACAGAACAAACAGACGAACTGTGTCTTACTGCAGTTAAAAACTTTGGATATGCATTAGAATATGTAAAGAATAAAACGCGTGAAATATGTATGGCGGCTGTTGAGGAATGCGGTTTAGCTTTACAGTATGTTGAGGAGCAAGACCAAGATGAAGAAATATGTCTAGTCGCCGTCAGGAATAACGGATGGGCCATGGAACATGTAAAAAACCCTACACCTCTAATATGTCTTGAAGCTGTTAAAACTAATGGAGTTGCCCTAATAGATATTCCACCAGAACTTCAAACTGAAGAGATATGCTGGATTGCAGTAAAGAGCAAACCAAAGGCGCTGCGGTGGGTTTTGCCAAAATATAAAACATCTGGATTATGTCTAGAGGCAGTTAGAGGTAATGGAAAAGCACTTGAGTATGTTGATGAACAGACTGAAGAACTATGTCTTATTGCAGTTAAAGGGAAAGGTATGGCCCTAAAGTTTGTCAAAGAACAAACAGACGAAATATGTCTAGAGGCCGTGCGACAAAGAGGGATGGCTCTTCAGTTTGTTAAGAACAAAACCTTTGAAATATGCATGGCAGCCATTAAACAAGATGGTTTCGCTATTGAGTATGTAAGGGCTTCTGAATAATAATTAAATTATTATCCCAATCATTTACTTTAGAATTTAATCTTGCAATGTTAAATATATATTTTGAGTATTGTTTTCTCCAAATATTTAATTGGACCTCCCATTGAGGCAACGTATTATACGCTATATCTTCAATAACATAAACTCCGCCATCTTTTAATTTATGAATACTATTTTCAAAGAAACATACATTCGCATTTGGTTCATGGAGTCCATCTTCAATTATAATATCAAAGGATTCTTCTAAACCAGGTGAGCGCCACATATCGGTAATAATTTCTGGATTAGTTTGATCGCAATAATACGTTTTAATTCTATCTGTATGAAAAAGCACATCCTTATCAATATCTGCACCAAATACTATCGCATTTGGAAAAAACTCGGCCCAGCCATACAATGATGCACCAGGTCGCCCATTTGCCCCCATATTTGATGGTATATTGATATTATTTGTACCTAGACCCAGTTCAAAAATTCGTAGGGGTTTATCTCTTAGCCCTTCAAACATCTTGTAATACAGTAAAGTATAGTTGTGCCATGAGTTATGAATATCTTCATGACCCTTATCACTCTTATTGGCGCCCATTATTTTACATAAAGGCGTTGACATTGTTACTTTATGATTATTAAAAGATGCTTTATATACTATTTATGGCGACGACGCGTCTTATTATACTGTAATTTATTGGAGCACATAGATCTACCAAATATAGCACACCCTATTCGTTTTCCACTATGACCCGTTGTTAAACTATCCTCAAAAGGCCCGTGACCCAAATCATCTTCATCTTCGTGAACAATTATTGAACGCCCCCACAGATCACTTGTGGAAATCCCTTTAATATAGTATTCTTTTTCAAACTTATTGCCTTTAAGTTCAATATTTCCAAGATCGCCAGTATGTCTCTGAGCAGAGGACCCTGGTTCACCGCCATGTGTATTTTTACCTATATCATAATGTTCACAAAGGCCTTGGCATCCCTCGCCCCGTAAATCACCTGCTTTATGAATATGGAATCCGTGTTTTCCTGGCGGAAGGCGCGTAAAATGCACCATAAGCTTAATGCCGTCGCGGTATTTTGATGCCACTACTTCTCCCTCTATTGCAGGCATTTTAAATACTGCAACTGCATTGGGTGATGCGCTTGTCTTATCGTTTGTCATCCTATTATTAGATAACATTTTTTGCTTTCAAATCGGCTATAAATTGCAAATGTTTCTTAAATATCCTAAGGCATGCCGCATTTATTATACGAGTTTTATTATGGCCAAAATGTTCTGCTTCATAATGAAGTGCAGCCCATGATTTTAGTTTTTCTAAATACCAATGATTCGGTACACTGGTCATTGCAACTTGATATGCATTAAATACATAATTATTATATTTAAAACCAAGTTCATCCATTTTTGCAAAAATAAAATCACTGAATAGTTCACGTGCTTCAAAATTATCAAGTGTCATTATACTTGTTTTAATAGAATTCATTGTTAGCGCTGATTTATGATATAGCTGCCAACGACTCTTATTAAAATTATATTGCCTGAGTGTTGTTAGGCCCCACCGAAGTTCTCCTTGTTCTTGACACTGGTTATAAATAGATATTAGCTGACCATATGTAAACTCCACATTATTTTTGGGATTTTTTGGCGCCTGCGGAATAGGAAATCCGTATTCCTGATACATTAATTTTGTCTCAATCAGCGTTGATAGGCTACGTGCATCAAAAATAAATTTTCGCCTATTTGTCCAATCGTATACATGCACTTCCTTCTCTGGCTCTGATAGAGTTATTGGATCAACTTCTTTTTCAGCCGATTTATCCATTTTTTTAATTCTCCATTTAATAAGTAGTTTACGAAATAGAAATCGTAGTCGCCATTCTTTAATGTATGCAGCGTAGACCCTTTCCTTTAAGTCCTCTTGAACGACAGAGGCGACCGTCACTGAGGGTTGCTGGAATTTAGCTAAGTATTCCATTCTATCTATGACCGTCACAGGGATCTTTGAAATAATATTCCTGACTAGCTCGTCTGGTTCTGATATACTATTAAGTAATAGATTTTTCCCATCCTCTTCACTAAAAAAAAGCTCTTCTCCTGATGCCAGCTTTATATATCTATTTGGTGGGACTAATTCTGATAGTATTTTACCACCATTTTCTTCGCGCAAGGCCTTAATTGTCGCCAAGGGATGTTGCTCATCACGCCTTCTTACCTGACCTGATAGGCGCGGGGGAGAGGCTGAGACTGGGGCAGAAACTGGGGAGTGAATTGCAAATGGATTCGGTGGAATAGGCGCAGGCGGTAGGCCGAGTAGGGCGGCAATAATATTAGCAGCTGGCATTATAATATTGTTTTCTGCACCACCCCATTCTTCCTCACTAAAAATACTATCACTTTCCTCCTCTGCCATTCTTATTATTAATATATATTTCAACTTTTAGGCCCTAAGCCTATTCAGACTGAATTACGAACATCTTAATCTTTTCCTCCTCGTGCTTAATTTTGCCTGCAATATTACCCATAGAGTTATATAGTGTATTATTATTTGCCCATAGAGGGCCTAGTGTATTTGCATCCTTTAGCCTTTGAAGCTGTACAGGGTTTGTTCCATCAATTACAATCATTCGTTTATTACGATGCATTGCGCAATATTCGCTTCCATATGCAACTGTTTTTCTACAAAACACCGTTAGGTTATCATGTTGAATGTAAGCTTTGCATTGATTACATTCAGCCTGAGTATCTTGAATAACAATTTTTAGTGAGTCGGATGTGGGAAGAACTTTCTTAATAAGATCTTTCTCTGGAACACCGAGCCGTTTTGCTAGTTCTGCAATGTAGCGCTTTGACTGCGCTAGCAGAACAGACTCAAAGTTTTCCCAAAGAAGGCGTGGAACTTTGTATTCAATAGACATCTTTGCTTGCACCCATTATTTAATACATTACGAGCCTTCAAATTTTATCTACGAGCATGCGTCTTTCTTCTGACATGTCTCTTAGATACACGTCTCTTCTTTATTGTTTTACGGGGGAGGATTCTTCTTTTACCTCCCTGACTTGTTACGGTTTGGCTAGGGGCAGACGGTGTAAAGTTCTCAAAAAAGTTTTTTAATTTGCCCTCAATCTCCGCCTGAATTTCATTATTCGCAAAATCATATAAATACAGTTTAATATATTTTGTTTGCGGTGGTTTTTTATCATAATATAAAAAGTGAACTTTACCCACTATATCTTTTATTGACTCATTCGTTGAATTATTTTTCTTTTTCATAATTGCCATATGCGGTTTTGATTTTACTTCACTAAATTCAATCATGTATTGGCCGCCCAGGGCCGCCACCAATGCATCTTGATCTTTTTCATTTATAAACTTAAAATGGTTTGTTCTGGTTTTTTGAGAAGTAACATATGGCAGTACTTTCTCTTTGTTAGTGATTTCTATAAATGGATTTAGACCTTTCTTTTTGTTATTTATAGAAATAGGCGCAGTCTCTTCTTCTATTTCTTCTGTTTCTACTACTGGCCCTGCTACTGGGCGCACCACTATATCATCTAATCCTGGTATAAGCTCCTCACCGCCACCGTTCATCCTATTATGGGCTGCGATTTACATCTTAATAAATTTTGTCTCCGCAGATTATGGATTTCTCAAAAGATATACAGTTGCCAAATATATCCAGCAACTATAATCTTAAAGACACGTTTGACTTCCTGGATAAACTAATAGCTGATATTATTCTATGGTGCGCATATGGGATTGCGGTTCTTTGCGGGTTTAAATTTTTCATTTATATCTTAAATGGATTCACCCCAAAACCATATATGGGGGCCGAGGCTTTGGCTAATCCTTCATTCGGCCGCTGAGCGTATCGGGGGCAACCAACTAAAGCGCCTCCCCCAAGAAGAATCCCGCATCTGGTCAAATCTTTTATCAAGCCTACGATATTCCCTCCCCTGCCCTCAATGTAAAAAACATTATACATCATATTACGGCTCAACACCCCTCAGTATATTCAGTCGTGAATTTATTAGAAACTGGCTATATATTTTGCACTGCCAGGTAAACGATAGAACAGAAAAGCCCAATACGGTATCAATAGATAAAATACCAGAAATCTATGGACAGCCTTTTCATTTTTCGCAGCATTTGGGTATTATAAACCAGGAAATGATAAAAGCACTTCGTCTTGGATGGTCTAGTCGTGATGATATTCAGCGCACAACCCGCCATTTTGAAGAACTCAAACGATTCTACGATTTTTTCTAGCTAGGTACAGGTACGCACGCGATCGGGGCATTTGTAATTGCACTCGGCGGCAATAGGCGGTTAGCAATTCCAAATAGGTCTGAGAGGCGATCTTGTCCTACACTACTCAGCGCCTTATACCAGCCATTGCCTAAGAATGCAAATAATACAATCGTTAGCGGTAGCCCGAGCCAGCTCTCACATCCAGAATAGTATCTAAAACCGAATACAATTGCTGCAAAAATGATTGTTGATATTAGTGCAACGACAGCCTGTGATTTACGGTTTGTAACTTTAGAAGTTGTATCTGGTGCAGAACTTGTCTGCACAGTCAGCGTAGAATCCTCGGCCTGGCGATTATATAGCTCTAGGGCATTCGTAAAGATATACCCAACAAAAAAGGCAATCATTGATGCATATGAAGATGATACGACTGTTCCTTCTTCTATACCTGTTGGGGCAGCCATAGTTGTAAATGGAATCACTAGACGGCAGGCATCGCCTGTTTTTGCCTTAAATGGATTAAATCTTGATCCAACTACTAAGGCGCCAAGTGCAAAATTTAGTATTGACGCTGCAAGCGGAGTTATAATTAAAAACCCTATTAGAAAGAATAATACAGCATAGTTTGCAGTAAACAGTCCCAAGATAGACAAGGTGCCTGCAAGGGTTAGCGGGAGTGTTAAAACACCGCCGTACAGGAAAACACGAATGTCTGATACAATATTTCTTAATGATTCCATTTTAATCCTACTAATTTAGTATTTTAAAATTGAATTGGAAGAGACTCAATTAGAGCTTTTAACCCTTTATTTTCCTGTTCCAGTATGCTAATTCTATCCTGATATTTACCGATGAGTTGATTTTTTTCTCTCACGTGAATATCATTTGTCATCCATCCCAGAGTTCCTACAGAGGTTAGTGCACAACCTGTAATTACAATGGCCTGTTCATATTTCATAAATAGCCTTGCAAACATTTTATATCATTAATTGAATGTAGTATTTAAACTGGCAACTATAATAAGATAATCTAAGCACTTGTAGGATCACCCTGTTGAGCGGCGCATACATATATTGGGGTGCCCTGACTTTCCTTACTTACTAAATATGGAAGACCAAGAAAATTCATAGCCTCCTCGCCAAATATGGATTTATTAATAGAGAAAAATATGGTAGCTGCCACAACAGCAAATATACCTGCCATTAATATTTCACTCATACTATCACAACTCCAGGCCTGCGCGATAATAAACGCGGCGAGGACTAGCCCAATAAATGTATAGGCCATTATGCTTCTTGAGGCCCATTCTGGGCCCATTGCATCCATTGTCGCTGAAAACTCCTTTGTAGCCAAGGCCAAATATGTAGCAATGGCAGTTATAGAATACACGCCATAGGATGGATAGGTATCATGTGAAAATATGCGTTGCGGATTCAATTGTGGAGTTTTATAACCAGGGCGACACTGTATATCTGCAGACCGGGACGGGCCCACCGCCTGTGACGATATCCATGATATTACCTTATGAGATAGCACTGTTTCAAATATAAACACCGCAAATATTCCAAAGGATAAATTTTGCGTTAAGAAATATAATAATAATGAGCCAAATAAAATTGAGTCTGGCATTAGCATACGAATCTCACTAATAGTCTTGACAACCGTACCACCCATAAAGGCAGTAAAATTTGTCCATAGTGTTGGCTCTGACATCCCTATTTATTCCATTCAGAAAACATAAAGCATCGGCGACATCTTAGAAGTAGTAAATGGGAATTCCATCATATTATAAGAAACTTATTGATACAGTCCCAGGTCTACTATCTAAAGGACATCCATCGGGGGTAGTAGAATGGCTATTTATGGATTTCAATTGTCTAATTTATCATTGCCTTCATAGGGCAGATACGCCCGCATATCCTGGACCAGATGGGCGGGATGAATGGGAGGAAGAATTTCTTGAATGCATTGTACGTTATTGTCTTAAAGTTATTAAAGAGGTTTCTCCACAAAAGGGAGTTTATATCGCAATTGATGGTGTAGTTCCAATGGCTAAAATGCGCCAACAGCGACTCCGTCGCTTTAAATCCATTTGGCTCTCTTCCTGCCAGGGAGAGGGTAGTGGTAGGGTGCCATCCTGGGATAGAAATGCCATTACCCCTGGAACACTATTTATGAAGAAACTTCGTAGTCGCCTTGAAGGTATGATTTCAAAACATGGTAAAAAAACATGGCTACTTAGTTCAAGTGATGAACCTGGTGAAGGGGAGCACAAGATTATTGGTGAATGGAGGAAGGGAACATATAAAGGGAACTTTGCAGTGTATGGCCTGGATGCTGATCTTATCATCCTAACTATGCTTGGCCGAGAATATGGAGAACTTAATAATACCGTGTGGCTCTTTCGCGAAGAAATTAATGCTGGTAAAATAGCGTATGATGATACAGGGGAAGAGATATTTGAGTGGTTCTCTATTAATTCTCTGCGCGAATGGCTATGCGGAGGAATGGGAGTGGCTGCAAAAGCATTTGTTCTAAATTACTGCTTTGCGATGTCAGTTCTCGGCAACGACTTTCTGCCCAATTCATTAAGCCTTAAGATCCGCGATGACGGTCATTCAGAACTCCTGGAAATTATTCGTGGCCTGACACAAAAAGGTATGCACTTAATTAACGACCAAGAAATCTCGCCCATGGGTCTAAAAGAGCTATTTAGACTTCTTGCCGACCGTGAAGAAGACAGACTTCTTAAATATGTTCTCAAGAAACAAATGCTGAGTCGCAACATTGAACAAGAGAAGGATATCGGTGAAAATAATTGGCCACTAGCACATATTGAAGAAAGTATTCTACTTGAAGGAAAACACCTTACCTCGGCGTGGAAAGAAATTTATATTAGCCACTTCTTTAATGGATGTAGTCCGATTAAGAAAGATATTTATGCTATTTGTAAAGAATATCTATATGGAATGCAATGGATTTGGGCATATTATACTGGGCGGCTAAATGATGTCTGTTTCAACTGGTTTTATCCTTACAGTCTGCCGCCTCTGTGGTCATGGCTCAAGGACTTTGAACAGCTTCCAGAATTTCCTAATCAGGTTCTAGTAAAAGCATCTAATATTCGTCCTGTTGAACAATTGGCTCTTGTACTCCCCCTTGAAAGTTGGCATCTAATTCCACCAGGGGTTGAGCGCACATTTGCACAACGTGCTCCCCAATTCTTTCCAGCTACATTTACATTTGAATCGGTTGGAAAACGATTCTTCTGGGAATGTGAATCTATGATTCCTCTACCAACTATTATGGAAGTAAAGGAAATTATTTACGCTTAAGTAGGTCAAGTAGACCTGGGCAGCACTTCGCGGCTACTTCTTGAACAGCAACATTAACCACTCTTGATACTTCAATCATAGCCTCTAGAGTGGGTTCAGCAATCATATCATAGACCATTAATACTTCTTTTTCTCCCTTATCATCTGGCATAACTTCCTTAATTAGAATACGACCGAGCTGGATAGCTACAACCTTCTTATCCTTGCCGGTTGGTGGCTTTCCATCAATTGTTGTATTCTCTAGTTGTTTAATAACTTGTCCAAGAGTTTTGGTTATTTTAACAGTATTATTGACACTTACATCATTAATAAATCCCTGAATAGAGGCCTTGGTCGCATCATAAATAGATGAGGCTAACTTTTTCTGGTCATCAGTTAAACTGCTTTCAGTAATCATTTTAAGACCTAGGGCAGCTGTTATTTCTTTTACTCCTGCCTCTACAGCCGTAGTTACTTGAGCAACTACTGGCTTGATAACGGAGGGATCAATGTTCATAGTTAAAGCTACTTCTACAATCTTATCCTCTACTAATTCGGTTACAGCTGCAACCGGTTCTCTTATTGTCATTTCAACGCTATTTTGTTCATCGCCGCCCATTATATATCTATCTTAAGGAAATTATTCATCGCCATCCTTCCATGTTAATAAAAATATTGATACAATTGATAATAATACACCCGCTTTCTTAAATCTTGTAAGCTTTTCGGAAAAATAAAATAATCCGATAGCTGTTACAAGTACATCGCTCATAACATCCCATAATAGATTCATTACAGTAAGTGAATTGTGTTTTAGTGATTCTAAAAATAATAATGGTTGACACGAATACACTAACATTGAGATTATCAGTATTCCTCTCCACTGAATCCATCCTAAATTAAATGCCTTTAGTGCACTCAATGTCAGTCCATCTATTAACGCCATTGTCCCGCCAAAACCAAGCGCAGTAAGATCAAACTGATTTAGGAAAAACATATATCTATTGTTGTGTGAGAATAATATCTAAAGTAATTTTTTTAGATTATAGGAAAGATGGGGAATAACCAGTCAGCTGTTGATCCCGTTCATTTACGAATCTACTCAAATATTATCCAAATACGCGATCCTATAAAACGAGTCCAAATGATTAATACATGCCTATCCTCTATGGAATATGTTGGTTCAGCTAAGCGTAGTGGCGTTTATAGTTATCTCTTAAATTATGTTGCCGCCGTTAATTCTGGAGCAAAGGCTCCTCAGCTTCCGGGGGAACAACAGACTTTTCAGCCTACAACTGATTCTCCAATAGTGCCACGCTCTATGCAACCAAACTTTCATCATGCAGGCGGGCCAGGCGCAACACATCCATCCATGCTCGGTGCAACAACAGCATCTTCATATCAATCGCAGCAACACCAACATCCGCCACAACCAAAACATACACAGCACAATCAGATTATAACACATAGTGATAATACTCCCAGTTGGAAGGTTATAACTGATACACCAAAACAAAAGGCAATGACATATTTTGCATCCTGTCTAGAGGTTCTTGGTATTCAAGAAGAAATTGCCCTAACTGAAGAAACACTCAAGGCCGCCTATAAGAAAATGGCGCTAAAAGCACACCCAGATAAGGGCGGTTCTGAAGAGTACTTTGAGGCAGTTACACGCGCTTATGCATACCTCTCCGAGATTCTTAAATATATGAGAGGCGGGCGAAAAGGAGACACTGGCGGAAGAGTAGATGCACCTGGGTCAGTTGCTACAAGTAGAGATGCGGATGCTGAGAAATGGAAACATGTTGAGCCTGTTCGCTTAAATGCTAAAAATCTGGATATGAATGCATTTAATAAACTTTTTGAGCAGACACATATTCCAGATCCCGATTCGGATGGATATGGCGATTGGCTAAAGAGTGGCGATAAAGGTACTTCTGCTTCTGGGCCCAAATTTGGCGGACAGTTCAATCGCGATGTTTTTAATCGGATGTTTGAGGATGAAGCTCGAAAAAATCAACGCAGTAGCAATTCATTAATTGTGCATCCTGGCGAAATGGCATTAACTCTAAATCCAACAAGTGGTGTGAGCTATGTTGGTGAAAAAGTTGAATCTTATACGGCGGCGACTGGTTCTAAATTCCAGTTTACGGATTTGCGTGGTGCATATACATCAGATAGTACAATATCTGACAAGGTTGCAAACGTCCAAGTTGGCGAAAGAAATTTAGAGCAATATCGCGCCGCTAGAGAAAAGGGACCTGATCCATTTACACAAACTGAGCTTCATGGTATTCGTGAATTTGAGAATCGTCAAAAACAGCAGGACGAAATGCGTGAACGCCGCCGTGCCGAAATGGCTATTCGTAATCAGAACTATTTTGACCAAATGAAACGAATGGTTGTTACAGATGGCGTAGATTTAAATCAGGGGAAACTCACATATTAAAAGCCTAAACCTTTTATGCGCTTTGTAGCTAGAATGTCCGAAATTGATGAAACTTTACAACTATTCGGGTTTTTAACACTTGATGAAGTTACACCTGATGCATTAAAGCGAGCCTTTAAAGTTAATATTCTTCGGGTCCACCCTGATAAGGGTGGGTCTCCTGAACTATTTGATAAGATGCTTGCTTCATATGTATTTTTGACTGAAACTGTACAGCGCCTAATGGGCGGTCGCGCAACACTTCAAAATATCGTATCGCCTGAAGAACTTAAAGGAATGCGGCCCGACGAAATAGTGAATCGCTTCTTTGAAGAATTTGATAATGATACATTTAATGCTAAGTTTGAAGAGGGGAAAGAATCTGAAGCGGGGCGAGGATATGGTGATTGGCTTAAAAATAATACTGATGAGGGGAACCTTATGAATGGTTCATATGGAGATGCTACTCTGCGGCCACCCACTATTGCTGAACAGGACTTGAATGCAGAATTTGAACGTAAAGCAAGAGAGGGGAAGACAGAACCCCAAGCAATTATACTACATCCTGAAGCAATGGCCTATATTTCTGGCCAGTGTATCGGTACCGAAATTATTGAATCAGCCGAGGGAGATTTTACTTCTGCTCCTTTTTTAACCCCTGAATACACTGATGTTTATTCCGCATTTACTAGCGCTAATACAATATGCGATAAAGTTCCTTCTTCTATTGCTACAAAGTCCCTTGATGAGCTAGTTGCTGAAAGAGAAGTAGCTGTCACGCCTCTAAATGATACAGAGTTGAAGGCCATTCAAGAATACGAACAGAAAAAACTTGAGACAAATATTAACAACTTGTCCAAAGTTAAAGATCATTTTATGTATGAAGGAAATTCAGGCACCGCAAGTTTAGCTAATTGGCCAGAAACAATTTATCCCTCAGAGGCCTATAAGGGTTTTGTTCTTAATTTTTAGAATTATTCATTCTTATTAAATAGCATGATAATATTTAGTGGGCCTTTGCGACCATAACGCTGTGCACGACCGACGACTTGTTCTATAAATTTTTCTTGTGTTTTATGCATAAAAACAAGATGAGTTGTATTTTCTAAGTTCATTCCTGCACCTTCTATCATAGAATTCAAGAGTAGAACCTGTGTATCACCACCTTTATAGGCGGCCAATGTATTTTCAATCTGGCGCTGATTTCCTCCATCTAGCATTTCTGATTTAATACCGTGTGTTTGTAAAAACTCCTGGTATTTAATCAAAACATTTGAATTATCATTGAAAAGTAGCCACTTTGTTTTTCCACCCTTCATAGCCTCTAAAAATTCACCCTGCAAATACTTTTCCTTATAATCAAGCGAGGACAGATCTGGTGCTGAATCAATGCGCCCTTTCAGAATATTTGCACTTTTACGAATGCGTTTAAGGGTGTTAATTTTATCAATTAGAATATTTCTTGCCTTTTCTGATGCACCACCATCATCACTACGAAGTGGAATATGCGTTAGTTGTTCTTCCATTTCTTCTAAGATATCTGTCTTCTTGTACAAGTAATCTGCGTAGTGGGTTGCAGTCTCTCTATATGTTGCTGGTATAACTAATCCAGATTTATTCATTAAACGATTTATACTATTATGATCTCCAGCATTTAGAGCTCTTAACTGGTTTTCTTCCAATACATCTTTAAACAACTGAATATGATCATCGCCACACTTAATAATTCGGTTTAAGGGGTCAGGTATATTCAGTGATTTCTTAACAAAACCTTCATCACATTTACAGATAACCCTCTTATGATCTCCAATATGATAAGGACCGAGGCGCGTTTGGTTCCTATATGATGCCGACATTAACCATACAAAATTAGTTTTAACTGACGAACATACGAATTTATCCATAATATCAACTTCATCAACTACTACTCTATGTACACCAATACTATTATCATTTAGCACTTTCAAGTATGCTTCTGCAAAACTATCCTGTAAAAGAATTATCTTATAATAATTTATCTGTTGGGGGTTACCATATACAGCCATAACATCTGCATAGGACATTGAAAACAGACATTTTGAAAGATTATTCTTAAAAACAAGTTCTATTGACTGTCTCCACTGCGCATAAATATTCTGGGGGACAATAATAATTGATGGCCCTCTTGCCTGCTGATCCATTAAAATATGTGTTAGAATTGCATAGGTTTTTCCTGAGCCAGGGGGGTCATTCATAACGCCCAGGCATACTTGATGCTCTTTAGGCGCATCTCTTTTATCCATATAGCGAGCAATTGATGCCTCCGTGTGCTGAGTTTTACATAGATAATTTGCTGCCTCTATAGCATTAACCCTATATAGCATTGCTTCCTGATGCGGCCATAGTTGTATTGCCGATTGCTGCAGAGTTTTAATCCGTGGAGATCGTTCAGTTAGTATAAAGTCAGTTGATTCTTCTATGTTTGTAGGAGTATTTCCCCACATTTTACTTGTATTATTCCACATTTACTACTTTATATCTAGGGTACTTTAGGTTGCTCTTGGATAATGGAATGCTATTTTATGCTTTTTATAGGTAGGTAAATGAGTCCGATTAACAGACTTCTTTTAATCATAGCCGTCTTATTTATTGCGGCAGTTGTATATGCTCTATACTATTCAAAGGATTTACGTAAGAATAACCCATTTTTGGATAAGCATTTATTGAAGCGGGGAATGGATAAGCCTGTCATCTGGCTATACTACGACACAAGCGATGTTAACTCCCGCCAATGGGCAGACTTTGGTGGACGCAGTAGTCGCGCTCTTAATATGCCATTCTTAAATCTCTGTTATGAAACAATTGTTAAACAAAACAAAGATGAATATCGAATTGAAGCTATCGGCGGACTATCTGGCGTAGCTGAGTTATTGGGTGGCTGGGATCAACTTCCTCCCGGCCTCCGCGACCCCATTAGCCCTGTTAATGAAGCCGAACTTAACTATATTCGTGCCGCCATTCTTGCTAAATATGGCGGGCTATGGCTAACTCCTTATTGTGTTTGCATGAAAGGGTTTGGAAAATTACCAGAGAATAAGGTTGTTTTCTTCGGCACCGATTTAGAGGAAACTTATGCTGGGCCAGATGGAACAACTGTGCCAGGCTTCCGTGCTCTTTGGTCACCTGTTCCCCATCATCCAATGTTTGATGAATGGGCCAAAATTACTTATGCCCGTATTGCTCAAAAACGCGGGGGTGATCAAATTCGTCGCGATGAAAACTGGGATTTTGTTCGCTTGACAAATGAGTATGTATCAACCGGTATAATAGTGGATCCTGGTGTTGAAGGTATGCGCAAGAAGAATGGTAAACGTATTCAATTAGAAGATCTTTTAGCAACAGGAACAGATGGCAATCTACCATTTGACATCAATTCCTATACTGTTTACGTACCTTTCTCATGGCCCGAACTCAGAGATCGTGAACTTTTTGGCTGGTTTCTGCGTATGAGTGAAGAACAAATTATGACCTCTGATATAGCTATTAAGTATTTATTACAAAAGGCGCTTCATTAATTAATGCAAAGGTATTCTCCGAAAACAGCTTATTAATGCCGCTATTGTCGGTTAATGTCTTATATATTACATTCTGAAGAGCTAAGATACTTGTATTTCCTTTGCAATACGAAATCCAAGAATTGATCAAGAAATTATGAATCAAAATATTATCTTTTAGTATATTATTACCAAAAATTGTGTTAATTGTTTGAAAACTCTCTAAAATATCCTCATATGCATACCCTCGTTTCCAAATCATTATCAATGAACGAATTGCTGAAACAGTATCTCTCTGACATATCGCCTGTAATAAGGGGAAAAAATCCATATAGAATGGTGCAGAACATAATGTCCTTACTAGCTGAATTGTAAGATTTTCTTTAAATGTTATATGTATATCTCTAATCAATTTAATAAGACGAATTAAATCACTAATATTACTCCCAGCAATATTTACAACCCATCCCCACATTTCATCCGAAAATTTTTCAGAATTAGGCATCTTAATATTCTGTAAAAATGCATTTTTATTTAATACTATGTCAACAGTATTCATTGGGATATGAATACATCTTGATCTTAATGCAGGAATTAAATCCTCTTCAGATGTGCCAATAAATAGAAACCGTGTTATATGTGAATATGATTCCATTGGGCGGCGCAGAGCCTGCTGAGAGATATGAGGAAAAGTATCTACATCATCAATTACAACCCATCTAAATAAATTATCTCCTGCGCCCTTTTGCCTAATAAATAAACTAACCTGGCCGCGAATTGTCTGGATACCGCGATCTTGATCTGGGCCGAGCATCAAACACTCGTCCGTTGTCTCATCACCCCATAGATAATAGTTTGGTAACCCCTTCTGTTTAGCGTATTCTTGCAATAATTCACGTACAAGTGTTGTTTTTCCACACCCTGGCGCGCCTGTTATAAATATATGGCTTGGAGTATTTAATTGATTTTTACACTCCTCCCATATTGATTCTTGCCCAACTAATGATGCCATTATTCAAGACTATTTATAAGACTTTAGATTCGTTAACCGCGCATTGACCGCATAAATGTAACTTAAAAGATTAGCGTATCTTCTTTCTAAACATGAGTAGTAAAAAGAAATCACTATATGACATACTCGGTGTTAAAAAATCTGATTCATGCAATGAAATTAAAAAAACATATTTTAAGTTGGCTAGAGCACATCACCCAGATAAGGGTGGAGACCCAGAAATCTTCAAAGAAATTCAACGTGCAAGTGAAGTTCTGACTGATGAACGCAAGCGTAAACTATATGATGAACTAGGAGTCATTGAAGGGGAAAATGGTGCTCCACCTGAAGGGCAGGGGGGCGGAGGAATGCCTGGTGGATTTCAATTCCCATTTGAAGTCAATCTAAACGATATATTTGGAGGCATGTTTGGTGGCCCACCTGTTGGCCCAAATAGACAGCCCATGCGCAAGGCAAAAAAGCCCGCCCCAGCCGTTCAAACAGTTAATGTTACATTAGAACAATTCTACTTGGGACATACTTTCGAAATAAATATTAATCGTGCTTCTTTCTGTCAACCATGCGGACATTCAGGTGCAAAATCAAAGGAAATATGTAAGCCGTGTAATGGACGGGGTGCTGTTACACAGGTTGTACAAATGGGGCCGATGGCGATGCAAACTACAGGCCCGTGTATGGAATGCCAGGGCAAGGGAGAAAAGATTATTGAAAAATGTGATAAGTGTAATGGAACAGGATTTATAAATGAAAAGCGTAGTCTAACTGTTAGAATCACACCTGGAACAAAGGGCGGTGAAACTTTTATTTTCCCTGAGGTCTGTTCTGATCATCCTGCATTCGAACGCCCAGGTGATGCGCATATTATAGTTGCCGAAGACCCCGCTGACCAAGCCTTCAAATATTTTAAACGCAGCGGCGATAAATTAGAAAATCTAGAAACAACTGTGAGCCTCTCCCTTGCCGAGTCACTTATTGGATGCACTGTGAAGGTTGATGGTCATCCTGGATATGATGAAGGTCTATTTGTAAAGATACCTGCTGGGTCATTTCAGGGTGATAAATATTGCCTATCTGGATTTGGTATGCCTATTCCTGGAAATGTTGGAAAGTATGGCGATCTTTTCATTAAGATTGAAGTGTTTATTAAACCATCTGAGCGAACACTTTTCACCTCAAAGGGAAAAGAAGTTCTTGCGCCACTATTTGAAGATAAAGTTCGCACGGTTGAATGCCCAGAAGGCTCTATTCAAACTGAACTCTTCTTGCATAAGTAATATATTCGGTAAGTATGTAATTAATAAGTAGTATTATTATTATATACTATATGAGATTACTGGCTCTCGCGAATTTGGGCATCCTTAAAGGCAACATCAGTCTTCCAGCCAGGATTTAGGCCAGCCTGGGCATAAGCCGCCTGATTGGGGAGGAGCATGCCCTTACTGGGGAACGGAGCATATTCTAGGGAGCCCCCGCGGCGGCGGGTTACGCGGTGCTTTCTAGTGTGATGACGCTTAGACCCCTTGGATCCCTTGCGTCCCTTTCTGCGTTTACCACCGCTGCCGTCATACGGAAGATCTCTTAGGCCACGGACATCCATTAGGGCCTTGTCAATTCCGCCGATGTGTGCCGGGCCGCGGAGGGTCTCGGGGAGGGTAGAACCAATTGCGCTAAGAGGCGCCACCCCCCCGTGCTGGGCGCGATGGTATTTGAAATAATCCTCGCCCTGGCCCAGAGACATACGAGAGGGCCAGCTGCCACTGAGGTGGTAGTCAATGGGAGCCGCACCACCACGGCGACTATGGCGGCGGCGATGGTGGGTTTTACGCTTGTGCGTACGTTTCATCTTCCGGGATGAAGAGCGTCTTGTTTTTTTGGCCATTTCTATATATCAGTGTGATAAAATCTTTCTAGTAGGGTGGCCAATTTACAAAAATGTACGGCATTAATAGAAAATGAACGCCCCTCAATGGACCGATAAAATCCCTAGCGGTGTAATTTGCAACTACTTTTATGTATTCTTTGTTATCTTTGCCGTGTGGGCGGCCCTGAGTCTCCTCGGTGGTGTATGGATTTTTGCCACAACTAAGATGAGCCTAGGCATGCTTGTTGGAGTAATTTTCAACATTCTTCTTTCTTTTGGTATTTCTGCCACATCTGCTCTATTCCTTTACCTGATTTGCGAGCGCGCTCTGAAGCCTTCTGCGGCTGGTGTTCGTGACTCGTCAGCTCGCACATCTGCTGAGTATGAGATGATGTAAACACTGTTTTTCCTTTTTTGCAGATCTTTTCAGCAAACTTTTCTAGGCGAGGCGGCTTTTGATCGCGTGGCGCAGGTAGAAACACTAAAGCGTGTGTACACTCTTTAGACATTCTATCATCTCTAATAATTTGTGCAATTTTACCATTTCGTGCCCAATCTGATTGGAATAATTGTGTTTTAATTCCAAGTGACTCGGCCCACTCCTGGATATAAATTGATGAATTGCCTTCTGTTGGTAGCAACACCTTATCTGGTGTCCTTCCTAGCTCTCTTAGAATAATGTTAAGAGTATTATCTTGGAGATCTTGTTCAGATACCTTATTTGTACTTCCAAATACGCCTAGCACTATTACTTGCGGCTCATACACAGTATCATCAAGCGACATTTTATCCACTAATTGCTGTGTCAATGAATTAATCAATTTTATTTTATTTTAGTGAGGGCCCGATATATAAGTTTAGACACTAAAAGTGCAATAACAAGTGCTATGATATGATTTACTATAAAATTATATACGCCATGCTCACCATGAATATCTAAATATAATGCCAATGCAGTAAACAAAATGGTCAGATAAAAAATCTCAGACCAGCTTGCTCTTATTATCATTCTCTACTAGCAGAATGGGTTTAAGATTGTTTGACCAGTTTTCTATCTTACATTTTGCAGTTGGAGTTCTGGCGTATTTCTGGTCCGTATCTTTTTTAGTAACAATCCTTGTTCATATTTTATTTGAATTTATTGAAAATACAACAATAGGTATGAATTTTATAAATACATACTTTATTGGGCTATGGCCAGGTGGGAAAACACATCCAGATAACTTACTCAATAGAACATCCGACACTCTATTTACTGGCTTAGGATGGCTTGTGTCTTCATGGCTTGATAGATTGTACGGTCGCTAATAGAGCTTGAGGTCGCTAGAGCTTACAGGCTAGCATCATAAGCTTCCTGTAGTGCCGCAAGATTGACCTTGCGTTTCTGAATCTTACCAGACACGATATAGAGAGAATTCTCAGTTAATACGATATAATCATCGCCGGCCTTATATAGTTTCTTAATCAGTGATGTAAACTCTTCTTTGGACTTAACAAGGATGCGCTCCTGCGTGGAGGGATCTTCGCCAAGAAAAGCGGTACCATTCGCAGTCTGGCGATAATAGTCCAGCATAATAGCTCTATCTTGTTCAATAGCAAACTTAGCAGCCTGGAGAAGTGTGGAGTGGTGGGGTAGAGACTCCGTAGAAGCGGAGCCAGCTGTGGTGGGGGTAGCAGTGGCAGCGGCCGGGCGAGTAGAGGGAGTTGTAGTCGGTTGCGCGGATGTATTATTCGGGGCCGGAGCTGACATGTTCTAGTCAATTAAAAATAATCTCTTCCGTAATATTTAACGCAATTCTAAGTTATACAGCATTAGGTTCATATAGAACTGTCTTATGATGCTTATCAAACACTTTATTAAGGAAAGAATATGCCGCCTCAATTTGGTTTAGTTCGCGGGCACCCGTAATAATGATTCGTCCTGTTCTGAAAATGCTCATTGTAATTCTCTTACATTCCCCTTCTCCGTCACCTGTACCCTGTCCCTTGCAGATATTCTCACACTGACAAATACCAGTCTCTGGATTTTTAGAATTATAGAAGAATTTGGTGTTTACTCCTTGGTAAATAGTCTTCTCAAGCATAGAGAATAGATTATATTCATTAATTAAGAGCTTATGAAGTGCATCTTGATTAATGAATTTATTTAGTGCATAATCAGTATTAATTAGTTGTACTGAGAAGCGATCAATTGATGCATTATCTGCAAAGGGTGACTCTGGTAGAGATTTAATAAGTGTCAGTAACCATTCAATCGCCTCTCGTGCAAACGCCTCTGATGTTACACCCGTCATCTGAATACCACCATTTGCAAATAGCTTCACATTAACCTCCTTCCAACCCTCTTCTACAGTGCCTTCATTAATTTTTCTTCTTAGAACAAGTGTAGATTGATTAAAGAATGATTTTGATGTAATCTTACGATTTGTAAAGATATCTTTATGGCTGGCGCCGAGGACCATATTCTTATGTTCAAACTTAAGAATACCTGTATCTGGATACCATACAGGGATAATTACTGTGCGCAGTGCATTAAATAGTGTGTCTAAGTTAATCTGCGTCCCCCAATGCGCAGTAATAACCATCGTGGAAACTCTGAGATCTGTCTTTGTGTATGTAGCCATTCGTTTAAACCTGTCTCTTTAAATCATCCAAATTTTGTTTCAAATTTTCGTTTAAATAGCTCAATCAGTTCTTGTATTTTTTCTACTATTTCTACGTGTAGAATAGTGTTGTCTGCTAAGAATGGATAAATAGTATTCACTTTACTAACTAATTCAATATCAATGATTGAAAAAATATCAGCTAATAACATAATCTCAGTTGTTATTGTTTGATAATCAATTGTTGAATCATTAATTATAGATAAAATTTCGGATGGATGACAGTGAATGTACTTCCAAATACGATACTCTGTTTCTAGTTTTCGACTAGATTGTCTTAAATCGCCGCGCGTAATTGCTGTAAAAATATCATTTGCTTTACTATTGCGATTTGGAGGATCATAACGAATCTTTAGAAGTCGCTGTCTTAGCTTGGGATGAATTCTACTTTGCGAATTGCAAATTAAAATTACACATATATCCTTTGGATCAAAATTTAGAATCGTTTGCAGAGAAAGCTGTGCAGCCTCAGTCAATGTTTCACATTCATCTAAAATCAGAAAACGAGGGGCAGTTTCATCCTCCATGCGCCAATCAACACGTAGAAATGGAAACACTTTTTGCCTGATAGACTCCAAACTTCTTTCATCGGCTGCATTCATAGAGATACACATTAAAGACTTTCTATTTCCCCAGATCTGTTCTACCAACCAGGCCGCACTTGTTGTTTTACCAGAACCAGGCGGACCAAATAGAAGTAAGTGCTGTAATGATTGTGGATTTTTAAGAAACATTGAAAAACATTTCCTAACACGTTCACACCAGAACGATGTATCTACCGCCATCTTATTATAGGTTCGGCGGACAGGGCTTAAATCCCCATTCTGCGTCTGCTTCTGCTCTTGCTTCTGCTCTTGCTTCTGCTATAGAGTGCTCGGTCTAAAGTAAAAATATAGTGATGTAGTAAATGGATAATGCTAAAAAGTATTGTGACAATTACGTCCAACAGTTTATGCGAGGTGTATATAATATTAAGCCATATGAGGGTCATGGCGAATTGCCTGATCAAGATGAGCTAAAACAACATATTAAGGCTTTTATTAAAATAAATTCATTTCCCATTAACCTTGATCATGTTAAGATTTCACATGTAAACCTAGAAGAGCGATTTGCAGTAGATTCGCTTGAAACTGTATGCTGTTTTAGAATTATATGCTATCTTCCTTTTTGGCGTAAACGTGCTTATAATAAACAGAATACCTTAAAGCCTTGGACAATACACATTACTTTAAGAAAATCAGATATTACACCCATGCTTGGATGAAACTCTGGACGCTACTAGTGTCTTTAAGTTCCCAAAATGTGAAACAACTTAAACAAATTGGCGCGTTGCAATCTTAGTAATAAATGAGTGGACGAGGTCGTGGTAAACGCGGGGCTGCTAAGGCCACTGCTACTATCGATGAAAATGAAGTTAAGGATGAAAAGCCTAAAAAGATCAGCAAGAAAAAACAATTTCCAATCGTTGCAGTTGTTGGACCCGATGGTATTGAGGGCAATCTTCTACCTGAAGTTAAGCGGCCGTTGATTGTTCATCTGCCTCTTCAGAGCAAAGATGTTCACATGAATGATATGCCAATTACATATGATCCCCATCCTCCAACAGAGGCAATTCCGTATGATAGTAATGCAGATAATCCTTTTTATGAAGGCGTTGAGCAAGTTGAGAATACCATTCAGGGGGGTACAAATGAAGTAGAGACGCCTACATTGAAGCAAGAAACGCGCACGGAAGCGGGTGCAGCTGTAGCAAATACTACTCAAGAGTCGGAAATTGATTATTATAATCTAAAATCAAATCTTCTTGTACAATTCAAAGAATCAACTGAAGTAAAAACTATTCCTCAAACTTCGGAGGTGGCCTGTTTTTGGTGCTGCCATACTTTTACTAATCGTCCTGTAGTTCTTCCTGTTCGTGATACAGGCGAACACCTACAGGTTATGGGTAATTTCTGTTCTCCTGAATGTGCATGTGCATATCTTTTTGATATGCGTCAAGATTCTCATACACGCTGGGAACAGCTGGCGCTCCTGTATAGAATTTATGGCGAGGTGTGCTCTGGTAAAATTCATCCTGCACCAGCCCGTGCAATTTTGAAGCTTTTTGGTGGGAATTTAAGTATTGCAGAATATAGGGCTCTACTGCGCTCTCATAAAGTACGCGTTGATATTCATCTCCCTCCCATGGTAAGTATTCTTGCAACAATGGATACTAAACCTATTGATTTCTATGACGCCGGTCTAACAAAGGGTGTCACAGAAACAGTTAAGGAACGTCTACAAAAAGCGGAAACAGAACTGCGCCTGCGCCGCACTAAACCGCTAAAGGCCTGGGAATCTACACTAGATGCATGTATTAACCTTAAGATTAGGGCTTAATCATTATTGTTATTTTCATTATTATTTGAATTATAGTTATTATTAGTATTATGTTTTCTGATAGCCCATTTTTTTCTTAATTCTTCCGCCAATTCTTCTGTCATTGGTGGTGCTGGTTTATATTTAAATGTGCCCTTCGGGGGATTAGGTCCTAATAGGGCTGCTACCGCAGCTCCTGCCGCTGCAGATGCAGCAATTGAGGCAATAGCTACCATATCCTGGCGCCCAGGCTTAGAATATGATAATCCAGCACCAGAACGACGATGGCTTTTTCGTTTTAATGATTTTCTATTACGCCTGTATGTTTTACGCATTTCTACTAATTACATATATTTTAGAGTTTTGAGCAAGTCTAAAAATTTGACGGCGGAGACTCTGATAAAATTATCAGACCGATATAAATGAACTCCAAGATGTCCTCTATTCGTTCAGTACTCATTAGGACTACCATGTCCAATATTCAAAAGGAAATTAGCCAACTAGAGCACTGGCTGACTAATCTCCCTGATGATACACCTGGCCCTGTGGGAGGCGGCAATGAATCTACTACAGATCAGTACATGCTACTAAGACGAGTTGCCGATCAAGTACAAAATCAACAGATGACACTAAGTAATATTCTAGAGCGTCTAGATATACTGGAGGGCGGGCCACAAGCTGACCGCGAAGTATTTATCAATGAAGAAGATGAACGGGGAGTAAGAAGTCCAGCCGATCCTTGGCTTGATAATAACTGTGAGCCACTACAAAATGAACTTGTGGGTGATAATATCTCTGAACCTCTTTATACTGTACATAAGGCAAATACTTCTTCTTCTTCATCTGTAGTTACCCCTAGTATTATTCCAGATGTACCTGAAGACAATAGCATCCCTCCTGAAATTGATTCAGATACCGAGGAGGATAGTGTAACTCTACGTCCAACTATTAACCTAGAAGGGAAGATTGATAAAGGGGAAGAGGAGGCTGGAGAAGAGGAGGAGGAAGAGGAGGAAGAGGCGGGAGAAGTAAAGGCAGAAGAGGAAGTGAAAGAGGAAGATGAGGAAGAGGAAGAGGAAGAGGAAGAGGAAGAGGAAGAAGAGGAAGAGGAAGAGGAAGAAGAGGAAGAAGAGGAAGAAGAGGAAGGTGTAGAACTAGAAGAAATTGAATATAAGAATATCCGCTATTATAAAGATGCGGAGAACTTCATCTATTCAATTGATGAAAATGAGGATCCATCTGAAAACCCCATTGGATACTGGAAAGAAAAGACGCAGACTATCGCATTTTACAAAACCAAATAAATACCATAATACATAAATACATGCATACAACAACTTAAATATTTTTTATTGACTAGTTATTCAGATATGGTTGCCTTGAGAACTCTTTTAATTGTAAAACTATTAACATTATGGAATTATATAAGAGATACCACAAATGCATTGTATGAAAAGTGTTTTAACTTCTTTTATTACATAAAGGATTACCTTCATGGGCATCATGATACATGGCTATTTATACCTGGTCACACTGTTCCAGTATCATTAAGCAATCTCTATAATATGGTCCATGTAAATTGGATCTATGACAACTTTGATAAATCTTTAACACTTGGGGGTGTAGATAATATTGATACCCATTCCACCTTCTCTTGGCTATCAGCTAAAATTCGTGTTATACATTTTGATAACCCTGACAGTGCATATGACTATGATATTGACGACTTTTTACAGAATTTTACAGTGCATACTAAACAAAATATCGCACCCTCGTTATATGAAGTATTTTTATGCTGGTGCACTCATACTAAACATTGGTTTAAAACCAATGATATTATTGAATTTCACATTATAGATGATATGGCAGATGAGATTATTGTTAGTTTAGATGATGTAACAAGATCTCTTACTATTAGGAATAATAAAATATTCGTGCATACAATTTCACGAGAGAATCAAAGGGGCGCAGAAAATGTTGATTAAAATCAGCGGGCGATGAGAATAAATTTGAAAGTCATGATAGCTTAAAGGGATCTTACACACTAATAGCTAAGACAGGTATTTTAAGTATCAATGGCTTCTCTAATTGATACCTCCAAGATGAACATTGATACAGCCATTCCTACTGGGTCTTGGACTCTCTACTTCCATTCCCCAGAAGAGACCAAGTGGACGCTTAATACGTTTATCAACCTTGGCTCTATGAAAACATGGGGGGACTTCTGGGCGGTTATTGAAGCCCTGAAGCAAGATTCTCTTGCAGATGGAATGTTCTTTATGATGCGCGATCCTGCGCCTCCTCTATGGGAAAGTCATCAGCATATTCGCGGGGGGTGTTACTCCTTCCGCTGCCAGAAAAAAGATGCAACTGATGTATATCTAAATCATATCATCGCTGCAATGCTGGGATCTCTTGCGGGCCATTCTGATAATCGTATTAACGGCATCTCTATTAGTCCTAAGCGAGGATTTAATATTGTTAAAGTATGGAATAATGATGCGCAGAAATTTAATAATGCGGCAAATCTAAATACAACTGTATCAACTATTCGTGAATCCGATATTATGTATACTCCTTTCGTACAAAAGAAGATGTAATAAAATTAAAAGAAAATAAAATATAATATATTTTTATTTCTTTACAAACATCCAACATTATATTTATTCTCATCTTCCACTTCTAATACTTCTCCATCTGCTTCCAGTCTAGCAGGGAATACTCGCGGGCTGTTAGCTGCATAGTCAATGCACGGTCCATATTTCCCTGAAGGGAAGAATATAACTTTATAGTTCTTATGTCTTATTATAAACTCCATAACTTTTTCTCTAAAATCACTGTCTAATACATATTTTATTCCATGCCTTTTGGAGCATAGATTTTCTTGCCCTACTTCTCTAAAATACACTTTCCCATCTTGGACACAGAAGATACGAGGTGGATGATGAATATGCCCCTTTGCCGTGTACTTCTGAATACGCTTTGTTGTACGCTCAGTCTCATCTATTTCATCTTGTTTTATATCAAGTAATGTTTTATATAGTGCATTCAAAGCCCGCTCCTGTTCTGCAGTAGTGTAATACTCCATCGTCCTCCTAAAAATAACATAGTCTATTAATCAATTTTTGACCTTTAAGTGACTCAATCGGAACACTATGTTGCTGGGGCATTCGTGATATTTCTAACCATCTGCCAATTGTAGGAAATCGTACTAATTTATCAAATGGACGATGCCTCTGTCTTACCCATGTAAATCCATCTGCTACTAAGTAGTCGTATACCTCTTTATTCTGTAGATCACCTGAAAAGATAACCTTCATTCCAAACATACGCACATAATCTAAACTCATAATGTATATATGCCCCTATAAAGACAGAATTATTTTAAATTCAAACTTTATATATTGTAGCATCTTAATTTTATGTCTTCTTCGCACCAGCTTCTGTTTTTTGTCTTTTTGGTGCAAGCACTAAACGAACTTCCCCTAGATTCGCAACCATATATCTTAGAACTAAAGGTAGATCATTCTTAAGATGGATTTGCAGACTCGTACAGAGATTCGTGCACTTTGTAAACTGCACTAGATATTTTAGTTCAAATAAACCCTGAACAATTTCATTCGTACTCCGTTCTACCTCAATACCTCCCTGATTATTTGACATAATAACTGTTTCGCCATCTACAAAATCACCAATACACCTAAAAATTAGATCATTATTTGAACTTGTAATCTCCATGTATTCGGCTAGAACATTAAAATCACGACAGATCTTCTGAAAATCAGCGGAAGGCATATTAATAATTGATGTAAAAGAGATATTAGGAAATTCAATATTCTCGACATTCTTATCAAATAGCTTCATCATCCAAGTATTGGTCGTCCCCTTCTCAGCATTCTCAGCACGGATACCTAACTTATTCTGATTGTTGGCCGGCAGAAATAGAGTAAGACTATCGTTATTACTAATCGTCTTGATAAGCTTGAATAGGTACATCATGTTAATACCAAGTACAAACTTAGCAGGGCAATAATAATACTCAAATCTATCTGCATGCAGACGCAGATACGTTAGAATTGTATGAGTTTCATCAACATCAATAATACGAATTCCACTAGAGTCAAACTCCAGATTTGCATCAGCAAGGTTCTCTTTTAGGGCTTCAATTAGGGTTCTAAAGGCGGCAGATTGTACGGTACGGATTTCAAACAGATTTCCATTCGCGTTTGGACGGGAGGGGGCGGCCAGACTCATTGTGTGTTATTTGCCGACGCGGCTTTAGACTATTGATTTTGATTCTGCCCGGTCTGTCCGGAATTGCAACTGATACCTTGCCAGACGCACTTAGCGGCGACCACGAGTTGAACGTTTTCTGGTCATTAGCTTATAGCCAGCATATAATGCAATTGGTACAATATACTTTGAGGCAGCATTTATAAAACCACCCATCACGGATGGAACAAATCCCCCCGTTGTCTTCTTGCTCTTTCTATTACGATTACGATCGCGCCTTCCACCAATCTTAGGGCGAACCATATTTGGAAGAGAAGCCTTCAGTAAATCTCCCCCAGCAGGTGCATCTGGGCGGGCCGCACCTGGATTATAATATTGAAGAGGCATAACAGTCGCCGCACCACCACGACGACTATGACGGCGCTTACTTTTAGCATGTCTAGACTTTCTCCTGTATGTTTTTCTCATCTTCTGCTGTATATAAACAATTTTGGATGCGCCAATATAAGGACCTAAGATTTCGCCCCATATAGTAATCAATGTCGGAACGAGTAAGACCATCGTGGGATGAATACTTTAAAGAGATCGTACAGGTCACCGCTAAACGGAGTCCCTGTGAACGACTCCAAGTAGGTTGTCTTCTTGTAAAAGATAATCGCATTGTCAGCCAAGGTTATAACGGATTTCTACCTGGATGCGAACACACTAGCATCGTCCGCGATGGGCATGAACAAGCTACAGTACATGCTGAACAAAATGCTATTGCCGACTGTGCTAAGCGCGGTGTATCGTGCGAAGATTGTACTGTCTATATTACACACTATCCGTGCATTATCTGCTGCAGAATGCTCCTGGCGGCAGGGATTACAAAAATTAAATATATTAATGATTATCGTAATGATGAACTCGTTAAGCACTTTACTAAAATGATTGATGTGCCTATTGAACAGATTTAATTAAATCTCAATTGTGGCATCAGTCTTAAAACCATTTACCGCTTCTCCATCATAGCCGAGTGTATTAGTCGCAACAATTGTTCCATCTAAATTAATAGCTTTACAGCCGTGCGTATGGCCACATAGCCAGGCTTTCACATTCTTTCCAAATGGCGATACCAAATCTTTATTTGCAAAGAATGAATTCATTCCATTAGGATCGTTGTTAAGGTATTTATCAGTAATAACATCATATGTTGGGCAGTGGTGCGTCAATACTACAATTTTTGAATCAGGGCTACTCTTTTGAATATTATTGAGCGCACTTTCAAGAAAATTCACATGGTCTTCATTCCAATCATCATATGTTTTGGGAGTCAATTGTTTATCTTTAGTTTCACAAATTTTGTAAAAGTCATTAAAACTTAAAAGTGTGTCAGGATCCATATCCAGTTTTGACCACAGAGTACATCCAACAATAATGATATCAGTATCTGGAATGCGATAGGTTTCCTTATCTAGAAAGTGAATATTCTTATACTGTGCACAGATTTCACGGATTTTTTGAGTTCTTGACGGCGGAGTATCTCGTGGAAACTGCATAGATAGGCGCCGCGCATCTTCTTCATTCGGAATATGGTCTTTAATTTCAAGATATTTTATTGCCTTATTATTATTGTAGAATTCGTGATTGCCCGCTACATAGAATACATGCTCAAAGTTCTCTGAACAATATTTGAGAAATGGCTCATATAGCGGGCAATCTGGATATCCAATGTCGCCGCAGAGCGCCAGATATGGTGCCGCAGGGTTTAGAATTCGTTTGAAGAGCTGGGGAGATGCATTATGACGAGTCTCCAAATGAATATCGGATAGATACTGGAATTTAGTCATATTTACTACTTTAAATATGAGCTATTTTAAATCAAATTTATTATGGTCGCAGGGGATACAAAATTTGATTTAAAGCAGGCGGGAACTTAAAGGCGTACACTAGTTTAAACATCCGTTTCAAACTCTATTCCAAGAATGGCCTCTCGTAAATATCAGAAGCACACCCACCACCAGCATATTCTGGAGCTCCCTGACACATATGTTGGTAGTACGAAAACCAATGAGGAGACTCGCTGGACTTACGATAGCACTTCTAACAAAATGGTCTGGCGTAAACTCCAGTTCAACCCTGGTCTCTATAAAATCTTTGATGAGATTCTAGTCAATGCTCGTGATGAATATGTTCGCTCTGTCACCACTGCCGACATGACGCCCATTAAACACATTGATATTTCAGTGACTTCTAATGATGGCAATACGATCATCTCGGTTGAAAACGATGGCGATGGCATTACTATTGAAGAGGACCCTGAAACGAAAGTTATGATTCCTGAACTTATCTTCGGCCATCTTCTCACTTCAAGCAACTATGATAAGGCTGAAGAGAAGATTGTGGGGGGCAAAAATGGGTATGGTGCAAAGCTAACTAATATTCTATCAAAACTCTTTACAGTTGATATTCGTTGCCCTGCATCTGGTAAACAGTATTCTCAGAGCTGGTATGATAACATGACTAAGGTTGAAAAGGCGAGTATTAAAAAGGCTAGTTCTGCCAAAGGATATGTTAAGATTACCTTCATTCCTGATCGCAAACTCTTTGCTGGCGCGTTCCAGGAGTCTGGTATCTCTGATGACATGATTTCCGTCTTTCATACCCGCGTCGTTGAACTTGCAGCCCTCGTAGGAAAAGATGTCAAAGTCACTTGGAACGGCGCGCCCGTTGCAAATAACAACTTTGAAAAATTTATCAAACTCTTCCTTCGCGATGGCATGACTGGCTACGCCTTTGAAAGTTGCGGCCCCCGTTGGGAAATCGGTGCAATTCTTGCCAATCACCTATACTCGGATGAAGAGGAACTGCCCGAAGACAAGCACATTTCATTTGTAAATGGTATTAACACCAAGAAGGGCGGCAAACATGTAGAGTCTGTAACTCGCAAGGTTCTAACTGACTTCTGCGAGATTGCTAAGACGAAAAAGGTTGATATTAAGCCTGGTCAACTAAAGAACTCAGTTGTACTCTTTATCAATAGTACTATTGTGAATCCGAGTTTTGACAGTCAGAGCAAAGAGTTCCTTACTACGCCTGCTAGCGAATTTGGTAGCCGACCTGAATATAGTGGCAAACTAACTCAGAGCCTAGTAAAACTCGGTCTTCTTGATGAAGCTAAATATCTGCTTGAGGCTAAAAACCTTCGTGACACCAAGAAGACTGATGGAAAAAAGCGCTCAACTATTCGCGGCATGGCTAAGCTGGAAGATGCTCTGTGGGCGGGAACATCTAAATCCAAAGAGTGCACTCTGATTCTTACCGAGGGAGATTCAGCCGCCTCTTCTGCCATCTCTGGCTTTACAATCGTTGGCCGTGAGAAATGGGGTGTATTCCCTCTTCGCGGGAAACTGCTCAATGTGCGCGATATCACTGTGCAGAAATTTAATGCAAACGAAGAGCTCACTGCTATCAAGAAGATTCTTGGGCTGGAACAAGGCAAGAAATACAAAGATGTATCTGAGCTGAGATATGGTCGTGTAATGATTATGGCTGATCAAGATCACGATGGTTCCCATATTAAAGGTCTGCTTATGAATCTGTTTCACGCCGAGTGGCCTGAACTCCTCAAAACTGGATTTCTGTGTACTCTACTCACTCCTATTCTCAAGGCATTCAAAGGCAAGCAGATTCTGTCCTTCTATTCCATTCCCGAATTTAATGCATGGCGAGAGGAAAATGGGGGCTCCACTGGATGGACCATCAAATATTACAAAGGTCTAGGCACGTCTACAAAGGTTGAGGCGCGCGAGTGGTTTAAGAATCTGCACGAAATCAAATACGAATGGGATGATAATACCGATGAAAGCATTAATCTAGCCTTTAACAAGAAACAGGCAGACGATCGCAAAAAGTGGCTAGCGCATTATGATCCTAAGAAGATGCTGATTCCTGTAGACGGAGCGGCGAAATACACTAGCTTTGTAAATGATGAACTCATTCACTTCTCTAATGCCGATAATATTCGTTCTCTACCTCATCTTATCGATGGCCTCAAGCCTTCCCAACGCAAGATTCTATATTGCTGTTTCAAACGTAATCTCAAAACTGAAATTAAGGTTGCACAGCTTGCAGGCTATGTATCTGAACACGCTGCTTACCATCACGGCGAAATGTCTCTGAACTCAACCATCGTTGGTATGGCTCAGAACTTCGTAGGGTCTAACAATATTAACCTCCTACGCCCCGTGGGCCAGTTTGGTAGTCGCCTACAGGGCGGAAAAGATGCCGCTTCTCCCCGTTATATTCATACCTATATGGAGGATATCCTATCTAAAATCTTCCGAAAGGAGGATGCGTGCCTTCTGAAACACCTGGAAGAAGATGGCGAAACCATCGAGCCCGAGTACTATCTGCCAACCGTTCCCCTGCTTGCACTGAATGGCTCAGTGGGCATCGGTACTGGCTATTCAACTGATGTGCCCCCGCATAAACCCGAGGATATTGTGTCCCTACTTCGTCACAGGCTACAGGGCACCCTAGATACTCTTGAGGGACGCCCACTGGATCCCTGGTGGTGGGGATTCAAAGGCAAGACTGTTCGCACCGATGACAGTACCTGGCTAACTAAGGGTCTATATGAATTCAATGATGATAAGAAATCTATTACGATTACTGAGCTGCCTGTAGGAACCTGGACTAAGGATTACAAGGCGTTCCTTGATGAACTCTGTGAAAATGAGGATAAGAAGACCAAGGATGCTAAGAAGGAGGCTAAAAAGGCAGAAACTGGATCTAAGAGCTCTAAGGGAACCAAGGCCTCTAAGGATGATGCTGAGCCACTCGGCTTTAAGGGGTTTGACGATCTTTACAACGATATTGATGTGAAATTTATCCTGTACTTTACTGAAGAGGGATATGATGCACTCAAGGACAATAAGGAGAAGTTTGAAAAGAAGTTTAAACTGACTACGAGTTGGAAGACGACGAATATGACGTGCTTTGATACAGACTTCAATATCGTAAAGTACAAGACAATTGGCGATATTATGGAAGCATTTATTGAGCATCGTCTACCCCTATACGAGGAGCGTCGTCAGAAGATTCTGGAAACTCTGAAGAAACAGATTGAGGAACTGGATGCTCGTCGCCGTTTCATTCAGGCAATTCTGGATGAGCGCCTAGTGCTACAGAAGAAGACCGACGAGGAAATTGTGGCTGGACTAAAAGCATGTGGCATTCCTCCTCTAAGTAATCCTGACGCGCCAGATGAATATGACTCTTATGAGTACTGCGTAAAGATGCGTATTGATCGTGTAAAGAAGGCGGCGGTGATTGAACTGGATAGCCAGATTGCAGATAAGCAGGGAGAAATTGAACACCTGGAGGGAGAGACTGCATCCTCTCTGTGGCTGGCTGACCTAGAAGAGTTTGAAACTGCTTGGACTAAGATGGTAGCCGTGCGCGCAGAGGAGGCAACATCTGTAGGACAGTCTGAGTCTCCTGGTGGAAAGGCCCCCAATAAGAAGCGTAAGCCCGCTGTAGCTAAGAAATAAACATAGTAGTCTAAAGCTAAAATACTATATTATTTTTAGTAATATGAGTGTAAACGAGAATATGCCTCTAACGCGTGAATATCTTCATAGCTTGAAAAAAAGCGATGAAGAGCTTGTAAAATCCCTGCTGCATAATGACCTACAGGTTCTGCGTGAAATTGTTATTAGTGCTGCAGGTAATGGAAATATTGGTATTGGACACAGGCTAACTGTATCAAACGTCCTGCTAAAGAATCTTGATAGGGTCAGGGCAATTCTGGATAGTAATTTTCCTGGATGTGATATTACCTTACGCGACGATGGCTGGGTTAGTATTAACTGGGGTGAGCCTATTACATCTGAGGCTGGAAAGGTAGAGACTTAGTGCCAGCAGATGAGAGATTCATGGGCTGGGCCAGAGGGACGGGAAGATGAGAAATATCATTTAAATAGTAATTGTATTGCTCAATTTCAGACATGATACGCGGTACAGACCATTTGACTACAAGTTGATTGAGTTCGTGTATCTGGCCTTCAATGTTAAATGGATTGTTTTTAGCATATTGTAAATACATTGCACGCATAATCATCTTTATCTCATCTACATCTTGGGGGTCAATAACCCATTTTTTGGGGCCACTTATACGGTAGACCTCCTTCTGAATCTCCTTCTGGATTACGGCGACATTCGCACGTGTAAAGAAAGCATCAGAAAGCGCTGTATGGTCCCAGTTGCCCCGGAGCATATCAGAGGCAAAGTTAGCTTCGGTTTGGGTGGGGTAACTGAAGCCAGCCGAATCCGGTACGGGGGCGCCACCGGCCCCTTGGCGGGGGTTGAGGTTCACGCGGCCATTCTGGCCGCCATATCCATAGGCGGTATACGGGAGTTGAAAATCTGGGATTGGAGCACCGGCTGAAGAAGACATTCTCTACCCTTCGTGATTTTTTTCTAAATCAAGAATATAAAATGTCCTCTGTAACTCGTTTCATCAGACAGATCCCTCTAGCGACAACTTATTATGGCATCGGCGCGGTGGCGCCTACTTTTTATGAATTTGTGCCTGGTGCTGGCAACTATGTTGGCAACTACCCTCCTGGGACCATGCAAGAATTAGCGGTCGCCCTACCCGAGGGTGCTATCCTCAGAGATATGGGTAAGACTGTAAAGACAACGATTGGCGATGCCGCTGGAGCGGCTTTTTTCCGTCAAGTGCAGGTTTTAGTACCCACGACATACGAGGAGGTTGGTAATGTGCCTGAAACATTCGGTGTTCGTGGTGCCCCCTCTGTCCCTTCTGGTTTTGCCCCCTACTATTCCCTGTATGTGCGCACAACTGTTGCTGGATTTGGCTCTAACAGCGGTCTCTACCCCATCATCGGCGGCCAGATGTAAATTCACTTATCTGCTAGAATTTGAAATAATCTAATATTTACTAAATATTTCATTATTATCACATAACTTAAACAAACATTATGCACTAGACATATAATGAATAAATCAATGCTTGGCGCAATTGTGGGGGATGCTGCGGGCGCCACGCTTGAATTCTATCATAAAGAAATTACCGAAGAGATTGCTCTAAATGCAATGCAGATGCCAGGGGGTGGAAGAATACATGTTGGCCCAGGCCAAATTACAGATGATGGCGAACTGACACTTGCTCTTTGGCAGACTTTAATGAGTGTTAAGAGGGGATCAATTCCAATTCTAGACATGATGCGCGCCTACAAGAATTGGTATGATTCATGTCCTTTTGATATGGGTCGCACATGCGGCCTTGCCTTTGAGGCAATTTGTGATTATTTCAATGACCATGATGTAGGCAGTATTGAAGAGTGTTTTCAGATAATTCGCGATATAAATAATGGATCTGAAGCGAATGGTTGTTTAATGCGTGCATCTGCAATTCCTGCTTGGATGATGGCGCATCGCGATACTATTAGTGTACAGACTGCGGTTGAGTGCGCCCGAGAGGATGCTAAACTATCCCATCCCAGCATCGTATGCCAAGAAGTAAATATGATATATGTATTTGCAATTTGTCATCTCCTTCTCGACAACCCCCCCGCCGAAGTAATACATAAAACAGATACTTTTGTTAAAAATACAATTACATCTGATAAAGTACATCAGTGGTATTTTACCGAATCACTTGATATAACTAACTTGAATGCTACAAAACAGATTGGGCATGTACGCTGGGGATTTGTTATGGCATTCTATTTTCTACGCAATCCTGAAATCACATACGAAGATGCTATTAAAATTACACTCATGAATGGAGGAGATACGGATACTAATGCTGCTATTGTTGGAGGCATGGTGGGGGCATATCAGGATATTCCTGCTTATATGCTAACACCTGTTATGGAATTTGACTGTACGACAGATGGGTTCAGAGGTCATAGACGTCCTGAAAGGTATAGTGTAAAGAGGGCGTTATCGGTGCCGAATAGTCAAGTTTAGAAAATAGTTGTAAGATAATAGAGATAATGTCTAATAATTATGTGCTAATTCTAATTGTGATTGCTCTCGGCATCATTTTTGGTGGAAGCCTGAAAGGGTTCAATGTATATCTAGGCATTTATATTGTAGCTGCTCTGCTTGTCATTGGCGGCGGGTCATCTAAACTATTTGGAAGTGGACAAACCCTCGGTGGCATCATATTTTTAATTGGCAGTGTTCTTGTTTTTTCTACTTTTGGAACCAAGTGGTTTGGTAAGGGGGCGGTCTTCTCTGAAACTCCGGTTTCATGGCCGCCCACAATTAATACCTGTCCAGATTATTTAACCTATTACGGTCGTCCCATGCCCGATGGAACCAAACAGGACAGCTGCATTGACCTGGTTGGTGTTTCTAAGAATGGATCTCTAAAGGTATTTCCTAAAGATGGAACACCGCCTACAACGGATGAATACTACTTTTCACTTGTAACAAAGAGCTCTGATTCTGCCAAGAAAAATCAGGAACTGTGCCAGCGTGCTATTACTATGGGTTTAACCTGGGAGGGGATAACAAATGGTGAAAGTTGCATAACACCCGCTGGTCCTGTCGCTCCCTCTGCTTCTGGAGGAGGAAGTGGGGGTGGTGCTGGAGGAGGATGCCCTGCCTAAATGCGTTTAAATGTCCAATAGATAATGTACGAATAGAGTGGGAGCAATACCCAGTGCATTCGTAGTTTAGTGGTAGAATATTACCCTTCCATAACAGAGTTTAGGTAATGATACGGGTTCGATTCCCGTCGAATGCATTATAGTATATTTATGTATTTTTGAATAAACTACATATGTATACAAATTGAATGTAAAGACATTTTAGTATTTGAAATTTAGTATGGTTCGTACAAGTTTACCTGAGAGGGAAACTGCGTGTCTTCATCCAGAAATTGAAGAAGCTATGCTAAAATGGCTAAAAACACGATCTCATCCCGCCTTTCTTCTTATTGGATCACCTGGCGTTGGAAAAACAACGATGGTATATCGTGTTTGTAAACAGGCTAAGTTCTGGACACAGGAATTTAATGCCAGCCATACTCGCACTGGTTCCTCTTTTCGTCAAACCATTATGCCACTTCTAATTGAAACAGGCGTTAGTAAATGGATTCATCCTGATACTCCTAATGGTCGTGCAGTTCTTTTAGATGAAATGGATGGCCTATCACAGGGTGAAAAAGGTGGTCTGCAAGAACTTCTTGATTATCTTAAGTCTAAACGTAATTTTGCTGACGATTGTCCGCTAATTCTTATCTGTAATGTTTTGGAGGGACGTATTATGCAACAGCTTCTGAAATACTGCTGTGTACACTATGTGGGAATGCCAACAAAGGAGAAATTAATAGAATATTTTAAAAAGGATATTCCAGATCATTTATACCAACTGGGAGATATTCGTAAGGTATTTCAGAGTATAACCTATAATGATAAGAATAACCATTATCAACCAGGAAGAGAAGAGATTTTAGATAAAAATATTCATGTTGCTATCCGAGCCGCATGGTTTACTCTGTTTGAAAACTGGGGAGAAAATGATGAGCTTGATCTTGAAACAAAAGATGCAAACCTTGCTGGCCTATTATTCCATCAAAACCTTCCAGTATTTTTAGAGAAAATGCCGTTTGAAACCTATGAAGAAATTCTGGATTATTTGCGATGGAGCGATCGTGCTGATTTTTGGGCATTTTTTCATCAATGCTGGAATCTTCTTCCTCTATCATATCACCTTAAACTAAAATATCCCAATCTATACCTACAAAATTTCGAGAAGCCGAGTATAATTCCTGAACCACAAAATTTGCAATATACTATGGTGCTAACAAAGCAATCTGCACTATTTAATGCCTGGAAGGAAATGAATCGTGTATCAAATGAATATGATATACCTTTTCGATGCGTTACACAGTGGGCAACCCATCAAACAGGAAAATTATATGATACTCTTGGTGTTAAAGTTGAATCTCCGAATTTAGCTGAATTACATTTAATTGCTCCTTCCGCCCAATCCGCTGCGCCGAGTGAATTAAAATCTGCTTCAACTCGTAAACGGGTAGTTCGTGGTAAAAAATCAGATGCGAAGTAGTCCCAAGTGATAATCCCCTAATTAAGTCTACATTAGATATAAATAATACATTAGTTTTCCCTTCTTGAAAGTTTTTTATAGTTTTGAGTAGTGAAAATAGATTATTTTCAAGTCTTTCTGCTTTTAGGCCAATTGCGTCAATTTGTTCGAATAGTTGATAATAAATATTATCAAAGGATGAATAAATTATAAATTTCCCATTTTTATTATCCCTTAAAATATCAAGACACATCTCAATCTTGTTTTTTGAAATATTTTTTGATTCATTCGGCAATTCCTGTATGCAACACATGCTCTCTGTCCCCAATACCTCCCTACATGTAGGGCATTTTAAATTTACTAAAGTGTTTCTTAGTAGACATTTTGCACAATATAGATTATAGCAGCAATTTACCATTGTGGGATATTCCGCCTGCTCAAGACAGATAACACATTCTTTCTCTTGAAACTTTCTTTTAATTAGATTATGCTTGACGGTAGATTGTTCTGTCAAATATGCATCGATATTCTTAAATTGTATTCCCAATGCCTGGAATATGATAGGCACTCTTGAAGAACTAATGTTAGGTTCTATATTTCTAGACAAATAATAACTCGTCAGCGAATTTAGATTAATATTAGGACGGCACTGTATAGTCTGATTGGCCTGTTCTGGAATCTGACAACTTTTCGCTATATGTTCTGATGTGTTTCTTAACACAATCTGCCCGCGGGCGCTGTGAAAAAAAGGTAAATATTCTTTAAAATATGCAGAGGATGATAACTGCCCTTCATAATGAATATGCATATTATCCAGCAACCATTTTTCTAGATCGCTATTAAGTATAAGTCTATCTCTCAGATTATATAAATTACTCTTAACTATTGATGGATTTTTAAATATTAATGGTAACCAATTATTCGTTACAAGCCATAAAAACTGGAATCTCAGTGGAGGATCTGATGAACTAATATATATAGAAGATGCTTCATCAATAATAATATTATTCCATTGAATGCCATTTTGATTTGCGTACTCCTGTACATATCTATAACATTTATTCGTAGTTAATACAAAATTACTATTAATCATGGATTGAGCTAAATCTGTGCCATGAAGCAATCGCTTTGTTTCTATTGGAATATATGATAAGGTTGTGTGTTGGGTAATTTCTTGCCGCCACTGATTAAATAAGCTATGTGGGACAATAATTAAATTTGTTGCCACAGCATCTGACAGATGATTTAATTCATGTGAGAAAAAATACTTTGATGAATTATTTGTTAATTCGCATGTCATACGTGGATAAGTTGCTACTTGTGATGCTAAGTATGCCAGTATACTTAAAGTTTTACCGGTCCCTGGCCCATCGCCTAAAATACCGACTTTACCATTTATTGCCTGATTTCCTAATAGAAATCCGCGCGTCATTTTATCCCTATAGAGATGCATGCCATTTACTAGTGTAGACTGATGCGGAAATAATTGTGTTTTAATTACTGATGCCTGGGGTGGTGTTTTTCCTAATGATAATACATTATTATATATACTATTAAGTACTGTCAACTTTTCAAATAAAAAACCATCGCTCATCTACCTACTCTAATTAACTATGATCTTATTAAAAAGCTTTAGGCAGTTATAGCTGAAGATAAAAATCCCGTATCTTCTTATCTCTTACTAAATCTTCCAATCTATAAGTCGTTTCTTTAAATCTCTGATGACCCTGCAATTGCGATAAATGTTCATCGCGTAATTCGCTCTTATCTACTGTATTATCTGTATGACATATTACTAGTATTGTACTTAGAGGTGGTAACTGTATCATAGAATGTTTATAATTATCTAAAAATGATACCTCTTCAGCTTTTGTTACATATTCATCGTATTTATGGTTATCCGAGTATCTCTTTCTCCATGCCATGGTGCCATTTGTCGCATGTGTCGCACTATATGGGCCAATTGTATATACTTTACGAGTATCTAGATAATATAGATTCATTTCTGAGCTCCCTGCTAGATCTATCTTTGGATTTTTCTTGAAAGCATCTACGACTATTGACACGCGCTCGGGTGGATAATAATCATCATCATCCATCGCAATTATTATTTGACCACGGGCCTCTTTATTTAATAAATTTCGTTTAGCTCCTAGGCGCATCTTTTCATCAATACGAATATACCGAATATTTGGAATTGTTTGCGCTGCCTCTGTAAACAAATCTTCAACTGAGATTCGCCCATCATCTGCAATTATCCACTCCATCTTCTCTTTTGGATAGGTTTGTGCTTTATATATATCGATTAATGTTGGAATAAACATACGACGATTATATGTTGGCGTTACAATAGATACTTCAACCATTCTATCTATATTTAAATCTCTGCCTATTTATACTCGCAATTATGATAGATTATTATTTTCAGGAACAGGGGCCAACAGTTCATTATTTGTAGTAACGGATGGCTTGCTATTTGAAGATTTATTTACATTTACATCTGATGGCGATGGTGTATGCATAGATTCAAAATTACTTTTAATCTGTTTAAGGCCACTTACAAATTCTGGAATATTTTTAAAGCTATTTAAACTAGGAAAAGATTCCTGCAAATCATTATAATATTGCTCCATAATTTTAGGTAATAACTCGCGTGCTGTCTCAGTCTTTGGGTATGTAAATGGTGATAATAATATTTTCATAATTGAGTTGTCAGGTATATTCTGAGTAATTGGTAGTAATGCGAATATATGAGGCATAATATCTCTATTCCCCATATTATAATGTTTATAATACATACTGTATAATTTTTTAAGTATATAATATAATCCAATTCCAAATCCTGTCAGTGGTGCTAAATTTACAAGTACATTTATTAAAATGAAAAATAATATGCGCATGCCCGCTGGATAGACAATAAACTCATTTGCTATTATCATAGCTAACATAAGAGCAAAAAATGGAACTATTACTACACCAATCCAATATACAGCACTCGCATATGACTTTTTCGCTATACGCTTATAATTAATTGAATTTGGGTCACCTTCAACCGTAGTATCAGTTTTTACTTCATCTTGGGACGGCGCCTGTTTTTGTTTCTCCTGCGCTTTCTGTTGCTGTGCTAATTGCTGCTGCTCTTCGGCAAATTTATTTGCATCTGGATCATATACGGCCTGATGTACATTATACTTGATTTTATTTTTAAGATTTGTCAGAATTGACATATTCTGAGGTGGATTATTGTCGCTATCAGACATTCTAAGACCATATTGGAATTTAATATATCTGTCTTCAGCACGACGGAGACTATAGCGCATACTTGAGACCACCAGTTCCACCCGATACATTTACCCAATTTAAATTTTCAACATAGATTGTAATATCATACTGATAGAATGTATTTGGGGGCAAAGGGTATACATTTAGATCAACCTGGAATGACTTAATGCGGCTGCTATTTATTGATCCTTGGGGCTGTGTTGACGGTGAATTTAGTGCAAATGGATACACCAATAATTCTGGATCAGGGATACCTTTTAGATATTTCCATGGTACAACTTGAGTAAAATATTCTAATGGTTTTTCTTCTTGTAATAAGTTACCATCGCCAATGACTGATAGTGCACGCATAATTGATCGTTGTCCATTTAATACAAGTTGTCCAGTTGCATATGTTGTATTTACCCATGCTGGCCAACCACCTGGGTTTGGCGGATTTTCAATAACTGGTATAAAAGGGGGTTTGAGAGGATTTATCCAATTTGAAAAGTTAGCAACTTGATTTCTATATTGTAAAGAATCTGAACGCCTTGGGACAATTATTAGACGCTCAATTGGATTATGAGTATAAATATTCACAAATTCTCTAGTTGTTATCTCGGGGAAATTATACGCGGTAATCTGTCTCACCAAGTACTGTAATGGCTGGTCTGAAAATTGTGCTCTTTCTTCGTCTGTTAAATATACATATGTCAACTGTATTCTGGGATTTAGAGGCCATGTATTAAGGAGTGGCTTGGGTGTCCCAATATCAGTTAAAAAGTTATTGATAGTAATATCAGATATATCTGATACAGATGTATAATATACATTTTCTGGTTGTAACGGAATAGGCGAAGGATTGTATTGATAACCTGGTGCAACTGAATATCCATTTATGTCATTAATGCGATATAATTGATTTATAGGGCGTAGAGTTATTTGAACCTCACATTCCTGATATTGTAGAGAAACCAGAGGAAGTGCTTCAAATGTAGATTCAGTAAACCAAAAGGGAAGAGGTACCTGTAATGTTCTTCCAGCTATTGACGGTCTATTAACATTTGGAGGTGTAGTTATAGAGGCAGGTGCAACTCCATTACTGTTAAATACATATGGATATCCTGTACCTGTTGTTCCACCAGCATATAACCCATTTGCAGGGTCATATACATCAGGAATATTCCCAACAAGACGAGACCACTTTTGAAATGCTCTTGAATCTAGATCACATTGTGCTTTGGCTATCATATATGCGCCATCGAAACCCTGAATCTTCTGACCAGCTATATAAAATCCTATTTCTTGAATAATATGGCAACCAATATAGGTAGTCCAAGCAAAGTTATATTGCTCAGTTCTTCCATTTGGTAATGGCAATCCTTCAATCCATTTACAATATATATCTGGTAAATCAAATAGAAAGTACATGTCACGAACTAAATCTGCCACACGCTTCACCTTAAATCGCACCTGAATTGGCTGATCATATGATAACTCTTGCGGCCCATCCATCGCCGATGTTACGGATTCCTCGGCAAAATGAGAATATTTCTTATAGGTCTTATAGAAATAGGTAAAATCTGGATTACCACTTAGGAGTACATTCTGCGCTCCGTAGGCTACTAATGTGAATAGACCACCGCCTGGCATTGCTAGTTTTGTATCATTTAATATCTGTGCCTTTAGGTACACATATTAAATATTTACTTATCCTAGTTAATTTAATAGCCCTGTGTCCACCATGTATCATCTAAATAGGGTGGAATGTTACCAGAACTCATGGCTGATGCCATTTTTGATGATGGCCCCTCATTCATCATCTGTTGAATTTCGGCATAGCATAATGCATAACTGAAATAGTTTAGACGACTGAGTTGCCCTTTTACGCACCCAAATACATCAAAGCCGTGTTCATCTACAGATGGCACAATTGATTTCTTGAGTGTTATTCTACGCTGACTAAAGCATACAATATCCTCGTAGTTCTGGTATGGAGCATAACCATCAAATGGTAACTTCTTAGCCAGATTTCCATTAATGTAGATTTCAAGACTGTTGTCATTGCAGACAATACATACATGAACCCATTTACCCACAGGTATATTCTCAACTTCCACATAATTATTCCATGTCTTGTATGTATTCATATATACACGGAGTGTATTTGTATCTGAGCGCATGTAAACACCGGGCGCCAGCAGGGGGAATTGAGCAGAGAAACCCTTGTGAAAAATGTGGTTTAATCCGTATTCTTGTCTAAAGGCAGCAGGGCTTATATTAAGATAAAATGAGTAACTAAATTCAATTCCTGTCCGCTCATTATCTGATAGGCTAACTGGTTTTGACCCCTTCACATTCGGATTTTGCGGTATATTAATTGACTTATCATCAATATTGTATGTATATGGCAATAATTCTGTTCTATTCATATTTAAACGATTAATGTATTTGTATATTATTTCAACAAATAGTAATACTAAATACACAGCAACAATCATTGCAGCTGAAAACAGAATCTGTTGTACAATACCGGGCTTTGTGCCAGAATTGAGTTGCTCATTAAATCTTTGATTTAGAGACTCCATCTATTTCCTCTTATTAAATTGTAGTATTTATTTGTTTCACCCTCCTCTTATTGCTTTTTAATGTCTACAGTTATGCCAGGACCAAACATAGACTTTGCCCATCCAGCAATGCTTGTTATTGGTTCAGGACCAGCCATATAATTTGTATATACCTGTTCAGGATTCAGAGCAGAGTCATACATTGTCACATTTGCTATCTGTCCCCCAAAACCACCGTATGATAATAAATAGGCTGAATATCCTCCAGCATCAACTTTATAGAATGATGGCAATACACAAGAACGCGCTAACTTACCATCCATATACACATCAACTGTTCTACCATTCACTGATGCTGTAATGTTCACCCAGCGCTGTAGGTCTATTTCAGGTAGATCACACAGCGGAGAAGAATCAAGCAGCCCTGAATCAGTCTGTAATACATTAAATACCGCATTCTGCGTACCCTTATCAAGTGATTCAACTGGAACAGTAGAGCCAGTCGCAATAGGAGTGGGTGCAACAGCTCCCGTAGGAACAGAATTTGTTGACCCACTTGCCTCGCGTGTTTGTAAACGAATATTTAGAGATGGTTTATTGCCACCAAGATACATGCGAATTGTATCAAAATTGGGCCCGCCCACCGTTAAAATAGATTTATTCATTCCCGCGCGATAGGACCAATTTGTTATATAAATCCATGCAGAGACGGAGAATTCACCACCCTCATACAAACTTGGGAGCCTATCGGAAGTAATTACGATCGGCTGTGAGGGGTCCGTATGTGCAGCCCTTGTTGTAGATAATAATGTATAAGCTGTTCCAGAACGGGGGCCAAATAAAAACATATATAAATAATATAATCCAATTAAGCCAAAAAATATGACTAATACTGGAACAAGTCTTCCAACTGGAGATGAATTGTTGGCGGCTTCCATTTATCCTGTCATTTACTAGGATATTCTATTCAAACATTTAGGCATAAGGCGTTTGCCATTGTAATAGATTTGAGTTTGGCGGCCGCGTAATAGGATCACATGGTAATCCGGGAGGGCATTGAGCCAGTAGCTTTAATCCAGGGAAACTCATATCAATTGCATTTCCCTCTAATACCGTACCACCTGTATCTACATGTGCCAGTCTATCTGTTTCAACCTGTGTAGGGGATAAGCGAGATTCATTAATCATAACATGAATTACTGATCCAGCAAGGCCTTTATTTCCAATTGATAGAGAACTACTGATATTAACCGGATAATACTCTAATCTCTGAGATGCTACGATTTTGTTATCATATATAATATCAAATCGCCGCCCATCTCTTAGAATTGCAATAAATATCCATTTTTGCTTAGGAATCTGAGGCAATTCAATTACCTCTTGCTTTATCGTGCCAGCATCATTTGTTGCCACCCGAAGTTGCGCAGTTGTTTCTGCGCGCCCACTTAAAGACGGTGATATCTCTAGCGCCCAGTTATTTTCAACCTGGATTAGTGGTATGAAGCTATTAGCATATTTAGCAGTGCGATCACCCTCTTTCAAATAGAAAAACCCCATTACAGATGATCCACTACTTGCAAGTAACTTACTCTGTGTAACATCCGCCATTAGAATATCTTTTTTTGTATCAAGTGGTGTCATCATTTTAAGGATATCACTGTTACCAGAGCCAGGATATATAACATAAAAGATAATATAAAGTGTGAGAAGTAATACGATTACACCAAATATTATCGGAAGAATCATTCTATATTAGACTATGATTATAGAAGCTTTGAACTTGAGTCGGACACAGTATTCGCTGATAATTTCATAAATCTATCCATGCCCTTTTCGGGATCTGTCATTGTCGTAGCCGCAGCCGTTGAACATGTTGTCGATGATGGCATTGGTACTCCGCCAAAATTCTTTGTAGTACTTAGGGCGGGAGTAGATTGGCGAATTTCACTTACTGTTAGTAATCTTGACCATATTTTAAGATTGCGCACCTTAACAATATTTGCCTCAATACCTGCAGCAGGATATATATCACCCTTCACATCTTTCGGCGGGGCACTAAATGTACGCGTTTTCATTAAGTGACCATTAATATATACCTCGAGCGCCTGTTCCATAACAACCATGCCTAACCTAAATGGCTCCTGGATTGGTATGTTTGGAATATATACATTTTCTTCATTATTATTCTTATTTAGTACTGATACCAGTAAATCATTTGTGTCAGGTACAAGTGCAGCCACTATATTATAGTTATTAAGAACGCCCAGAATGCTTTCACCAGTTGGTGTTTCATTCTTTGTTGCACCACGACTGAAGAAAATGCGAGGGTGCTTGGAGAACTGCAGTGGATTCTCCACAAATATATCCAAGTTCATTGTATAACCGAAGGCCTGCGAGGCTATAGGTAGGTCCTTGTTCAAAATCTGAGAGGCGCTTGTTTTATTCCAAAATAACTTACCATCATCAAAACCAGGCACTGGTATTATACCGGAACCGCCTGGCTGTAAACGAAATATCGGTGTTATGAAAAAATGAATAAATAGTAAAATAACTAATAACACAATTAAAATAGCTAAAATATATGATACTATTCTAGCCATACTGCTTCTCATAACTGGACCGGCGCTCGCTATATTGCCCGTAAATGGTATATAGTTTGACTTTGCAGCGGAAGCGGTAGGGGCCGCATTACCAAGCATATATTTAGTTATATTAACTCCCTGATTCGTACTCATCTGTTTATCCTAATTCTTTTATAGTTTTACAGTTTATTTAAAAAATATACAACTCCACCAACAGCAGAAAAAATTGCGCTTCCTGTTATAAAACCCTTCACAAATGAACGATAATCAACTTCTTTCATATCATCCTTTGTCCATATAGGTGACCTATCGCGACGCCCTAGTCGCTCATAATAAATTATAACCTCTTCCGTTGTCCATTCAGGTTTACCTAATGTTTTATTTACCGAGTTATGAATATCTATTGTCCATTTTAGCAAATCCTTTCTATTGTCAAGATAAGGGGTTAATGGATTATTTGCCAAGTGTTCCTTATAGTGTGTGCGACAGATTGCACATGGAATTAAGAATGCAAATGATTCATAAAATTCTTTAGCACACTTTTTATCGGTATATGTTGGATTTTTAGGGTATCCTAGTGCTACAATATGAATAGTGTGCCAAAAAAAGGGTCCCCATACAGTGGGTGGTAGCAACATTCTAATATTCTATAGCGTATTCTTTAGCTTAGCTAAATCTCAGAATGTAAAAATAAAACAGGTCTAAAGACTTTTAGTTATGTTCGTTTAAGGGCAGGCCTATAAGCAGTATTAATGGATGTAAATAACCGTATTCAGCATTGCACAAATTGTGGACTAAGTGGACATATTTTCCGTAATTGTCTCTCTCCAGTTACAAGTTATGGTATAATTGCTATTCGCTATATGAATGATAGTGCAAATACATCATTATTTTCAAAGAACGCCACTTTAAATAATGGTCTTGATTCAATTCAATTTCTTCTAATCCAGCGTAAGGATTCATTGTCATTTGTTGAGTTTATTCGTGGTAAATATAATCCATATGAAGAAGAATACCTTGCACGTCTACTACGTGGAATGTCACAGACTGAACAGGCTAGCATTTTTGAAAAATCATTTGAAGAACTATGGAATGGCGTGTGGGGTGAAACTTCAAGTGCAAAATCTCATAAGAACGATTATGATAGTGCTGAGAAAAAATATGCTATACTTAAGCCTCGGCTAGATGAACTTATAAAATCGAATCCTAGTAAATGGTCTGAGCCCGAATGGGGATTTCCAAAAGGGCGTCGTAATCCTCATGAATCAGATATTAATTGCGCAATACGAGAATTTCAAGAAGAAACTGGGCTACGCCGTCAAGATTTTAATATCATACAAAATACGCTACCTATATCTGAAACATTTTTTGGTTCAAATCAAGTACATTACTGTCATAAATATTATATTGCAATTTGTAATAAATCTGTGGAAGTGGAGATGAATACTAATAATCCACACATGGCCCGTGAAATTGGTAATATTCAGTGGTGCTCTCTGGATGAGGCCATTTCTAAGATTCGTCCGGATAATGTTGAAAAACGAGAAATTTTACTAAAAGCTGGGAAAATAATGCGAAATTTTCATCCTGTTTCTACATATGATCTGCCCCGCACCATTACCCGTGAGCGAGTGTAATTTTTTGTCAAAAAGCGTTTATACAATAAAATCAAATATTATTCTATAAATAGCAATGTCGGCCAATGGAGACAACTCTAATTTTTTAGGGGCCAGCATATTTAATGAGCCCGAGGCTGAAGCAGATGAAACTGCTCCGCCTATTGCAGTAGCGCCTGCATCCCCAATGCTACCTGCCCCCATGCAGCAGCCTTCCATAAAAAGAAAACCACGTGTCGCCCCTCCTCCACCTATTGCCGAAGTGGCTAATGAAGAAAATAATGCATCCTCTGCAATAAATTTAAATGAGAATGCGAATGAGGAAGAGAACGCGAACGAGGAAGAGGAGAATGCAAATGAGGAAGAAGAGGAAGAGAACGCGAACGAGGAAGAGGAGAATGCAAATGAGGAAG
>JACCDP010847467.1_pt1 | contig 70744 bp, 62 predicted proteins | sample 7445841 | NCBI WGS metagenome assembly JACCDP01 (sample SAMN15323441, study PRJNA562643) | freshwater metagenome | isolation source: river surface water | place: USA:Blue River Watershed | collected 2017-08-17 | reverse complement strand
TTTGATACAAAATCGTCAAAATCTTAGGTGGCGATAGCGAAGCGCTGCTGCAAGCAGTTCGCCAATCTCAAATCCCCAAATGACCATTTTTCGTTGTGTGACAGTTTAGGGTGCGGAAGGTGGGTTTTAATCCTGTCAAAAAATGATAAATTGATCTTAGAAGTCGGGGATCTGGATGTAGCAGAGGGTAAAAAATGCCCAACTCCATGTAAAATACATATTTCGGTCTGTATTTCCTCAACATCATGGGCAGCACTTTTGGTCATCTTTTCCGTATTACGACATTTGGCGAATCTCACGGCGGTGGTGTGGGAGTTATAATTGATGGTTGTCCCCCACAACTGGAAATTTCTGCCGAAGAAATTCAATTTGAGTTAGATAGAAGACGGCCAGGACAAAGTAAAATCACTACACCCCGCAAAGAAGCGGACACCTGTGAGATATTATCAGGGGTATTTGAAGGTAAAACCCTGGGAACACCCATCGCTATCCTAGTCAGAAATAAAAATACTCGTCCTGAAGATTATGATGAGATGGCGCAAAAATACCGTCCTTCCCATGCAGATGCAACTTATGATGCAAAATATGGGTTTAGAAATTGGCAAGGGGGAGGAAGATCCTCAGCGCGTGAGACAATAGGGAGAGTAGCAGCAGGTGCGATCGCTAAAAAGATTCTTCATCAAATTGCAAATGTAGAAGTTATCGCTTATGTAAAGCGCATCAAAGATTTAGAAGGCATTGTTAATACCGATACTGTAACTTTAGCAGATGTAGAAAGTAATATTGTCCGTTGTCCAGATGGCGAAATTGCTAACACCATGATTTCATTAATTGAAAAAACTGGTAGAGATGGTAATTCTATTGGTGGTGTGGTTGAATGTGTGGTGCGGAATGTTCCCAAGGGTTTAGGCGAACCAGTTTTTGATAAATTAGAAGCAGATTTAGCAAAAGCAGTCATGTCACTACCTGCAAGTAAAGGTTTTGAAATTGGTTCAGGTTTTGACGGAACTTTGTTAACAGGTTTTGAACATAACGACGAATTTTATATAGATGAAAATGGGGAAATTCGCACAGTCACCAACCGTTCTGGAGGTATTCAAGGGGGAATTTCCAACGGTGAAAATATCATTATCAGAGTTGCTTTCAAACCGACTGCAACTATTAGAAAGGAACAAAAAACCGTAACTAAGGAAGGTGAAGAAACTGTTTTAGCAGGAAAGGGAAGACATGATCCTTGTGTTTTACCCCGCGCTGTACCAATGGTTGATGCTATGGTGGCTTTGGTTTTATGTGATCATTTATTAAGACATTATGGGCAGTGTAAGGTGTTGTAGTTAATTTTGATGGGGTGTTAATCTGGAATACCCCTATTTTTTGTGAATACAGAATTATATATTAGACATCTGGTGGTAGATAGGTTAAACAGTAAAAATCATCTAATTTTTAGGGGTAAACCATCCTGAAATACTAAGAGTTCTCCAGGTTGAATTTGTGTCCAAACTTCATTATCAGTCAGGGGTACAGTGACAATGATAGCAACCCGATCGCTTGGTGTCGTCAATTCGCTAAAATCTACAGTCATTTCCTCATCAATTAAATGCGCTGCTGCAAAGGGTGCTTGTCTGATGATATAGCAAAGCTTAGTTGAACAATAGGTAAAAAAGTGTTCACCATCGGATAATATGTAATTGAACGATCCAAAAGTAGCTATTTCTTGGGTGATAGTTTCTAAAGTTTGGTAAAGTTCTTTTAAGGGTGGTTGTCCTTGGGGAAAATGCGATCGCAAAGTATTGAGAATTAAACAAAATGCTTTTTCGCTGTCTGTAGTTCCCACTGGTTGAAAAACACAATGATTTTCGGGATTAAAATCTGGTAAATTACCATTATGGGCAAATACCCAATATCTACCCCACAATTCTCTACGAAAAGGATGACAGTTTTCTAAGGCTATTTCCCCCTGAGTCGCTTTGCGAATATGGGCGATCACATGGGTAGAATGAATAGGATAGCGACGAATAAAATCAGCAATTGGTGACGCTGTAGAAGCTTCCGCATCTAAAAAAATTCGACATCCTTTCCCTTCAAAAAAAGCAATTCCCCAACCATCACTATGTTCATCTGTTTTTCCTCCCCGTGCAGAAAACCCTTCAAAGGAAAAGCGAATGTCTGTGGGTACGTTGCAGTTCATTCCTAGAAGTTGACACATTACTTTGATAATTGGTAATTGGTAATTGGTAATTGGGAAGAAAAAGAAGAATATTCCTCTGATGTTAACCAAGGTTTTTTATAACTGCGAGCATAGTTTTTCGCTGGTGCAAAAGCACCTTCCGCAATTCCTAAATAAATATTAGCTAAATTAGCGTTGCTGATTTGAGGTATGAAAATGATTTTTGATGATTTCAAAACCCCTGTAGAGACCTTCCATAGAACGTATCTACACCCAAATTTATACCTACTTTCAGCAACGCCAAAATTTTTATTCAATTTCTAATTGTTTTTTCGTGCGTTTTAATTGCTTCCACAAACTTTGAATTTGTTTATAAGCTTCCTCTGGAGGTATTTTACCACCTGTTTGCAAGTTACAAATATAGGTTACTCGTTGAGCAAATTCTTGGAGATTAGCATTAAAAACTAGATATTCTGGTTTAAATTGACCATAATATGAACTGCGGGGATAGAGAAAATTACATAGTTCAGATAATAAATCAGATTTTTCTTGCATGGTATTTTTTTAACTTGTAGTAGACATTTACCTATTAGTAGTTAACTAATACACATGTAGCCGTTATCAAGAGGTATACAAAATTTCTGATACGATGACGGGGCCATTAGTATGGATAACCCAGCCGATCAGAAGTGTTTCAAAATTGATTTCAGAAGTATGGCATTATTATCTCTAACCATTGTTTTAGCATTATGCCAGTTTAAAAAGTGTCATTTTAAAATTGATTTCAGAAGTATTGCATATTATCTCTAACTAGGCAAGGCGTTTTTAGTAACTTTTCATTAATGACAAATATAATTTGCTACTTTAGTAACAAGTATGTTTAAGATAGAGGGTTTATAAAATAAGATTTACGGAATTTAGAATCTGTATATTTACGCGATTTTTTATGCTTAAAAAGGAATAAAATTTTACGCTTTTAATTTATGAATATTAATTAAAAAAGTGAGATCCCCGACTCCTTAAAGAAATCGGGGATCTTTTACTTGTAATTTCTGCAACAGTCAAACATCTAGCCTAACAATTCAAGGTTAGAAAAAATAAACTCTTGAATGGCTACATTTCCGGCTGTCTCCGTGCGAATTTCCCGACGGTTGAGAATGTAGTAATTACCTACTTTTTCATATTCATCGGTAAAATCGCTTTTACCGCCTTTTTGTGCGCCGGTTTCGGGGTCATGATAGACAGAATTATAAGTGTGTGAAAGATATCCTTCTCCTGTGTCGTGACTGCTGAAGGTGTCAATAGTCACAAAAGTACCGTGAATTAAACGGTGAACATGGCAAACTTCGTTGTTACGCACTTTGTATTTATCTCCTTCTGACTTACCACCAACAAAAATTTCGACTGCGCCATTTGCGTCAGTGCTACCATATCTAAAAGAATTTGTGCCGTGAGTTTGGTCAAAAGACCGACGAACACGGTGAACGGCAATTTCCCAAGCTTGTCCATGAATGGCTTTCTTCGCTGCTTCGTCTTCAACATTCAGAACTTCTGCCTTCAGACTGGCATCAATCCGAACTTGACCTTTAATCACCCGGTCATCATACTTATAGGTAATATCTGCGGTATAACCAGGGAAATTTCCATCCCAGGTGTAACGGTTTTCATAAGCTGCCTGGAAAAGTTCCTGGGCAGAGATTTGAGTAACTGTCATCGTGTTTGGCCTCTGATTACAAGTAAAAATAGCGTTTTATCGTTGATGATATTAGGATAGAACTAATTATCGAGGTTGGCATAGTCCCCAAATGGGTACACTTATGGCTAAAAGTCTCCACGCCATTTTTCAAGCGATCGCTAATGTCCAAAATGAGCAAGAATTAAAACTAGCCCTCATGGATACCATTGGCGACCATTTTGCAGTACAACATTGGGGTATTGATCTCCTAGATGAAGAACTAAATACTCAAATTGAAACTCCCGAAATTCCTGCTGTTTGCTTACAAGCAAACCCCCTGGGGCGCTATGTTGTCGAACGTCACGCCCCCACCCATGAACAGTTAATTTTATCACCAGAAGACTGGAAAAACTACTGCACCCGTCACGAACACGTAATGACTGGGCCAATAGTTTGTGATGGTAAATTAATAGGAACTTTAAATTTTGCCCGTGACCCCGGAAGTCGCCCTTTTAATGGTAATGATTTAGCTGATTTAAGCGCTGTTTGTTTACATTTATCGGCAAAAATTGCCACTTTGAGAGTAAAACCAAAAACTTTTTCATCTATGGATAGTTGTCCTCTCACAGCCAGGGAATTAGAAATTGCCGAATTAGTAGCCCGGGGTTTAACTAATAGGGAAATTGCAGTTAAATTATGGATTACTCAAAATTCTGTCAAGCAAGCTTTAAAAAGAATGTTTCGTAAATTAGGAGTTTCTGCCCGTGCGGAAATGGTGGCAAAATTACAAGGAAATAGGTGACAGTTAAGAGGGAATAGGAAATAAAGTTAAAACTATTTATGATGAATAATTAGCAAAATATGATGATAATATTATATGAATAAAAATATATTTTCTCAACTTGCCCCTTTTATTCAAGAATATATTTATCTTCATAATTGGACGGAATTAAGACCTGTACAAATTGCTGCCTGTGAAGTGATATTTAACAGCAATTCACATTTACTTATAACTGCTGCTACGGCTGCGGGAAAAACAGAAGCAGCTTTTTTACCTGTTTTAACTTTACTGCACCAAAAACCAGCAAATACTATTGGGGTTTTATATATTAGTCCCATTAAAGCCCTAATTAATGACCAATTTAGCCGACTAAATGATTTATTAAAAACGGCAGATATTCCTGTATATTCTTGGCATGGAGATATTAACCAAAGTCGTAAAAATAAACTTTTAAAAAATCCCCAAGGTATTCTACAAATCACCCCAGAATCTTTAGAAGGTTTATTAATTAATAAACATCAAGAATTAACTCGCTTATTTGGAGATTTGCGATTTATCATCATTGATGAAATTCACGCTTTTATGGGTTCAGAACGAGGTGATCAAATTATTTGTCAATTACAAAGATTAGAAAAAATCATCCTCACCCCACCCCGACGCATTGGTTTATCAGCAACTCTTGGCGATTATTCCATGGCTGAAACTTGGTTAAGTGCAGGAACAGATAAACCTGCAATCACTCCCAAAGTAGAATCAGGAAAACGCCAAATAAAATTAGCTGTAGAACATTTTTATGTGGATAGTGAAGCTGAAATATCAGAATATGATCAATATATTTTTAATCTGACTAAATCTCGCAAATGTCTCATATTTGCTAATAACAGAACTCAAACAGAATCTATCATTTCTTCTTTGCGTGAAATAGCCAAAATAGAAGGATTTCCAGATATCTATCATGTTCATCATGGGAGTATATCTGCCAGTTTACGACAAGCAGCAGAAAATGCTATGCGTGAACCCCAAATACCTGCTGTCACTGCGGCAACTTTAACTTTAGAATTAGGAATAGATATTGGTGAATTAGAAAGAGTTATTCAATTAGAATCTCCTTTATCTGTTGCCAGTTTTTTACAAAGATTAGGACGCAGTGGGAGAAGAGGTGAATGTGCCGATATGCGGTTTATTTGTGGAGAAGAAAAACCATTATCAGAATCTTCTTTACCAGAACAAATTCCTTGGCAACTTTTACAATCTATTGCCATTATTCAACTTTATTTAGAAGCACGTTGGCTAGAACCCATCAAACTAATTAAATATCCTTTAAGTTTATTATATCATCAAACCATGAGTATTTTAGCAGCAACAGGAGAACTTTCACCTGCTGCACTTGCAAAACAAGTTTTAAATCTTGCCCCATTTACTAATTTTTCCAAAGATGATTATTTATTATTACTACGATATTTAATTGATATTAATCATCTTCATAAAACTGAACAAGGTAAATTAATTATCGGTTTAGCAGGAGAAAAAATAGTCAATAAATTTCAGTTTTATGCTGTTTTTGCCGAAAGTCAAGAATATACAGTCAAACAAGGAGGAACAGAAATTGGGAGTATTGTTATTCCCCCTGCGGTGGGTAATCAATTTGCTTTGGCGGGTAAAAGTTGGGAAGTCGTAGAAGTTGATTTTAAAAAAAGAAATATTTTTGTTAAGCAAGTGGAAGGTAAAGCTACTATTTATTGGCGTGGTGGGAGTGGAATAATTCATAGTAAAATCGTTCAGAGAATGCGACAAGTTTTATTAGAAGATACAAATTATCCCTATTTACAAAAAAATGCTCAACAAAGATTGTCTCAAGTTCGGGAATTAGTCAAAAAATCAAAATTAGCTCAAAATAATATTCTGTTATTAGAAAATGGTAAATGTTGTATTTTCCCTTGGATGGGAACTGTCGCTTATCGAACTTTAGAAAGATTATTAAATTCTTTTTGTCGAGAATCTTTAGAAATTAAGAGTATTGATGGTGTAAATCCCTATTATTTAACGTTGAAATTGGGAAAGGATAAATTTCAATCTGTTTATCCAGAAATTGCTTCTTTATGTGAACAAAGAATTTCTCCAGAACATTTAGTGAGTGCAGCAGAAGCACCGGAAATTAATAAATATGATAAATTTGTTCTCCATGCACTTTTAAGAAAAGCCTTTGCTTATGATTATTTAGATATGCAAGAACTGAGACAGCAGGTTAAACTTTGGCAGCATGACAAATAAACTTTAACTAAACTTTAAAATATATTATTATTTTGATACAGCCAAGATTAGAATTTTCTGTTAACGTATAAACTAATGGGATTATATTTTGAGAATTGTAGGTTGGGTTAAGCGACAGTGCAACCCAACCAAATCCATACAATTTTGGTTTTGCTTACGTGAATTACATTTTATTAAAAATATTATGCACAAGTTATTATCTGGAAATTTAAAGACAGAAAAATTAATAGTAAAAATTCCTAACTTACCTCTATCATTAGCAGGATTAAAGCTAGTGCAAATGTCTGATTTTCATTATGATGATGATCTACTATCAACAAAAATGTTAATAGAAGCAATTGCAGTCAGTAATACAGCAAAACCAGATTTAGTGATTTTAACTGGTGACTATGTTAACACAATTGCCAGACCCATTCGTCAACTAGCACCAGAACTGAAAAATTTAGAAAGTCGTTTTGGTGTTTATGCTGTACTGGGAAATCATGATATTTATTATTCCAGTTCCAAATCAGAAATTATCAATGCTTTAACAAATGCGGGAATTAATGTACTTTGGAATCAAATTGCTTACCCAGTAGGAGAAACATTACCTTTAGTGGGATTAGCAGATTTTTATTCACGGGAATTTAATCCAGAGTTAATTATGAATCAACTCGATTCTACTACACCTCGGATTGTGTTATCCCATAACCCAGATACAGCCGAAATTCTCCAAAAATGGCGAGTAGATTTACAATTATCTGGTCATACTCATGGAGGACAAATCGTAATTCCTGGTAAAAGTCCGGCAATTGTTTATTATATCAAAATCATCGAAAAAATCCCGAAGAAAATTCGGCGAAAATTGCCATTTTTACACCAAACTCATACTATATTAAAACACTGGAAATGGTCAGAGGGTTTACACCAGGTGGGAAATAATCAATTATATGTAAATCGGGGTTTGGGAACTTATTTTCCAGGACGGTTATTTTGTCCACCGGAAGTTACTATCATTACTTTAGAAGGGGAATAAAATGTTGGATTTCACTTCGTTCTACCCAACCTACGGTTAACTGTATTCGGTAAGAATTCAGTTGAGGCAAAAACATCCCCGACTTCTTTTATTGATTGTGTCCATAAATGATCAATTGCTCATAGAAGTCGGGGATCTGGGCATGAACAAGTGCTATAGCTGAATACTTACGTATTCGGTTAAAATTCTTGATTACCCATTTGATATTAAAAATAGTACAATAGGAATCCAGCATCAATTTGTGATTTCTTATGTCTGCTACGCCGTTTGTATCTTTGGTAGATTCACCTAACTCCGTCAAATCTGATATTATTCCCCCTCTCCTTGGTGCTTCGGTGACGGAGTTAACTGCTTGGGTACAGCAGCAGGGGCAGCCCGGTTATCGGGGAAAGCAATTGCATGATTGGATCTATAATAAGGGTGTGCGATCGCTCGCTGATATTTCTGTATTTTCTAAAAATTGGCGTTCAGAACTTGCTGATATTCCCATTGGCCGTTCTTCCCTACATTACCGTTCCGTTGCCCCGGATGGAACAGTTAAATATCTCCTTAAATTGAGTGACGGGGAAATAGTCGAAACAGTGGGTATTCCCAGCGATAAACGTTTAACTGTCTGTGTCTCTACCCAAGTTGGTTGTCCCATGGCCTGTGATTTCTGCGCTACTGGTAAAGGTGGTTATAAGCGGAATCTTACCCGTGCGGAAATAGTTGACCAAGTGCTGACAGTCCAAGAAGATTTTCAACAACGGGTGAGTAACGTCGTCTTCATGGGTATGGGTGAACCGTTGTTAAATACGGAAAATGTGATTTTAGCAATTAAATCCATTAATCAAGATGTGGGAATTGGTGCGCGATCGCTTACACTATCTACTGTAGGCATCCGCGATCGCATTTTGCAAGTTGCCCAACACCAATTACAAATTACCCTCGCTGTGAGTCTCCACGCACCTAACCAAGAATTGCGAGAACAACTTATTCCCAGTGCCAAACCCTACCCCATAGAAGACTTACTAGCAGAATGTCGAGAATACGTAGAAATAACTGGACGGAGAGTAACGTTTGAATACATTCTTCTTGCTGGAGTCAACGATTTACCAGAACACGCTTTAGAACTATCCAAACGTCTGCGGGGTTTTCAAAGTCATGTTAACTTAATTCCCTATAATCCCATTCAAGAAGTAGATTATAAAAGACCAACCCGCGACAGAATAGACGCTTTTGTCAACATTCTCCAACAACAAAACACTGCTGTTAGTGTCCGTTATTCTCGCGGTTTAGAAGCTGACGCAGCTTGTGGGCAATTAAGAACAACTAAAAGGTAATAGTAGTTTTCAGTGGTCAGTTGTTAGTTGGAAAACCTTCTCCCCTGCTTCCTATTTCCTAGCATAAATACCAGGTGCATAAGCCTCAATAACTTTACCAGTGCGAGTGCAAGTTATCATCAGATAGTCACAGCTAGGGCATTGTGTTCTTGTAATTTGACTATCAGCAATATAGTGACGTTCAGCGGCACTACCGCAATTTGGGCAATGAATCTTATGTGATACTTGCATTTTAAAACCCCTGGATTTAATATTTTTTTAGAAAAATTGACAAAAATTGTTTAATTATCGTGAGTAGATTTTACACAAACAAAACATTTGATATTCTTACTCATTATTGTAAACCTCATAATTTTTGCCATCATGCCTGAGATATATAAATTTACTTTAGATGTAAATTTTCTTTGGTTAAAAGTGATCCCTGTGGTTTACTTCTTGAGATAGCCTGGTTTCTCCTTGAGAAAAAATGAGCTATTTTTGTATTCAACCGCTACCAGATAGGAAAAACTGTAATCAAAATCACAAAATTTATAGTTTTAGATTTAATTAATATTTGTGTAAGTATTCAGCTATAGTAATCGGTCATACCCAGATCCCCGACTTCTGTGATCAATTTATCACTTATGGACACAATCAATAACAGAAGTCGGGGATCTCATCGTCTCACATGAATTCTGCTGTATCACCCTACTAACCATGAATAAAAAAGTATGTAGTCATTGCAAAGGCTACCACAATCACAAATTTCCGGACTAAACTGGGTTCTAGCTGTCGGGCAAAATGAGCGCATAAAAAACCACCCAAGCAGCCACCAAAAGCCATGATCATAACCTGATGCCAGGCAATCATACCAGCAAACATAAAGGGAATAATTGCCACACCATTAATACAACTGCCTAAAAGTGTTTTAAAAGCATTGATAGAGTGAATATTTTTAATCCTTAAAAAGGTCAAAGTTGCTAACATTAAAATTCCTACACCTGCACCAAAAAAACCTCCATATATGGAAATTAATAATTGAGAAACTAAGAGCATAAATAAAGGAGGAGATGTAGGAGAATCATTTTTAGTTTGCAGTTGCAGCCACTTTTTGAGAGATTCACTAAATGTAAATATCAATGTGGCAGTCAGTAACAAGTAGGGAATCATCTTTTTAAAGACACTTGGGGATGTGTATAGTAAAGCCACAGCACCAATTACACCACCAATTAAACTGATACCAACCAATAATAATAATTGTCGTTTTTCAATATTCAAATCTCGACGATAAGCCCCAGCACTAGCTATAGCTGCGATCCATAAACCAGTATTATTTGTAGCATTGGCAATAACTGGGGTGACACCTGTAAATATTAGGGTAGGAAAAGTAATAAAACTACCACCACCAGCGACAGCATTTAAGCCACCGGCAATAAAGGCAGTAGAAAAAAGTAGTAAGCTATGAATAAGGGTTACATCTTGAGGCATTTTGAGATTTTCTAGGTAAGGATTCCGGTGAGGTAATAAGATCCCCGACTTCTAAGATAGATTTGTCTTTTCCGAATACAATCAATCAAAGAAGTCGGGGATCTGGAAACAAGTGCTATAGCTGAATACTTACCAGAGCAATGATTCGGTGCATTACGGATTTCATCCTAACACACCCTACAATACTAAGTAGGGTGTGTTAGCGACAGCGTAACGCACCATTACCAATGATTCGCTGCGTTACGGATTTCATCCTAACACACCCTACAATACTACAATACTAAGTAGGGTGTGTTAGCGACAGCGTAACGCACCATCATCAATAATTCGGTGCGTTACGGATTTCATCCTAACACACCCTACAATACTTCAGTAAGGATTCCGGTGAGGTGATAAGATCCCCGACTTCTTTGATTGATTTATCTTTTCTGAATACAATCAATCAAAGAAGTCGGGGATCTGGAAACAAGTGCTATAAATCAATACTTACTTTTCTAGATATAAAAAACATAAGTATAAGAATTACGTAAAAAACTCTCAAACTCTTATTTCTCTGTGTTCTCTGAGTCCTCTGTGGTTCGTTATTCCGTAAATCTTATTCTATGTAGCTTCATATTAATTTGGTATTATACACAAAAATCAAATACTACCCCATTTTAGATTATATCTATCAGGGGTAAATAGTGCCAGAAAAAAGAATTTTTTTCTTACTTGTTGTAACTTTTTAAAACTCCTAGTTCTTGCTGCATAGGTAAAACATCTAAAATATCAGTTTGAGAACAATACTTGAGGTCTTCTGAACATTCTAGGCGTAATAAGCGTTGACCATGACTAGCTTGATGGAGTAGTCCTAATAAGTTATCTTGCCATTGAGAGTAAAGAGCGATCGCACTAATTACTTCATCATTACCATTAATTTCTGTTAAGGAAGAATTAGTTTGTTGGCAAATACTATGAGCGATCGCCCCAGCACATACAGTATCCTCTAAAGAAAAACTACCTTCCCAACCAGAACCAACAATCCAAACTGTTTCCGGTTGCTTTTCTAACAGAAAATTGACCACTGCGGCTCGATTAATCAAAGCCGCGGCCAGAACAATGGGAGCCTTTTCGATTCTTTGTAAAGCACGAGTACCATTAGTTGTACTAATAAATAAGCGCCGTCCTGCAACTAATTCTGCGGTGCAATCTAAGGGTGAATTACCTAATTCAAAACCAGCTACCTTAGCACCTCCCCGTTCTCCAGCCCTTAATCGTTTTTCTGTAGGCCATTTTTCACTCACTGCCATGAGTTGATCTAAATCGCTGAAAACCTGCACAGCTTCACCTCCGGCGGCTAAAACAGTCGCCATTGTGCTAGTTGCTCGCAAAACATCAACAGCAATCGCACATTCTGGAACTATATCAATTGGGGTTAATTCGGGAGTGTGATATACAAATATCTTCACGTGCTGGCTACACCTATTTTATAAGACTGCGGTACTATTCTACCCACTTGATGTCCCTAACTGCTGATAGTAAAATTTCTCTCTTGATCAATACATAAATACTAATTAATCTTCAACAGCCTATTAATTAAGCTTTTAGCTTTTATATTACTTATTCTAATATTAAGTATAGGAAAAACTTGTCATCAAATTTTTTTGTGTGACACTTGCGTAAGTCCTAGTAAAATGTCTATGTCCGTCATTAAAACCTTATGCCTAGTACCACTGATTTTCTGCAATATACCCAATGGTGTGGGATTGCAACAATAGTATTTGCAGTCCTGACAATCTTGGCTTTCATTCTACAATGGGGCTTCCGCTTCCGGCTGGTGGGGACAACAGGCTTTATGCTGGTACTGACAGCAGGGTTATTTTCACTTTCCCTTGTACCCCTAACTCGCACAGTGATTCCCGGTGCTGTTCAGTACACCCTAGTTTATGATAACGGTTCTAACCAAACCGTAATTGCGACTAAACCAGAAATTACTCCCACAGAGTTAGAAGCCACTTTACGTCAAGCAGCTAGTAACCTCTATTCCTATGGACGCTTAGGAGCAAAAGGTAATAATCAATTAACAGTTCGCGCCCGCACCATTATCCACCCAGAACCAGGTTTATCTATACCCCTATACTTGGGTCAAGTAAACCGCACTTTAGTTAGTCGTGAAGACCCAGAAATGGATGTACAAGTTTATTTAGACAGGTTTGCCTCTTTAGCAAAACCTACAGAGTCATAGGTAGATAGGTGACAGGTGACAGGTGACAGGTGACAGGTTACAGGTTATAGGTGACGGGTGACGGGTTACAGGTGACGGGTCACAGGTTACAGGTTACAGTGAATTGGTGATTGGTAAAAAACCTTTTCTACTTAACTTCTAAACTCCTGAACTCCTGAACTCCTCAATATGGTAAAGAATATTTTAAAATCTAATTAAGAAATCTCTATGATTTTGCCAAAATAGTGATCATGTCTAATCAATATTCTATGGAAACTTTATCGAGTCAAACCTCTGTGGCAAAAGAATGTAGAGATATTCTCTGGAACGTCTCGATTATTTCTCCGGGGAAAGTTATTCGTGGTGCGGGTGTGTTGTCAACTGTTGCGGCTGAAGTAGCTAATTTGGGAACTCGTCCGTTAATTGTTGCTGGGAACCAGACTATTAATATTAGCCAAAAGAGTTTACAGCCGCTTTTCCAATCTCCAGAAATAGATCCTATCTGTGTTTCCTATGGTGCTGATTGTTGTGAGGCAAGTTTAAAAGCTTTGGGACAACAGGCTAGGGAGCATCAGGCGGATGTAATTATTGGTTTTGGCGGTGGTAAGGCCTTAGATACGGCTAAATTAGTCGCCCATCAGTTACAATTACCAGTGGTGACAATTCCCACCTCTGGGGCTACCTGTGCAGCTTGGACAGCACTTTCTAATGTCTACTCAGAAACGGGGGCGTTTTTATATGATGTGTCTTTATCTCGTTGTCCTGATGTGTTGATGTTGGATTATGATTTGCTTCAGACTGCACCCCAAAGAACTTTAGTGGCAGGAATTGGGGATGCGATCGCTAAATGGTATGAAGCATCAGTCAGCAGTGGACACTTGGAAGAAACTTTGATTATTGCCGCAGTGCAACAAGCGCGAGTTTTACGAGATATTTTACTACAAAAATCCGCCACTGCCTTAGAGTCTCCCGGTAGCCAGGTTTGGCAGGAAGTGGTTGATTGTTCTGTACTCCTAGCTGGGGTAATTGGCGGACTAGGAGGGGCGCAATGTCGCACAGTCGCCGCCCATGCGGTTCATAATGGACTCACGCACATTTGCGGTCATGGTAGCATTCACGGCGAGAAGGTCGCTTATGGTATCCTAGTACAACTGCGGTTAGAAGAAATGATCCAGGGAAATCAATTGGCGGCATCAGCAAGACAACAATTGTTGAAGTTCTATGCGGAGATTGGACTACCCCAAAGATTAGCAGATTTGGGATTAGGTAATATCACTCTGGACGAGTTACAAACAGCAGCAGAAATTAGTTTACAACCTAATTCTGATATCTACCGTTTACCTTTTACGGTAGCCTTGGAACATTTGATGGCTGCAATGGTTTCAACTGCTGCACCAAATCAATTAAAAATTAAAAATTAACAATGGGTAATTGGTAATGAGTGATTGGTGATTGGTGATTGGGAAAATTCTTTCTCCCTTACTTCCGGTCGGTGAGCGACTTGCCCTGAGCGACTTGCCCTGAGCGGAGTCGAAGGGAGTCGAAGGGAGTCGAAGGGAGTCGAAGGGAGCCGAACTGCTAGTCCCTTACTCCCCTGCTCCTCTGCTCCCTACCCTGCCTATTCCCTGTTCCCTATTTCGAGGTTGAAAGAATGAGTTTAAGTTGGATTGCTCCCGCAGAACGGATACAAAAATTACCCCCCTATGTGTTTGCTCGTTTAGATGAATTAAAGGCTAAAGCTAGAGAACAAGGACTAGATTTAATTGATTTGGGTATGGGTAATCCTGATGGTTCTACACCCCAACCAGTGATAGAAGCGGCAATGGCAGCTTTACAAAATCCTGCTAATCACGGTTATCCGCCCTTTGAAGGAACTCCTAGTTTCCGTAAAGCAATTACCCAATGGTATCATCGCCGTTATGGTGTGACACTAGATCCTGATAGTGAGGCTTTACCGTTACTTGGTTCTAAGGAAGGATTGGGGCATTTAGCGATCGCCTATATTAATCCTGGTGATATTGTTTTAGTACCTTCACCATCCTACCCCGTCCATTTCCGTGGCCCCATTATTGCTGGGGGTGTGATTCACAATTTAATTCTCAAGGAAGAAAATAATTGGTTAATTGATTTAGGGGCAATTCCTGACGAAGTAGCCAGAAAAGCCAAAATTCTCTATTTTAATTATCCCAGTAATCCTACCGCCGCCACCGCCCCCCGCGAATTTTTTGAGGAAATTGTGGCGTTTGCACGGAAGTATGAAATCTTGTTAGTCCATGATTTATGTTATGCAGAATTAGCTTTTGATGGTTATCAACCTACAAGTTTATTAGAAATTCCCGGTGCAAAGGAAATTGGTGTAGAGTTTCATACTCTTTCTAAAACCTATAATATGGCAGGTTGGCGCGTCGGTTTTGTAGTCGGAAATCGTCAGGTTATTCAAGGTTTACGGACTTTAAAAACTAACTTAGATTATGGTATTTTCTCTGCTTTACAAACAGCAGCAGAAACAGCTTTACAACTTCCTGATTCTTATTTACACGAAGTGCAACAACGTTACCGCACCCGTCGAGATTTTTTAATTGATGGTTTGGGTAAGTTGGGGTGGAATATTCCTAAAACCGAAGCAACTATGTATTTGTGGATCAAATGTCCCGTGGGGATGAATTCTACAGATTTTGCTTTGCAGGTTTTACAGCAAACTGGGGTAGTTGTGACACCTGGAAATGCTTTTGGTGTGGGTGGTGAAGGCTATGTGAGAATTAGTTTAATTGCTGATTGCGATCGCTTGGGTGAAGCTTTAGAAAGATTCAAGGAAGCGGGTATTTGTTATCAATCGGAAGTTTCTATTTCTGCGTAATAATTAAGGTGAATACACAATCTCCAAAGAATTAAGATGATGACAATTATGGAAAAGGTAGTAACTACGATCCAGTAGTTACTTATAGATCAACAGCAGCAAGTTCTCCATTTTGTTGAGTTTTTGGTATTTGAATTGGGTAATCACCAAGTTAATCGAGATTCTGAAAACTCAAATCTAAAAAAGCCTAAAAGTTCAAATATCATCAGGATTGATACCTAATGATCTTAAATACGCTGCTAACTTTTCTTTTTGTTGTCGTTCTTGTTCAGCAATTCCCTCAGCTTGTTGTTGGGCTAAAGTTGCTTGAGTGGCAATTCCCTCAGCTTGTTGTTGGGCTAATCTTGCTTGTTCAGCAATTCCCTCAGCTTTTACAGCCCTTTCATCACCAGTCAACAACAAATTACCAGTTTCATCCCACCAACGTATCCAAGGTACACCGTCATTTTCTACAAGGCCAAGTTCAACACCCATTGGTGGAATTGGAAAATGATTACGCTCATTTGGTTGTATCCTTTCATAATGTCCCTGAACTAAACAATAAACCTCCAGTAATGCTTTTCCCGCTTCAAAAATTGCATAGAAAGGAATCCGAATTGCTTGTTCGTAAACCCAGAATTTTCCGGCTTTTTTAGTTTCACTCGGAGGTGTTTTATCTCTTTCTTCTGAACCATTTCCTGACACAAACTCAATTGCAATTAATGGCGCAATGAACTCTTTCCATAACACATAAGAACGACGATATTCTCCATTGAGAAATGGTGGCACATTAGGTACATAAAACCAATCTAGCGCTTCTGCACCTTTTTCTGGTGGTTCAGTTAAACGCCAGTAAATACCGCTATCTTGACCAATACAATAGTTGCCATCAGGATGTAATTTCTGCAATACTGGCTCTATGAACTAGTTAAAACAATGCTTTGTGGATGCTCCTGAAAATTTTTCACAAATGTGCCATCTGAATCTGGTAGTTGCGTATGATCTGGTAATGTGAATTTATTTGTGTGAATGTTTTGAACTGGGGGAGTAGTGGGATTAATCACTGCTTGAGTGCTTTCCATAGTAACTCCAGAATATACATTGGTTTAATTTTAACAATTCCAAGTGTAACTTTTCCATTTACTAAGGAGGAATCAGTCATGAAGGGATGGGAAACTTTAGATGCTATGGTGCGTCAGATGCGATTATTTAGTGATCATGAATAGATTTTCCATATCTGACGCACCCTACAGAATCCTCATCCTGTAAATTCTCAAATTTTTAATAATTAAATTTGTTCACAATGAATTAACAACTGTTCCATTCCTGCTGCTAAAGAAATTAATTCTGACCAAGAAGAGCCTGTTACTAAATTTTGAGCGTGTGCGAGACGGTTACGTAAATGTTCAGCAGATTTAAGAAATTTTTCGCCTCCACGTTTGGAATTTAGGCCTAATTTTTCAAATAATTCTGGGTGATTTAATATCAGTTCCCGTTTGTCACAAAATTGTAAATAGTCTAGTAAATCTGTAGCTTCATTTCTGTCTCGACTTTCCCGCCATAATTTTCGTGCTGCTTCTAACCTATCCGCTTTCAGAATTTCTTGCCAAGAATTTTGGGGATAATAAAGTCTAACTAGTCGTAATAAATTCATTTCTAGTAGAGTAACTAAGCTAAATAGTAACATTCGCACCGGGGCTTTTTGTAGGTCACCATAGGTAATAATCCCAGTAATTTGATTAGCATCTAAAACAAATAATCTAGATGTGTGTGCAAAAATGGGTAATAACTTCATCAAAGGTGTGGAAATGGCCACTAATTCTTGGGGATGAAATATTTGTTGGTATTCGCTACATTTTCCCGATTGATATTGCATCAAATCAGCACGTTGCACATAACCGTTGATGGTATTTCCTGTTTCTACTCCCACAACATCAAAATCTTGTTGCTGCATCCAATGTAATACTTCTCTAACATCTGCTGATGCAGATACAGCTTTGAGAGGTTCGGCTACATATTCTATGGTAATGCTATTCTCAAATAGGCTGCGTAAATCTTGGGAACGTGATTTTAGCTGTTTCATCTACCCTGAGAAAGAAAATATTCTTCCCATTTAGTATTTCATAAAACTTTCTTCTATAACTGTTCTCTAGATTTCATCTTGGCCTGAGTCTGGAGAAATTGTGAATCTGGTTTAATTCTTGATACAGTATTAATGCCAACTGCTAGGTTATGAACAAAAAATCACCATGAAATCTTTGCACCGTCCCGATTTATATAGCTGGTCTTATTTCAATCCTGCCAGAAATATTGATTTTAATGGCTTTGCCTGGATTCGTCCAGAGGGGAATATTTTGATTGACCCAGTAGCTTTATCCAATCATGACTGGAATCATTTAGAATCTCTGGGTGGTGTAGCTTGGATTATTATCACAAATTCGGATCATTTGCGTTCAGCAAAGGAAATTGCTAATCAAACCTACTCCAAAATTGCTGGGCCTGTTGGGGAAAAGGAGTATTTTCCGATTTTATGTGATGCTTGGTTAAGTGATGGTGAGGAGTTTGTCCCAGGACTCAAGGTGATAGAAATGCAGGGTTCTAAAACCCCTGGTGAGTTGGCCTTGCTGTTGGAGGAAACGACTTTGATTACTGGGGATTTGGTGCGATCGCCTGTAGCTGGCAGCTTAACTATATTACCAGATGAAAAGCTGTTAAATCGAGAGGATGCGATCGCTTCTGTGCGTCGTTTAGCAGGTTTAGAGAAGGTGGAAGCGGTGCTGGTGGGTGATGGTTGGTCTATATTTCGGAATGGTAGAGAACGGTTGCAAGAGTTAATGGAAAGTTTGGGGTGAAAAAACTATAACTATCAAAATAGCAATTTATGAATAACAACAAAATTCCTACCGGCTACCTCCGCAAAGTCCATCATATCGCTTTTAATGTGCAAAATATGGCAGCATCTCGCCATTTTTATGGTGATATTTTAGGCTTACACGAACTCACAGGGGACGAAGTACCAGAAACATTACAAGAACTGGTAGCAAAAGGTAAAGTTGCTAATTTTGTTACTCCCGACGGCACAATTATAGACTTATTTGGAGAACCAGAATTATTACCACCAGATCCCGATCCTAGTAAATCTTTTACTAGAGCATATCATTTAGCTTTTGATATTGATCCACAATTATTTGATCAAGCATTGACAGTAATTCAAGAAAATAATCTTGTCATTGCCTATGGTCCTGTTACCCGTCCCACTGGTAGAGGAGTTTATTTTTATGACCCCGATGGGTTTATGATTGAAATTCGTTGTGATCCTCATAGCTTTCACTCCTGACTTGGTGACTCCTGAATTCTTACTCAAAATGGACAAGGTTTAGAATGCAAAATGCGGATCATTTCATTAATTTTAATAGGCTTAGTAATATAATCATCCATACCAGAATCTAAACAAGTATAATAATCTTCAGCTAAAATATTGGCTGTCATAGCGACAATTTGAGGCTGAATAGTCAGCTTTTGACGAATTTGTCTAGTTGCTGTCAAACCGTCCATCTCTGGCATTTCCATATTCATCAATACTAAATCATAGGCCTGATTTTGGACTGCCTTTACTGCTTCTATACCATTAGAAACTACATCCATATGATAACCAAATTTTTGCAGAATTTGACAAATAACTTTTTGATTAACTAGGTTATCTTCTGCCAAGAGAATGCGTAGAGGAAATTTTTCCGCCATTTGGGGATCAATTTCAATGTGTGGCAGTTCAGTATTTTCTGATTGTGTACAGATAGATCGTAAAATATTTTCTAAAACAACAACTCGGTTTTCTGAATTTGATATTTCTGATTCAACTTCAGAACAATATAGAATATTTTTAGTAATTGTTAAAATTTCTTCACCACTATCTAAAATAGTTTGGATAAAGTCTTGTTGTTCCCTTGTTAAATTTGTGGTAGTAAGTAATTGTGCCATACCTAATACCCCATTCATGGCGGTACGAATTTTATAACTCATATCAGCCATAAACTTAGTTTGAACTTTAGTTGCTGTTTCTACTGCTGACTTAGCTTCAGCTAAAGCAAATTCAGCTAATTGACGTTCATAAAATACCATTCGCTGTTCACTAATATCTTGTATAAAACCTTCAATTATTAATAAAGTTCCGTCTGGGGTATAGTTACCTTGTGCTTGTTCATAAACCCAGCGAATTTTACCTTCATTATCAATAATGCGATATTCATTTTTGTAAGGTGTTTTTGTCTCTAAAGACTGCTGAAATTTTATGCGAACTGAATTTTGATCTTCAGGATAAATCAGATTACCATAGGAGATAACTTGATTATTTTGTAATTCTGATGAATCATAACCGGTAACTAATTTACAGCCTTCACTCACAAATTTCATTGTCCAATTTTCGTCATTTAAACGGCGATATACCATTCCCGGTAGATTACTAATTAAGGTCGAAAGCATCCGCCTTTGTTCTGCTAGAATTTTTTCCGTGAGTTTGAGTATGGTAATATCTTGAACCACACCAATTATATAAATTTTATCATTTATGTTTTCCGCTTTAGCAGACAGTAAAACATTCTTAACTTCTCTTGATTTTGTATGAATTATAACTTCAAAATTTTGGATTATTCCCTGTTGAATTAGAGTTTGTTGAAAGTAATTTAAATCCTGCACATTATCCCAAATTCCCAATTCTAAACAGGTTTTATCTAATAGTTCTTCACGGGTAGCACCTAAAAACTGGCATAACCTATGATTGACATTGACAAAACGGCCTTCTGGTAAGGTAGAAATCCAAACGGGATCAGGACTATAATGAAAAATATTTGCAAATTTGGTTTCTGACTCCTGGCGTTTAATAATTTCCTCTTTCAGTGCTTTTTTCTGCCTTTGAATTGTGAGTTGATTTTCTAAACGTGCTAATACTTCTTCCAGATGAAATGGTTTTGTAATGTAATCTACTCCCCCAGATTCAAAAGCTTTGACTTTATCCAATACTTCATCTAAAGCACTCACAAAAATTACGGGGATATCACACAAATCTGGATCGGCTTTAAGTACTTTACACACTTCATAACCGTCCATTTCTGGCATTTTAACATCTAGGAGAATTACATCTGGTGGCTTTATTTTGACGGTTTTTAGTGCCATTTTGCCACTAGTAACTCGGCGGACAATGTAGTTATATGTAAGTAATATCTCGCTCAATAATTGTAAGTTTTCAGGAAGATCATCAACTAAAAGAATAGTGCCTTTATTTTCTGCCGTAGGATTAGGATTCATAATTAATTATGTTATTCTCAATATTTTGGTAGGGGGGAAGCATTCGGGCGATAACCTATCGGTGAAACCATTGATTTTCTGTCCAAATGCTTCACCATTACAGATGATTTATGTGTAATTCATCATCTTTATTCATGATCTATCAAAGGTTCTACTAACTCAATAATTTGTTCAAATTTAGATAGGTTGATCAGTTCAGTTAAGGATTGAATTAAACCCGGTTCTGTTTGGGGAATTTCTTTAATTAATGGTAGCACTAAATTAAGATTTGCTTCTAGTGATGCTGTATATAGTTGGAAAAGCCATTCATTAGACATAATCCTTAGATCTTCCGATTTAAGCACATTTTCTGAGAGAATTTTACGACACACGGAGCTATCAGTAGTTCTAATTTTATCTATTAATATTTCTCTATAAAGATATTTAACACCCAAATGTTTAGCCAAGGTATCAAAAATTGTATGATCAGTAAAAGGTTTCTGGATCAAATCATCACATCCAGAGGAAAGCACAATGGCTTTTTCTTCTTCTAAAGCACTTGCAGTGACAGCGATGACAGGGGTAGCATTGCCTTTGGTGGTAGCTTTAATATACTTAGTGGCTGCGTAACCATCCATTACAGGCATTCTCATATCCATTAAAATGAGGTGGGGTTCCCAATTATCCCAAATAGTGATAGCTTCTTGGCCATTACTAGCTTCTTTAATTTCAAAACCCAAGGGTGCTAAAAGTTTAATTAATAATTGACGATGAATAGGTTTATCATCTACTATTAATAGTTTATATGTGGGTTGATTTGGTGCAAGTTCTAAAATTTGTGCAGGTTTTTTGATGAGATTACTATTATTTTTTGGGCTTAATTTTGCTTTAATAGAAAATTTAAAATTTGTCCCTTTTCCTAATTCACTCTCTACAGAAATATCACCGCCCATTAACTGGACAAACTTTTTACTAATTGCTAAACCTAAACCTGTTCCTTCTTGAGAATCTTTTCCCGATTTTGTTTGATAAAAAGCTGTAAATAGTTGAGGTAATTCTGATGGGGTAATACCTATACCTGTATCACGAACTTGAAAATCAAGATTTAAAATATCCATTGTTTCTTGACTACTATTATTTACCGTTAAAACAATCTCTCCTTGACGGGTAAACTTGAGAGAATTAGTAATTAAATTTAGTAATACTTGCCGAAGTTTCACAGCATCATTACAAATATAGCGAGGAACATTTTCACTGATTTTAAATATTAAATTTAGACCTTGATTACGTGCTTTTAAATTTAACATATATTCTAGATCATCTAGCAAGTTATAAAAATCAAAATCCGTAGGGTAAAAAGTAGTTTTACCCGCTTCTATTTTTGACAAATCTAGAACATTATTAATTAATGAGAGTAAATATTCCCCACTATGGTAAATGATATTTATATTTTGATATTGATCAGATGATAGATGATGGGAGCGTAACATTAATTGGGAAAAACCAAGCACGGCATTTAAAGGAGAGCGCAATTCGTGGCTCATATTGGCAATAAAAGCACTTTTAGCTTGATTTGCCACTTCTGCGTTTTCTTTAGCAATTGCTAACTCTGTGGTGCGTTCCTGTACCCGATTTTCTAAGGTTTCCAAAGATGTTTGTAACTCCAATGCCATCTTATTAAATGATTTGGCCAGTTGCCCGATTTCATCTTTTGAAATAGTTGTAGCGCGGATATCTAAGTTACCTGCGGTAAATTGGGAAACTACATTAGTAAGATAAATGATGGGTTTAGTGAGCATTTGTCCAATTATAAAAGCGATAATTGTCACTACTCCAACAATAAATATAAATATAAATATTGCGTTATAAATTTGTTTTTTTACAGGTGCTAAAGCCACATCAATAGGTTGGGCAAATAATACAGACCATGATTTATATTTTAAATGAGCGATCGCTATTAAATTAGACTGATTACCTGTAGATGCTAAAGATTCTATCAGATAGGATTGTTTATTATCCAAGGCTTCCTTAATTTTTAATTCATTGGTAGCCATTTCTGGGTCTAAAAAATTAGTTAAATGCCCTTCTCGTTGCATTTTATGAATCACATTGCCAGGTAAAGCTACAATTGATTTAAAAACTAAGTTAGGTGCAGCACTATGTGCCAAATAAATATAATTTTCATCTAAAAGAATAGCCAAAGATTTTGCCCCTGCCCGTTCAGTTTGTTGAGTTACTAATTGCTGCACAACAGTAGCATTATATTTAATTCGCAATATACCCAATATCTTGCCATCGGGAGTACGAACTGGACTACTAAAAAACAGAGTAGTAATGTTTGGCATATTTGGCATCTGCTTCATGGTGGACACAAAAGATAACCCTGTTTCCATCGGTTCTTGAAAATAATCTTGATTAGATTCGTCTTTGCCCATATCCGGTATATTTGTATCCAAAACATTTTTACCATTTAAATCCAACAAAGCATAAGAAATAATATTCAACATATCTTTCCGACTTAAACGAGTTAATGTTTGTAACGCCAACAGTTTTTCCGGGCTATTCTCTGGATGTGTGGGATGCAGATGGAGATAACGCAAATAACAGGCCAAACCCGGCAAAATAGCCTCAACACGTACAGCACTAAGATTTTCATCAATAAAAGCATCTATACTGTTACTGGTTTCGTTAGCTGCTGCTGATAGGGCTTGTTTAGCATTATTAGTTAGGGCTTTTTCAGTTGTCTGCTTATTGATAAATGTTAATAAAACTAATGGAGTCAAAGCCACGAAAAGAAACCAGGTGATCAATTTGGTGCGGATACTGTTTAAAACCGAGTGCGGCATAGCAGCAAATTAAGATAGAGGGTTGAAAAAGGAAGAATTAAATAAGGTTTTAATTTCAGGAATGCGCGTCACGTTGCCAGCACCAATAAAAAAGTCTGCATATATTTTGGCAGTTTTATAAATAGAATTAGAACTATCAGCTTGAAATAATTTTTGATTTTCAGCTAAATTAGTGAGCTTAATTCCCTCTAAAGAAAGTTTATTGATCGGAATATTTAAGGCTTTACTAATGATAGCATTTCCTTCTTCTAGATTATTTTCCCAGTAAGTTGCAGCTTGTAGCCATGCTTGTACAAATGCGCGAATATCTTGGGGGCGATCGCGGATAATATTACCCCGAAATGCTACTAAATCCAAAATCAATCCAGGAGTTTGTTTACTGGTAAATATAATATGTCCCCCTGAGTTTAAAGCATCAGAAAGATAGGGTTCCCAAGTATGTCCCGCTTGGATAGTATTATTTTTCAGGTTTGGGGGAATTTGCGAAGCCTCAACCTTAACTAAGTTCACATCTTCATTAGTTAAGTTCGCTGTTTTTAACATTTGAGTGACAAAAACTTCACTAAAACTACCTAGTAAAGCACCCAAATTTTTTCCCTTTAAGTCAGCAACGGTTTTCACATCTGGTTGCGCGACTACCACATCTGCCCCATTTGTTTCATCCACAACCATCACAGCTTGTATATCAGGATTTTTGGCACTCAAGACTATGAAACTGCCTAAAGTGATACCGATACCATCATACTTCCCAGCACTAAAATCAGCCTGTTGCAATTGGGCAAACCTGATATCATATTTCAGTTCTACTTCTATCCCTTGAGCTTGAAAAAATCCTTTTTCCTGGGCAATAATGGCTGAATTATACCCGATAAAATTTATAAAAGCGAATTTCAAAGGGGGACGTTTCATTTGAGTCATTTTTGAACCCTGACAAGCAAATAACAAACTAGTAGTAATTATAAAAATAGTAATATATCTAAGTAATTTAAACATATGAAGATGTCCCCAATAGGTTTATGATATACAGCAGAAGGCAGGAGGCAGTGGTATGGCTAACGCTCACCAACCGGGTCAGGAGGCGGGTCAGCATGGTGTAAGTCATGTTTTCAGTTTTAGTTTGTACCTGATTGACTTGCCATCTGCTGTAAATTTATGGTCATTCCGATTAAATGCAAACATGGAAAAAGTTTTAAAAGTCATTGAAGACGTAATTACTAACCCACCAATTCCCCATGAACCCCATAAACAATCTTTGAAAAATTGGGCAATGTATTGTTTACGAGATAGAGGTTTTATAGTTGTTTTTGCCCAAAATGCTGATTTTGCTGTACAATTGAAAACCGGGGAAAAGTTCTATTTTAAAGTTACCAATCAAGCCGATAATTTAGATAATGATGTTAACTGGATAGTTTGGGATGCTATGAATAAAAAAACTTCTTTGATTCGGCAATTTTGATTGTTGATTTTTAATTGTTGACTATTCCATGAATCTTGCCTAATTGCTAGATAATAAAGATTAAACATAAAAGAAGTTGAGGATCTGGGTATGAACAATTGCTATATCTAAATACTTACAGTTTCTAAAGAGCGATCGCACCATTTTCCCTCAATTAACTCTGTAATTAGTGGTGTAATCTTAAACTTAGCAGGAAAACCCGCCTTTACATCCACTCGCACACAAGAATAAGGTTTTTTCTTCTGAAACCCGTAACCACTACGTCCTACATACAACAGCGAATCTGCAACTTTTTGAGTAACAATATCCTCATTACTAATAAATGTTTCCAGTAATTCTGATCCTTCTGGGCGTTGAGGACGGGGACGGCGACCACTACCACCGGATATAATATAATTAATATAAGAATCAGCGTGTCCTGTGTTCACCGTTCGCAAATGTTCCAAACAATGGGCGTGTCCGCTAAATACTATATCTACTAATGGGCGTTCTGGTGTCATATTGCCTAAATTTTTTGCTACTTGATTGAAAACTTCTCGTAAACGATGACGTACAGCTAAAGTTTGTCCTTGATTCCATTTAGTTGCTTCTGTAACATAGGGTGGATGGTGAAAAAATATGACTCTTCCCCTAACTGCGGAATTTTGCCAAGATGCAATTAATCTTTCTTTTAACCATGTCAACTGTTCAAAATCAACATCACTATTTTTATGAGATGCTAATTGTTTTTCAATATCAATTTTGATCTCATTGATTTGATCCAATTTAGCACCCAGTTCAGCTAGTAATTCTGCTTCATCAGCTTGATCTGGATTCAGTTTGTCACATTCCCCCAAAATCTGTAATTCTTCCGTATCAATTTGCTGACGACGTTGTTCTAATTCTCTGCGGAAACTATCTCCAGCTTGGTTATTAGGTAGGGGATCAGGAGTATTAAAAGTATTAGAATCTAAGGCAAAAAAGTCAATCCCACCGTAACAAAAAGTATAATAACGATTAGGCAAACGAGTAAACTTGCCTGGTTGGTAACGCAAACACCGACTCATATCAGTTTTAGCGTTGTAATATTGATTTAAATGAGATTCTAACTCGACCGGGGAAATATCCGCCAAATAATCTAAAAAAGCTCTAGCATAGGCATCACCTTGATTTGAGCCATACCAACCAATTTCAATATCTTTATACCGTAACATTTGGCGTAAAGGCAAAGTAGGACCTGTTAGCCACCGATAAAGTAAAGGAACATCATAGTAATCATGATTGCCCAAAACAGGTAAAATCGGTAGCTTAAATATCATCTTGTCATAAGCAATATTTTCCGGAGAATCCCCACTCAGCAAGAATTCTCGATAGGGTTCAATAAAATTAGCTGGGTAATATTCACGAGAACCAACCATATAAATTACATCGCCCGTGTGCAGCACAAAGCGGCAATCATCACCATGATTTAACATCATTTTGGCAACTTCGCGCTGGGGATGATGTCCAGAATGGGATTTAGTACCCGTATCACCCATGACCATAAAGGAAAAATCTGGACTTTCTGGCTGTCCGTCATCTATCACCATAGAGGTTTGGTCAATTCCCTGCTGTAAAATAGCTGAATGTCCCCACCTCACCCGTTGTTTCATCTTTTCAATTTTCACCAGTATGGATGGTTCAGAAATTAATTTCATAGGAAATAAATAGATAGACGTGAGATAACCAAAATCTGATTCTTCCCTAGGGGTCATGAATTACCCCTACAGAATTCTATTCGTTTAATATTGGTAAGTTAGCAAAAACCCGTTGCACCAATTTCTGAGTTTTATTTTCTAGCTGTTGCCAATCTACATCACCATATTCATCAATTAAGTTAGTATCAATATCCACTGCTGTATTTTCGGGACTATAATTCAGAAAACATACTTGATAACATAAATCCCACAAATCCACACTCACTTGTTGCTGTTGACGCTGCAAAAGCAAGTGATATCCTGGATAGGGCATGGGCAGAGTAGCCAGAGTTTTTTTAATTTCCTCTATTTGTGTGGGTGTTGCAGTTTCCATATCCTGAATTAACTGCGTGACTAAGGCTTTAGTTTCATCAGTAGTGTTAGCAGACCAAGTTAATACATCTTGGTAAGTAGCTTTCCAGTTAGATATATCAAGTTGTTTACGAATATTATCAATGACACGAATAAAAGCAGGTTGCATCAAGATTTCAGCTTGTTGCCATGAGGTAGAATTAGTTATCTTAGGTGGCATTGCTAGTAAATAAGGATACTGATGGCAAAATCAACAATTTCGGAACTTCTATGTTATGGCAGGTGACAGTTATAAAAGCTTTTGGGTCTCTAAGTTTTAGTTTTGCTTGATGTCCTAACGGCATTGTCTACGGCCATAATTTAAATCTTTTCTTAAGATACCTGATTTCAGAAAAGGAAATTTGGAGATATTTACTACTAGCAGGAAAATTTAAGCTGTCAAGCTGGGGAGGGAAATTTATGATAGGCAAATTACTAGACCATCGCTACCAAGTTATTCGCATCTTGGCCAATGGAGGATTTGGTCAAACCTATATTGCCCAAGACACCAGACGGCCAGGCAATCCCATCTGCATGGTGAAGCACCTCAAACCAGCTAATTCTAATTTCTTCACCACTGCTAAACGTCTGTTTCACAACGAAGCGGAAACTTTAGAAAAACTTAGTAACCACGACCAAATACCCAGGCTTTTGGCTTATTTTGACGAAAATCAAGAATTCTTTTTAGTCCAAGAATTTATTGATGGCCATACTCTCAATGAAGAACTTATTCCCGGACAACCTTGGAGTGAAACCCAAGTCATGCAAATGTTGTTGGAAATTTTGAGTATTCTGGAGTTTGTTCACGAAGAAGGTGTAATTCACCGCGATATTAAGCCAGATAATATTATTCGCCGTACAAGTGATTATAAATTAGTTTTAGTAGATTTTGGTGCAGTTAAACAATTACGCTCATCCTTAGTCACAGTTGGAGGACAAGGGACGGCGACGGTAGCAATTGGTACACCTGGCTATATGCCTACAGAACAAGGTCAAGGCAAACCTAGACCCAATAGTGATATTTACGCCTTGGGGATTATTGCAATTCAAGCATTAACAGGAGTTCCAGTTGGTCAATTACAAGAAGATGCTGACACAGGAGAAATTAACTGGCAACATTTAATTCCGCTTAATCCTGGTTTAGTTACAATTTTAACTAAAATGGTGCGTTACCATTTTAAAGAACGCTATCAAACAGCAACGGAAGCATTGCAAGCTTGTCAAGACTTGATAAATATCACTCCTGAACTGTCTCAACCTCTTAAATCTGTAAAAATTATTTATCCATCTCCGCAAAAGACGACTTCAGGATATACACAGCAAACAATGGCGGTTTCTCCTGGTAATCATATTCGTTCTCAACCTGCTTCTCAAATATCTATTCCCCAAGAATCAAATAAACCCGATCTTTTACCTTTATTAATTGGTATATTTTTAGCAGGTGGTTTAGCCGCTTTATTTACAAATATATATCCTAATTTTAAGAATTTAACTACTAATTTGACAGGAGAAAATAATAAAATCACAAATAAATGTTTGGCGGTAGTTACGGCTAATTCTAATATTCGTTCTGAACCCAGTGCCATTAATTCTGATAATATTTTGAAAACCTTGGGTACAGCTAGTCAGTTTGAGGTGACAGGGAAGCGGACAAAGCGCGGTTGGGTAGAAGTAAAACTTCCATCTGGGCGTTTAGCTTGGGCGCATTCTGATATTATTACTAATCATGAAAACTGGATTTCTTGCCGTCGAGATAAAGGTTTGGCAATTCAAATTGTAGATGATAGTTCTTTTATTGCCTCCCGTCCCGTTCCTTCAATTCCAGTTACACCGAATGTAGAAACTCCTAAACCTCAACCATCTAAACCACCTGCTGAAGATAAATCCAAAACCGTGGATAAAGCTAGAGAGAAATTTGAATCAGGGGATTTACAAGGAGCAATTTCTTTACTAAAATCAACTTCAGGAAATGCTGTTTCAGGCATTAAAGAAACCGTTGATACTATTAATCAATGGCAGAGTGATTGGGCAAAAGCAGAAGCCTTAGCTAATGATATTAATCAAGCCATTGATAATGGTAAATGGGATGAAGTTTTAGCCTATCGAGATCACCCAGAAAAGCTTCCTAATATTAAATACTGGCAGGATAAGTTAGAACCAATGTTTAAAGAAGCTGCTGATAATATTGCTAAACAAGCATTACCCCAGACAAATAAACCAACCCCTTCCGCAACTCCAAAGGATGGGGTTTAAATGTGGCACTTCCCTAACCTCTGTAGAGACGTTACGCGATCGCTAAGGTTGAGGATAACAACGAAGCGATCGCGTAGTGAATCCTAAACTGTAGGATCTGCTGAAATTCTTCACGGCACTGACCCTCCAAGATATACTATTTGTTTTAACATTTACTACAACCTAAGAACAATTTAAGCTATAAAAAATCTATAACTGTGGATTCATTTATTTTTCAGAGAAACTTTTTATAAAAGAAATATAGGGCTGATAAACCCAGTCATAAATTGAGGCTAACAATCATGTCACACCGAACAATGAAATCTAATTTACTTGTGGATTTATCCCCAGAGGAACAACAACTTTTGTCTGGCGGACAAATGTCTAGAAGAAGACCAATCATCTGTTACACCTACGAACCCTATGAGGATTATTATCGAGGTGGTAGAACTGGTAGAGGTTCTAGAGATGTTGATGTTGACGTTGATGTTGATTTTGATAGACGACGCAGATTTTAACTAATTGAATAAGACAAAAATTCCTCTTCATCACACAAAAACAATTCAGTGAGGCAGATAATTATGTTACATCAAAGTGACCAATCTCAATTGCTTGTAGAATTATCCACCGCAGAACAACAACTTTTATCTGGGGGATGTTATCAACCTAGAAAATGTTGTAAACCTTACCCCAAATATGATTCATGTAGCAACGGTTTTGATCGCTATTTAGAACCTAGCGATGATGAACGTGATTAATAAGCTGTTAAACATTTAAGTAGGGTTTGCTGAATAAAGCTAAAACCGTTTATTTATAAGGGTTTTGCGGATTTTCCCAACAAAAAAGTGCAAGGTTTTGGCAAATGGAGTCTCAAAACAGTTGCATTTTTCCCTGTCGGATATGGGAAATTGAGGATATCCAGATAGCTGAAACTGTTACCTGTTACCTGTTCCCTCTCCTCACAGACAACTTTTTCAGCAAACCCTAAGTAGTTATTAGGGTGTGTTGGCAACAGCATAACACACCCTACTGATCTTTATGGCTTCGCTTCCCGTCAGAGATCAATTGCTATTTTTTTTAGCCGTTGTTTTAGCAGCAAAATGTTTTTGCATCACTTCCAAAATCATCGGTGCAGCAATGCTACCACCACCACCACCGGAATGTTCTGCAAAGGCCACGATTAAAATTTCGGGTTTATTAGCAGGTGCATAAGCGCCAAACCAGGCATGATTTTCTTTAACCCCTGCTCTCCACGCTTCAGCAGTACCACTTTTACCTGCAACTGGGGGCAGGTTGGGGTCGTTTAATACTTTTCCTGTACCTTCACTGACTACCTTCCGCAACCCATCACGCAAAATTTTGATGGTTGTGGGTTTGAGATTTAAAGATTCTCTCCAGGTTTTAGCATCTTCATTATCTTTGAGTATATGAGGTTGGACGCGATAACCACCATTAGCAGGAACAGCAAACATCACAGCGACTTGTAAAGGAGTAGTTTGTAATGCCCCTTGGCCAATAGACATATTCACAGTATCACCCACAGTCCAGGGTATCTTCCAGGCTTTACGTTTCCACTTGTCATCAGGAACTAAACCTTTAGCTTCTTCTGAAGTAAATTCAAAGCCGGTTTTTTGACCAAATCCATATTTGCGCGTCCATTCAATCAATTTAGATCCACCGACTCTTTTACCAACTTGATAGAAGAAGGTATCACTACTCCACTGCATCGCCCCCACAAAACCCAAGGGACCAAAACCGGCATGATTCCATTCACCAAACCTAGTTCCACCAATAGTTAATGAACCATAGGTTTGTAATACTGTATTAGGCGAAAATTGACCTGATTCTAGTCCGGCGGTTGTGGTGACGATTTTAAAGGTACTAGCCGGGGGAAAGGCGCTAATAGCCCGATTAACTAAAGGATGTTCAGAACCTTGGACGCTTTCCCAATCTTTTTGGGAAAGTTTTTGTTTGGAAAAGATATTGGGGTCAAAGGTAGGATGAGATACCATAGCCAAAACCGCCCCATTTTTGGGATCAATTGCGACTATTGCGCCATTACGCTTACCTAAAGCTTTTTCAGCTGCCATTTGCATATCTAAATCTATGGTCAAATGTAGATCATTACCAGCTTTAGCTTGTTTGCTTCCCAATACTCTTAATGGTCTACCTCTACCATCTACTTCTACCTGCTGTCCTCCCCATTCACCTCTTAACAATTTTTCATAAGCTTTTTCTACCCCCATTTGCCCCATGACATCTCCTAAACGGTAGCCTTCAGCCTTCTTTTTTTGTAGTTGTTTCGCAGTAACTTCACGAGTATAGCCAAGTATATGTGCTAACTCTCTGCCCTGGGGATAATAACGAACTGCTTCAGTATTAATCTCTACTCCTGGTAGTTGATTTTCATATTCTTTTAAGGCTGTAATTTGGGCTTCGTTTAAATTACGAGCGATGCGAATGAGGGAAGATGGATTAACAGCAGACTCTTCCAGAATTGTTTCAATATCTTCTTGGGGTATTTCCAAAATTTGTGCTAGACGTGGACCGACCACTGGCCAGGAGGGTTTTGTATGTGCCATTGGCCACAAATATACAGACCGAGGATAACGAGTGCTGGCTAATAGCTTACCATTTCTGTCAAAAATGTTACCTCTCTCTGGTTGTTTAGGAATAATGCGAATCCGATTTGATTCTGCTCTGACCCTATGGTTTTTTCCTTCAATAATTTGTAAATATACTAATCGAGCACCGATTCCAGATAACATTAATAATGTGAATAAAATTACAAATCTAGATTGGACACCACGTCCAACGGTGCGTGTATTTTTGTGATTACTGAGTAATGGTGGTAAAATAGCCATAAGACCAAAAGAAATTGTGGGATAAATTAATTGGTAACAACTGGTAGGTGACAGTTGCTACGCCACGGTGACAGATAATAGGTAAAAACTTGACAACTGAAAACTGACAACTAACAACATTAAATTGATTTTATTACACAATACTATTGCCAATTTTCCCAAATATGTCTGAAACCTAATAAAATCGTAACGATATCAATAGGGTTTCAGGGTTTTGGCAATAGTATTGATTACAACCAGGGCATTCTACTGAAGATTATGGCTCAAAATGCGATGCAGAATCAAAGAGGTTTAAAAATATTACAGCCACTTGATGTTGAATTGCGTAATGTATTCAAGTTTTTTAACCAAGAACCCGCAGTACAGGGAGTGGATTTAGATGTTAAACAGGGAGAGTTCTTTAGTATTTTAGGGCCTTCTGGTTGTGGCAAGACGACTACACTCCGCTTAATTGCTGGTTTTGAAAGGGTTGACGCTGGTAAATTGCTGATTCGAGGGCAATTAATGACCGATGTTCCTGCTTATCAGCGACCTATAAATACCGTATTTCAAAGTTATGCTTTGTTTAACCATTTGAATGTGTGGGAAAACATTGCTTTTGGACTGCGATTAAAAAAAATCTCCAAATCAGAAATTTCTAGTCGCGTTACGGAAGCTTTAAAGCTTGTCAAAATGGAAAGTTTGCGATCGCGGTTTCCCAGTCAACTCTCCGGTGGTCAACAACAAAGAGTAGCATTAGCTAGAGCTTTGGTAAACCGTCCCGCCGTTATCCTCCTAGATGAACCCTTGGGAGCATTAGATTTAAAACTGCGTAAGGAAATGCAAGTTGAATTATCCAATCTTCATAAGGACTTAGGGTTAACCTTTGTTATGGTGACACATGATCAGGAAGAAGCTCTTTCTTTATCTGATCGAATTGCGGTGATGAATCAGGGCAAAATAGAACAAATTGGTACTCCCAGCGAAATTTACGAATGTCCTCAAACAGTTTTTGTGGCTAATTTTATTGGTGATACAAATTTGTTTAGTGGTGAAATTGCTGAAATAGATGCAGAATGTGTCAAAGTAACGACTAAAACAGGATTAAATATTATTGTTAGTCGCAACGAACAAACACCAGTATTAACATCCCAAAATGTTGTTGTTAGTGTCCGTCCTGAAAAAATTCAACTTTCCCTTTATCAACCTAATATACCCATCAATTGTTTTGAGGGCAGACTAATTAATATCATGTATTTAGGTACTCATATTAATTATGTTGTAGAATTAATCAACGGTATTAACATTAATGTTTTACAAACTAATACATCCAGTAGCTTGCCAGATCCGAATATACCCATTTATGCTTGGTGGGAAAAAACTGATTGTTTAGCCATTAGTCAAGATGAAAATTAGATGACTAACAGACGTAAATTCCTAAAAAAAATAGTAGCATTTTTTACCTTATCTTTAAGTAGTTGTGGCTGGAGATTAGCTAAAGTAGGGTCAAACTTTACTAGCTCAAATCAAAGCAACAAATTATATATTTATACCTGGACTCAATATACAGATCAACAATTACTCACAACCTTTACCACTCAAACAGGGATGAAAGTAATAGCCGATGTATATGAATCAAATGATGTCATGTTGGCTAAATTACAAGCTGGCGGGGGTGGGACTTATAGCATTATTTATCCATCTGACTATATGGTACAAAAGATGGCAGAAAAAGGATTATTACTAGAAATAGATCATAGCCAATTAATTGGCTTAGATAATTTATTTCCCCAATTTCATAATCCTATTTATGATCGCCATAACCGTTACAGTGTTCCTTTTAATTGGGGAACAACAGGTTTATTATATAATTCCGAAAAACTGACAAATCCCCCTGAAGATTGGGAATATTTGTGGCAAAATCAAGATCAACTTAATAAACGTTTTACCCTACTCAATGATGTGCGGGAGGTAATGGGGGCAACATTGAAAATGTTAGGTTATTCCTATAATTCACAAAATGACAATGAAATCAAACAAGCTTATGAAAAATTAAGATTGCTCAAACCAGCAATTGCCGCCTTTGATACGGATGCTTGGCAAAATAAAATTTTGGCGGGGGATTTATCCATTGCTATGTGTTATTCTGCTGATGCAGTCAAAATTTCTAAGGAAAATCCCAAACTCAAATTTGTCATTCCTCGCAGTGGTTCTTCCCTATGGACTGACACCATTGTCATTCCTAAATCTAATCCTAATATTGCTGGTGCTTATGCCTGGATTAATTTAATTTTACGACCAGATATAGCAGCGAAAATTTCCGAAAGACTATATATTTCTACTCCTAATCGGGCAGGATTTGAACAGTTACCAAAAACAATTCAAGAGAATACTAATTTATTTCCCCCTGAAGCACTTTTAGCAAAGTGTGAAAGATTAACTCCTTTAGGCAAATTTGAAGAAGTTTATGACCGCTATTGGACTGAATTACTAACTTGACAAAGGTAATGGGTAATTAATATATAATCACTAATTTGCAAATGGAATCTTCTGACAATTTTAACAACACACAAAAACGGCAATTTCCACCACCTTGGAAAAATTGGTTTTCTCCCTTGGCATTACTAGCACCATCGGGAATTTGGTTATTGATTTTGTTAGTTTTGCCAACATTAATAATTTTTGAGTTAAGTTTAGTCCCAGATATTCGCCCAGGTGATTTAGTCAATCCTAGTGGCTTGGATAACTATTTTCGGATTTTTGAGCCAATTTATTTAAAAGTGATAGTAAATTCACTTTTTTTAGCATTTAGTACCACTATTATAACTTTAATTTCAGGTTTTCCTGTTGCTTATTGGATTGCTCAAATTATCCCCAAACGCTGGCAAAACTTATTACTATTAGCCTTTGTTTTACCTTTATGGACATCTTCTTTATTGCGTTCTTACGCCTGGATTACAATTTTACGTCCCACAGGATTATTAAATAGTTTATTAGGTAGTTTTGGTTTACCTACCTTAGATATTCTTAACAGTAATTCGGCGGTATTAATTGGCATGAGTTACAGTTTATTACCCTACATGGTGTTAATTTTATATGCTTCTTTGGAAAAATTAGATAAAAGATTGTTAGAAGCTGCTGCTGATTTGGGTGCAAATCCCATCCAAACTTTTTGGAAAGTGACTGTACCTCAAGTTGCCCGAGGAATTATTGCTGGTTCACTGCTAGTTTTTATTACTGGATTGGGGGATTTTATAGATCCAGAATTATTAGGAGGTGCCTCCAGTATGACAGCCGCCAGATTAGTTTATAACCAGTTTCTTGGTGCTACTCAAAATTGGGGGTTTGGTTCAGCTTTGAGTATGACATTGATTTTAATGGTCAGTATGGCGATCGCCCTTATAATTCAGTTTGGGGAGGCCACACCGAAAAAATAGAAAGTGCAACTGACAAAATCAAGTCACAATTATGAATTTTTGCAACAATACAGATTATTGGCAACAAAATATATGTTTGATTTTAGATTTTAATTGTATTCTAGTTAAAGTCAATTATTATTAACACTTGTAATAAAATATGGGGTTTTCAATTGTTACTATAGAACAACGAGAAAAAGAAGCTAAAGCATTAAAGAGTTTTCTTGTCTATAGTCTAATTAGTTCAGTAGCATTACATACTGGGGTACTAGCTTTATTTATTAACAAGTTTTTTCTCAAAGCACCTGAAGTTACAGAAGCACCAATTGAAGTCACAATTCTCGAAACCATACCCCAGGAAATAGCACAACTACCAGTGGAAATCAAATCTTTACCACAAACAAATTCCGGTGGAGGTGGTAATCAGGGAGGGGGAATTTCCACCTCTACAGAAACAGCTATCAATATCATCAAATCTTCTGTTGCACCCATCACTCAGCAGAACCCCCCCAAAACCACTAATAACTTGATCACCAAACCATCTCAACTCCTAACTACTTCTAAACCAACAACCACAACAAACCCAGTCACAACAGTACCAATTGAAAACACCACCCCTGAACCAACAACCACAACAAACCCAGTCACAACCGAACCCATACAAACAGCAAATACAATATCCACGAACATCACACCGTTACAGTCAAAAACTCAAACCAATACTAGTTCCGATAATATTCCTAGCAACTTAACTACTTCCACACAGTCTCCAGAGAAGAAAAATATTATCAGTAATTTAGGTGATTATAGTTGGAGAAATATTTTAGGAAATGGTACTGGTTCTGGCGTGGGAAAAGGTACTGGTTCTGGTGTGGGAAATGGTACTGGTTCTGGTGTGGGAAATGGTACTGGTTCTGGAAATGAAACTGGAAATACACCCATAGCTACCGCACCCATACCCCCCAGAGAAAATGGTTCTAAATTGAATCGTGCAGATTGTTTAGAATGTCAAATTAAATACCCAGATAGAGCTAGACGGCGGGGAGTAGAAGGCAATCCAGAAGTTGCCATTGATACTGATGCTCAAGGTAATGTTACGCGAGTCCGGTTAATCAGTTCCAGTGGTGATAGTGAACTAGATGAAGCTGCTCAACAAGCTGCTCAACAGTGGAAATTAACACCCACAGAAGGGGGAAGAGAAGGGGTAAGAGCCTCAGTTAACTTTGCTATAAAAGGCTCTCAACGCCACCGTAAACTTCAAGAACGTCAAATAGAAAAACAAAGAGAAGTCGCTAAGAAGAAACCTGAAAAAGAAACTACTACTCCCACTGTCATCGAATCTCCCCAACCCTCTCAGAGAAAAACCGCTCCGATTGTGACTGATATTCCATCCAAAAATACCACTAGACGCAAACAAGAATCTCTACCTTCTCCACTTAAACCAGTCTCACCACTTCGTCAGACTATAGAACCTGAGAAATCTAAACAAATAGAAGAATCTAAACCTCATCGTATTTCACCCCAACCTGTCAAATCTGATACAAATAATCAAGTTGATGAAGGTAGATCCGAAAGAGTACAAAAAAGCCGCAAACGCTTGGAAGAAATTCTCCGTCGTCGTCAGAAGTCCTCTGAGTCACCACCACCAGAAGCACCTACACCACCCCCGTCTGAGACTACATCATCTACTGAGTCCAATACTAATTCAGAAAATAGTAATTAGTCACCAGAAAATACCTGAATAATTTGATAATTCAGGTATCTGGATTTTTATTGATTCAACTATGACAGGTTGTCTTTTGACACCGTTGCCATGAACAGAGAAAATCTCAATTGATAATTTTTTTACCTGGTGTGAGTTCATAAATATGAATAAGAGTTTTTTTTTCCTGCCAGTTTCTTTCCTGATGATACTGGTGGTATATCCTGTTATGGCTGCTGATAATGAAAATAATAAAAAAGCAGTAAATTCAGATATTCCTAATTTAAGGGAAATGGAATTACCCGCCACAAATGCTAAATTATTAACTCAACAACCAGCAGAAAATGAAGTAAAATCGGAAGCAGATATTACACCTACAGATGATGCAGATATTTCTGTAGAAGCTATTGGTGAAAAAGATATTATTCCTGAATCTACCCCCACCTATGTAATTGAGAAAGAAGAAATTCAAAAACAGGGTGCAACCAGCGTTGCCGATGTTTTGAAAAAAATGCCGGGTTTTGCCATTAATAATGTCGGATCTGGTGCAGATATTCATACTGGAACATATTATCGAGGTGCATCAATTGATCAATCTGTATTTATGATTAATGGCAGACCAATTAATACAAATATCAGCACCTATCACGGTAGTACAGATTTAAATAGTATTCCCATAGAAGCCATTGAAAGAGTCGAATTATATAGCGGTACTGCATCTTCTTTATATGGTTCTTCTACCTTTGGAGGAGTTGTTAATATCATTACCAAAGAAGGTTATGGTAAACCAAAATTTAATGCTAGTGCAGAATTTGGTTCATTAAACTTAAATAATCAACAGTTAAGTTATAGTGGTTCAAGCAATAAAGTCAAATACAACTTTAGCTTTGAAAGATTTTTTGTAGATAACCGTTATTCTGTACCTGTAGGTGCTGCAAATAGAGATGGTGAAGGAAAGTTATTTAATGCAGATACAGCCACCAGCACTTATTTCGGTAGTGTAGGTATAGATTTAGATCCTAAAAACTCTTTGAATTTAGATGTAACTACTCTGAGTAGTCGTCGAGGGTTAATTTATTTCGGTTTCCCTTTGCAACGAGACCGATTAGATCATGATGGTTTAAATGTTGGGTTATCCTGGAAAACTAAATTGGGTAAAGGGGAAGATTCCAATTTAACAACTACATTGGGATATAACCGAGATTATTTCAGCACTTATGGACCAACGGCAGTAACATTTTACCGTACTGGAGTTTTAGATACACAGCAATTTAAAGCCAGAATAGATCATGAATGGAAACTTAGTCAAAATAATCAATTACGCTGGGGTATAGATTTAAAAAATACCGATTTAATCGGCGATGTTGTGAGTACAAATCCTCCCCTAATTCCTAAAAATGAAAAAGAAGATAGAAGTGTCTTGAATACAGCTTTATTTGCTGTCAATACCTGGAAAATTAGCGATGCTTTACAAGCAGATGTAGGGTTAAGACAAAACTTTGATAGTCAATTTGGGAGTTATTTTAATCCTAGTTTCGGTGTACGTTATGCTATTAATCCAGCGATCGCCGTGCGTGGAAGTTGGGCGGGGGTGCAGCGTAACCCAGGGTTAGATCAATTATATGTGTTTGATACAGTTCATGATTGGAATCCTAACCCCAATTTACAACCAGAAACAGGTTCTACTTGGACTGCGGGAATAGATGTCAGATTATCTGAAAATTTGTTAGGACAATTTACTTATTTTGGTAGTAGTTTAGATAATCGTTTAGCTGTTGACTCGACTACCCGAACATGGATAAATATTGGTTTAGTAGATACAAATGGTTTAGAAGCGGCATTACAATTAAAAATTGCGCGGGAATGGTCAACTTTTCTCAACTACACTTATACAGATGCTCAAATCAAAACGGGAGCAGAAAGAGGATTGCAGTTAGGCTTAATTCCCTATTCTCTACTACAAACTGGTATTGGTTATCAAAAGAATGGCTGGCAAGCGAATTTATATGCTACTTATAATAGTGGTACTCGTCGTTCTGTTTTTAGTAGAAATATACCGGGAGAACGGAGTACAGATTTTGCCCCATCTTTCTTTAATTTGGATTTTAGTGGGCGCATTCCTCTAAATAAAAATTTGGGTCTAACTTTTTATTTGGAAAATCTTCTCGGTGAACAATATGAAAGAGTGAATCGAATTTATAGCCCTGGTTTTACTTTTCGTTTGGGTTTAAGTTCCAGTTTATAGAATTTTGTAGATTTGGTTGGGTTGCGCTGTCGCTTAACCCAACCTGCGGTTCTACGCTTCTAGATCAATTCCCAATTCCCGCAATTTAGCAGCTAATTTTTCTGCTCTTTGATGTTCTCTATCTGCCCTTTGTCGTTCCTCCTCTGCCCTTTGTCGTTCCTCCTCTGCCCTTTGTCGTTCTTGCTCTGCTTGTTCTGAACTCCACAGTAGTAAATTACCTGATTTATCCCACCAACGCAGCCAGTTCATGGTTTGTCCTAACCTTTCCCCAGACCAGATTCCCAGATATAATTCTAGTTGTGGAATCCATACCCGTCCTTGTGAATCTACGGATTGATGCGTATATTTGTTATCTTGCAGATAACGCGCTTCTAGACTACCTTCATAGGGGTCATAGGTGATGTATGTGGGTACTTGCAGAATCTGTTCGTAAAAATGCAGTTTACCATAGGGTGGCGTTGATCTAATGGATAGTTCCCCTCCCTCTGCCTCCGAAAGAAATTCCATCACAATTGCGATGGCTGCACCATCTGTATTAGGGGTATAACTACGACGAATTACCCCCTCTGGTACGGAATGTACTTGGGGAACATAAAACCAGTCGGGAGCTTTGACGATAATCTTTTTATTAACTGTTGCTACCAGCCCCAAATTCGAGCCAATCAACATTTCTGGCTGAATGTATCCTGAAGCTCCCAATGCATCGGTTAAAGCCGCAGCGATGGCTGGTTGTTGAATATTTTCCACAGGATCGTCTGGTAATATAAAGTTAGCTGGTAGGGGTTCCCAGGTGATGGTTGCTTTGGCTTTGATAGACGGGGCTTCTAGTACCATTATATTAACCCTCAACCAGAAATGTTTGTGCAAATTAACTAGAGTATAACAGAAGGCAAGAGGCAATAGGCAATAGGCAAGAATCCTATTTGATTTGTGAACACTGGAAGAGTGAGATCCCCGACTTCTCTAAGAAGTCGGGGATCTTGTTGTTCATCACTAATTTAGGATTGCTATATCAAAGTTTGATTATGAATTTCCATTCCTATGATCATCGTTCAATTTTTTCACCAATCACTATTAGTATTCTCATCCCAGATTTGCAATTTCAATTCTTGCAAATAGTTTAATCCATTTTGAATTTGTGTTTCTCTTCCTTGCAAATCTAATTCAAACCAACCATCACCTACAGCATTCTGTCCGAGAATTGCAGCTTTGATATTGACAGTTAACCCATATTCAGAAACCAGGCGAGAAATTACTGGTTCTTGATGATGATTTTGAGTAATTCTCACGCGAATTCTCTTATTTATGAGGATATTTTGGTTATTCATCACAACTCCTTAAATGTAATTTAATATCTGTCTGAAAATTGGTCTGATGAAACTAGATTTTTAATAACGAACCGCAGAGGACGCAGAGGACACGGAGAAAAACATTACTTGTCTCTATTGTTGATTTGATCAATATTCTGAGTGCTGAATTTTTCAAAAATTGGTAAATCGCAAGCATTACTAATTACCTATTCTTCAACATCTTTAATGCGGGTTTTGCGCTCCAGAATTTCTTTCAATACTAAGGTAATAACAGCAAGAAAGGCTAACAACACAGCAGCAGAAAAAGCTGCCTCTGTTTCATATTGTTTGTAAGCATCTTCTACAAATAATGGTAAACTTTGGGTTGTATTAGCAATGTTACCAGATACAACAGAAACCGCCCCAAATTCACCCATTGCTCTAGCATTGGTTAAGATTAAACCATAGAGTAAGCCCCAGCGAATGCTAGGTAAAGTAACACGCCAAAAAGTTTGCCAATCATTTGCACCTAATGTTCTGGCGGATTCTTCTTGATCTTTGCCAAATTCTTCTAAAACAGGAATGACTTCTCTAGCTACAAAGGGCATACTTATAAAAGCAGTGGCTAGGATCATACCGGGTAATGCAAAGATGATTTGAATATCGTGGGATTGTAACCAAGGTCCAAACCAGCCCTGTCTGCCGTACAATAGGACTATCATTAAACCGGCGACGACTGGGGAGATAGAAAAAGGCAAATCAATAATACTCAGAACTATAGCGCGTCCGGGGAATTTATGCCGAGCGATCGCCCAAGCTGCACATAACCCAAATACCGCATTTAACGGTACAGAAATTGCAGCTAGTAGCAGAGTTAACCAAGCTGCATGGAGAAATTCTGGTTTTGCCAGGTTAGATAAAAATGGTCCTGTTCCCTTTTTGAAGGCTTCAAAAAAAACATTAATAGCTGGAATATATTGAACCAAAACTAAGTAAGCGATCGCTATCCCAATTAAAACTGCGGGAATCCAACTTTTTTGTTTTGGCTTTTTTACCTTATTTGTTGTCATATCTTCTTGCCCAAGCTTGTAAGAAATTAATTGCTAATAACAAAACCAAAGAAATTCCTAATAAAACTACACCAATTACCGTTGCACCAGAATAGTCATACTGTTCCAAACGCTGGAAAATTAACACAGGTGCAATTAGATCTTGAAATGGCGTATTAGAAGAAATAATTACCGTTGAACCATATTCTCCCACCGCACGGGAAAAACCCAAAGCCACACCAGTTAAAATTGTGGGAAATAAAGGCGGTAAAATCACTTTCCAAAAAGTCTGCCATTGGGAAGCACCCAAACACCAAGCAGCTTCTTCAATTTCCAATTCCATTTCTTGCAATACAGGTTGTACAGTTCTCACCACAAAGGGTAAAGATATAAATATCATGGCTACCCCAACCCCCAAACGAGTAAAGGATACTTTAATTCCCATTGGGGCTAAAAGTGAACCCAACCAACCATTATCACTGTAAACCGTTGCTAGTGTTAAACCTGCTACCGAAGTTGGCAAAGCAAAGGGTAAATCTACGGTAGCATCAATAATCCGTTTGAAAGGAAAATCATAACGCACTAAGACCCAAGCAATCAAAGTTCCAAACACACCATTGAGCAAAGCCGCACCCAATGAAGTAACAAAGGTAACGTTATAAGTTGCCAGTGCTAACTCGTTAGTGGCAATTTCCCAAAACTTGCTAGGAGGTTCTGTACTCGCTTTGAGAAACATGGCCACAATAGGAATAAATAACATGAAAGTTAGATATCCTATAGTAATCCGCCAAGTCCAAGGAAGACGAATCAAATTATCTAAAAATACCTTCCAAATCGGAGGTTTAATGTTAGTTTGTACAGCAGGAGATACAGCCATAAATTTGTCAGTTGTTATTTAACAATTACCAGTGAAACGTCAACCGTCAACAATCATTAATTACTTCTTATTCTTAGCTTGAATTTGGTCAAAAATTGCCCCATCATTAAAGAATTTTTTCTGAATTGTATCCCAACCGCCTAATTCTTCAACTTTACTTAAAGTTTTGATGGGAGGATATTTTTCCGCAAATTCTTTAGTTTTAGCAACTGTTTCATCTACAGGACGAAAACCGACTTTTGCAAATTCCTTTTGTGCTTCAGGAGTAAACAAATATTTAACAAAAGCCTCCACTACTTCACGATTATCATGTTTATCAACATTCTTATCAACAATAGCAATGGGATTATCAATGGAGATATTCACATCAGGGAGAATATAATTGGGTTTTTGTCCCTTATCTGCGGCTAAAACAATTTCATTTTCATAGTTGATTAAAGCATCTCCCTGACCCTGTTTAAAAAATGCGTCCGTGGCTTCACGAGCATCTTTAGTTAAGACTGGTACATTTTTATAGACTTTAGTTACAAACTCAGTAGCCTTGGCCTCATCTCCACCAGTTTTAATGACTGAATTCCAAAGTGCGAGAAAATTCCAACGCGCGACACCGGAAGTTTTCGGATCTGCGGTAATTAGTTTAACATCATCTTTGGCTAAATCAGCCCAAGTTTTAATCCCTTTGGGGTTGCCTTCACGCGTGACTAAAGCTGCTACAGACTTGGTAACAATACCACTATTAGGAAATTTTTTCTCCCATCCTGGCTGAATTAATCCCGCTTTCTCAATTTTTTGTGTATCCAGAGCTAGAGCTAGATGAACAATATCTGCTTGTAAACCATCTACTACAGCGCGGGTTTGTGAACCAGAACCACCATAGCTTTGTTTAAATTCCACAGTTTGATTATGTTCCTTTTGCCATTTTTCCACAAATTTGGGAATAATTGCCTCATGAGCAGCTTTAGTAACAGCAAATGATACCAGGGTTATTTCTACCTTCTGTTTTTTACCACCAGTTTCACCACCAGTATTACTGTTGTTTGTTCCAGAGCAAGCAGCAAGGGATACACTCAAAAGCGTTCCTACTAAGAAAAATGATAGAAAGCCTTTCAGCGAATTTGGACGAAATCTCAATTGCCATCTTTTTAATAATTGCTGCCACAAATTCATTATTTATCCTCCGGTGAAACTACGGTTAATGAGTGGGAATACCATTATTGCAGGTATTTGGTGATCAACACCAGCTAAAACTGCATATTGGCGATAGGGAATATGGTGATTTTATCAGTTTCACGTAAAATTACAATGCCCTTAAATGATAAGTATCAATTTTTGATTATCTTTGTTTGGGGTTATATGGAATAAATACGTATATATTTAGTTAAATAAATAACTCAAAAATATTTAGCTATTAGTGAAATTATGCTTTTAAAGTCTTTCTCTAAAAGATATTTATAGATAATTACCTTTAAAAAAATTGAGTTAAATTTAATACACACAATTCTCGATAGAGAAATGGTTGTTTTTAAGTGCCAAACCTATTGATTTTATCAATTACATCTGATACGCTCTTTTTCTAGACGTTAAATACGGTGTCTCGATTAAGTTACCGTAGATTACAAAACCAATTTAAGGACATCCCATGACAGACAATTCTTTATCCGTGCCAACAAGAAAGTCATTATTTTCTACATTATTCTTAGCAACAGGTTTAAGTATCAGCACTATTTTTCCTGTTTCAGCCGCTACTTTGCATAAACCACAACTAATTAGTCAAAGCGGTAAAAAGGTAGAAATTACCTTAGTTACTTACGCTGTGACTAAGGCTGCTTACTCCAAAATCATTCCCCAGTTTGTAGCTAAATGGAAGAGGGAAAAAGGCCAAGATGTTGTCATTCGGGAAAGTTACGGAGGTTCTGGTTCTCAAACCCGTGCGGTTATTGATGGTTTACCCGCAGATGTGGTAGCTTTAGCACTGGCATTAGACACGAAAAAAATTGAACAAGCAGGTTTAATTAAACCAGGTTGGGAAAAAGAAGCCCCGAATAACGCCATTGTTACCCGTTCAGTAGTTGCGCTAGAAACTCGCGCTGGTAATCCCAAAAATATTAAAAATTGGACTGATTTAGTCAAACCAGGCGTTAAAATTGTTACTGCTAATCCCAAGACATCAGGTGGCGCTAGATGGAATTTTCTGGCTTTATGGGGTGCTGTAGTTAAAAATAGTGGCAATGAAACCCAGGCGTTGAAATTTGTAACGGATGTGTTTAAAAATGTAGTTGTATTACCCAAAGATGCACGGGAATCTAGTGATGCTTTTTACAAAAAAGGTCAGGGTGACGTATTACTAAACTATGAAAACGAAGTCATTTTAGCTGCACAGCAAGGAAAAACAGATACTTCTTACACCGTTCCTCCAGTGAATATTTCCATAGATGCACCCGTGGCAGTTGTGGATAAAAATGTTGATAAACATGGAACTCGTGAGGTTTCTGAAGCTTTTGTTAAGTTCCTGTTTACTCCAGAAGCACAGCGTGAGTTTGCTAAAGTTGGTTTTCGTCCAGTTAATTCCACTGTAGCTCAAGAAGTAAAGAATAAATTCCCCTATATTGCCAGACTCTACACTGTAGGTGATCTTGGTGGTTGGGGTAATGTACAGAAAAAATTCTTTGCTGATGGTGCTATCTTTGACAAAATTCAAGGTGCACGACGCTAAATAATTATTTGATTCTTGGAAGATATGTAGGGTGTGTTAGAGATAGCGTAACGCACCATTAGTCAAGTTGATGGTGCGTTACGGCTTCACCTAACGCACCCTACAACTCAATTCTCCTCAAGGTTTTTTTCGACTTTTTCAGCAACCCCTACGTAAATATGCGGTAATGGGGCAATTCTCATGATTATGGAATATTCGGTATTCTCAGGCGACGTAATAATCTAGTCAGGGGTGATTCTATTTTTAGTTTAAAAGCCAGAATTTGGGTTTGTTGTAACCTGTTGAAATTATTATCGCTGATGAGAATTAATGATGGTTGTCCGTCGGACAGTTTCGCACCCCAGGTTAAGCCTTCAATATTATCCAATGATACATCTAAGGTTCGTAAATCTAGGAGGAGTTTTTTCTTTACGGGCTTAATTTTACTGATATCCCCTTTGGCGATGCTGTCAAGGTTACGAATATTGGTGGCACCGTCTAGATCAACTTGAAAGAGAAATACTGTGAAGCCTAAACCTGTAAAACTTCTTTCTATACTCAAAAAGTGTCCTTCGTTATCCAGGGCAAGGAGTTCCGGTAAGCCACTGGCAAACTTACCAGTAGGATTAAACAAGGGTGTAACGGGTTGTGTTTGGTACAGAAATTCCTGTTCTGGTTGCTTGGTTAATAGATTATATTCTAGAATCCGGCAAGGGCTACCAACTCCGGGTTTTGTTGCTGTACCATCTTGAATTAAGGCGTTTTCGGTGGCTGTAAATAGGAATTTCTGATTAGGTGTGATGGTAAGGCTTTCAAAGGCTAAGTTATTCCTAATTCCTTTTTGCTTTTGGGGATCTGGTAAATATCTATCTGGTATGGTTAGGGTGCTAATGGTTTTCCCAGAAGCTAGGGCAAATTCTTGAATAAAGGGGTTGATGAGTTTGTCTGTATCGCCTTCGGAAGAAACGAAAATGGTATCTTGATTGGTGAGAGCTATTCCTTCTGTATCGGTGGTAGTAGGGGAAAATGGCTGATTATTAGCATTTAATAAGTTAGTGACACCGACGGGGATAACATCTTTATTGGTTAATTTGCCTTTGCTGAGGTCTATTTTTAAGGTATAAAACCGCGCTGGTGCTTTTTCGCCCCGATCATCGGAGATGCCATAATATAAGTTGTTTTTGGCATCATAGGTAATACCTGATAAACCCCCCAGTTCTGTGTTTTGGAAAGATAAGCCGGTGGGTAGGGTTGCTTGTCCAATAAATTCTACATTGGTGATGATGACAGAGGCGGAAGCAAAATTACTGAAGAATAGGCCAATGATGATCAGTGGCAGGGTAAAGAGTAGAATTAGGGAGAATTTGCGGAGTTTGGGAAGACGTAGCATATAGGATTAGCAAATCGGGGGCTAGTAGAGAAGTTCCGGCGAAACTTATGTACGGGGCAAAACGTTTTTATGTAAGTTTTACAAGGAAAATGCCATAATTTTATAGACTGGCAAAAAAGTTGACTAGCCAATCTTTGACGGTACGGGTGGCGCGACAGTCATCTTCGTTGTATTGCTGGATGACGGCTAATAAGGTGCGATCGCCTGTTTCTAACCATTGATCGTACCAGTAAATACATTTAGCTCCATTGGCTTCTTGATCACGCCATTCAAAACCGATCCATCTGGCAATGGTTTTTAAGGCATAACTATCTATGGGTAAGGCTACATTTTGAATTAGTTGCTCATATATATCTATAAACCGATTCAAAACCGGATGAATATGGGAGTATGGTGTGCGATATAGTTTAGCCAGTCTTTGAACTGTATCTACTTCATAAGCACAAAAATGATAAATTGGCGCGTGGGGATATTGATTAACTAAATCGAGAAATTGTTGCCAAATAAATCGTTCTTGTTCTGGCGTTTCGGCTAAAAAAGAATAAAATTCTTCAGTGTTAGCAACTCTATCTACAACTAATACCCCTAAAAGATAATTTAAGTTTAAATCTGGCTGGGCTTCGATATCAAAATAAAGTTCAATAGGGGCTGTAAATGTGAGATATTCAGTAGAGAGGGAGTCGGATAAAATTAATGGTTGTTGGGTAAATACAGCTTGAGCTTGGACAACTAATTTAGTAGCAATATTACTATCAAATCCAGTGAGATGTGCTAGGTCACTGGGATGGGTTTGTACCAGAGTTTCTAGAGAGTTGATAGCGAGGTTTTGTAGTTGGGTGTAGCGGATAGGTGTGACACCTGGTAACAGAGAAAGGTGTTGTTGAGATTGAGCGATCGCATAACAAGAATTATACCAGGGACAAAGATTACATTTTTGGCGGGAAATAAAAAGTTCTGGCACTGTATCTGACTCAATAACTTGAATATATTCCTCTAAAACATCCAACATTTGTGGTGTCAATTTATCTAAATCAACCACATAAGTTTTATCTTTATTCCTTAATATTAAACCCGCTTTATTGAGAATCACATTTTGAACTGCGGCTAAAACATGAGCATGAAAAGCAATAATTACCTGATATTCTTGTTTAGGACGTTTACCTAATTCAATATTTACTGGTACATAATTCCAGTTACCAAAACAGGATATTCCCGGTTGTTTAACCAGTAAATCGGGACGACTTAGTAAGGTATATTGATGACGATATGTAGTTAAAAGTACGCCATGATGAATATAACTTACACCTCGCTGCATCAATTCTAAAGTTGCTGCTGCACCTGCTGGCCAATTACCCGCAGAATAATCGGGTTCATAGTAACCTAATTTACTCACTATGCGCTGATGGTGAATATTTTTATCCTGTTGTACCTTCAGCACTAACTCGTTAGGACTTTCTCGCTGACGGTAATCTCCATGAGCATCTAAAAAAGATCGTCGCTGACAGCGTTGAAATTGTAGTAAAACGTGAGCATTAATTAACATCCTTTTCAGGGAATAGGTGACAGGTGATAGGTTACAGTTCTGACTAAAGTAAAAACTTAAGTATTTTAGTTATAGCAATCGTTCATGCTCAGGTCACCGACTTCTTTTATTGATTGTGTCCATAAATTATAAATTGATCATAGAAGTCGGGGATCTTATTGCCTCACCTGAATGCTCTCCTAGCTTACATGATTTTCTTAAATTTTGTCTAATTTAAGCGAACTAACCCCAATAGTCAGATGTAATTCGTAATTTTTGATTACCCTTGTTTATTATTTGCTCAGTTATGATATATTGGTGAAATATGCGGGTGTAATTCAGTGGTAGAATGTCATCTTCCCATGGTGAACGTCGTGGGTTCGAGTCCCATCGCCCGCTTTTGGTATTGATGTTTATGATTTAATTCAGTAGTTTCTCAAGTAATTTTTAGGACTGATTGTTTTTGCCAAGCCTAGGGAGAAACCGGAGTTCATAGTTAAAGCATTATCATCTCACCCACGTAATTTGGCTAAGGTATTGTTAATTCATGCTACTTTTTGCAGTGCGGAATGTAGAAACTAACATCAATAGTCCTAAAATTAAGGGTAAACTCGCACCGAAATAAAATACTCCCATCACACCTTGATGACTCAATACCATTCCAAAAAGGCTGGGACAAAGGAACTGTCCGAGAAAATTTGCTCCTGTTCCCGCCGCCAAAATACTAGATTGATATTCCGAAGGAGCAAGATTAGATAACAAATTATAAAGGCTAGGAACAACAATTCCTAATCCAATTCCTAAAATAATTATCGTAGGAAATAGGAATATTAATTGATGAAGTTGGGGAATAATTATTAAAGGCAAAGCCATACAGCCAAAGCCTAATCCTGTACTGCCAATTAAGCCAAAACGTTGAGTTAATCTCCTGACTCCAAAAGCCGAAATACCAGCCGCTCCCACGGCTTGGGAAGCTAAAACAATGCCGATTAATACACTACTGGCATTCATGGTAGTTTTGAGATACAAAGGCAAATAAATAATCACAGCGTAAGCGGTGGCTGCTGTCAAACAGAGAGTTAAAAATAGCTGTAGTGTGAAAGGATTGGTGAAAGTCTGAATTAGTTTATCGGGATGATTAGCTTTGTCAGATGATTCTGAAGAGGGTGTTTTTAAACCTGTTTGTGGTTGCAATGTCAGGACAACTAATAATGCTAGAGGTAGGGCTAAACCATAGAGACAAAACACTGCCCGCCAGTGTAAAGTACCCACTATACCGCCCAATACTGGATAAATGATATTTGATACAGTAATGACACTCGATACATAGGCGATCGCTTGAGAACGTTCCTCAGCAGAATCATATATTTTCACCAGCAAACCCAAACTAGCAGCCGCAATTCCCCCAGCCGCTGCCCCTATTAAACCCCGCGTCATTAACATCGGCAGGAAACTCTGCATTAACCCTCCTACCATGCCAAATAAAGCATAGAGAATCAGGGAAACCACGAGTATCCGCATTTGTCCTAAACGGTCTGCTAATATACCTAAAATGGGACTAAATATACCCACAGTTAAGAAATGACTACTGATCAAATAGCCCGCTAGTGCTGGACTCAGATGCAAGTCTGTGACAATTTCCGGGAAAATTGGTGCCATGACTCCTCCGGTCATCACAATGAAGGAAGCTGCGGACAAAAGCACAATAAGTTGGCGATCGCGTCCACTCATTTTTAAAATTAAAGCACTCACACACACACCCTAAATTATTTTGATTGACCGAAAATACTCGGATAAAGACTTTCAATCACGCCAAAGTACCTTGTCCACATTGGAAAAATCCTTGATTTGTAGTTTGGGTTGTGGAACGTAAACCTTCGCGAAGCAATAGCATGAAACCCAATAAATGCCTTGGGTTGCGCTGTCGCTTAACCCAACAAAGCAGAAAATGGACAAGGTATTGCATTTATGGACACAATAGATCAAAGAAGTCGGGGATCTGGGTATGAACGATTGCTATATCTTAATAATTACTGACAGTTAATCATTGTAATACGTAAGTGGTGATTGCTCAAATGATCAACCCCTAGCTATTTTCAAATAAATAACCTGGTAGTTGATGATAACTACCAGGCTTTTAATTAATCAAAAATCATCTTATGGAAAAATTACAGAATACCCCAAAAGTGGAGAAAGCCTTGACCAGAAAATAGTTCAATCAAAGCTGCTGCTAAAAAGCCAATCATTGCTAGACGGCCATTCCAGATTTCTGCTTCGGGTGTAAAACCCCAACGCCAAGCATTGCGATCAGTTGCTACAGGTGTAGTAGCTGTTTTGGTTGCATCAGTCATGGTTAGCGCTCCAAATTAGGATTTACTAAACTTTGTTACCTTATGTAAATAAATATAACAATTTTTCACAAAAAAAACAACATTTATTTATATTTTTTTGCAACGCTGTGTATTTTAGGGAACAGGAAAGCAGATGTCAGCAGTTAACAGTCAACACGTTAAACAAGGTGTTCTGGTTCTAAAGCGCAGGGATAAGCAGAATCACCAGTTTCTACTTGAATAGTAGAATGTTTGATACCGAAATGGTGTTCAAGCTCCTGACAAACTTCCCATAAAAAACCATCACCGGGGTAGCCTTCTGGCATAACTAAATGAACCGTGAGTGCTGTTTCAGTGGTACTCATAGCCCAAATATGAAGATCGTGAATTTTGGACACACCAGGACGTTCAATCAAGTAATTTTTCACAGCACGCGGTTCAATTCCTACTGGTACTCCATCAAGTGCTAAATTTACGGAATCCCTGAGTAATTGCCACGTTCCAACCACAACAACGGCTACTACTACTAAACTTACCAAGGGATCAAGCCACAACCAATGGGTGAATAAAATCGCAATTCCCGCTACAACCACTCCCAAAGACACCAAAGCATCAGCCGTCATGTGTAAAAATGCGCCCCGAATATTCAAGTCATTTTTACGTCCTGACATAAACATTAGTGCAGTAACAGTATTAATGATAATTCCCACCAAAGCAACACCAATAATAGTTTCTCCTGATACTGGAGCAGAATCATTAAAACGGCGGATAGCTTCCCAACCAATAGCACCCATAGACAAGAGCAAGACTACAGCATTTGCTAAAGCAGCTAAAATCGAGGAAGCACGCAATCCATAAGTATAGCGGTGACTAGGAGGACGACGAGCAAGGGAACTTGCACCCCAAGCTAGGAGAAGTCCTAATACATCACCTAGATTATGACCAGCATCAGCAAATAAAGCTAGGGAGTGGGCTAAATACCCATAGGTTGCCTCAACTATCACAAATCCTAAATTAAGTGCAGTCCCAATGGCAAAAGCACGGCTAAATGTTGCTGGGGCGTGACTGTGGCTATGGTGTCCATGTTCGTGGTGATGATGGTGGTCGTGGTGGTGTGTCATTGAACCTGATAGTGGTGATTATTTTATTGATCAGGATAAGGAAGTAGCTAGTAAAATGGCTAGAGAAAAGCGTAAATAAAACAACCATTCTCAATCACTAAAAAGCTTACGCCATATTATTTTTGACTTTTGACTTTTGACTTCCGCCTTGCGGTACTAGGGAGTTAGACAATCTAGATAAATGCTATACTAAAGTAGTAACTCTTAGAGTGATAAATTTATGAGTTCACCATTTCCAGGGATGAATCCCTACTTAGAAAATCCTGATTTATGGTCAGAAGTACATCATAGATTAATTACAGCTATAGCTGATAATATAGAATCTCATCTTAGCGAAAAATATCGAGTAGCTATAGAAAAACGTACCTATAGACTTGATACTGAAGATTCTTTATTAATTGGTATTCCTGATGTGGCAATTTTATCAGTTAAACAAGAACAAAAATCAAATATTAATCAAACTGCAATAGCAACTTTACTCACAGAAGCAGAAAATAAGGCGATTACCGTCACCTTACCATTACCTTTAGAAATTAAAGAAGGATATTTAGAAATTAGAGAAGTTTCTACAGGTAGAGTAGTAACTATAATTGAAATACTTTCTCCTACCAATAAAAAAACTAAAGAAGGTAGAAAATCCTATTTATATAAACGGGAGAAAATATTACAAAGTGATACTAATTTAGTAGAAATTGACTTGATTAGAACTGGTGAGAAAATGCCCATTGTCACCAGAGTTTCTGATACAGATTATCGTATTTTAATTGTCAGGTCATATCGTTTTCCATCGGCTCAATTATTTGCATTTTCTGTCAAACAAATCATACCTAATTTTACCATACCTCTACAACAAGGAGAAGAAGAAATAGAGCTAAATTTACAACATTTATTGTTAGGTATTTATGAAAGAGCTAGATTTGATTTAACCTTAGATTATCATATTGCTCCTATACCAGACTTATTAGCGGAAGATAGAGAATGGATGGATCTATTATTAAAAGAACAAGGACGAAGAGGATAAGGAATACAGAAATTAAACCTGATTCCTATTTCCTCTTAACCCCCTCCTCGCAAGGGAGGAAGAGGTTGGGAAGTTCTGATACCTCACTCCAACACCTACTCCACCTCCACCACAGATATAATTCTCTCATCCCGGTTGAGTTGGCAAATAGTTTCACCCTTACTATCTTTACTGAGACTAGGAACAGAATTTACTGATACGCGGATAACACGCTCCTTATTTGTTAATAACGCGACTTCTCCTCCCGGTTTTGCCTGTACCATTGCTGCTAAATTATCTGTTTTGTTATTAAATTTCAAAACTTGTATACCTAAATCTCCCCGACTAGCAGCCCTTAACTGATTTGCGGGCATTGTTTTCGCAAATCCTTCTTGAGTGACTAGCAATAATTGGTCATCTTTGCCAACATTGACACAGCCAACCATTTGCTGATTTTTCAACAGACGGAAAGCTTGTAAACCCATAGCCGCACGTCCCATAATTGGCAGTTGTTCATCATTGACGGGAAACCTTAACAGACGACCACTAGAACTGGCTAAAATGAGGTGTTGTCCACTGGTGATGAACTGGGTAAAAGCTAATTCGTCCTCATCTTTGAGTTTCAAAATTGTAATCCCTCGACGGGAGAGGTTAATAAATTCTGATAAAGATAGGCGTTTAATTCGTCCTTCTTTCGTCAGCAGCACCATGTCCAATGTTTCAGGATGTTCTGGAAGTAAGAACCGAGTAATTACAGCTTCCGTGTTACCTTGGGCGGTGCTGGTCAGGAGAGTAATTAAGGGCGTACCCCGTGCTGAACTTGTAGTAAGCGAAGTCGAACTACGGCCAGTAGTGAGGGGAATATCTCCCACGCTGATGGGGTAGACTTTACCACCACTGGTAAGGATTAATAGGTCTTTGTGGGTGTTAGTTAATGCGGTTTGGATAATGAAATCATGATCCATTAAACCGTTTTCCGCTTTTGTTTTTTTACTATTGGGGGCAATACGCCGCACATAACCCCGTTGGGTAACTTCTAAAATGGTTTCCTCTAGGGGTTGCTCCGGTTTAGGAGTGGGAATTTTGGCTGGAGAATTTTCTGCTGCTGCTACTGCTGCTTGTTTAGCTTTACCTTTTTCTTCTGATACTGGTTTTTCTGTGGTGTGAACTATTTTTGTGCGTCGGGGATCACTATATTTACGTTTGAGAGTGCGTAAATCTTTTTTCAGGGCTTTGAGTAATTCCCGTCTGTCTTCCAGTAATGTCCGCAGGAGGGAAATTTGCTGGTTGAGTTCATCAAATTCTTTTTGTAAGTTTTGCTGTTCTAAACTGGTGAGACGACGTAAGGGCATGGACAGAATCGCATCTGCTTGGACATCGGTTAAATCCAGGCGGCTAGAAAGTGTCATTTTGGCAGTACTGCCATCGGGAGCTTGCCGTAAGATAGCAATCACATCATCTAAGTTTGCGAGGGCTTTTAGTAAACCTGTGAGGATATTGACCCGGTTTTCGGCTTTGTCTAATTCGTAACTGTAACGACGGTTGAGGGTATGTTCTCGGAACTTGAGAAATTCCTCTAATAGTTGCCGTAGGCTTAATTGGCGGGGTTGTCCATCCACTAAGGCCAGGAGAATTGCTCCGAAGGTGGTTTGTAAAGCGGTTTGGTGATATAAAGCCGCGAGTAGTTCCTGGGGGTTGGTATCACGTTTGAGTTCAATAACTACGCGCATTCCTTCCCTGTCGCTCTCATCCCGAATGTCAGAAATGCCATGTAAGCGTCCTTGATTGACTAAATCAGCGATTTTTTCAATCCAACCAGCTTTGTTGACTTGAAAGGGCAGTTCTGTGACTATCAAGGCGGTGCGGCGTTTAGTTCCCTTGGTGGCAGGAATTTCTTCCACTGTCACTATTCCCCGGAGGATAATGCTACCTTTACCCGTGGTATAGGCTTCTTTAATACCGCCATAATCAACAATTTCCCCACCTGTGGGAAAGTCTGGACCGGGAATTAATTGAAATAATTTCTCATCGCTTAATTCTGGGTTATCAATTAAAGCAATTAAGCCATCCACAATTTCGCCCAAGTTGTGGGGAGGAACGTTTGTGGCCATCCCCACGGCAATGCCAGCACAACCATTGAGGAGCAAAAATGGTAATTGAGCAGGTAATACCGTTGGTTCTTGTTGGGAATTATCGAAATTGCCAGTAAACTCTACAGTCTCTTCAGCAATTTCCGCCAACATTCCTTCATGTCCCACGGGTGCGAGACGGGTTTCTGTGTAACGCATGGCTGCCGGTGGGTCATTATCCACGCTGCCAAAGTTACCATGTCCCCCTAGTAGGGGATAACGGCTGGAAAAGTCTTGGACTAACCGAACTAAAGCATCATAAACTGATTGATCACCATGAGGATGATATTTTCCGAGAACATCTCCCACTACACGGGCGCATTTTCGGTAAGGTCTATCTGGTGTTAAACCAAGTTCGTGCATCGCATATAAAATGCGGCGATGTACGGGTTTTAATCCATCACGGACATCTGGTAAGGCACGCCCCACAATCACACTCATGGCATATTCTAGGTATGACCGTTGCATTTCGGTATGTAGGGCGGTGGTGATGACCTGTCCCTTGGAGAGAAGGTTTAACTGTTTTGCCATGAGGTTTCCTTGTGAATTTTAGCTACACAACAGCCGCTAGAAGATAACACAGTTTGTAATTACAACAGAAGGGATCAACATAGAAATACTCACACAATCTTGATACTCATGAAGAGAAAAAGCAGTAGTATTATCCTAGATATGATCTAAGCTTATGGATTATTAAAAATACAACAGATATTGCTTAGGTATTCACTCTATTAGTATAAAGTCTCATGAAAACTGTTCTGATTGTCGAAGATGATTTAATTAATGCTCGCGTTTTTTCCAAAATTCTGACTAAACGCGGCGGGTTGGATGTCAAACATACGGAAAATGTGGAAGAGGTGATGGAAATTGCCCAAGCGGGTGAGATAGATTTGATTTTAATGGATGTGTCTCTGTCACGTAGTGTATACCAAGGTAAGTCTGTTGATGGTATCAAAATTACACAAATCTTAAAATCTGACCCACAAACAGCTAATTTACCGATTATTTTAGTTACAGCACACGCTATGGAAGGCGATCGCGAGAATTTTTTGAAACAAAGCGGCGCTGATGGTTATATTTCTAAGCCTGTGGTGGATCATCAAGAGTTTATTGATCAAATTATTGGTCTGTTACCAAAGAATTAATTGGCAAGAGGCAGGAGTTCAGGGATTCAGAGGTTCAGGGGTTAAGCAGTTCAGGGTTCAGGAAGAAAGAAGAAGATAATTTTCTCCCCCGCTCCCCTGCTCCTCTGCTCCCTATTGCGGCATTAGTAATTCCTCCTGTCCTTGGGAGGCTGATTTAATTTGCGGTAATGCTAAGAATTGTTTAGTATCTGAAAGCAAACGTTGTCCCCAGAGATTTTCGATGAGAAAGTCCACGTCTGCATAACGGTAATCTATACGAAGTGCAGATACTCCCATTTGTAAGGCTTTTTGCTGATTACCTTGTTTATAGTGGGCTACTGCTAAAGCTAGTAATGGTTCGGCTGCCTTTTTATCAATACTAACTGCTATTTGCCATTGCTGGATCGCTCCGGTAATATCCCCTTGTTCGTATTTAATCAAGCCAATATTATTAATTGCTGGCCAAAACTTTTTATCTTGGTTGACAGCTAAATTAAATTGGGCGATCGCTTCTGGGAATTTCTGCAACATATAATATGCATTACCTAAATCAAAAAATCCCCCGGCATAATTGGGTTTTAATTTTAAACCGGCTTGATAATGGTTAATTGATGCTTGGTAATCTTTTTTTTGAAATTTGGCTGAACCTAAAGCAAATAGCACCTCTGGGTTTTTACCGTTGAGGGTTTGGGCTTTGTTTAAAGAGATAATAGCCTGATCAAATTCTTTATTTTGTAAATACAAACTTCCCAATAACCACCAAACTTTATCGTTTTGGGGGGCTAGTTTAGCGGCTAATTGCGCTCTGATTAAAGCTGGTTCAACCTGTTGAAACTTGGCTAACTGCGCTGCTTCTTGTGCCAAGCTCAAGCCCTGTTTTTCCAATTGTGCATTATCAATTTGCACCGTATGGGGAATAAATGCCTGAGCATGAGCAGTTTCAGTCATGCTCCATAAACTACAGGCAACCAAAAAAGAAATTAACCGAATGTGTTTTGGCACACTATCACCTTCTAGAGCAAAAAAAAGGAATCTGATGGCTAACGCCACCCTAAGCTACCAGATAGCGTGAACTGCCACACACTGACATTAGGTACAGTGTGGGCTTCCCAATTCATTGGGAATAGCCTCTAGAACTTTGTAGTTCCATTGGTCTGACATTCCCTCCAAGGGCAGAAGTCCTGATTCCCAAGACCCAAATCTTTTACCCTGAGCTATGCCGAAGGGTTCTCTGGGGACACTTACCTATTAGCTTGGTTTTCGCTTACGGCATTGGTGGTCAAGAACATACAATTTTATCACAAAATTGTTTCTTCATCCACATCATAGATAATATTTGACAAAACCTCAAATGGGTAATTGGTAGTGGGAAAATTCTTTCCCACTTCCTGATTGTTTTTCAGTCGGTAATTGGGTGCAAAATGGGGAGGGTGATGGTAAAAGTAGTACCTGCACCGATGGTGCTGGTGACTTGAATTTGTCCTTGATGATGTTGAATAATGGCTTGAGCGATCGCTAATCCTAGTCCTGAACCAGTATTTGTTGTTGTAGAATAGTTACCAGTTTTATGGGTTCGTGCTGGATCAACACGATAAAAGCGATCAAATAATTTTGGTAATGCTTCTGGAGGAATACCAATCCCGGTATCACTAACTTTAATTTGTAAATAAGAATTGCTGTAACCCATTCCTGATAGTGATAGTTTGGCATTAGCCATGACTCTACTCATACTTTCTATTCTGGCTAATTCTACTTTGATTACTCCTTCCTTGGGCGTATATTGTAAGGCATTACCAATTAAATTTGTAAATAATCTTCTTAATTGTTCCCAATTTCCCATGAGGGTAAACCAGTTTTCCAGTAATTCAGGATTATCTACTGTTAAGAGAGAATCTACAAAATTAAGTCCTAGATGAATTTGTTTTTCTCTGGCTACAAGTTGCTGTTCTTCTAGAACTTCCATTAATAACGCATCTAAAGGACAAGGGGAAAATAAGTTTGTATTAATACCGCTATCTTGTCTAGCTAAAAATAACAAATCATTGACTAACTTTCCCAATCGTTGGGTTAGTCTTTCTACAACTTTTAATTGTTGTTGATATTGCAGGGTATTGTTTTCTTCTGTAATTAAATCTAAATCCGCTAAAGCAATTTGTACATTTGTTTGAATTAAAGCAATAGGACTTCTTAATTCATGGGAAGCATCAGCAGTAAATTGTTTTAAGCGTTGGTAAGATTCTCCCACTGGTTCCATCGCTTTACCAGATAAAAACCAACCACTAGCCCCTACCGACAATAACATTAAACTAATCCCTAAAGCCAAATCAAAAATTAATTCTCGGCTTGGTTTTGTCACCTCAAACCAAGGATGACTAACTCGTAAATAACCTAAAACCTGTCTACCTAATTGGATTCTTTTAGTAACTTGTCTTAATAATTGTGCTGATTCTCCCCATCCTCCCATACCTATGACTCGCACAGTTTCACCTGCATGATTAGTATGAATAGGAATATCTAATATCCCGGAAAAAGTTGACCAGAGTAATTCACCAGTGGGACTAAACCACTCTAAATCAATGCGATCATCTTCGGCATTTTCAGCATTATTAGGAAAACTATCTTTTACATTTACTTGTAATTGATGAGGTTGGAAATTGTTGGGTTCAATGATTAAAGAACGTTCGACAACTTCCACAACATGATATAATGTATCGTCAATTCTTTCTATTAATGTACTGCGAACATATAAATATACTCCACTGGCAAATAATAATAGTAAAATCGCAGTTATAGCTGTGTACCAAATCGCTAAACGGCGACGAGTGGATTGAAACAGATAAATAGACATATAGCAGGTTACAGGTGACAGTTACAATATTGTAGGGTGAGTTATGGATTTCATCCTCATGCACCATTGTGAAGAATGTGGTGCGTTGCGCTATCGCTAACACACCCTACCAATATTTCAAAGTTCCTTTTCTGGAGGGAGGTCGTCTGGGCAAAAATCGCACATCACCCAGGATGGGTCTATCACGGTTTCTATCTTATTAAATTTGGCTTTTGCTATGTCTAAATCTTCTGTACGGATAAAATAGGCTGAGTACGATTTCATGTTTGCCATCCTTACTGGATATGATTGAATCTATCACTCAGTTTCCCTGGAAACACTTAAACAAATAGATTCTATCTAACAAATATAGGACTTATACCAATTTTTTATGAAGATGCACATAATCAGGCCCCTTTGTAGTCCCCTCTTAGGAAGGGGACGGCGAAGCCGGGGGGTAAATTGTATGCAACTTTACAAAGAAATGGTATTACGCAAGATGTAACTGAAACCCTGATTATTTGGTAGGGGTAATTCATGAATTACCCCTGCTTTCGTTCTATTTTGCGTAAGTCCTGAAATAATTATTTTTTATACATGGAAACTATCAAAGCAGAACTTGATCGGGTTTATAGTTCCAGAATTGTTAAAATCTCATCAATAACAATTAAGATATTGATATTCATTTGCTTGATAGGTAATATCTGCCTTGATCTAGGTGATTATGCCAAAACCAAAAAAGAATTCTGCTGCAATTAATCTGAGTGATCCACAATACTACATTAACCGTGAGTTAAGTTGGCTAAAATTTAATGATCGGGTGTTACATGAAGCTTGTGATCCGAGAACTCCTTTATTAGAAAGGCTGAAATTTTTGGCCATTTTTAGTTCTAATCTGGATGAATTTTTTATGGTGCGCGTGGCGGGGTTAAAGCAACAGGTGGAAGCTACTGTGAATTTATTAACTGCTGATGGACGGACACCACAAAAGCAACTAGATGATATTCGTCTGCATTTGATTCCGCAACTTAAAAAACTGAATGCAGAATTTGAGGCAGTGCTGCGACCGCTGTTAATACAACAGGGAATCTATATTTTAGATTACATAGAACTGAATGAAAAACAGCGCAGTTATTTAGATAACTATTTTGAGGAACAGGTGTTTCCGGTGCTGACTCCTCTAGCTGTTGATCCTAGTCATCCTTTTCCCCACATTTCTAATCTGAGTTTAAATCTGGCGGTGATGCTGAAAAATCCTGATACGGATGAGGAGTTTTTTGCACGGGTGAAAGTCCCCCAGGTGTTACCGCGATTTTTGCCTTTACCTCCAGAGTTACGAACTCAAGACAATGGTAAAACTGCTAATTGGACAGGGATTCCTTTAGAACAAGCGATCGCCCATAATTTAGAATCTCTATTTCCAGGGATGAATATTCAAGAATATCACCCCTTCCGTATTACCCGTGATGCGGATCTAGAATTGGAAGAAGATGAAGCGGATGATCTGTTATTAGCTATTGAACAGGAACTCCGTAAACGCCGCATGGGTGGTAGTACAGTGAGGTTAGAAATTCGCTCCCAAACTCCTGAATCTGTGCGTTCTCGATTGTTGCAGGATTTAGGATTAACGGAAAATGATATTTACGAGGTTGATGGTCTGTTAGGACTGCGGGATTTAATATATTTTCTGGCGCTACCATTACCAGACCTGAAAGACCCCCCACGTCAATCTGTTGTTCCTTCCCGTTTACAACGGTTAAGAGAACCATCAATCAATCTTGATGTCCATGAAATAGAAGAAGGAAAAGATTTTTTTGCCATCATTCGGGAAAAAGATTTGTTGGTTCATCATCCCTATCAATCTTTTTCTGGTTCAGTAGTGCGCTTTATTACCAGTGCTGCCCATGACCCCAATGTGTTGGCGATCAAAATGACTCTTTACCGTACTTCGGGAGATTCACCCATAGTTAATGCTTTAATTGCAGCGGCGGAAAATGGTAAACAAGTTTCAGTATTAGTGGAATTAAAAGCCCGATTTGATGAGGAGAATAATATCTACTGGGCTAGACGTTTAGAAAGAGTTGGGGTTCATGTTGTCTATGGTTTGGTGGGATTGAAAACCCATAGCAAAATTGTCCTGGTGGTGCGAAGAGAAAAAGATCGGATGCGTCGCTATGTACATATTGGGACTGGCAACTATAACCCAAAAACCGCACGACTGTATACAGATTTAGGTTTGTTTAGTTGTCGGGAAGAATTGGGAGCAGATTTAACCGATGTGTTTAATTTTTTAACTGGCTACTCTCGACAAAAATCCTATCGAGAAATTATGGTAGCTCCTGTAAATATGCGCGATCGCTTTCTGGAATTAATTAAGCGCGAAATTCAAAATGTCCAAAATGGATTTTCTGGTCGCATTGTCGGGAAAATGAACGCTCTAGTTGATCCGCAAATTATCGCCACTCTCTATGAAGCTTCCCGTGCTGGTGTGCAAATTGATCTCATTATTCGCGGTATTTGTTGTTTACGTCCTGGTATAGCAAATCTGAGTGAAAACATTCGCATTATTAGCATTATTGGCCGCTTTTTGGAACACTCCCGCATCTTTTATTTCTACAACAATAGTCAAGAAGAAATATATATCGGTAGTGCAGATTGGATGAGTCGAAATTTAGATCGTCGAGTTGAAGTGATTACTCCCATTAAAGACCCTGATATTGCTAAGGATTTACAAGAAATCTTAGGCATTATGTTAGCGGATAATCGTCATGCTTGGGAATTACAATCTGATGGAACTTATATCCAAAGAAATCCAGTTGATGGCCGAGAAGCTAATTCTCAAAAAACGATTATGTCTATGGCTTTGCGTGCTGTAGGCATTAATTAAACTTTTCTTAAATTCTCATCAGTTGCAGCAAAGGTGAATCATAACTTTCTCTCCAGTCCTCGATGTTATTGATCTTAGGACTGAGGGCCATTATTCAGTAATTAAGAAAATGCAAAAAAGACATTTTTTTATGATTTTTTAGCATTCAACCCCCAGTTATTTAGTGAAAATTCATCCAGAAGATGGAGTGATTTTTGTATTGATATTTGTAAACTATAAATAGCCCTCCTACTTCTTAATAGGTATCAGGCTGTTTCACCTTAATCATGATAACAATGTTTAGGTGGGTTTTGGTTAAACTCCTACACAAAATTTATCAGTATCAGCATGGAAGTGAATTCCTATAACTTCATATTAATTATTTTCTAGGAATGTTAATGTTGTCCCGTGAGTCTCCTAACTTACGTCTGCTTATAGTTGATGATCATGAACTAACTCGGTTAAGCCTACAATTAGTTTTTTCTATGCAAGAAAATATTCATGTTATCGGTTTAGCTAGTAATGGTCAAGAAGCTATAGAAATGTTTAAATGCTATCAACCTGATGTAATTATTCTCGATTTACAAATGCCAATTATGGATGGTTGGTCAGTATCTAATTACATTAAATCTATATCGTCAACAACTCAAATTTTAGCTTATTCATCTCTAGACGAAATATCTTATGGAGGGACTAAAAATACAGATAATTTTGATAAAATTTGCAAAAAAGATATTCCCACTAAAGAACTTGTTACTGTGGTGAAAGAATTAGGAAAGCGAGTTTAATTTTGTGTATTTTTCTTTCCTCCTACTGTAGAGACGTTCCGGTGGAACTCCTAAAATACTGAGATTGCAGGGGCGAATGCTTCCCCTCTACGTATATTTTATAAATTAAATGTTACTCCTATATTCTGATAATTCTGAGGATAAATTTGCATATTTGCGATGATCCCCGTATCTAATGAGTCCCCAGCCATTTATATTTAAGATTATCTGTTAATTCTTAAAAGATTGTGAAAGCTATTACTCTCATCGGTTCTACTGGGTCAATTGGTACTCAAACCTTAGATATCGTTTCGGAACATCCAGATAAGTTTAGCATAGTTGGACTGGCTGCTGGACGTAATGTGGAGTTATTCGCGGCGCAAATTCGCCAGTTTCGCCCCCAAATTGCCGCTATTTCTGCGGCGGATAAGTTACCAGAACTCCAGGAAGCAATTAAGGATGTTTACCCCCAACCTATTTTACTGGCTGGGGAAACGGGAGTGATTGAAGTTGCCCGTTATGGTGATGCCCAAACGGTGGTTACTGGTATTGTTGGTTGTGCGGGTTTATTACCGACCATAGCTGCAATTGAAGCCGGTAAGGATATTGCTTTAGCAAATAAAGAAACTATTATTGCGGGCGCTCCTGTGGTGTTACCTTTGGTGGAAAAACATGGAGTGAAACTATTACCAGCAGATTCCGAACATTCCGCAATTTTTCAATGTCTGCAAGGTGTTCCTCAAGGTGGGTTAAGGAAGATATTACTAACTGCTTCTGGTGGTGCGTTCCGAGATTGGCCTGTGGAAAAGTTACCAACTGTAAAAGTTGCGGATGCTATTCAACATCCTAATTGGTCAATGGGACGTAAAATTACTGTAGACTCGGCAACTTTAATGAATAAGGGTTTAGAAGTAATTGAGGCTCATTATTTGTTTGGGATGGATTATGATGATATCGAAATTGTCATTCATCCCCAAAGTATTATTCATTCTTTAATTGAGTTACAAGATACTTCTGTTTTAGCCCAACTGGGTTGGCCGGATATGCGTTTACCATTGCTTTATGCAATGTCTTGGCCGGAAAGAATTCACACTAATTGGGAAAGATTGAATTTAGTTAAATCTGGTGATTTAACTTTCCGTGAACCGGATCATCAAAAGTATCCTTGCATGGGTTTGGCTTATGCGGCGGGTAGGGCAGGTGGTTCTATGCCGGCGGTTTTAAATGCGGCTAATGAACAAGCTGTGGCGCTCTTTTTAGATGAGAAAATTGGCTATTTGGATATTGCGCGGTGTATTGAGTTTGTGTGCGATCGCCATCAAAATGATAACAAACAAAATCCCTCTTTAGATGACATTTTAGCAGCCGATCAATGGGCTAGGCAAGAGGTTTTTACTGCTACTGAAAAGTTAGCAACTCAACCTCAGATACTTTCTGTGGGTTAAATGGGTAAAATCCCCGGTTCATAGCCGGGGTATATTAGCAAATGACTGAATTTATTTGGCTATCTTCTAAAAAATCTAAATTCATTAGCATCTGCTACTGCAAGAGAGAAGTTGCTGGAAAGATTCAGGATACCTACACCTACTGTTAAAGAACATATTCAAGCTGTGTTGCAGAGGGATGAACTTTTTGGTGAGGAGTTTATTTTTAATCATCAGGTATTGCGCGAACTGCTTTGGGTAATGTTGACAGCACTTTAATGATAATTTTGATACAAAATCGTCAAAATCTTAGGTGGCGATAGTGAAGCGCTGCTGCAAGCAGTTCACCAATCTCAAATCCCCAAATGACCATTTTTCGTTGTGTGACAGTTTAGGGTGCGGAAGGTGGGATTAAACCCTCCCGACTAATTTCTTCAAGGTATTCCTCATAAAAACGATCATTTAATATGAAATAACTTACTTCCTTTGTTTTTTCCCATTCCCTTGATTTGCCCTAGACTCTAATGTAAACTGTGGTATTTCCTCCAGTTCCTCTTCACCTAAACAATACTGTTCACAAACAAGACTTAAACGATTTCCATGACTTGTAACTGCATTCACCGAATGAGTTAAATCACCCTGAAAATAAATTAAAGAATTAGTTCGGGGTTTAATTTGTCCCACTTGGCGTTTTTGTAATTTTAACACTAATTCACCCCCCACCATATCCTCTGGGACGTGGACATAAAGTACACTCACAAATGCAGGAGGTTCAACGGTTTTACAATAGGAACGCAAAGACCGATCAATATGGGGGTCAACGCGAGAACCAGATTTTAGCAGTAAAGGATTGAGATAAAAAGCATTACAATTAGGCAAAAGTGCAACATCTAGATAGGGTTTAAAATAGGGGAATTTTTGGATAACTTCTGTTAAACCTTGACGTTGAAAGACCACAGAAAAGCCTTTTGTATTAATAAAATCCCGGTTGAGGTTATTAATTGCAAAATATGGACAAGCTTGAATTTCTCCCCGCAAGTCCTGGAGATAATTAAGAGTAAAGGCGTTAGGATGTTGTTGATAGTATTTCACGGTGAGTTAAATGCAGAAGTACAAGACAGAGAAATTTTTGATGGTTGGTGTCATTGGTGTTTTAGTCCATGAAAAAGCACCATGTATAGTTTAATAAAACTTTATTTTTAATAAATCATTATTAATCATAGTTTATTTTTTAAATTTAAAGTAATCTCAAAGCCAAAGTCGGTTAAAACCGACTAGCATCTAGTCTAATTTACTGAGGAAACATTTGACAATCACATCCTGAAAATGCTCAAATCCTGAAAATCCTGATTCTGACAATTTATTCTTCCCAAAAATAAATATTTAACATTGTTTCAAGAAGTCGGGGATCTTGTTGTCGGTAGTCATCTTAAAATAGAAAGAACATCTAAAATTATCAACATGGCACCTTTACCAGATTATCGTCCTAAACAAATGTCCGTAGGTCCCCTAGAAGCAGAAATCCTCGGTATTGTCTGGGATATCGGTTCAGCGACAGTTAAAGATGTACATGATCGCATTCTCTCCGATCCTAACCGCGAATTGGCTTATACTTCTGTTACTACCGTTCTCCGTCGTCTCACGGAAAAAGGTTGGTTGGCTTGCGATAAACAGGGCAAAGCCTTTTATTGGCGGCCTTTACTCACCAAGCAACAAGCAGAGGTAATTAAAGCCCATGATCAATTACAGCAATTTTTAGCAGTGGGAAATCCTGATGTAATTGCGGCATTTGCTGATAGTTTAGATCAAGCTGCTAGTGACCAAATAGAAGCGATCGCTAAACGCATTCAAGCTGCACGGGAAGCCAGAGGAGAAAAATAGAATTATGCATCTACTGATGATTATTACCGCCCTCACCATTGCTTTCTGGTTACGATACTCCGGCAGTATTCCTCAAGGTACTTGGTTGATGCGCTGGGAGCGATCGCTATTTTTATTTCTTTTCCCCCCCCTACTCATCTTCATGACTGCAACCTCCGTTGTCTGCATGGGTACTCAGGGAAAAATGGGCGGAATGTATACCAGTTCTTTTAGCTATCTCCTGGCATTAATTTTTCTGGGCTGTTTTAACATTTTAGGTATTAAACTCGCTTTTTCTGCCTGGAAAGCCATTAAATCCGCCCGTGAATGTCCCCAAGTCCATCTAGCCGGTAAACCAGCCCGACTTTTGCAAACTAAAGCTTTATTTGCCGGTCAAATGGGTTTTTGGCAACCGGAATTAGTAGTTAGTCAAGGACTCCTACAAGCCCTCTCACCTGACCATCTAGAAAGCGTCCTAGCACACGAACAAGGGCATTATCAGTATAGGGATACATTCTGGTTCTTTTGGCTGGGTTGGGTGCGTGCCTGTACCGCCTGGTTGCCCAATACAGAACCTTTATGGCAAGAATTGTTAGTTTTACGAGAATTACGGGCTGATAGTTACGCCGCATCTCAAGTAGATCCTTTAGTATTAGCAGAATCCTTGTTATTAGTGGTGAGTAACAATCCCATGACATCAGATATTTGTTGTGCTGCTTTGGGTGCGGGCGATCGCTTGGAACAAAGAATAGAAGCTTTATTAACACCATCCGAACCAACATCAGAAGCCCAATTGCAATCTTGGCATATTTTCCTTTTAGCCTTTCTGCCCCTAGTCACCGTATTATTTCATACTTGAATTAATTTCTCTACCGCAGTTGTCAATGTATAAATAAACCCCTCTCCAAACCTCTCCTCTACAAGGGGAGAGGCTTTAAAGTCCTCATTTCTTGGGCTACAGTGTACACACGAGGAAATTTAGCCAAACCCTCACCAAACCGCCCCTCACCCCCAATTCTGGGGAAGAATTTACTTCAAAGTCCCCCAAACTTGGGAGATTTAGGGGGCAGTCAGGAGGTTGAATCCCCTTTTAATTTCCTTCTCCTGCTCCCTACTACAAAACTTAATATAGTTTTGTATCGTAGTTGATAAAGAAAATATGTGGAAAATTGATAGTCAGAACATCCAAATTATATAAATATTTATATGGGAGTAAATAATAATGAAGTGGAAATGTCTCAACATCTGACGTAAATCACTAATTGAGGATGCTAAATGATTTAGATAAGTCCCTCGATTTTGGCTTTACGTTAGCGAAGCGTACGCAGCGCAGCGAGTATTTTGGATTTCGGATTAACTCCTCCCTAAAGTGTAGAATCTCGAAAATTTTGGATTTGGAATTTACAATTTTTCCGTTCTGAAGGATGGGGACTTGTACCAAATTTTTTAATCTAAAATCTAAAATTCACGGTCAGTCTGTGGTTCTTTTGAAAAAGGACGAAATCCCATGACTAAACCTTATCTTTCTCCAGATGATTTACCCTCTTATAAAACTACGCAGATCAGTGAAATATTGATCAGTCAACTAGAAGAAGTAACTAAAAACCGATTTTTTCTAGCTTGTAATAGTGTCGTCCGCATTTTATTATCTGATTGCCACTGGTACTTCAAAGTCAATAGCGGTATTTTGATGTTAATCATGGTTTGTCATGATATTGAAAGCTACCAAAATATTCTGACTACCGTTCCCTACCTATCAGAAACCTTAACACGATTTGCCAGCCAAGCTAAAATTAGTATTAGTTCGCCAGTGAATAATGGTATTCCTTGGGTAATCAATATATCTGATATTTTGCCGGAAGATGACCTATCCAATTGACCTGATTAATTGATAATTACTCCAGTGTTTTTAGCTTAACCGACTCCAAGCCCCACGTCTCACTCTTAGGAGCGTGGGATGAATGGTGCGTGAGTGAGGAATTGCCCAACGAACAAAAATAAGCGCAGCTTAATCAGTGTTGTTGGGCGATGTTAGCGCAGCGGCACGAAGTGCGGAATGAATACTTTCTTGATTTTTTCAAATATTTGATATACTTTTTAACGGTAGGTGTAACTCAATTAAATGCTGAAAAGCAGCCTATCAAAATAAAAGCTAATTGTTCAGCTTAACCAAAGAACCGTGGGACACACGGTCTTAAGGCTCAGTTAATGTCTTTATAGAAGAGTCGCACCAGAAGCCCACACTCACCCGAAGGGGAGTGTGTGGAGTATGTCACCATATTTCCGACTTATTTAATAAGTTGGAGATTTTCTTTTTTGTTTCTATTAGCGCATCACAGCATACTGCAACTAAATCAGATACAGACATAAATAATAAAACTCTTATTGCGTGGGAATATTTTCCGCTATAGCTATACATCACTGAGATTAAATTCGCTGTATATTCCCCAAATAAGTAGGTCTTTAATAACAGAGAAGAGACATTTTTATATATACTAGGGTTGAGAACTTTGTATAAATAACACTCAAAAAATTCTTAGTGTTACGCGATACTAAGGTGTATGTACAAATTGTTATTAGGGGAGAATTACCTTGAACCAAGCGACGTTGCACCAGTTGAAAGTGTTCGAGGCGGCAGCACGCCATGGCAGTTTTACACGGGCTGCGGAAGAGTTGTTTCTGACTCAACCTACCATATCCATGCAAATCAAACAGCTAACTAAATCAGTAGGTTTGCCCTTATTTGAACAGGTAGGTAAACGTTTATATTTAACTGAAGCGGGACGGGAATTATTTACAACTTGTCGGCAAATTTTTGAAACCATGGACAAGTTTCAAATGACTGTCGCTAATTTAAAAGGACTAAAGCAAGGCCAATTGCGTTTAGCAGTAATTACGACGGCCAAATATATTATTCCTAGATTGTTGGGGCCTTTTTGTCAGCTTTATCCTGGGATTGATATTTCTCTCCAAGTCACAAATCATGAAATGATTCTAGATCGAATGATGAGTAATTTGGATGACCTGTATATTATGAGTCAGATTCCTGATCATTTTGATGTCAATTTCCAGCCGTTTTTAGAAAATCCTTTGGTAGTTTTTGCACCCGCTAATCATCCCTTAGCACAGGAAAAAAATATTCCGATTGAACGGTTGGGTGAAGAAGCCTTTATTATGCGTGAACCAGGTTCAGGAACTCGTAGCGCGGTGCAAAGTGTGTTTGAAGAATATGGGGTAAAGGTGAAAGTAAAGTTAGAATTGGGGAGTAATGAAGCTATTAAACAGGCGATCGCTGGTGGCTTAGGTATTTCCATCCTATCCCGTCATACTTTGTTAGGTGATGCAGCAGAATTTAGCATTTTGGATGTGCAAAACTTCCCCATTAAACGGACGTGGTATATGGTTTATCCTGCTGGTAAGCAGTTATCTATTATTGGCCAGACCTATTATCAGTATCTTTTAGACGCCGCGCAAAAGATTACAGAACAGGGTGGTTTAATTCCAGATTATAACTATAGTTTGATTACACCCCATCCTTAAAACCAGATTTTTGCAGATGGTATTGTAATCTGCACCCATCTAAGATAGATACATGATAAATTTGTTATGTATCTAAAAGTTATCAATAGCTTGACGGAAATAGAGGCAACAATTAAAAATTAATTAACAGCATTATTAAGTACCCGGGCAAAATTAATTGAACATTGGGGAAAACGAATAGACATCTGGTGTATCTCCTGTCTGTTACCTGTCACCTTTCCTAAATAGGAGTTACGCAAAAAACTCTCAAACTCTTATTCCTCTGTGTTCCGGTGCATCCTCTGGGGTATGTCTTCGACACGCTACGCGAACGTTATTCCCTAACTCGTGCGTAAATCCTACTAAATATGCAATTTATTTTGTACCACTACTTACTTTTGACATTCTCGTCCAGTCACATAATGCCGATAGCGAAACATAGCTTCTAGCTGTGTTTGTATTAACCAACCACTGACAAATTCTACGGTATTACCACCGGGTATGGCATAGCTAATATTATCAGTTAATCTAGTTTTTCCTGCTTCTTCTGTAAACTCATGACGATGTATCCAGGACTCAAAAGGTCCAGATATCTGTTCATCAGTAAACAGACGATATTTTTCATAGTCAGTGTGACGTGCTAACCAAGTTAAGGGTAATAACCCCAAAAATAGCCGAAATTCTGTAATTGCACCTTTTTCTAGTCCTCCTTGCCGTCTGACTACCTGTAAGGGTTGCCATGGTGGAGTTAGTAGTTGTAGGATGTCTGGTCGTTCGTGAAATTGCCAAACTACTTCTACTGGTGCGTTAATGATTGAAGAATGTTGAAAGTGTAACATAGACAGAAAAATCTAAAATTTAGCCAACAAGTAACTCAACCTGAAAAAACATCATATCCAGATTCCCGTTCAGAAAATCGGACATCTATCTACTTACTATTTTACAATGTTAATAATTACAGAAGTTATACAACTAGCATATTGGTCTGGTGCATCCGATGTCAAAAATTTTGGTTCTTCAGTACCTAATATGCTAAATTATTAGAATTAAATTCTAAATAAGATGAAGAATAATATCAGAATCATTGATATAGTTGACTTGTGAGACTAAGTTGTGCTTAATTGTAAGTGAGAAT
>JACCDP011071384.1_pt1 | contig 70770 bp, 62 predicted proteins | sample 7445841 | NCBI WGS metagenome assembly JACCDP01 (sample SAMN15323441, study PRJNA562643) | freshwater metagenome | isolation source: river surface water | place: USA:Blue River Watershed | collected 2017-08-17 | reverse complement strand
CCTCAGCCACCCCAGCCCCAGCCCCCTCAGCCCCAGCCCCAGCCTCCTAAGCCTCAATTACCTAGCTGTGCAAGTTGTGGAAATGCGCGTCTAAAGTATTTTGATGAGAACGCCGACGTCAAATCAGCCGGTGTAGATGCATGGGACCATTTCGTTCAGAATGGAGTGTTCGAGGGCAGGAGGTGGCCTGGTGCTTTGTGTGATGGAGCAGGCACTTTTGAAGATGCAAAAGCGGCTTACCTTGCCACATATCCTGATGTAAAAGCAGCAGGCGTAGATCCTTGGACACATTACACTGCAGCCGTAGTGAAGGGGAAGGAGAGACGGCTGTGGAACGGCCCTGGTCCTATCAAATACGCATTCCCGGTTGGAGCACCGCAGAACCAGAACCAGAACCAAAGCCAACCTATCGCAACGCAACCGCAACCGCAACCGCAACTGCAACCCAAACCGTCACAAACGACGCCACAAACAGCTGACTTCTTTTCGTCTCAGATGCAACAGTTCGTTTCGAAATGGCCAAAGTCACAATTTGATGGGGCAGTGTATGGCATCAACCCGCAAAATAATAGTTTACAACAAAACAAGGCGCGGCTCATGCGAGCGTGCAATCAGTTTGGTTTGTCTGTAGAGGGTAAGGCTTTCTTGCTAGCCATGGCAATGATTGAGACGAACGACCTCAGTGTGCACATGCGAGATCCCTTGAAAGACAACCAAGGCGATTCTGCCAACCATACATTCTTTAATCTGAATACGGGTATGATTCGCGATATCCTGAGTCCGCAAGAATTCTCTTCGCTGAAACTTGAGGTGCCTTCCAAAAGCTGGGTGAATCAAGATTCAGATGAAGCAATTGCGAAGGCTGTAGACATCGCATTAAAGGCACTGCAAAAGTGGGGTGTAGACAAGTACGTTTCCTATGTACGAGGCGGCTCCACGGGATTTTCAGATGCTTATAATTACAACAACGATTGGTTGAAAATCAAGACTTTCAAATGTGGTCTGTCATTTATCTGGGAGGCTATCATTGGAGACAAACAATTGCTGGACGATAATAGACGTGTTGAACTGAATATTCCATATGTTTGAGACAGGCAACAAACATAGTTAAGCAAAAGGATTGTCATAATATTATATTTTAAAACCATCATGGCACCCTATGTAGCAGCTGTAATTCCATCGAGATATGAGGACGTCAAAGTCAAGCTATATTTGCCAATCGATACTATGAAATATTTGGATGATGCCTCTCAGAGTTGGGTTTGGGACAATCAATCCCATGAACTGATTGATGTGATTACATCTCAGAGCATGCATGATTTCATACCATCTTTGCCACCGGCCAAGAAATGTGGCACAAATGCGTGGGATCTCCGTCTCTGTTAGATTGTGTCTGTTAGACGTTTGTCGCTATTATTTTTGTTTGCTAAACCATGTTCTCGCGATTCTCATTAGTAGATTCTAGACGAGAAGCAGCGGAACGCCTAGTTGTTTTCGATGGTGCCGAAGGTATCACCGAAGGTGCCGCCGAAGACGCTACCATTGGTAGCATTGGTGTTGAAGATATTAAGGGCGTATTATCTTCTTGCTGATTTTTGGTATTATTGATTGGGGAAGGAAACCAGTAAGACGTTACAGAAGTCATAATGGGAAGGTAGATGCTTGCTGACTGTCCCATATATATCATGGATGCTGCAAACCCCATCATAAATATGCTAAAAAACATCTGTGCTATAAAAAGTGCGTTGTTTTGCAAAAAAAGTGTACTTTGCTTCGTTGTTGCAATACCCTGCATTGTTTTTGATATTGTTTTGCCACCGTGTGGCAACCTTAAATAAAATTGTTTTTGATGTGATGAGACAATGTTGCAATGTTTGTTATCTCAAAAACAAAAAAACATGTTGATTTAATACAAATGGGCGCCAGTCAATCCAGATCTTCTTCTGTAGGCGACACAAAACAAATTGGTGTGTTTCATGAAGAGCTTGCAAAGCTCAATGAAATTGTTAATGCTGTGATGACGGCAGATGATCGTTTCGTTGATTCCAACTACAACTTTCTCTTTGAAGATGTTTGCCAAAACTACACAATGGTTTGGGAAAAGGACCTTGACAAGCATCTCAAGGTCGATCTTGAAACAGTGCATGGGTCTATTTATATTGTCCCTAAAAAGGACATTGTGGAAGACGACGTCAACAATTCACGTGCTTCTAAAAGTGACCTTTGCAGAGAGATTGCCAAGCATTATATAAAGATTTTATATGTGATTGCGCTGATCAAAAGGGTGTATGATCTTGAACACAGTGGTGACAACAGTATTGCTGGCATTATGGAGCGAAACATAAAGATAGTGGAAGGGGTCATGCAGATCAACTATTGCAGCATCCCTCATAAAGATTATGTTTCACAAGGAACGGCCGCGGATGTTGACTTTAGCAATCTCGAGGGGTTATACGTTTTCGTGGAGAACTTTCTCACTCCAGTTGAGCGGCACATCTTTGTAGAACAATTGAAGGCAGTGTTTGCACGCAAACAAAAATACAGGGTCGAAGAAATGGTTTGCAATGACACGCTTATAACATTAGAAGAGTACAATAGCATTTACAAACGCCGTTACAATAAACAATTTACGTGCACCAATGTCCACGAATTCAAGCGAGAGCACTCTGTCGATTTGATGTTTGAAGTAGCAGCGAACAACCCTGTCATGCATTCCAAACACTGCTACAGTAGAAAGCAGGTTATGATTCCTCTGACAAATGCTATGAAAGATGAAAAAATCCGAGAGCTGGCGGGGCTCTATAAAGAAATGCGTCAAAACTACATTAAAAATGTCGACCTAGTTTTGGCTATTCTCGGCAGATTGATTATCAAAGATGACCAACAATACAAGTTGAAAGATATTGACACAGCTGAATTGGAGGCGGTGATACATGAAGTCAAGCGCGTGGTTATAATATTCTATGTCCAATCCATTGTCGACTTTCAAACATTGCTGGATTATGCCCTGTCTTTGGAAAACACGCTAGAAGCTTCGTAATTTTGAAATTACCAAAAATAAAGAGTAGATTAACAAGCAATGTCAATTTTTTATGGAACAACACAAAAAGCAGCCAAATCCAAATTCTTGTCCAGATCAGGTTACATACTGCCAGATGTGTTTTCTGAATTACGTTCGAAGCTCTTGAAACCAAACGGAGACACGACCGCATCGCAGATTGAACAGCTGTGTTACTGGTCAGCGGAGCTAGTTTGTAGTGGAAAGGTTAAACAGGTTGTGAGCATGTTGGTGGATCTGTATTCCACGTGTTTTATTTGCAAAAGCCTCGGATTCGTAGAGAGGTTTGCAAAGACATTAGAAACAATCCAAATGGAGCGCTTTAATCCAAAGTCCCCCAATGTCCAAGCTGCCGTTTGTACTCTGGTGATTATGCTGGCCAGGCAAACGCCCTCACGCAACCCGCGCTCATTTGCTACATCGCTATCGATCTCCCACCAATGTTTTATTGATGGTTTGCAACGACCAATGGATCATGCTGCAAGCCAAGTTTTGAAAGTTTTAGGTGACACTTTTATCGATTGCAGCATTTTGCACATTTTTATCCATTTTTGGCAGTCTCTTGTAGAATGCGATGCAAGCAAAGCATGTTGCATAATCGATTATGTGACACAAAAGACTAAGAAGCTCAATATGTGCGTTGAATGCCTTCCCATCACAATTGGGATGCCAAAATCAATTCACAATGACTCCGTTTGGGTCTTGTGGCAATTATTGTTAGAGTACCCCCGCTATGTCGACAATCAAGAAAATCTGTCTCGCCTCATAAAAGCTCATTTTGTCATCTTTAAAATTGAATATGCAGCACCTAATCGCAAAGACAGATTGAATCTCTTGTATGCGTGTATAATAGTATATACAACTAAGAAACACATCACAGATTTCCCATTCGAAGACAAGGTAATCAGACAGGCACTAGAGCATTTGGATGAGATTTATCGAATGATTATGGGCAAGATTGGCAGCAACAAAGGCACATATGCAAAGATGCAGAGAAACTCACCCACAGGTGGCACCTCGGTAACATCTGGCACCACGGCAAATGATAATCAAAAAGAAAAAATGCAAGCATTGTTTTGTTATACCTACGTCAAACCCGCCGCAGCTGAGACAACCACTACCGAGGGTCGGATGAATCCGCCACAATACAAAGAGTTGGATTTGCAATGTGGATCTTGGAATCCCTTGGCTAATGATGCGGTTACAGTGCAAAAGCTTGATGCTCCAACAATAGTCACATCATATATGAATAAATCCGCGAGAACCAGTCATGGATATCCACCGTTGTCAAATCGTGATCGCTTGAGAAATGCCACATGAACGGCAGTAATAAAACATGCCCTTTCCGCAATACAATAGTCATGGATTGATATTCTGGATCATCTTTGTCGAGTTTAGCATGTTTTGGTGTAAAAATCTCAACCATTGCTTTATCAGACTTGTTGTATGATATCGCTTTCAACCGCGCATTATTTCCAACTCGAATATTCGATCTGACCTTATCGATTTGTTTGTACTTGTTCCGAAGAACCTCGGACTTTAGAACGTCATCCATCATTTCGCTTGTTTCAACGATTATGGGATTGCGTTCGTCTAGTATAGCCTCCGTAAGCTGCGCTGGTTTCAATTGTAAGATCTGGTACTCGGTGTTATAGGCTTTTGTATTGATATTGTAGGCTTTATAAGCATAGAGACACGTCAAAATGACGAGTATGAATATGAGCAGCATCATTTAGCCTAATTTGATCCATATGATTTCACTGCATAGATTTTTAACTGAATCGCAACATGACTTCTTTCTCGTGACCAAATGATATAAGGAAACTCATAATACTGAACGTATTACTCTCCACATCCAACTTAGGCAACATGGCTGACAATACATCTCCACTCGATGCCCCGAACAGCTGCTGCACAACAACGATCCAAAAAGAAAATGATGTTATCCTGAATGAAGTTGCGGACGATAACCGCGTCGGCAAGTATATTGGCATTTGCAAGTGGTTCAATAATGTCTATGGATATGGCTTCATTACCATCTGGGACGGGGAGGAGAAGGGCAAGGACATCTTTGTGCATCACAGCGGGATCAAGCCGCTAAATAGTCAGTACAAGACACTAAAGAAGGGAGAATACATGTCATTTGACATTGTGGATGGTGACAAGGGTCTCCAGGCAGTCAATGTCCGAGGTATCAATGGCGGTCCGCTGCTATGTGATCAAGTTGTTGTCAAGCGCGGCGTCCCACCGCCTCCTCCCTTCCTTAGCATGCCGCCAACAGAGGGTGGTTGGAATACTGTGAATCACAAGGGCGCCAAGCGACAAAGTAGGAGTTCTCAGCAACACCATTAAAACTTGAGAAACTTTAGGAACCAGAATTATTTTTGTTCTTCAAACAATAAACAAGTTGTTTAAGGGAATTGACACATCCTCAATGCATACAACCTGCATAGTTTTTGATGGTGGACGACCAATTTTCGATCGAGGGTATTTATTCGACTCTTCTTCCCGGCAATGGTTTCAAGTTGGATACGAAAACTTCCAAGTATTGGTCGAACGCGATCTCTAAGGGAGACAAAACTTACGACGACTTCAAAGAATATGTTGTGCGCGGCCAAGATTATGCCAACTATATTCGTTCCGTATTTGTCGACGTTTACTACGAGCTTGCTCCTTGTTTCACCGGACCGGAGTCGGCTGACGTGCATGAGATGTTTGAGAATATGATGAGGACAAGAGAGGGAGACGTCGTTTCCCGAGCAGACATCAAGCATCATATATCAAATACACCTTCCTTTCGAGCCGGTCTAACACAGGAGATTATTCGTGTCTATACAACTGTGCATGGTCATGCACCGGACAAGACCGTTGTCCAACAATTTGAGGAAACGTTCTTGAACGATGCTACTGGCACTTATTCTTTGGAGCAACTAGGGAATGATATTTCGGACAAGAAGCAGGTTGTTGTATCGATGCAGCCAGCAGCGATGGGTGCCGTCTCAACAGGCATTCACAAGTCGGACCTTTCACACATGCATGCCAACGAAAACAACGAAAACAACGAAAACAAAGAAAGCATTATTGCACTGTTTGAAAATGTCGTTGGGCGCACCATGAGCGCACGTGAATTCGTATTGTTTGCCAATGACCTTGCCTCAGCCAATGATAAAGTTGCGCTTGCTAAGACTATCGATGCAGGGATTCAAAAACATTTTGTATCTGTGCAAGATATTATATACAGATTCCTCGATATTGATCTAGACCGCGATGCATTCATTCGTGAACATTTGATTGCTGCTTTTCAGGACGGTGATTATGGATCTACGTTGCAGACCAATATAGTTCTGTCGGAGTCCTATGAAACAAAAATGACTGCCAAGCTCAAACATCTACATGATAAGATGTATGGCGAACAGATGATTGAAGAGGATTGCGCATATCTTTTCAATCGGATACGAGATCGTCAACTGGGTATCATGAATGAAGATCTCAACCGTCTCATTGCAGAATTCAAAAAGGAAACAGATGAGATTGTTCAAAGGGTATTTGATATTTATATGGAAGTTTATGAGAGGGAGCCAGAAGATGATGAACTAAATATTCATGTCACTTTCATGCGAATGTCTTCCGACAAACAAATTGCGGAAGCTACTGTCAAACAAGGCCTTCGCAATGCTCTTGAGTATCACGATGTGCTAAAAAAGAGGATCAAGAAAGCGCATGCCACAGTCAATGGCGGTGCACCAAACTCCATTACTCAAAGCCAGATCTTCCGGATCCTAGATAAGATTTTGCCATATAAGAATCGCGATGACATTGACTCACTTATTGCCCAATACGTTTGATCCTCCTCCCAGCAATTTTTATAGAGTCTGTGATGGTTTCTCTATAGAGAAACATTGCTACGATGATGCTGCTTAATAAGATCATTGTGGCTACATTCATTATTTTTTCTGTAACATCGCTGATGCCGATGATGGATGCGTCGCTACCACCGCGTTGTTTTACAGATGTTTGACAGCCCATGTCGGCACAGAAGCCAGGTTGTCCTTCTCCTGTACCACCTTGACAGAAGGCTTGGCAGCATAATCCTTTCAACAACTGTCGATTTGCTGGTGTGTCCTGAGGTAAATGCACCGTGTCGCAGTTGGCACACACATTCTTAATAACATCCTTGTACGGCTCCATCTTTGCACAGCACTTGTTTAGAAACGACTGCCTTTTATCGAAGAATGCACCTATTTGCTCTTTCCTATCCTCGGGTGATTTGGTCCAGAATTGCAAATCGGGGACAAAATCATTCATAATGGCCGGGGTTTCGATGATTTCGCCTTTATACAACCTGTAAATCTGAGATTGCGGGCAAAATGGTGTCTCATACTTGTCATTGCGCATGCAAACAAAACCTCCTATATTGCTTGGCTTAAATCGCATTCCACAGGGATATTGGCACAAGAATATTGCACGGGTGATATTGTCATACACAAAATTGCCTCTCTTATACCAGGAATCTGGTGTTTCTTCGCATCTTGTTATGAAACGGATCGCTCCGAACGTGACGAGGTCTAAGAGCCACAACACGATATCGATTACCACCAGCACGGTAAATATGCCGATAAACACAATGGAAACAACGATCTCAAATAGTAAAGTTACAAATATAAAATACAGCCAAAATAACACTTCATTGAATATTGATATAGACCAAATCGTATGCACGCACAGCAGCCATGCACCAAACAAGAGACCAAAGATCAAAGTAAACAAATATGGAATAAGTTTTTGTGGATTAGTCAACAAATTGAGGACCTTGTTAATCAACTCGAGTCCCCTTGCCATAATGTCACCAGCATCAGCAACCTGTTTGATACCAGGTACGTTCCTGAGCGCACCAAGAACATCAACGCCCATGATAGCTTATTACTACCACTATTATTAAAACCTGACAATATTAATCCAGTTTTTGATCCGTATACCAGCACTCAGGTTTCGTTGTAAATCTCGTCACACTTGGACCAAACGTTGTTGATAAATTTGTAGATATGCTTTCTCAAGTTTGCCCATTTTGCTTTGAACTTCGAACGGGTCGAATTTTCATTCTCTGATGAGAGCGCTTCCCGCCATCTTTGAACCACTTCCTCCATGATGAACTTGTCCCATTGAGGTCGAACGAGCGTGATAAAGAAGTTGAAGAAACTTACCCTTCTGTTCTCGTACATGTTTTTCAATGCTCTATCGTAAACATGCAAGTACATTTCCATGGCCCTGACACCAATACAGAAATTGATGTAAACTTGTTTGCCAGCAAAATCTCGCGACTCATAGATTTGCTGTTCAACTTTTTCGAACACGCCCAAGGCTGTCGGCAAGGCATCCACAAGCATCCTCTTAACCCTGTCAATTTTGCTTTTGCAGTATTCACGTCCATTGTCATTTTTATTCGCTGACGTTTTGGGAGCAGATGAAGGTGGTTGAAATTCGTCCCTGCGAAACTCTTTGAAAATGCTATCGTACAGAAATAGATCTACGGGGCTTTCGAAAACGCCATTGTATTTAAAATACCATTCCAAATCCGTGCCAATATCTGCACCTTTGCCTCGGTCCTCCTTAATATAATCCATTATTCCACCAAACAAAACCTGAATTTTCAAATTCCAATCTTCAATTAGAACAGGGCCAGCTCGCTGCCCTTTGGTGGTGGCGGTAGATTCATCTTCGATATTATCTTCTTCTTCATTCTCTGCGTTCTCTGCGTTCTCTGCGTTCTCTGCGTTCTCCGCGTCTTGTGCTGCATCTGCAGCATCTGCAGCATCTGCAGCATCCGTATTCACAAAGTCTTTCCGGATGATCCTATCATACAATTTCACCGTTCCCAAGATGTCTGCCATGATTTCTTCCATGAATTTCTCAAGGTTTTCCGAGCGCCGAAGCCATACAACTCTGATATACATAACACGGATGCAGTAGATGACTAACCACACTAGGAAACAGAATCCCAGGATTACAGTTGCAGCAATCAAAAACTCTTTAAACTTGATCGTAAATGATGCCACATTACTCATTATCTGTCCTGCTCCTCCGGTAGTTGCCGAAGACATACGTAATGCGCTTGCCATAGTTGCAAACAAGAGAGGTACAGCACACTCTTACATCATGGACTAGAAAAAAACAAGTGTTGCATGACACAAGAAGAAATCACAGAAAATCTTCCTTGTGAAATGTAAAGCAGATCGAGAGATGTATGTTATCAACTTTATCAAATCCTTTGCTGAGCAATATCCTCTTCTAGCAAGCACAAATATTGCATTTTGTTTGTTAGTGCCACTGCAAGACGTTGCGCTTCCTCACTTCTATGGCAAGCTCATTGATGCTATATCTAATAGGCGGGAAATCAAATTCTACATGTTGTGTGTTCTAGTTCTATTCATTGTCATCGAAGTCGGATTTGTCGTTTCAGATATGCATGATATACGTACTTTCAGCACATTCCAGACCTTCATAAGGACAGAAATTGTAAAGAATGTGATGGGTAAATTCGAAAAGGACTTTTTGATGCTCAATGTCGAGAATGTCATGTCAAAATTGGTAAAGCTGCCAAACGTGCTTCAGGTTTTCTATGAGCGATTCAAATATACAATCGCCCCATATGTATTGGCTTTTACGGCTAGTATCATCTACTTCTTTACGCAAGACAAGGTGCTGGGTGGAACGCTGTTGGCATTCGCCATAGGATACCTATCCGTTATTCTCAGCATCCCTTTCAAAGTTTGCAAGAATCCTTCCATGAAATGCGATCAATCTATCAATGAGATTCACGAAGAGATTGATGATGTGTTACGCAACTTTATTGCCATGCACGGCAACAAAACGAAACAAGAAAATGAGCTCAACCGTTTGGCCTACCACGAGGAGCTGTTTACTGTTAAGTTTTCAAGAACCATGAGTTGCTTGCTGAATACAAAGGCTTTTGCTTCAGTTCTGCTGATCATCTTTGTGGCAACTTTCATATTCCGATGTAAGCATCTTATTGAGGCAAAGGTGTTGCCCACGTCCGTTTTTGTGACCTTGTTCTTCATCATCATTTATCTCACAAATGCAATGATAAGCTTGGAAGGACAACTCAGGGATATGATCTTCGAATGGGGTGCACTTGTAGAAGCTGATGAGATGTTCGAACAACAGATTTCGAGTACACATCCCTCACAAGATAAGCGGTTGAACAAGCCTTCTCCCGTGAAAGGCATCATGTTGCACAATGTGCACTTGCGATTTCCTGACAGCACTGATGCCGTTCTAAAGGGGATCACGTTTAGCGCAGGACACGGAGAGGTCGTTGTATTAACGGGCAATGTTGGCTGTGGCAAATCAACAATTCTAAAACTTATTGCAAGATTCTATGAGCCGACAACAGGCAATATATTCCTCAATGGTGTCAACTACAAAGAGTTGTCATTGATGGATATTAAAAAACGCATCGGATATGTTCCGCAGCACTCGCAGCTTTTCAACCGTACAGTGTACGAGAACATCATCTACGGAAACGAAGGTATGTATTCTAGAGCTGATATCGAAGACATAATAGCAAAATTGGATCTCTCCAAGGAGTTTGCTTCTTTGGCTGATGGCATAGACACAAGGGTTGGAAAGAACGGCCAGATGCTCTCTGGTGGTCAAAGGCAATTGGTGTGGTGTTTGAGGGTGCTCTTACAAAGACCAGACGTGGTAGTTATGGACGAGCCGACCGCATCTCTGGACGAGGAATCCAAACACACTTTGTGGCGGATGTTGAATACGCTGATGGATGGCAAGACGGTTATTATTGTGACACACGACGATTTCGTTAAGCGAATTGCGACCCGAACTATTCATATTCAAGATGGAAAGGTAATGCCGGCGCAGCAGCCACCAGCACAACAGAAAAACTGAAAATAAAGTAGATAACAGATTCATCTGCCAAACATGGTGGTTGCTGTTGCGCCCATCAAGAGATGCAGCTTTCGATTTCTGAATGAGACGAACACCGTTTACTATTTGACTCGTCAATGCAAACTTCGTCCACAAAGCTTTTCGAATAACGAATATTACACCGAACCTTTTCAAGGTACTCAAGGGGACCACAAAGAAAATGCGTTGATTGCGTACAAGGACTATTATCAATGCAAGTCGAAATTGGCTGCGCTAGAGGTGAATCCCAGTTTTCATCACGTGTCCATCAATGAGGTTCCGTTAAAACAGTTCAAATACTTGGCATATTATTTTAACATGCCGGCTTTGGTTATCATTAATAGCTATTGTGATTTGTTTGACGAAAATGAATACATAGAAGCTCACTATGTTTCGCTGAGAGAGAAAGAATAAGAATCAAAATATAAGATAAATGTCTATCACATCGCAATACGATAATGAATGGACCATCACCGCCACTAACAATAATGCAACATTACAAACAATGCAAGACACACCAGGTGCTTTTATCGGTAATGGCAAAGTTGGATTCATCACTGCTTTCGAGTCGATTGGTGTGCGCAAAAGCATTATCAGCGTCGACTTTGATATTAATGACTCTGGCACCTACCGCAACAATGTAGTTGAGGCGTTCAATCCCACACACATGCGTTTCTTTGATAATCGCTCCAGCGAGTACACAGTGGAGTCAGTGGTGTTTTCTAATGTTCAACTTCATATGGACACTGGAATTGCCACTAGCACTTACACTATAACAAATACATCATCGCAGGCTTCCATTAATGTGGCAGTTGACCTCTATGCTGTCCGCCATTTACCCTATTGCACCGTACAGAGCTTCACTGTCACGTCAACAGCTAACATCGCCTCTTTGGATATATTCCACGATGTATCATGCGGGTCAAACATTTCAGCGCCGGAGTACAACAATAGCGTCGTTTTCAACGAGGCGGTGAGTGCATCCAAAGGCTTGTATACCATTTCCGGCAAAGGGACCATCGAAGGCACAAACAAAACTGCGGCATTTTGCAGTTGTTATGTTTTCGAGGACGCCGTAAAAATGAAGGCTGTCGGTTTCAATGTTTATGCTCTCGACCGCCGTCGATGCTACCAGAAGATCTCCTTTACAACTCTGATTCAAAATACCAATTACAAATTTCATGTTATCACGGCACAAATGACAGAGTATGATTTCAAGCTACCGCAGGACGAGACCAGGCGCATCTTGGTCAACGTCATCAACGACCTTGACACACCAACGGTGCCACTCACGAGACTCAGGACAGCTCATGTCAACGCATGGGTAGAGGCATGGAAACATAACATTGTAATCGAGCCAAAGCTTGGCATCACAAATTTGGAATCGAATGCTTTGCTATCACTAAAAAAGGTAATTCGATATAATCTATATAACATTTGGTCGTCTGTTCGCGATGGAGCAGGCATCGAGATCAACCCGAGCACGTTTTCGCTTATAGACACGAATGGAGGGTTGTTCTGGGATGGAGATCTGTTCTTTTTGCCTATTCTCACTATATTTCGGCCGGTTACTGCAAAGGCGTTCTTGGAGGCACGTTATAAGAATCTAGAACGGGCAAGGCGTTTGGCGGCAGGATACGGGTACGATGGTACGAAATTCCCATATGCCAACGAAGTCGTTGGATATGGAAACAGTCCTTACTGGGACCTGAATGGTCCACTCCACATTTTCAACACAGCCCTCGTTAGTGTTGGCATTTGGAACTATTATCGAGTTACTTTGGATCGCAGCTGGCTGCTCAGCAAGGGATATATCATGCTCAAAGATATAGCCGACTTTTTTGCCAGCAAAGTCAGCGTCGACGCCAATGGTGTTTACAACATCTTGGATGTATTCTCGATCAACAACACACAATCAGACAATAATGCATTGACAAACTATCTGGCAAAACTCGCATTCAAATATGTATTAGAGGCGTCTTATGAACTGAGCATGCCAACTTCTGATGCATGGGTGAGATGCTACTATAATTTGGATGTGCGCTACTTTGATGGACTAGTGGATGTGGTGAAACTCGATGCGGATGTGACACAGCTAACCACCTACAAAATTGTCGAACAGTTGCTGCCTTTGGCTCCATATTATTTCGAGGTTTTCATGAGACAGAATACCAACCGCAACAAAGAAACAATCGAGCGGAATTTGCAGGCGGTTGATGGTAAAATCGAACAGGCATTTTTGGAAAATCCCTTGAACACAATATTGCTGACATGGCTCAAAGGTTACCTTATGTGTTGCGATACGGCATATACAAGCATATTCAGTTCAAGCTTGCAATCAGTACTGACAACCAATGTTGTGGGGGTTTGGGGCAACTTCAATGCCAATAATAGCACGAGCGAATACAACGATTTGTCGCTTAGCTCAATGTTCATACTGATGTTGCTCACGGGTCCTGGAACATTGCGAATCAGGGGCATGGTAACCGAAACAAAATTTTACACGGAGACAATGGGCATCTATGTGGCAACATCGCATTACATGCCAAACACATGGAAAAATCTGCGCATTAATGGTGTCGGGAAGGATAAATCCACGTACAACGTGTTGAATGAGATGACATATCCGTGACGCAGCTATTTGCAAAAATATAATGAAAATATTAAAGTAGCAACATTATGCAGCAATCGCCAACCACTAATGTTGTTCAATATCCATACGATGCATTTTCTAAACAGTATCTTTTGCTTCCATCCAAACCCCAGCTGCCTCAGCCGCCTCAGCCGCCTCAGCAAAAACGTACTTCCCAACACATCACTACGTTTGCCAAACAAATCTATCATGACTTTCAACAGTTCATGTACACAAATAACGTGTTGATTGTTGCCACAGGTTGGGGAATTGGCACGGCAACAAAAGACATGATCGAACGATTGGTAAAAGATATGGTCGTTCCTCTCATCCAATGGATTTCACAAATTGGATTCATCAATAGAGGATACACTCAGCTCGTGAGATATGTTGCTTCGACAAAGTGGGAAGGTTTTCTGAATGCCGTCAGCAACATCACTTGGGATTTCATGATATGGATATTTGTGATTGTGATGACATTCATTTTATTGGAATACATCCTGAACAGGTGGATTGTTGGTATGCGCACAACAGTTCCGGAAAAAGAAAGTGCTCAATTTGCAAAAGCAAAGGCAGCAGCAAAGGAAAATATAATCCCAGACAAGAAAGATGCCGAGCTGTTAGAGAAGAAAATAAAACTTGAAGAGGTTACTGGTGAAAAGCTTATTCAAAAGGAAGAACAGATCCTCAAAAGCATCCCATTGGCACCGACGAATCAATTAGAAAACGTCATAAGAATAGGACAATGATCGCTCCCATGAATATCATCCAAAATCGTGAACTGGACTAGGCGATTTACCAATGGTTTTGAAATTATGCCATGATCGATGCGCCAACCTTTGTTACGATTGCGTGCGTTGCCAAGATAACTCCAATATGTGTATGCATCGGTCGTGTTGGGGTGAAGATGACGGAAACCGTCGACAAGATTCAAGTCCGATAGGAGCCCGTCTTTGAAAGCACCACGTTCTTCTGCAGTGAAACCTGGGCTTTTATGATGTCCTTTCGGGGAGAATATGTCGATGTCCTCCGGAGCGACATTCAAATCCCCGACGACCACGACATTTTTATCTGACTCTATCAACGACTTGATAAGTCGTTTGAATAGAGGCTCCCATTTTGTGATTCGTTCATTCAAGCGTTCCAAACGAGGCTTAGAGTTTGGAGTATAGCAGCAAACGATTACGAGTTTTTGCTCGGTTTTTGCTATGACTAGCCGACCTTCTTCTATGAACGCGGTGGTTTCCAGCCTTTGAAATCCGGTGCTAAAGTCCGTGATTTCCGTCTTGGATAGCATGGCAACTCCTGCATAGCCACCTTTTTTGCAAGTGGAGGCATGGATAAGCACATGCTTATAGTTATACCCATTTTTGCAATATTCCGCCAAGATACCTTTGGCGGTCGCGTCATCACATTTGATTTCTTGCAGACATACGATATCTGGATTGTAGGTTTGAATTACGCGGGCGAGATCCCCTTTCTTCTGTATGGACCGCAAGCCATTTACATTCCAACTCAATATCTTCATTCTTTTTTTATTCAATTCACTTCTATTTTTATAAGTGGGGTTCAAGTGCTGTAATTGATGTGGTACAATGCCAATTTGTCGAACACGGGCTGCATTGATAATGTTTGATAAGCGTTCGAGAAGCCCATCAGTTTTTTCACTTTTCTGAACCATGATGGATTTCGGGAGTATGCGATTGGCGGCAGCATTTGCATACCGGTAGTAAGTCGTTGGATACCTGACACAATCGTTTCGGGAGTTGCTTTGTTGCTATTGAGATTGTCAAAGGTGGCAACTCTGAGGCCGATGATATACTCTTTGTCAATTTCATCAGCAATGCCCTCAGCATTGGGAAACAATCTTTGCAAATGATTGCTAGATTCGAGATCCACAACAAAACGGACGCTCCCAGGCAAGATGTTGAGACGAACCATATGCTGTTGATCCGGGGATTCAAACTCAAAAAACATAGAGTAATTCTTATCGACTCCCGTTTGCATCAGGACACGCCATGTGTTGATCAAGGACTGTAACGCAAGATCGCGTCGCAAATCGTTGCGTTCCTCCTTTGAGAAAGCCTCCATAAACAGCTTGTTGGCAAGCATCAAGTTCATACGGGTTTCTATGTCTAATGCGCGGCCAATCTCTACGATAACACCCATAGGTAGCGCCTTTGCAGTAGACGAAGGCAGTCTTTGCCGTTGACCCAACAAGCAGTTTAACAAGCCCGGGGAACGAAACCCGGCGCCATTTTGCTGTGCCACGCTTCCCACCCCGCTCCGCACGCTCCTGGAACAAACCAGAATATCAGCAGCAATAATACTCTCGAGATCTAGCATTGATCTAAGATCAGCAGTTTCAACAGCCATCAGTCGGTGATTCTTTAAATAGAAAGAAAGAGAAAAAACAAATTTATCACCAGCATGACATGTGATTGAATAAGGCCTCCAGCCCATTGCTCATGTGTTCATCAATCTTGGCATCGTAGTCGCGAATAAGTTGTGCGAACAAAGCAGCGTACTCTATAGGGCGATTCTCTAGACTTGGTACCCTGTAATACTCTGTCAAATCGCTATAGACAATCTTGGGAACGTGAAGATGCGTGCAATAGAACAAATGCTTAAGATCGATAAAGCGCGCATCGACATCCATCTCGCTGAAGAAGTCGCCTAGAATAGACTTCATTGCTATAATCTTGAAGTCATTGTCATAGGTTACCATGTATACCACGTCGTTTGACCCGATTCGAGATTTAAGCATAGTACACAATTCTGCGAATGCTTCATTGTCATTGACGTCATGAATATTATACGCATGCTCATCCTCCTCGTCGTAAATAGCAAGCGAGGTCGGTCCATTGCTGTATGGATTCTCCGCCTTCTTACCTACGTTGAAGTACATTACCACTGGCTTGTCAACCTTGGCATCTTCCGAATCAAACTTTCCATCGTCGGAGGAATCTTTCTTCCAAAATAGAGACGGAAACATTATGGGAAAGACCAAGATTGATGCAAGAGTTAACAGTTGAGTGTATTCTCCCCTCCAATCAAAGAACATTCGCCAGAATTTAGAGTATGATGTGGTGATGAGTGCGCTTTTCCTTAAGTAGATTAGGAATTTCTTTTGTCGAACGATATGGTAAGCTTTGAGATATGGCGGGACTGCCTTCGAATTTCAGCCCGGCAAACTACTTGTACCTCAATCCCGAATTGCAAGCATATTCAAACGTAAATACTATTGAGAATGCAATATCGTACTATCTATCAAATGTCAATGGTAGTAATTTGCTATATGACACATCCTCAATCGACCCTCTTTTTAACTCTTACGTCTTTCTGAGCAGCAGTAAAGATGGGCTTGATATCAGTCGCCTAAACAATGTTATTAAACTGGCAATGTCCAATGATGGCTTAGGGCCAACAGAACTTGTGGCACAGTCACGATTTATTCAAACTATTTCTCAACCGGTTTTGCACAACAACAGTAATCTCTTTTCGCTCGTTGATCCGCTTTATGCCCTCACACCATCAAACTTGATTGTCGGAGATGATGTGATGATAGTCACCAACGGAGGACATGATGTCATCTGCAGAGTTACATCCATTAACAGCAACACCACACCTCAACAGTTTAATGTTTCTAATTATACCAGCTATTTATTCACATCAAATCAATCAAATCTGACGATCATAGGGCAACGCCTGTACGATGTGGACAGGCTCGCTAAAATCAACTGGTTGAGAGGCTATCGTTCAGCTATTCCTAATGTCAGTTATATTGTGGACGAAACGTTCAACCCTGATTTATACAGATTGCTTTACCCCGAGTCTCGCGGATTCGACAACGTTCAAGCATTATTAGACTACAATGGGTACATTCTAAACCCCTTCAGAAGGGTTGGTAGTGTGAATGATATCGTTCGCAATGTTGACGACGATTTTGTCACCCTTGCAACCACAAAGGTCGAATGGGCTTCGAACTCCGCAGCTACGAGTGTTGCAAAAGCAGTATGGAGCAGCAACTACACCGGATCATACTTGAGCACATACGATGCGCAAGTTCTGTACGCACCATCGAACATAACTCACACAAAATTACAATGGACGTCCAATGCGCTGTCTAATGTTTTCCGTTCGGATGGGTACAACATCACTGTCAACAATATTTCGGCGTTGAGTAATACCGTCTCCACTTCAGGGAATTGGAGCTTTTCGAGCAATTTAGATGTAAGCAGGATTCTTACCGTCGGACAAAGCGTAGTGCACCAGAATGGCAATATTCCAATGGTTATTGATGCTAGAGGCGGCGTCCGCGCTGATGACTACATTTTAACTTCGGACGCCCGGACAAAGGTTGATGTCACACGGGTCGATCCTAGAGATTGTTGTGATTTCATTCAAAAGACTTCCCCAGTGAAATTTACGCTCATCCGTGGGCACGCGAATCAGGAGGATAAATTAGGCTTCGTTGCTCAACAACTGGAATCTATCACAACCGATAGAGGGTCACTTAGAGGTGCCAATGTGGTTCGTGAAACCTACGATTGTGTGCCTAATATCATGAAACGTGTTCAAATAAATGAAAATGGATTGGTCTCTCTAGACAATCACGGACTCAAAGTGGATACCAATCTTTGTTTTATAAACGAAGAAGCAAAAAAGATGTTTAGCGCTAGAATTCACCGCGTGGATGATGTCAGCCACTTTGCAATTGATCTAGCTCCGATTTTACAAGATATTGGAGCACAAGATGCCAAAACAAAGCAATTTCTTCTATTCGGAACATTTGTTGATGATTTCAAAGTTGTCGATCAATCACATTTGCTTGCTATTGCCATTGGTGCTATTAAAGATCTGTCCAACCGTGTTCAATCTTTAGAGTTACTTCTTGCAGGCCGGACGTAGTTGTCTTCTGTATTGGAGAGAACCTTTTCATCGACAACGTCTTCACCCATGTCAGCCTTCTGTAACTCGACATTGTATTTCTGATATTTCTTCCTCAGATCAACAATATTCTTTCGAATATAGGAATTGTCACGATACAAAGGATCAGAGCCTTGAGGACTATTATACACTTCGTTATCGTATGCCGGATCCGTTGGATCCTGTATAAATCCATCAGCGTCCTTGAGTTTGTAACTTACGTTGTCATTGTATTGTGTATAAACGCGATAGATCGACATAATGTTGCTTATGATCACCCAACCAAAGAAAATCACGAGGATTCCGAAAAGGAATAGGACCATCCAATTTGAACTTTTGACCTCAGATGCCTTGCTAAGGATCTTGTAATCTTCCCCGAACAGACTCGCTTTTTGACATACCTCCTTAGCAACATTGGATGTTGACATTAGAGCAGGACTTACTGAGATCTTTAGAAAAATATTTTGCTCTAGTAAGTTAATAGGTGGTCTATATGTCCAATTTGAACAACATGAAATCGGCTTCATTCTATCTCCAGAAGATTGTGGACTTCATGCGTGCTAAAACGATTGAGCACAAATCGATCAATAATTATTTGGAACTCGTCAAAGCAAATGAAAACGAAGTTTTTGGATTCCTCGAAAACGTCATAATGAACCGTCATCGTTACCAAATAGCCAAACAAGCATTTGTTGATCGTGCCAAAGAGCAAGAGAAATTCAATGGCAATTTAAAAATCGCGCTTATCGTTCTCAATGCTGTGGTGGGGATTGTTGTTGTCATTGCAGTGCTCATGACGACAAAGCTTTTTGGCTCAGGTCCCGACGCGCCGTCGCGTTCGAGCAAGTTTAAAATTGTCATTTTGACAATCACTGGTTTATTTGTGTATACAATCGCCTCTTATGTTTCGATATTGTATTGTGATCAGCTGAAGGGCGACTACGCGAGAGCTCAGACTTACAATTACATGGGAGAGCGATTCTTTGACAAATTTGAGAATACCAAAGCTGTTGCTATGTATCAAGCACATAGATTTGCTTTTACAGAGCCGGCAGGTCCTAATAAGAAAGTCATCAAAGGGTATTACGACGAGTTCGTCACAAATGGCAAGAAACGTTCAGCTTCTAAGATGAGCTTACAAGAGATTCGCACACATCCGGACTGGCCTCAAATTGTGGACAACTGCCGACCTGAATATGCAAGTGCGGTGACTCAGCAACAACCACAACAAACCACCAACATGGATATAGTCACCCAGAAGGAATTGGACGCTCTTGCCAACGAAGAAAATGTGCTGAGGATGTGGGATAACCCGACCCTCCTGAAAGAAATCAGGACTAAATCGAAATCACTCATGGGCCTTGTTACAAAATTGAAGGAGGGTGATATCGATGACAAGCTGAACGATGCGGCTATTGCAACGATTATCAAGAAAGATCTTGTATCCTTGTTCATCCAGCGAGACATTATTCACATGAAGGACGTGGCCGTCAAAGATTCTACAAAGTTTGATATAACACCCGTCGAACAGTTCACTGTGGAAAGCGAACAAGAAGGTATTATTTATCTACAACGTAATCCTACTTGCAATTTTGTCGTTTTTGATGCAGATAAAAAGGTATGTGCAGCTTTCGAGGAAAAAGCCCTTCCCAAAAATACGGTTTTGAAGTATGCTAGAGGTTCTTCTATCTTCTTCGTGAAAGATGAAAAAGAAAACAACAGGTTTGTGTACTTGGAGGCTGGTGAATTGACGGATCTACCGAAGGAACCCATCAGCGATATGGCACCAAAGACTAATGATTGTATTAACGAGTGTATGGATGATCCCACATGTGTGGGATTCAAATTTGTGGACGAAAAGTGCAGGAAACAGATTGCAATGGTGCGGCCGTCATTTGACATTGTTCAGCGAGAATGCAAGGGTGCTTCCTGTATCACATACAAGTTTGATATTAATGAAATAGGCGATCAAATCGACAGACTCGGATTCTTCGATGCAGCTAGTTCGAGTCTGCAGCAGAAAGTGTTTCAATTTTCTCAAAAGTACGAGTTTGAATTCAAATGGTTGAACTATACGGATCTCATTAGGACAGAACTAGAAATTGCGTATGCCAGTAATGAGATCGACATGGTGATGGTCAAAGTGATAGAAGTCTTAGAAGCTGCGGACTTTATGGCAAGGAACAGCACAAAGTCTGTGGGCACGAAGTTTATATCTTTGGACAGGTTTATCTCCAAGCTAGATGACATGACATTGGGTGATGTGATGTTCTATCGAAAAAATGTCATTCAAAAACTATACGACGTTATTTATGTGCTGCACGGAAAGGTCGAGGAGGGAATTGCAAATCCAACGTCTGTGGAACAAAACATGTTTGTCGAAAAGGAGAGGGCTCTTGCAAGGCAAAAGATTCTTGTGTATTCTCTAGCGTCTTGTCTAGTGCTTGCATACGCATATTACGTTGCCGATACCTACGGAAATAATGGAGGCAAAACAGTATCGTACATACCACTTCTCATGCCCTTGATTGTGGTTGGAGTGGTTTCTTCGATCATGATTTCTTATCATATCAAACAAGAGTCGATGTATGATTATAACAAGACTGTTCTAGAATCTAACAATACCAAGCTTCTAGACAGTATATTTATTCTTACGGTAGCCGTAGACAAATTACAAAAACAAGTTCCCAATAAGAGTGTAAAATCAAAGATCAAGGAGTTGTACATCAGGGAAGAAACAAAACAAAGCATTTACGACAACATTGTGGAAGTGATCAACATGTTGGAGAGGTGCAATCTGACAACGGATGCTACAAATGTACTTCTACCATTCCCCTATGTCGACATATCGATCAATGTTTCTATGATTCTAGTTTCCGCAGGAGTTATCATGTACATGGTAAGCAGTATGAGCCCCGTCGAAAACATATTTCAAATCAGGTTGACAAACAAGATCATCCGGTTGGTGCAAGATCATCCTGGCAAATACTTGATGAAGGACTTTCCGGAACTCAATTGTCTGGCTCCCGACACATCTTCTCTGAAGGTGGTGGGAGTAATTGTATTCATTATCATTTCGATAATGTTTTCTACAAAGGTCTTGAGATCGAGCAGCGAATTTGGGCAGGGATTATACAACAGCCGGTACTTTGCGGAGGCTAGATGTGTCAAGTGACGCAGCTTTTGCTAAGCTTGAAATCATGGATTCAACTTTGTCAACGTGATCCTTTAGAGCATTCTTGTCTACCAAAATGTTGGCATTCCCATTGAGCACCAGTACCTCCTTCTTGTCATCAAGGCGCATGAGCCATTCTTCATGCTTTTTGTGCAGATTTGCAATATATTCATACATGATCAGATCCTCGCTTTGTCTGCTTCGGACTTGCACGCGTTTAATGCACACCTCAGGAGAAGCACGAAGATATACAGTGCCGGAAGATTCTTCCTTGAAAATAGTCCGAACATATGTATGCCACTTGTTGTAGACATTCCATTCGATATCATTCATATCACCAGATTCATATAGTGATTTTGCAAAAACCTCATAATCAGTCATAAAACTTCTTTCGCATAAAAGAATAGTATTTTGATGCTCCTGCTTCATTTTCATCAAAGTAGATATGCGAGACATGAGAACATATGTCTGAAAGACGTATGAATACTTGGATTTGTCTCTGTAGTAGTGATCAAATATGCTGACTCCCCTACTGTCGGTGGTCGAGGTCCAATCGTCTACCTGTTCGTTGACAATTACAACATTATAACCTCTTTTGATGAGCTCATTTTTACAGAGCGTAAGGAAGGTGGACTTGCCTGCTGCAATGTTGGCTTCGATATTGATGATCATTGTTTTGCTTACAGAATGCACACAGAATATGACAAGAGATAGGCAGCTTTATGAGGATGATCAATTTTTATTTTGTACTTTATAAATAGAACCGTTGTGTCAAATTCTAGATGCAGTTGATAATGGTTTCCCTGCTATTCCTGGTAATTGTAACAATCGTAACTATGTATCAAGGTGTGCCTCGCGCGTTTGAAGCGTTTGCATGTGGCTGCAAACGTAAGAAAAAGAAATGTATGTCGTCATCAGCGTCATGTGATACAAAATACATCCCATGGCCTATATTCTTTGGAATACCACAGAAAGAAGAAGTCGAAGTCATTATAAGAGAGCCGCAGCCCTTCTTAATCATGCCAACGACACAACCATCAGTCAACGATAACAATGATGACAAAATGATGCCGGCAGTGGATGACACTATGATTCTGGACTTGCAGCCAGAACCTGTGAAGCTTCCCATGATGACTTTTCCTCCTGTTGAAAAGCAAACGCAAGCCCCCAAACAACAGACCTTGGTACCTCCTTTGGACTCTCGGAAAGGTGAGTTGGATCCTCAGATGCGTTTAAGCGGCACCATTCTGGCAAACGTCCGGAAGGAGATGCTGCCTTTGATAAATAAGGAACGCACATGCGCCAACCTGAAAGGATTAGTGATCGATGACAATTTGAATGATGCTGCTCAACGGCTTGCTGTTGAGGTAATAGAGTATGACTTGAGGACCGATTATCCTCACTTGAGCTTGTTTGATCAAATTACTGTCGATGATCGTGTCAAAGCGGCGCAATGGAAGGGAGCAACGGGTGCTGGAAACATCGATCAGATTATCCAATTTTCAAAACTGCTCTATGATACAAATACGCCGACGATGGTCATCCGAGACATCATGTGCGATAGCTCTAGTAAAAAGAAGATGATGAACGAGAACTACACAAGTGTTGGAGTTGGTTATGGTAGAGGCAATGCTTCGGATACTCGCACCAACACTAAGAGCGTCTACATATTGCTCTTTGGTAAAGATCCTGCTGTGAAGGCGCCCCCTATCGTGCCACCAAAGGATGGCAATTGCACTGACTGGAGCAACAAGAAAGCGTGTGCAGATTGACAGTGGTGTTCATCAGCTCATCAGCACAGGAATAGCATACAGTACATTATACCCATGATAAACAATAAGAATCCCACTATAAGCATAGGAGCCAGGTTGTAAAACATGTCTTCGTTCTTCCACTGGGCGACCTTCCAATCCGGAAACCATCGCCGTTTGACTTTCACATCGACATCGACGGTCCTCTCGACACCACGTTCACAACGGTTTGCCACACACACGTTGCCTTGTACACACTCGGCATTCTCTTCGAAGCAACCGTACATGCCGGGATTTACGAGCTTCTTACAATATTTATTCTTTTGTCCATATTTGCGAAAGCATGTTCCCTCATAACAGGTAGCGTTTTCGCAGTTCTCGCCTAATTTTGCCATCTCTGCAAAGGGTTCGCATTGTGGGCCGCCACCAGCATGAGCGTGGTTATACATACACAGGTCTCCTCCCATTTTATATGGAAGGATAAAAAAGAATAAGATGCAATCAGATGCAATTGAGCAAATGTAAGGAAATGTTTCTGTCTTCTGCTACAAGACGTTTTCTCAAGAAATGAACAAGCAGCTTGCTTATGCTGTCGATGTTCAGTTTATGAATATACAGCAGCGGCACAGGCGAACCAATGACAAGTTTAATATCCGTAACCTCTTTTCTGTTCACCAAGTTGTGTTTCCACATCATTATAACCAGTCCAGCGACCAAACGCATTGTACAATGCACGCGTGTAAAATCTGAATTGATATTGAAATACACAGTACTGTTACATACAATCATCTCAAAATTTAGTCGCGACTTCCATGATGCCATTTGAAAAGATGTTCTGATGTAGTTTGAATACCCCAATGCAACAAATCGACACACTGGGTTTGAAATCTCAAGTGTTTGCATTGAAGAGGATTTGCATGCAGCTTGCAAGTAGCTATACAGTTTTTTGGCTTGGATGTCATCTATAATCGACAACAGCGGATTCACAGGTCTTGGATTAATGAAGATTGCATGATATAGTGTCTTCGAGAGTTCAGAAAACACTACTTGAACATCTTTTGTAAAAACATGCATCGGAATGTCAAAAATATGTGTCATCTTTCACTTTTCCCATGAACAAAACTGCAGTGCTCAGATATATTTCTTCAAATTTCTGCAAATACACCACCATAGTATATCCACATGAACAATCCGAAAAAGACTTTGGATATCATGTCCAGCACGTTGTATGCAATATTTTTCGGTTTTGTTTCGAGAAGGAATGCAACTCCATACAATCCCCAAATTATAGCAAATGCAATAAACACCATTTTGAGATGCACATACTCGCTTTCATGCAATAGTTGATACCAAATAAGCAGCAATAAAATAACATATGCTGCAAATCCGTAAATGATACCATTGGTGTGAGTGATTCGTTTTATTTCTGCAAAGTATCCTATGGCAAGCATGATCCAATTGACGATAACAATCAACGCGAATATGCTAAATTGAAGTCCTTGCGGATTATTGAAATTAAAAAACAACAACAAGACGAGTAAGAGAAGAGGGGTGGTCAATGCCCAATCGATATATCTCAACTTTGTGACATCTTCCAATTCCAAAGTACCGGACTTTAGACGTTCTATGAATATTCCATAAACAAATCCCGCAATGAGTGACACGGATGTTTCTACGTTGAGAATGTGCCTGACCCTTGCATCATTTGTCCTCAATGCTTCAATCAAAGTAATCAATGCAGTCCCATACAAGACTAGGTAAGTCAGCATGAAAGAACTCTCTAATGAAGCAGACGCTGAGGCAGAGACAGAGACAGAGGTTGGCTGCTGATGTAAATAGAATCCCCCTAATACCATCCGGATGTTTCTCTCTATTTATCTTTATTATCATCTTTATTGCTGCGGTACTGTTCCCATCTTTCGAACACATCTGGATCTTTGCAAAAGTCAAAATTGATGGTCTTCTTGCTCTTGTCAATACCAGCAAAATCTAGGTATTGCTGAAGAGTTCGCTCTTTGCCCAGACCATACACATCCAGGTTCTTCGCCATCAGAGGGGACATAGCCTGAGCGTCCTCCAAGTCCAATAGATTTCTGACTTTATTGACGGATTCTGCATCATTATTGTAGCTGACATCATTCCAAAATTTGGGCTCGTTCTCACGGGTGTAAAAGTGGTATATGACATTTTCATTTGGGGTAAACACGTCCCAACCGTGGGTCCAAAGACGAACCGAGTGCAGAATTTCTTCGCCAACAAACAGATATGGAAGATTTGGGTCGAAAGGAACCTCTTTAGCAAACAATGATTCCCCAAACATCATTCCAGCAGCAACGTAAGGATTTGGACGCGGCATTTCGTTGGGTTTTGACTTGACGAAATCAGCACCTTCAAAGCTTATCATCTTCTGCTCATTGAAGAAACTTTTGCATATTGTTGGAACGCTTTCTTTGTCATCATTCTTGTCAAAATATGTCTCATGAGCCTTGGTGTAATGAGACAATAGAGGTTTCCTTACCCCTGATGCCTTGAGCATCTTAATCATCTTGACCAATTTTGCATCCCATTGTGGGGAGAAATAACAATGAGAATCAATTTGCAAATAGTACTTTTCTCCATCGAGCAATGTGCTGCACAGATACCGCGCCCAAGTGGGTCCCATCGCATCTTGATGAGCGACTCGGATAGTGCGGATGTTGCTCTGCCATTCAGGGTGCAATTTTTCATCATTTGCGCAGTCAGTATCCTTTTTAGGGTCGTTTTGTTGGCAAAGGCCAATATAAATCAGGTCTGGTCGCAAAGCATTTTTGTATATAGACTCGATAGTGTTTGAACACAATGAATCACGATATGATGCAACAGAGACGAATATGGTGTCATCGTCCGTCATCGCAAAAGCATCAGCAGTATCTTCACTAGGTTTTCCTTCAGCAGTATTTGTCGATGGTGGAGTGGCGGGTTGTTGGTGTTCTGTATTTTCGTAATTCTCTTCAATGACGATCAACGGGCTCTCTTGAGGGTAGATGTGTACTTCTCCATTTGTCCCATCGAGAACTTCGCCCTCCTCCTCGCCTTCTTCGAGGTTGTCTGCGCCACCACCACTATCTTGTTGTTCAGCAAAGAGCTCCGTAGCATACACCTTTTTATTGTTGAACGGTACGGGAGAGGGCATGCGGGTCTTGGGTGCAAATGATACGAGCAAAATGAACATTGCCAGAAAGCCAATCACAACGATTGTTTGGGATCTTGGAAGGATCAGCATAGCAAAGATGTGATTTGATAAATATGGATATAATTTCTATGTATGACGTAAATCATGAACACAAACTCTATCAAAAAGGTGACATCAATTGACATGAAACAAGCGATCGATGCAGGTGACATAAATCAAGTGATGAATTATGCCACTTCAGGATTCAACATCCGTAAAGACATTGTATCGGATGTGCCTGGTTGGGATGCTTTGCATTATGCTGTGTTCAAGGAAAACCTCCCCATTGTAATCTATCTAATTGTTCGAGGGGCAGATCCCAACGGGCGCGACGGCGAAGGATTGACACCTCTACATTTAGCTGCTCGGACTCGCCGGCTGGATATAATTGAGCATCTTTTATCTCATGGTGCAGATGTTAATGCTGAATCTGTTCATCATTGGACACCATTGCACGAGGCGTGTCTGGTTGGAAATATTGAGACCGTTTTGATTCTTCTAGAGAATGGTGCTGATGCAAGCGTTCAAAATGCAGACAATCATTTGCCAATTGACTTGGCAAGAAACAATGGGCATTCTGATCTCGTTAAAATCATGAACGACGTTGCACACAGTACAGAGAGCACGAGCACACAAGTGACTGTTAAAAAGATCAATAATAGCAAGAACACCGAGAACACCAAGAACACCAAGAACACTAAGAACACTAAGAACACTAAGAACACCAACAGCAAATACAGAAATAGTGAAAACAACAGCACCAGAAACAAAAACAACAATATTAGACCCTTTCTAACAAGCAATGGTAGGAATACCGCCGCAAACACCGCAAACACCGCAAACACCGCAAACAACGCAAACAACCCACGCAATTCTCCTCCGAGTGACCGTAACAACACTGCTCGTCACAACACCAACAACTCTCGGACTTTCCCGAGACTGTTGGACAGATTAAACAGAGCAGGACCACAATACAAAACATCAGCGACCACAGAATACATTGGGGAGGATGTCATGCCCCTCAATGATGCCCCAACACCCATGAATGCAGATCAAAATTACTTCTTCAATACTAAAGATGTTCGCTGTGAAATTGTCCGTGCATTCGATGGCAACATATTGGAACACATGAGAAAGCAGAGGAGAACGCCCAGAAACCCTTACACAAACCGTGCGTGGCCCCTGGATGATGATGATGCTTTGAAGACTACTCTGAAGAGAATGCCTAATGGAAACACTCGAATTCAATCTAATAATCTTACACCACCTCCTCCGCTGTACAAACGGCCATCGCAAGCGCTCAGAGATCCAATTAAAGTTGAACAGAATATCTCCGTAGCACCTGTATCAACTTCCGTCGCACATGTCGCGACAAACAAGGACAGCAAATTTATCTCGCACAATAAGAAACGCTACAAATTGAGAGTTGGCGATAAAGGTGGGTTGTACATATTGGTCAAGGGCAAACGAATTTACATGAAAACTGATCCTCTTAGTGGGTTTGAAGGCATCAAAACATGAGTATTTCAATAAGTATAAGGCAAGCGAAGAATGAACGTCATTTCACACTCTTACGACGAACTGAAAACGTATTATGACAATGTTCTAAACAAGAATTTGCTCAAGGATGGTAATATCAATGATGTACCAACTCCAATCGGATGTATTGAGGAAATATTAATGCATATTCCAAAAAGTGTGTGGGCTGACGAAAGAATAACAATAATGGATCCATGTTGCGGCAATGGAAATTGGCACTTGGTTGTTTGGCACCTTATCAATCAGAATCAGAATCAGAATCAGAATCAAGATCAGCATCAGAAACATCTTTCGATCACCAGGCGCTTTTATTTTAATGACGTCAAGCAAGAGTGCTTGAAAACTGTTTCGGATGTTTTTGCCTCGGAAAATACATCATGTTCGGATTTTCTCTCATCGTTTGTTCCATCACTACATGCCCAAACATTTGATATTATAATGGCAAACCCACCCTATGCCCACCTGATGCATAATGGAAAAAGGAGTGCTAAAAACCATAACCTGATTGGTGCTTTCATCGAGAAAGCATTGCCTCTCCTGAAGGATAAAGGCTATCTCGTTTTTCTTGTACCCGATTCTTGGATGTCGCTGTCAGATAGAAATGCGAAATATGTCGAATTGTTAACCTCTAAATGCACATTTTTGAATTTAAATATTCATTGTGCTAGAAAGTGGTTTCCAAAGGTTGGTAGCACGTTCACATGGTTCATTGTGCAGAAAGTGCCACCGCAGCCTGCCCGCATAACTGCAGTAGAAGGGATGCATATGGGATTCAAGTTCAGCTGCGCGTGTTTTATTACGTCTAAATCTTTTGATAATGCACGACAATATGTTCCTCTAGTTGTAACTCCAGATGTCTTGTCTATAATAGAAAAAACCTTGGAAAACAAAAGTCATCCCAGGTTTGGCATAGAAACATCGAGCGATCTACACAAACACACTAAGCGCCATTTGCTAAGTGATGTTCAAAACGATCATTCGCATCCCTACAAAGTACTTCATACTTTTAGGAACATCATTTTTAGCTCTCGACCCCACAAATTTCAGCAAGGTTACAAGGTTTTCATTTCGCTGACGAACAACTATGCAACTATTATAGATGATTGTGGAATGACGCAATCAGTTGCATTTGTGAGATGTAAAGACCTAGCAGAAGCCAATGCAATAAAATTCCTGCTGGATCACGACTTGTACGTTTTTCTCAACAACATTTGTCGTTGGGGAAACTTTAATAACATCCGAATCATGCAAAGATTTCCAAAGCCAAGGATGTCCGAGAGACACTGTGACATCTATGACTACTTTGAAATAACAAAGGAGGAACAGCAATTCATCAAATTGTTTCTGCAAAACCCGATCATAAGACAAAAACAAAAAGCTCTAAAATCCTCAGAAGCCTCAGAAGAAAAACAAAAGTTACAAAGATAACAATTCATTTTTCTCTGGGCTTGCTTCTTTCGACTAGTAAGATTGAAGCAAGCTCGCTTGTCCCCATTGCTGGCCTACTGGAACACATCTTTTGTTTTCACGAACAATAGGTTGTGCTTCCGAGCCAACTCGTTCACAAGAACACCTTCCTCGGGATGCACACAATAGCGCCAATCGAACAACTCAGGATCGTTCTCAGTCTCGGCAGTATGAGTCTCTTGAGGGAATGTGTAGGCAAATCCAACAGAGAAATCTCCGGGTTTGACCTCCTCGAACGCCCGCTTGAGATGGCGATTGTCAAAGTTGTAGAACAGGTAGAGGACAGTTGTTTTGGAAAGTGGGTTGTCACTGATAACCTGTTTCAAGAACCAGCACACCCACATGCGAACGATGATGAGCCGAATACCTTTGTCCAAGTTGTACTCGAGCCCACTAACACTTTTGCTAACTCCAAGCGGCGGATAGCGAATCAAGAGCACATGATCCCCGCGATCATTGTCGTTGTCTGTATTGAGAAGGGTATGCCGGATCCGGTTGACACGCGCGATTTCACCTTCTGTCGTATAGCTGGCGTTGTTGTGCTGATCGCCGTCCTCTTCTGTCAAGATCCAAACTTTCTTGTTCACCTCTGGCACATGGACAAAGAATACCGCATCGGGGCCACGTAAATTTGGATCAGTTTGGTTTCCGCCAACGGTATTGGTTGCGGTGAAAAGGTGTGCATATTTCTTGTCTTCGTTTGTGTGGCATGTGAGCCAGGGGAACCTGTAAAACACAGGCATGATGGCGTAACTCCTATCATCGCCTCCATTGGCATTGCCATTTTTGTTGTTGTTCAGCAAGCAAGTGTCACATGCAGGACAGATATCACCAAAGCGCTTTTTGTTGCTGCGCTTGATAAAACAGATTGAACACATCTCCCAGACTGGGTTTGGTGTCTTATTACCCTTCCGAAACCCACCCATTTCCTCCACAAAATGAAGACCTGTGAGTTTCGCAACACATTTGTCACAAGTCCGGTAGAGGTTCCAGATGCTGTAAGCTTTTTTGAGCGGTAATATGATACGAGTGTTACGGACAAACTGCTTGAGCGATTTATCAACCTCCATAATTGCCAACGGAACCTTTTTAGCAGACACTGTGTGATAGTAATATTTTTGGTCGTTCACAACTTTATCACAGTCCGAGCTTTCACACAATACCTTGTCCTCGCTTGTGTGCATGTAGCGCAAGCAACGTGCTATGTTCGCGATGCCACTAAAGGTAACCCCTCCATCTCTGACATGCGGCCACATCTTGTTGTAAACCTCAGTTCCGGTGGGTATTTCGCGAATTAGTTTGATCTGGTCAAATAACTCAGCCTTGCGGTGTTGAAAGACATTCCGCACGGCAACTTGCACATTTTGGGCAGCTTGTGCTCGATTCTGTGTAAGACCTTGCACGCTGCGACCAAAGCGATTGATCATCTGCTCAATGTTTGATAAACGGTTGTTCATCTCGCGTTTGTAGAGGTTGAATTCATGAGATGATACGACATTATTCAGCAGCCTGGGTTCTTTTGCAGGATGTGTTTCTGCCTCCTCCGGTGTCTCCCCGTCGCCCCGTCTTTTAGTGGTTTTTGGTGCAACGGCAGCACCAGTAACAGCACCAACACCAGTTACGGGCTTTTTATAAGCTGCCGGGATGCTTTGTGTTTTTGTTGGATTGTTCAAGATGGCGACCAGTTGCCATGTTTCAGCAAGATCTAGATTAGCTAGCTTGGCAAAGGCCAGCGGAAAGCCATACTGGAGAATTCCTATGATCTCGTCGTTTGTCAAGGAACGGATGTACTCTGTAACTCGATTTGGATTAGATGCATAGCGTCTCCAAGCGAATTGTGACTTTCCAGCATTTTTTTCAATGATGTCCGCTGTAAGGTTGAATGGCTGTGCCGTAGAAGTATTTTTTAACAAATCATCTTTGAACAGTTTCCAATATTTTTTGTTATCACTATCATTTGGACCAAAGTGCAACTGAACTTCTATCATGTCCTCGCTCTGGCTGATCACACGGCTTACCATGGCATTGAACCATGATATATCTGCCATGGCCAGCTTTTTGTCGGGGACATCATCGATGTGCCAATTGACTAGACCAACCCAAGTATTGGGAGCAACAGTGAAGTTGGAGGAGCTAGCCATTTTTCCTTTCCTTCTTTCCTCAAGAAGACAAGTGATGCTATCAAAGAAAATACGCAACATAACATTCAATTTTCCGTGTTTTTCAAGGAACGTCAAACATTTTTTTCCAAGAGATTCATGAAGACAAACAGAGCAAAAACCACTTGTGAAAATGGTTGTTGTCCGCTGCAAAAACGATAACAACTTAGGCGACCATACTTTGATACTCGGACTTCATATCTTTGTATCGTTGCTTTTCCTCCTCTGTCAAATTTCGCCATTGTTGTGCAGCATATTTTATATCTTTTCCTGGGTTGTGTCGAATGAAAATATGGAATCCACTCACCCAAGACTTTTTCTTTTTCTTATCCATTCGAATATCCATTTGATTGTCAGATGTTAACGCAGGACCAATCTCATTATCATCATCTGTGACATAGTCGTTTGTTCCCGCTCTATTTCGAATACCGCGATTATCGTCAGTAGAGCATACAAAATTGCTCTTCACCTTTGTCCAATCTTTGGGAAATCCCATCATCCATTCAACATAGTTCACGTTTGGCACGATCACTTTGTGCAGTTTGCCAAACTCAAATTCAATATTCATGGACTTTACGATATTCACTGTTTCATTGCAATTCGTTAATATTGTCGGAAGATCTCTGGACCCTCGTTGTGTCAATGAAGCCGCGTGGGTGTTTCCGTGACGCGGTGTTGGAAAGTTGACAAAACTTACAGTGTCTGAACCGATTGTGGCATGTAGACTGATCTTGTTCGTGCCAGAGTTATTTGCTACCTTTAATGGCATTGGGATCATTTTACCATCGAACACGAGTCCCGCCTCAGGAAATGTTGTTACTTCCCCAACAGGCACTTGATAGGCTTGGAGAGCTTCTGCTAAAACCGACCAATCCTTGTGGTTCTGTACAAGCTCCATAAATGCCTCACGGACTACCTTTGGAACAACAGCATTTCCCAAGGTTGCACATCGCCTTGCCCACTTGGGATCCCAGGCGATGTCCTCTTTGATGTGAGGCCTGAAAGTAAAACGATGATCTGGCTCGACCTCCCATGTTTGACACTCGTGGTCGCCGTCGAATATCAAATCAAAATCATCAAAGCTAAAAGATTTCCTGCAAGCAAGCGCAAACCATCTGTTTCGAACATGAGGAGCACCCAGTTCACCTGCTGATTTGACAATCCACTGGAGGTCAAAACCTTCTTTGACGCAGCACTCTTGAAGAACGTCAGCCAGGCCACATTTAATAATATTGGCAACGTTTTCAAAGAAGATTACTTGGATGCTAGGGCACTCTCTAGCTATTCTCATCATTTCATAGAATAAAGTAGAACGTTCTCCTTGATTAATGCCTTTCTGGAGACCGATCGAACTGATGTCTTGACAGGGGAACCCACCTGATAGCATCACGACATTCCATTCCCTTGGAACATGCAAGTTTTTGATGTCTGTGTGAATGGGCGCCCGATCCAGTCTTCCCTCTTCCATGCGCTCCAAAAGCACCTCTTTACAATAGTCGTCGCGCTCGCAATACAATATAGTGTGAGCAATGCCGCGAAGAGCGACGCTGATCCCTCCAATCCCACTAAAAACGTCTACGGTTGTCAGGCGCGGTTTGTTCATAACGGTAATATGAATAAACGGCATAATGAATTCTCGCCAAGTTGAACGAACCTATCTCATTTGCGTTTGAATACTTTTGTGTCATCAATTTCAAGTTTTATGCTATCGTTACTAACAAATCCAGTCAATGTCAGTGAAAATATGTTAGTGCCGTCTTTCATGGCGCCCGCATCAAAAGCAATCGACTTTTCAGTCCATCGCCCGGATGTTCCATTGAAAAATAGCATGTTGTTGTCATCTGTTGTTAATTTCAAATCCTCTAGCGGGTTCAAAGAGACACTTTTGAAACCAGAAGTGTATGTGCTTGGGAATTCAGCAAAGTTCCATTGATTGGAGAGTTGCTCATCTCGAAAACCCCCAAGCAACTCTGTTCCAATGATCTTGTTTCAATCAAGGAAAAAGAAAAATAACAAAACTCAGTGACACTCAGTGACACTCAGTATTTGTACACATCCAGCATGGTTTTGACCAAATCACTACGAACAACGTCCGCATCTTGAAATTCAACGACTCGTATCCTATTGCTTGCATTGTTATCATCGCAGTACAGTTTGTAACGCTTCAAAAAATCTGCCATGCCGTTTCCCCCTGAAAGATCACATTGGGCGAGATCTCCAGTCAAGATGATCTTGGAGTCCTTGCCAATTCTTGTGAGTAGTGTGCGCATCTGATTTACTGTCGAGTTTTGCACCTCGTCTGCAATTATCCACGAGTTGTGAAAGGTCCTTCCTCGCATGAAGGAGAGAGGACAAACTTCAATTTGGTCGTTTATCATGTATTCTTTCAGGCGTTGCGCACTGACATATTCCTTGAAACAATCATAGACTGGCACCATCCACGGGTACATTTTCTCCTCCAAGCTTCCGGGAAGGAAGCCAAGATTTTCGTCGGCTGCCACAGTAGGGCGCGTGATAACAATGCGCTTTATCTCGTTTCTAAGAAGGCCTTGAATAGCATGTGCGCAAGAAAGAAAAGTCTTACCGCATCCTGCTGGCCCGATGCCAACCACCATATCCACAGTTCTGTCTCTCAAATGTTGACAAAACTCGCTCTGCTTCTCTGACTTTGCTAGTCCGTGCAACATGTTATCCCATTCGTCACTTCCTTGGTGTTTCTTGCCCAAAGCTGATACATTGGTTTGTTTTTTTGACTTGAACGGACCTCTCAATATAATCAGTGGTCCGAGTGGGTTTACTTGCCGAGTTGTCGCTGAAATGCGAGATGGGATCGACAACATGATAGAATTAAACTTGAAGTCCTTTTTAAGTCGCAGCGCAGCAATAACAAAATAAAACAACACAAACAACGAGCGATCCATTTGATTCATTTTAATTTGTGATTTGTTGTGATTCAATTAAGCATGGACACGACCTGATGCATATAGTTCTGCTTTTCCTCTTGAGGGAGCTCGTCAAACATATTATCACAAGTCTTCTTGATATATTGCCAGGGCAGAAATGGTTGCTCTTGCATTGCTCCATTTATTCTGACAGTCACGTTATACATCACACCTGCGGCAGCGAGCCTTGTATATATTGCTTGTAGAATGACATTATCCTTCTTGTGCTCATGATAGAATAGCCACCTTGCCTTTTGTTCTATCCGCTCGTTTGTCCAAATGTATTGACGTGGCTTTCTTGTCTTCTTAGGCTTGGAACCAACTTCGGGATTGCTCACATTGGAGGTGGAAGGTGTTCTTGTCATCTGTGATATTGTTTGCTTCTGGGTCGAAACCTCAAGTTCGAGAGAGACAATTCGGTTTATCAGTTGCGTGATATATGCATCATTCTTGTCTGTTTGTGGTTGATGATGATCCATGTCATCAACATCATCAACCTTATCAACCTCATCAACATCATCAACATCACTTTCAACAACGTTGTCTATGGCGCGTTCCTCCTGTTCATCACGAGGCGCCACAATCTTCTCTTCATTAGTCTTCAAGTGAACACTGCAAAACTTGCAGTTTTCCATCGCCTGAAGCTTGCAACGAGTGCCGGACTTGGTAGAAGCGGTACAACGCGGCATTTTGATGAGTATGGTTTGTTTGCTGATGTTTTGTTGTTGTGATGATGAATGCTTTTCAGAAAATTCAAATTTTCAGAGAGATCTAGAAAAAACCAACGTATTTCTCATTGAAATGGTTGTAATTGTATCCCAGGAGTTGAAAATTGGGGATGAAATTTTTGGTAATGTCATCTGTTAGAATCACGAAATTTGATTTTGCCTAACATACAACTATGACCCAACCTCAACAAAATGGCAAGGGTCAAAGCAAACACGCCAAAGCGCAAGCTTCCGAAGCAGCTCGCTGCCAAGAAACTTGCGAAAACAATTAAATCTAGGGAGAAGGCGACGAAGAAGCCACGTCGGTATCGCCCTGGGACGCTTGCCTTGAGGGAGATTAGAAAGTACCAGAAGGGGACAGACTTGTTGTTGCGCAAACTGCCTTTCCAGAGGTTGGTGCGCGAAATCACAGTTGAGTTTAAAACGGATGCAAAGTTTCAGTCCACTGCCTTGCTTGCTTTGCAAGAGGCCGCTGAAGCGTATCTTGTGCAGCTGTTCGAAGACACAAATCTCTGCGCCATACATGCTAAACGTTGCACGATCCAAGTCAAAGATATGCAACTTGCACGTCGAATTCGTGGATGTGATGATATGCGCTGATTCATGCTGGTTTATGCCCAGCCTTGCCTAAACCCTGCCTTGCCTTGTTTTTGTTATTTCTTGTTGCGGCAGGGGCATTGAGATGCCTGCACCATGGCTTGTTGACGCTTGCACCAAACAAGCTTTTCTTTGCTGTTGATCTTATCAATTTGGAAAGCATGTGCGATGAAGAGCAAGACAAAAATGGCTAGGGTCAACCAGAGCAACTGCATTTTATATATGTATGGTTTTTTTTCCAATCAGACTCCATTTAGGAGAGAGAAGCACAATAGAGCATAGACGCGCAAATGGCACGCGCAGCACAATCAAAACAAGCAGCAGGAAACTCTAAAACATACACGCATATCGTTCATATTTCAGATATTCACATTAGAACGGGAGACAAATCTAAATGTCGCTATGATGAATACATTTACGTTTTCACGCAACTGACAAAACAAATCAAAACATGGCAAAGTGAAGGACAGAATCCCATCATAGTTGTTACAGGCGATATATTCCATCATAAATCAAAGATAGAATCCGCCGGAATAGTTTTATTTAATGAATTCCTCGGGTTGCTCGAGAAGACAGCGGATGTTGTGTTAATTTGTGGCAATCATGATTACATACAGGAGAACATTGACAATGATGCTATTGACATGATTCAAGCTATGCTCCACAATCGCAACTTTGACAACGTGACCTACCTTCAGAAAACGGGCACCTACAAACTCGGGAACATTATGTTCGGCCTTGTCTCTATAAAAGATGTTTTGCAACAAGGAGCCGCAACTGCTGCAATTCAGAATCCAGTCTTGCCACCCTTTCCCAAACTACCTACAACCAATGACTATGACATTTCTGTGGCATTGTTTCATGGCATTCTGAACGGTTGTAGCCTGCAAAACTATGCTATATCACCCACAGGAGTTCCATGTGAATGGTTTGCTGGTTATGACGTAGTGCTGCTTGGTGACATTCATCTCAGACAGATTAAAAAGAATTGGGGCTATGCTGGGAGCCTGATCCAACAAAACTTTGGTGAACAACCTTTCTTGCACGGAGGGCTTCTGTGGGACATTCGAACAAAGACGGCAGTACCATTCGACATTCGATCCAACATTGCATATGTCAATATCCGATCGTTGGATCATGCTCGATCCTTGTTTGAAAGCCCCTTATGTCCATCACGTTTGAAAGCAAGAATGGAAATTGATGATGCAGCAGTCCAAAAGCTCGCTGCAACGTACAACATATCGATAAGCCTTGACCTGATAAAAAACAATTTCTACAACCAGCATCCCAACAGCAACACATCTTCAACATCTCCAATTGCAAAGCAACTATCGAATGAACAATATTATGATACCAGGAAAGCGTTCGATGATTACATCGATAACACGATCACCCCAACTGACCATGATCTAGCAAACAACGTTCGGCACTGGGTAAATAATCCCGCTGATCTTACAGTCCCTCTATATGAAACACTGCCGATGCCGTTGCAACATTCTGTTCAGCAAAGAAATAGGAAAATAGACGATCAATGTGCGGAGTATAAAGATGATGCTGCATCAAATTGGGTGAATGTTAATAAAGGAACACCCAACGTCCAACTTGATCTCTTGGAATGGGATTGGATTCTTTGTTTCAAATCTGGAAATAGATTTGATTTTAATGCCACAAAGGGAAATCTAGTTGCCATAAATGCGAGAAATGGACAGGGAAAATCGAGTTTCATTGATATTGTTTGCATTGCGCTCTTTGGAGCGTCCATTCAACATCTCCGTAACTTTGCAAGCAGCATTATCTGCATGCAGACTCCTCCAAAATCAACATCAAAAACAGTCATCCGATTCAGATTGTCTAGTCCAGATCACAGGGAGACATGTTTCGAAATTACTAGGTCATTTAGCAAAGTTGCGAATGCGCCAAAACGCCTTGTTAGCAAAGCTGCCCTTAAAGCGAACGGCCGTCCAATGTACTCGGGGAAGACAGCAGTGGACAAATGGGTAGAGACTCACATTGGTTCTATTGAAACTTTTGTTTTTTCGAGTATACTAACACAAAACTGCTCAGAGTCATTCTTCAATTTAGACAACAATCAACAAATCAGTCTCTTGGAAAAGTGCTACAATACCAGTCTCCAGAACAAACTGAATGATATTTTCAAAACTTCCATCCTAGCACATGCGTACGTTGTAGATACTTTGGATGTCCTTGAAAGAAATGAAACAGCAATACACAAAGCATTGGAAGGTAAGCGACTGATCGATGAGGCAAACATTGCAGAGTACGAGGAACTGCAGGGCACTGTGATTCAATTAGCTGCATCTGGGGGAGCTGCTCATGCTCAGCAGCGAGATGAATCTGTACCGGTTGTCTGTTTGGAACGCGAGCTGATGCAGCTTTTAGAACTTGACCGAAAACTAGAAATGGAAAATGAAAAACACATTGAGATGGTAGAATGCTTGTTGGAACGAATTGGACAACACGGACAACACGGACAGCACGGACAGCATCAAACAGAGAGGGATGTAGACGTTATGGGTGACTTTGAACCCACCATGATGTTTGACCTGCCAAATATGAAAGCAAAGCTTGATAACTTGGAAAACGAGATTTATAAACTCAAGGAAACTCCTCCTGCATTCGTACACCTTTCAGAAGGTTGCAAGGATGTCGAGAACCGAATTCTTTCAAAATATGGTGACGTAAAGCGTTTGGAGGAGAAAGTTGCCTCTTCACCGTATGCGGAAAATGATACCAATGTTGCGACCATATCACAAGAGACACTGAATGAAATGCGAAACGCCCTAGCGGAGTCCATGTCATCGATCCCGAATAAGCTCCAACATTTTGTCACATCTCAAGAGGAACCAACAACAGATGCAATTCATCGAGTCCTCCCCAGAGTGCTAGACAAAGACCATAATATCGAAGAGCCACACAATGCAGATTGTTGGGCATGCATAGCGCGTCGGAGGAAAAATGAAAGCAAAGGCTCTGATGCCCTTTTATCACTCATTAAACATTGTAGGAATACTTCCCAATTCATAAATCAACAAGAGAACCTGTATCAATATCAACTTGAGTCACAATTATTGGCGAAGTACAGAAGTTTCAATGCTGCAGTAGTGTACAAGAAATGGGAGACAAAGCTGGCTGACTTGGAAAAAGCCAAGGATGGTTTGGAATCCCAGATACGTTCCGTTTGCGCAAGAGTGATGGCAAGGCAAGAGAAAATCCGAGAGCTGAAGTATTTGATATGTTTCAAGAAAATGAAAGATGCTGAGAGGAGGTACCGAGAGAGCTGTGGGAATCAAGTCGTCCTATCCAAAAGCACCGAAACACTTGAAGAGCTCAGAAGGATAACATCAGTCGTGAGAGATAGAATTTCGTCTATTGAAAAAGCCCATGTTGCAATCGGAGGGTACAGGACGTGGCTTTTTAGAAATCGCATCATTCCGATGTTAGTCTTGCAAGTGAATAAATTGATCAAAATGGTTACGACTGAAGACCATCCTTTACAATTGGATGCGAACATTCATTGCGATAATAGCAAGTTGACGGTTGATTGGTTTGTTCAGAATGGTCCTCAAAGACCCCCAATAGAAAAAGCAAGTGGTTTTCAAAGATTTATAGCGAGCTTGGCGATCAGACTTGTTCTAACACAACAAGGCAATGGCACAAGATGCTCTCATTTATTTCTAGATGAGGGCTTTGTGGCTTGCGACGCAGCTCATCTTTCAAAAGTTCCTGTTTTTTTGTCCAACTTGCTTTTTCTATATGATTCTATTTTGGTTTGCACGCATCTGGAAGAACTGAAAGACGCAATGGACATGCAGGTATTTATACAAAGGGATGCACATCAACAACTCAGCCAAATTCACTACAAACCAGCCCTAACCAACCCTAGTTCACCATGATCGTCTGAGCGATTCTCCACATGATATCATTAGGCAGGCCACCCAACACTCCGACATCAGTGTTGTTTGTCACCAATCGGCTAGCCATCAAAGTCCCCCATCGGTCCCTATTCTTGTAGAACTCGTTGCGCAGCAGGTGCTCATTGATGTTGTTAATATGTTCTGTGACCTGATCCGAGTTGGTCACCCCAACCATCAGTAACATGATGAGAGACAGAATCTCGTTCTCAAGCTCCTCCTTCCATGGCGCATCCACGTCGGATCCAACGCTCTGCAGGTGCAGCAGCGTATCGTCCAGGAGGAACACGGCCTTATTGATATTGTTCTCCGTGATTCTCTTCACGACATAGTCCATGCGCATGTTGATGTAAAACGCATCCATATACGCGAACTTGATCTCTTGCGCAAAGCGAAACATGGTTGGTGGTTGTGGAGGGGGTACTTGCTGTGAGAGACCAAAGAGCTGCTGCGTTAAACCAGTGTGGTGTGGATTCTGTTGTTGGTATTTATATCGAGGCCTCTTTTTCTGGCAATCATTCAATTTTTTCACATTTTCCTATTGAATGAATAGGAAAATTCATGTTTCAGTTTATTCTGCAGTTTTAGAATCCAATAGAGCGCAAATCGTGCATCAGCGTTACAATCTGCTCTTTGAAAGCTTTCGGCAGATAGTGCTTTTTCGTGTATTCGTTCAGTTGCCTAATTTTTTCACCAATCGCAAATCGAATTGAATTGATCTTGAAGACTCTATTCGAGTACTGAAACTCGGTGGCAAGGAAGATATAGCGAAGCACTGTGAACGCAATGCAGACATTACACAGTATTTGTTGTTTTGTCAACAAGGCAGGATCTTCACGACTATTGCCACATGCGAATACGAAGAACATAGTGTTGATAAATTTTATCTCTGCATTAGGATCGTTGTCAATATTGCAATCGAACAGATCATCAGCATACAGGCAATCGTAAGAGGGATGTTTGGAATACGGTAACCTATTTGTCAAAAGCTTGAAAAGCCTCCCGATACGTAAGAATGCATTGCAGCAGATGCACGTGTCATCAATATGTAAATCACCTGTTGATTTCATCACCACACATCCATTTTTCACATTTGGAAAGTAATCCTGAAGACGCGAAATGCGGCGATTGTTCAACTCGTCGTGCGTAGCTGCCCACCACTCGTTATTAAGTAACGACAAAGATTTGAGCACACTAGTTTCCAGCAACGGAATGCTATCATAAAATGCTTCAATGCAGAGATGTACCTCGTTAATATCCATGGCGTATTGTCTTGACCTCCTAGTAGGCCATCAAAATGAGCAAGTACTAATCACAAACCCAAATACGGTGAGCTATCAATTTTTTACCTCTCAAAAAATTGATCGCATATAAAAAGTAATCTTCAAGAAATCACAATCGTTTGAGAATGGCTGATCTGACGAGTCTTCTTCGATCTAATGGCCATGTTAATCAAGCCTTTAAGAATGTAGAACCAGTCTGCACCATCAAGTGTGATGATCGTGAGATGTTGACAATGGTAACATCCAGTGCCAATTGTGTCAATGTACCTTTTGAGATCGATCCAGAAGATCAACTTAAGGTGATTTTCCGAGGGTGCAATGCGATCGATTTTCTAGGGCACACGGCACCCACAGATTATCGCTTGCAAGAGTGGATGCTTTACAAACCTGCATATTTTGTCCGCAATATCCCGCCGTGCAAGATCTTCAAAACTCATGCAGATGCGGTGTTGCCAAACAAAACAAGGGTATCAGATGTAGGATATGACCTTACAATAGTGGAGAAGGTAAAACAACTAACCACCAAGACAACACTCTATAACACTGGCATCAAAATCAAGTTGGTGCATGGCATGTATGCTGAGGTGGTCCCGCGAAGCTCTCTGAGTAAATCGGGCTATATGCTTGCCAATAGCATTGGCATTATTGACAACAGTTACACAGGCAACATAATGATAGCATTAACAAAGATTGACGATGACTCGCCAGACATCTGTTTACCGTTTCGGTGTTGCCAATTGATCTTTAGGCATCAGGTCTTTGTTGACATGATAGAGGTTGATGCAGATTTTGAAGCAACCGATAGAGCTGAGAACGGATTTGGCAGTACTGGCTGCTAAGTTCTTAACTCATCAACACAGTCAGGCCACTTACCAGCATCGATTAGGATTTCTTTTTTTGAGTGCATCAGCAAGATATTTGTCTTCGACCTCTTCTGGTGCCTGACGGATATAAATGTTGGCGATGATATTGTTAGAGTATAGTAAACGTCCGGGTTTGTGTTCATGCACATTTTCTTTCAGGCTGGTGGTTAGGGTCGATCTGACGATGCCTTGTGGCACATCGGCTTGTTTGATGGATCTCCATGTTGCTGACTTGCGAACGCAAGGTGAACTTTCGTTGGCAGAAAAGATTCGACCATGCACGTAAACCCCTGCTACATCGGGTTCGAGGTTCTGAAGAGTATCACGGAGAACAAACTTGTCTGTAGGGGTCGGATACATAAAAGTGTTGGTGTCAATTACTGCAAACCATGCGCTCTTATCTTTGTACCTCTTGAAGGCTACATCACGTTTATCTTTCGGCTTTGTTACTTCACCAATCATATCGATGGTCACAATCTTCTTTTTGATATATGATTCAATCTCAGTCCAATAATCATCTACGCTACCTTCATCAATCAGATAGAAATGCTCAACACCTTGCCAGATATGGTGTTCAATCCACTCCTTCAGCCTATACATATTGTTTTTGAAAGATGCAATCACACACAATGTATACATGGGTTTAGTAATGTTTTTTATTTTTCCAGATGTAACAGTATTCTTGACCTGCAGATCTGGGGGTTCTGTTTTAAAGTGCTCCACATTCTGAAGCAAATGGCCAAATTTGTTGTATGCCCAAGTATTCATGCTTACATAATCTTCTAGATAATAATATTGTGTCTAGAAAACAGAAATGGTTTCACAACAGAATTTGGCACTAATTGGTTTGATAGGATTGTTTTGCATTGTATCAATGGGTGTGTTACTAAAGAATGCAGAGCGATTCGCGGAGACGGCCGTAACAAATGGTCAGGTTATCGTGGGCAGCGAAGCGGAGGCCGATATTGTTATGAAAGACATTCCATTGAATGGCCAAGTGTTGATAACTAACTCAGTGATGGGCAAACAATCCAAAAAAGCAACCAACCAAGAAACCAACAAATCAAATTACGACCAAGATGAGGAAGAAGATGAAGAAGATGAAGAAGATGAAGAAGATGAAGATGAAGAAAGGGAAGAAGATGATGAGGAAGATAATAGGAGAGGAAAGCGTTTTTTCAAACATCCAAAGTACATAGATGATGGCTCTCCATGGTTGATGTATCCTGCATTGAATTTGTTGGATCTGCAGAAGGAGCCGCTACCGTCACCGTCACCGTCACCGCCTGCCACCACCACCACAACTCTGTCACCAACCACTCAGGCTCCAACCCCAGCCCCTACGTCAACAAAAACATCTTCGCCACCCCCGGTGACATCTTTTGCACCTTTGGCAAATTATGCCGTTCGGCTTGCTAACGGCCCGCAGCGCCCCAGCACAGATGAAAAAAGTATCACCATTTTCCGAGATCAGCAACAGTCAATTGTAATGTCACCTACTACCACACCGCCCAACCGACAACAATCAAAAACTTCTCTGCAAACGCCATCGTCAACAACATTACCGCCGCCCACCTTTGAACCTCTTCCAGAGACACCTTTCTTTGAGGGAACGAAAGTGTTCTTGGACAATGGAATAATGAGGGTTGGTTTTGATCTTGAAAGGGGTGCCTCATTATTCTATGTGGCATCAAAGACTGAAAATAACTACAAAGGGATCAATTTGATCAATGATTATGACTGTGGGCGGATGATTCAGCAATCATATTATGGTCGAGAGGATGGAACCGTTTGGCCCTTCCCCAGTGGACCGAGAGTGTGGCGATGGAATCCAGTTCAAGCAGGAAACTATCTCAACGTCCCAAGCGTCATTAAAGCATGGACAAATGAGCTAAAAACGAATTGTTTCACATCTTTCACTACACCAAGGCACTGGGTGACAGGCGATGTGCTGGAAGAGGTTCAACTCAAACAAGATGTGTGTCTTCAAGGAGATGTAGTGCGCATCACTTTCAAAATGACATATACTGGCACCGTTGCGCATCCACGAATCGAGCAAGAGTTGCCTGCGATATACATGTGGAAAGGTTTGTCTAGGCTGATTTTATATGACGGTGAGAAGCCATGGCAAAATGAAGGTCTTACTACAATAGATCCGCCAATCTCGGTAGATGTCATCCCAGCACAATCATATGCAATGGAAAATTGGGCAGCGTTTGTGAGTAAAGAGCACGGTTGGGGACTTGGGGTGCTGTTCCCACACACAAACAAAATTTCGTACTATCTAGTGAGTTCATCATCCAATGGTCCAGAAGGTTGCTCGTACATAGCACCTGTTGTGCCCTTGGAGATTACCCCTAGATACCAACACGAGTATGATATTTTTCTAGTGACAGGAACGATCCAAGAAATTCGAGAGAAAATTTATGGTCTGAAGAACAAGTATTCAATGTTCGAATGATGATTCGTAATTGAACCCGAGAATGAACCAAGACATTAAGGTAAAAGCAAAAATAATGAATGCAATTATTAGCATCAATATCACATTCATTCTTGGGCAAACAACACCTACTTATATATAGAGAAGAGAGAAGTTGTTGTCCTGATCCCAGAAACCAAGATGACCACCCCCACCCCCAACCCCCCCCCTACCGTCATTGATAGGAACACCCAGATGCCGGACGTCATCGAACGGCTTGGTGGATCCATCTACTTCAAGGCTCAACTAGAATTGACAATGGACAATCTGTTCAGGATGTACAACCTGCAAGGGTGGCATTTCAGAATTGACAAGGCAAAGACACGAGCCGGTATATGCAATTATCAAAAGAAAGAGATATGTCTTTCAAAATATTTTATATCCAGCCAATTTGTTACCTATTCATCTTTCTACAACATCATTTTGCACGAAGTTGCCCATGCACTTACTCCTGGTCATGGGCATGACATTGTATGGCAGACAGTCGCTCGAGGCATGGGTTGCGATGGTAATTCACACTGCGAGCCTTTCTATGCGTTCAAATATGTCGGGGCATGTAAGTGCCATAACCGTAAGCATTATCGTCACCAAATAAAGGCAAAAGCTCAAGTGAGGTGCAAAAGCTGTAAATCCGAGGTCTTCTTTGACAAATTCTGTGTTTAGAATACAAAGAATACAAAAATGAGATCCATTATTTTGATGGCGAGTATCCTTGCAGTTCTTTTTTGCATATGGATCGTTAAAGCCAAGGTCAAGGAGCACTTTGCAGTATACAGCGGTATGCCTATGCCACCGCTGATCATGACCGATACAATAGCAATGGTGCCATAATCGACCAATAATCAACCACTTAAACTTGACGCCCGGATACAATGATGACTCGAGGACTTGCTAGAAAGTATGAAATATTACTTTTCCAAAAAAAGTATTTTTAATGATGTCAAACAAAGCGAACTGAGAGCTGGAAAGAGAATCTTCTCTGAGGACACAAGCGACCAAAATGGATCGAAACGATTTTTTGTTTTGGACGATCTTGAGTATATCAGTTCCCTCAGTCCGTCTGAACGCCATTTATACGAAGTTATCCCGGATGTCGACAATTACCCATGTTTTTTATTTTTTGACATCGATAAACCATTAGATGAGAGTCGTAGTGAACATGCATCAATTCTTGAATTCAATAGGTTTGTCGAGCACTTCAAATCCCACTTGGAAAGATATCTTCATAACAAAACTAGCAACAGTGTGACTCTTGAAGAAGGAAGGACGTTACAAGTAAAGATTACGCCGCATCAACACAAACTGTCTATCCACATCAAAGTCAACTTGCTGTGCAAAAGCATGAGACTTGTTAAGCAGGTGGCAAAGGATTTTGCAGAGTACCTTCGTGTTGCAGATGATGGTTCGATGTTCTATTACAAGGATGTTGCAGGAAAGATTACATCTGTCATTGATTGTAGAGTTTATAGCAATTTTAGGTCATTTAGAACACTGTATTCCTCTAAGAGAACGAACGGAGTAGCCGCCGAACCTTTGTCAGGATCATCTGCTTCCTTGATCGATCATTTAGTGATGTGGCACCCCAAAACGGTCCAGACATGCATAGATTTGGACGTGACCAGCATACTTCCACAGCAATCTAGTTCAAAATGTGAAAAATATGATATTATACCAAAGTCGAGACATCCTTCTGGCGGCGACCAAGACATTTTGACGCATTTAGAACGCTCTTCTATACTCTGCCATAAGTTTCAAGTACCAACACTTGCCATTCAAAAGGATGCAGTACAACAGAGCATCGACGGAGCATCAACGAGATGTTACTTCATCGACAAGTCGTGCAAGGTGGTGTGTCCATATGCAAATCGAAAGCACAAGAGCAATCGAACGTTTCTAGTACATGATATTCACTCCGATACAATATTTATCAAATGCTTTGATGAAGAGTGCATTAAATGCCCGCAGCATTTGCGTCATTCTTTTAATCTGGACACATTTTCAGATGGAACTATACATATCATACATAATGCAGATGCTCGTAAATCTTTGCACACATCGCAGATGCGAATACAATGGAACCAAGTGTACAACGAGCCAAAGATGCAGCCTTATCCTTTGAGGCCATTGGTTTGTGTGCGGGCAAACATGGGTGCTTGCAAAACGGAAGAGCTAGTTAAATTTATACAGAGTCGTCCACTGACAGAGAGTTGTCTTGTTATCACATACCAAGTTATGTTGGCGGAGGCATACGCATCGAAATTAGAATCAATTGGATTTTGTAATTACCTTACAGCGGACAACAGTGGACGATACTTTCTTGATCAAGATCGACTGGTAATTTGTTTGGATAGTTTGTGGAAAGTGAGACAAAGATCATTCGATTTCATTTTTGTAGATGAGGCTTTGAGCGTTCTATTGCATTTTAATAGCAGTTTGATGAGGCGGTCAACGTCGGTGAGTGCAATGTTTGAATACTTGCTTGTTTTAGCAAAGCATATTTATTTTGTGGACGCATGTGTTGACAATGGTATGGTGCAGGATGTAGTTCAATATCTATATAGCCGGAAGCAGTTGAAAATTGGCGATTCTGTTGCTATTTGGAACAGACACATTCGCCCTACAAACAGAAAATGTCACATGTTCGTCAACCAATCATGCAAGAAAAAGCTCCATGTCAGCATGCAAGAGCAAATATGCGAGCGCATCAGGGATGCTGTTATAGCGCGCGGTGAGAGGGTAGTGGTTGCAAGCACTACCAAATCATTCACAAACATGCTGATTGGCAATTTGAAGGATTCATTGGTTAAGAAAGGATTGAAATGGATTCTACACAATGGTGATCAAGAAAGAAGAAAAGATCCAACCAGTTTGTGGGGGAAAGCAGATCTGCTAATATATTCTCCTTCGATTGGTGCGGGTGTTAGCTTTTCTGAATTTCATTTTGACGTCTTATTTGCATATATTGAGAACTCGTATTATACTCCCACCGTCGACTTTGTCCTGCAACAACTTTTTAGGGTCCGCCAGTTGAAGAAGGGGGATATGTTCTTGTATGTCAATGACGGATTCCTAACAGAGGATGCAAAATCCAAGTATCCGACGAATGCGAGAGACATCGAGGAATGGATGGATACCAATACGATGTGTTTGCCGGATCAATATTGCGCCTGTCTGTCGTATGCGTCTGAACCAACAGTGAATGAATTACAGCAGCGTCTAGTGTATGACAAATCGAAGCTGTCTTACAGGATCCTTAAAGGCATTGTTGCTATGAGGAATATGTCATTGCAGTCATTCACTAAGATTCTTGCAAATACATTGTGTGATGATTACAAAATCAAATGTACAATTGATGATTACATTCATCAACAGGAGAGAGGCAGCACGTTGCCACTCCCGCGACAATTTGAAGTTGAAAATGATGAAATAAGCAACTTGATTGTTCTTTCAAACATGGAATATCATAATCTTTGTCGGCTAGAAGCTAATAAGAAAACGGAAATGGAGAAACACATGATGTGGATATATGAGGCAACAGTATGTATGTGGAGGATTGAACCATCCAGAATAGATGCATGGTTCTACGAACATTGCATTGGTCGGAAAGGGAACTGCATCAAAAAGGCAAGAGACTTATTTGCCAAGGCCCTTAGATGGCACATCGCAGCATCTTCTTGTGGTGAAGCACCATCGCACATTTTGAAAATGCTAGAGGTTGAACTGCAAAGTCTGGAAGGTGACCAGAACATGGCAATATTTAGCAAGAACCCGATGGTGTTTTATCATTTGATCATGGAGGGTAAGTATGTTCTTGATAATGTATTTGGTGCCAGCGTTGACGTTGTCTGCCGATTGATGCAAGGAGAGGTTGTAAAAGTGGAAGTGGGTTTGATCGATTTCAAATTGAAGGATTATGTATCCGTTCTTTCAAACAAGAGATTTACGCAGTTGCGTAGTCTGATGGGCATGGATAAGCGAGCGTATCCAAGCTTGGAAAAACTTAGGGATAATAAGATTAATCAACGGGCTTTTATTTCCAAAATACTTGATGTTTCCTTTGGAATAAGATTTAGATTATGTCAGAGGAGTGCAGCCAAACAGGTATGGCTCATGGAGAATCAGTGGTATCATGACATCTGCCGAAAGTATAAGCCTAGTATCTTCGTCTTAGAGAATTAAATTCTATGATATACGATTTAAAATTTAGACTCAAGGTTGAGTTATTATGGTTTCTAAGATCAAGATTTTCGTCATCGGAGCGTCGTGCACTATATTTGCATTTTTCACGTATTACAATTACAGAAGGCTGTTTGGTGGCAACGGTGGCAACGGCCACAGTGGCAACAGCAGTGGCGACAGCAGTGGCGACAGCAGTGGTGGCAAGTACGGTGATCACCACGCAACTATGAGCCTAAATGTTGTGTGAGTTTCTAAAGCCTGAGTCAGTAGCGCGTCAGTGAGATTGACCGGTCTTTTTTTTCTAGATGACCATGAAGACGGTCACATAAAAAAAATAAATTTGATATGTAAATATTCAAGGATTTCAATGTTGCAGGGCAAGAAAATCGTGTTCTCCGGATTTCGTAATCAAACTCTGAAAGACCGGATAGAAAAAGCAGGTGGAAAGGTCACGACTGCGGTAAGTAGTTTAACCAACATACTTGTTGTCAAAGACAAGAATGCATCTTCATCGAAGGTAGAGGATGCAAGGCAAAAGGGCATTGAGATACATGATGTTGAAACGTTCATTGCCGCATATTTCAAAAATGCCGCAGAGGATGCGGCAGAGAACACAACCTCATTGAAAGATAAAAAACAACCAAAATTAAAAACGTTTGCATCTTATTTTGATCTTCCAAGCAAAACAAGCAAAACCGCCGTTCCTCAAACGGTTGAGGCTGCAGAGGCTTGGTTGAAACAAGATATCAAAAAAACAGTGTATTTGCAGCATGGAGACATTTTGAATTTTAGTGAAGATCGCTTTGGTCAAGCAAAATTCGTGGTTGTTGACGGAGACGGCAAGCGGAGACTCGTGGATAATCCTGATTATTCAGGCTCAGGCTATCTTTCAGTCCCAAAAGAAGTAACATCAAGCTTGGAAGACGCTGTGAAGTATTATAGAAAGATTATCGGCGAGTTGGACTATGGCAGTCTTCAGGATATTGTTCTTGGTTCGCAAGATAAAAGATTCAAAAGAATCTTCAAAAAGGAAACCCCCTTTTCAAAGGACGCACTTGTGGTTTATGTCTTGGACGATGAGCCCTTTCTCAGAATAGAATACAAGGGTAAGAGCGAACAGTTTGACCTCAAAGACAAGCAGGACTATATAGAGGCGCGATTTAAGGCACTCATATTACCTACTCGTTCGATGCAGATACGATTCTACTTGACTGCAGAGATCACCTCGGTTGACAGCAATAGAAAGCGCGTATTGAATGCAAAACTCTCTCCAAATCTGTCACAAACGCTTTCATTGCCTGCCGGGGTAAAAGTGCAAAAGCAAAACAGCAACTCCATCACGGTTATCGCTCCCGCTGACATGGTTTGGGAGACAACAGAGGCCGTGTCTCAAAGAGACTTTACTATCATGTGATTCAACAAATAATTCAAGGTGCTGGCAAAGGGATTCGAACCCTTGAACCCGAAGGATGCGATCTTGAGTCGCACGCGTTTGACCACTCCGCCATACCAGCCCTTGAATAAGAAAAAATAAAGTGCGAGATCCCTTTCTAGGAGATCTAAACATACCTAGATACAAATCCTTAAGTAAGTTTTTGGGCTTGTATCAATTTCTACACACCTAATAAATGAGCGGCGTTGCAACAAACCCCGTTGCAACAAACCCCGTTGCACCAAAACCATTTTCTACCACACCGGTTTCAACACCGTTTTCAACCGTTTCAACCGTTTCAACTAAACCTCCGAAACCCGGTGACCCTATTATAAGTATTAACAAAGCGGTCGATAATACTACGAGAATTGTCGTTTCACCAATGCCATTGAAAAACGCCAACCCGCATTCAATGCCAAGTGGGGCTTGCTTGAAAAGCTCAGAAAAGCCTACGTTGGTGTCCATGGATAAAAAGTTCAAATTGTTTATGAAAAACGATGGCGAAATTATTGTCATGGGTCCTAATGGGTACAAGGTGTGGTCGTCGTTACGTCTTCATAGACGCACTGCGCTTATAAATGGAAAGGGACCATTTGCCCTTTGTTTGAAGAAAGATGGCAACCTAGTGCAATACAATGCGAAGAAAGAGGTTGTTTGGTCTGCCGACTCAGGTGAAAAGGGAAAGGGACCCTTTCAACTGGTTTTGAGTAACAACACCGGCGTGCTTCATGTCATTGACACAAATCGGCTTGTTGTATGGTCATCGGCATTTCCTGCAACTTGTGATGAAGCGCGTGTCATGTACTTGCGCAATTATAAAGATGTAGCCCAAGCAGGAGTGGACCCCTGGCTACACTATAAAAATTATGTACTGAAAAAACCGGCGAATCTGAAAGAGAGGCGTGCATGGTTAGGTCCAAAGTGTGCAAATTGTGATCAAGCAAAGAAACTGTATCAAATCCAATATCCCGACTTCAAAAACATGAGCGCTGCAGAGCATTACTTGAAACTCGGAAGGAAGCAAAATAGGGAATGGAGGGCGCCAATCCATTGCCTTGACACACTACAACAAGGGCAATATTTGGAGATGGGCAAATCCCTAATTGCATTAAATGGCAGCTACATACTGTTGAATCAAACCGGAGGTGATTTGGTTATGTTCTCAACTGATAACAGAAAACAAGTATGGAGTTTGAATAGCAAGGAAACAACAAATCGTGGCAATAATGATGCAACATTTCGCCTTCACTTGCAGCCAAATGGAAACCTTGTCTATATAACTGCCAAAGGCCAACTTATTTGGCAGAGCAACACGGGTGAAAAAGCAAATCCTCCATTTGAATTCAAAATACAAAGCGATGGACATTTGTATCTTTATGGGCGCACCAAGGACCGCAAGAAATCTATCATTATCTGGGCAAGTCATTGGCCAAAACACTGCGAGGATGCTCGACGGGCATACTTGAGCACGTATAAAGAGGTTGCTCAAAACAACATCGATCCTTGGGAACACTATACAGTGCAAGTATTGAAAAAGCCGATGGGGCAAAAGGAGGCTTTCATTTGGGCGGGACCAAAATGTGTAACTGATTGCCGAAGCGCTAAAGAAGCTTACCACAAGCGGTATCCTGAAGTATCTGTAAATGATGCTGGTTGGCATTATGCTGAGAAGGGCAAGAAGCTAAATAGAGTATGGCAGGGCATGGGCGCAGATCCATACCGTTGTGTCGATTCAGTTATTTCCCCTGGTCATATTCATACAAGCATCACATCTCCAAATGGAATATACAAGGCAAACCTGTCACAAAAAACGGGGATACTCTTTGTTAATTCAGAATTGGGGGTAGTCTGGCAGCATACCAAACATACTTCCAGGCGTCCAGGTAAGGGACCTTATACATTGCAGCTTCAAAACGATGGAAATCTGGTAGCAAGCAATGGAAATGGAAGTATGTATTGGGACACCAATTCTGCAAATCTTGGATATCCACCATTCAAGCTTGTTGTGTCAAATTTGGGCAACTTGCAAATTTTTGATAAGCGCGGTGTGTTGGTATGGTCCACAGGCGACGGGTGGCAACTCACTTGTGCAGCAGCACAAGAGCGATATAAAAAGGAACATGGTGGTACGTGGGATGACTTCTTGCAATCCCTTTTGCAAAAGCCAGAACAAAAACGAATTTGGAGGGGACCAAGGTGCAATCAGTGCTCGGATGCATACGCCCGATATATTGTGGAATATCCTGAAGTAAAGAACCACCGATTAAATGCAGCTGAGCATTTCGTAAAGATAGGAAAGTACCAGCATCGCCTGTGGACCGGCTTTGATGATTGTTGGAAGCCTCCCCCGAGTACTACATCCAGGCCGTCAACACCAATCAAGCAGCGAGTCTCACAACCCACTACGTTGAAGCCAACGCCAAGACCAACTACCATAAAACCACCAACACCAAAACCGACAACAACAGTGATTGATGGCAAGGTTTATAAATTGTGTAAGAACCCAGACAATGCTAAAACGCCGGACGAATATGGCAGGAAATGGGGTAGCGAGGATGGTGATACCTGCGTCATTTACACTAACAAACAATAATCCGAATGCACATAAAGCCCGACTGCATCATTTGATTTACCAATGACTACTACTCGACGCAAAACTGCAGATTTGATCTTGTATGGAGATAAGATGGCGACATGCACAATGCGTGTGCAATTGGTGCTCAGCATTCTGAATCTTCCGTATGATTACGTGCATGTAGATTTGTCAAAGGGTGCGCAAAGGTCTGCTTCTCACAAAGCACGACAACCTTTCGGGAAGGTGCCAGCGCTTGAAGACAAGAAAACGGGCGCCGTATTGTTTGAGTCACGCTGTCTGATGCGTTACATTACAGAGACCTATGGCGGGACGACTAGTTTGTTTGGCAATGGCGATGGCAAGCTGAAGGCTCAGGTCGACAATTGGATGGAGGTCGAGGCAACGACATATAGCACGCCCGTTAGTGCAATTGTATTCGAGAAGTTGTTCAAGTCAATGTTCAATATGGGCGAGCCGGACCTTGCAAGAATCGACGCATCGTTGACAGAGCTCGAAAGAATTCTTGATGTGTACGATCAACAGCTACAGTCACGTTTATATTTGGCAGGAAACACACTCACTTTGGCGGATCTGTCGCACATTCCTTATACACTCTATCTCATCAAACTTGCTGGGGTGGAGAAGCCATTTAGGAAGCGGCCAAATGTATGGCGCTGGTGGCAAGCGCTCTATTGTGTAGCTCAAGAGCATTTGGATCCGGTGTAAAATATTTGTGTGAGTAAGAAGAAAGAAAGAAGTCAAGAAGATGACTGCTGGCAATAATTGGATTTTTTTCCTAGCATGCGCATTTAGTCTCGCGTTCGCATGTTTATTGTTCTTTGCACTATATTCCCGCACGATAGAGCCATATGATGATGAATCGATTCCTCGATGCACCGAGTCTGACAAGATGGGCGGATCAGCAACATTAGGTGGAGATGGAAATATTTATATCGTCAAAAATAATGAACTAATTTGTGTATCACCCAATGTAAAAGATTCGGATTTCGAATATGACGAAACTCTGCCCCCCAATACCTATCAGCTGCAGGAGACTACTCTATCAACTGTTACTCCTCCATATTGTGTGAATAGTCGGACACAAAAAAGAAAAGCCGGCGATGGCCGACTTTGGGGAATAGAGAACAACATGCCATGTGTATATCAACCTGAACAGTAAAACATGCAAAACATGCAGTGACTATCTAACTATCTAAGTCTATGTTTGTGTTATTTGCTTATTAAGGCGCTTTTTTTTGTTCTACTCGTCGCTGGTGAGCTCATCGACCAGATCGGCAACGATGTTCTTTTTACTCCCCTTCTTCGCCCGGACTACTGTAGACTTCTTTTTCTCAGCCGCCGCCCGGATGCGCTGCTGCACCAGATTCTCGGAGTCGGAGGCGTTGTCATCGTCGCTACCGGAGTAGTAATCATCTGCGTTCTTGGAGCTCTGCGCGCTCTGCGCGCTCTGTGAATTCTGCGAATTCTTCGAGCTCTTAGTCTTCGTGGTGGTCTCAAGTGTGGTTTCATCCTCTGTCGACTCGCTCGCCTTCTTGCCCTTCTTGCCCTTTGGGGGAGGCGCAGGCTCGGATGCCTTCTTCTCCTTCCAGAGCCTTTTGGCCTCGTCCTGGATCTCCTTCTTAGACATGCTCGGGCTCTCCTCACGCAAGCGCGCGGAGGTCTCGCTCATGAAAATGTGGTAAGCGGTCGGAGGCCTCTTGCGCTCAATCACATTCTTCTCTTTCTTCTCATCGCCCGCCTGCTTCTTGGACTTCGAGAGCTCGACGTTGTCCTCATCCACAGAGTTCTTAAACTCCTTGACCAACTCCATAAACTCGTCATCAATCTCGATCTTGTCGCGCATGTACTCAACAAACATGTCGATCGCGCTAATCTTGGCCTCCATCACCATGGCGGCAGTCGCCTTGAGAATGTTGGACAGAGACATGATCAATTGATATTGGGACCGGGAGTGCCACGGAAAGCTTTAAGTGTTGAGTGTTTTGCAGTGTGCTTTGCTGTCCTTTGTTGCGTATGATTGTACCCAACAGTTTTTATGGGATTTCACTTTTTTAGTCAATCCTGTAGGATTCAAAGAAGAATTTCCCGTTTATGTCGACGCATTTATACACACATTTATAATATATGATCGAAGACACTACGATTTGCGTTGCCCGATTTAATGAAAACATTGAATGGTTGCCTTTGAGGCATTCGATTGTCTACAACAAAGGAGACGCTCTGAATGAAAGAGTGCGCTCCATGGTGATTTCAGTTGTTCCATTGGAAAACTTGGGGCGGGAATCCAGTTCTTATCTGACGCATATTATTCAAAATTATGATAATCTTTCACAGATCACGGTGTTCGTTCAAGGAAGAATCAGGGATCATGTGAGAGGACCTGAGGATAGATTCATAAAGAGGATTGTTGCAGAGGCCAAGGAGGCTGGGTTCTCAAAAGAGAGGTTGATTCACAATACTGACGATCGTAATCCCCATTGGGGTAGGGAGTGGAACAAGAACTATTTAGGACGGCCAGAGTGGTATAAGCAAGACAATTATTACGGCAATATCCACATCACTTTTGTGGAATGGTTCGAAAAGATGATTGATATGCCCTTCCCAGAAGAACTCTGGATTTATCCAAACGCCATTTTTGCAGTGGATAAGGACCATATCCTGAGTCGACCAAAGGCATACTATCAAAAGTTATTTGATAATGTTCATTGGCACAATGATCCAATAGAAGCGCATTTCTTGGAACGCAGTTGGTATTACATTTTCAATTGCCACATGACCAAAGAGAGCTTGATTCCAAAGCCGCAATCTGTCCTTATCATGCAGACATGTGATGGCACAAGGTATAAGCCATTACTAGATTTGGCGGAAAAGACGGGACGGGCTTATGCGGATAAGCATGGTTATAGCTACAAACGTTTTGATGGAATAAAGGTTGGTGTTAAGCCATGGCATGCAACGTTTAACCGGATATATCTGTTAGAGGAAGAATTGAAAACCAAAGCTTATGATTGGGTGCTCTATATGGATGCTGATACTTGTTTTGTAGGACTCGAACAATCATTGCTTCCTTTTATCAACAAACGTAACTATGCGATTCTGGGTTGTCGAGGTAGCAGCAACAATCCGGACATTTTCTGGGACATCAACGCAGGTGTGTTGTTTTTTAATCTCAACCACCCAGCGGCTTCTTTGATTGTCAAAACCTGGAAGGAAAAATATGAGTCTGTGTCGATTGAAGTCAGGAACAATACAGATCAAGAATTGTTTGAACGTGTCGGAGTGCATCTGAACGATCAAACAATGTTGAGGGAAATCTTACACAGCTTCTACTTTCCAGTTTCTTACGTTTACAGAAATGTGCATTATAATGTTTTCAATTACGACGGTTCATTGATTCGGCAGATCTTGAGGACACCAGAAACAACCCTAGAGCACAGAGTTCGTGACATGAAAGAGTTGGTGCAAGACACATTGAAAGAATAACAAATAGGAAATGTTTCATTCCTTTTTGTTTTTTAGTTTTTGTTGATGTTGTTAAATTCCTTTTTGTTTTTCAAAACTCAGCTAAGAACTTCACTTAGCGACAGTTGTACGCTTGCCCCCGCGCTTGGTAGTCGGTACCTCCTTGGCAGCAACTGCATTCTTGATAAACGTCATATCATTCTCGCTGATCGTAGATGGAGTCGCAACAGTCGCAGCCTGCTTCTTCTTCTCCTGCCAGCGGCGGACCGCCTCAGCGAACACCATTCCATTCTCCATTTCTGGAGACTCGGTGCGGATAACGGCCATCTCGCTCTTCATAAACTTGTTGTACTCAGACGGCTTGCGCTTAGGAGCCTCCTCCGCCTTCTTTGCCTTCTCCTCGGGAGTCAGGCGCCGCCTCTTGATGGCAGTCTTGTCCATCTTGAGCGCGTTGCTCTTGAAGTCCTTGACGTGCATGGCAAATTCATCATCAATCTCAATATGCTTACCCAAGAACTCCACGAATCCGTCAATCACATTGCGCTGGGCATCCAGCACCAGCTTGTGAGTGGCCTTGAGGACGTTTGCGTAAGCGGCCATAATTGATTGATTTTAGGTCAATCAAGGTTTTCCAAGAAGGTTGTTTTAACTGGTTTGTAACTTGTTTGTTTCCTGTAGCTTGCGATCTTTGATGAATATTCACGTTTAGGTAAAGGATTCAATTTTTATGGGAATTGGGTAGAAACTAGATTTAAATTTTCCCTTTGAGTCATTAGATGCTGAGATGCTTAGAGTCACACTACCGAAAGCTGGTTTCGGTGACAAGTTGATTGACATAACGGGGTTGCTGACCTTAGCCGAATTGTTAAATATTCAAGTTGAAATACACTGGGTGCTGCTGGATAAAAAAGAGCGATTTGCGTACAACCCCAGACTAATCAATATACAAGGATTGAACAATAACGTCGTTATCGTTACAAGACAAGACAATACATTGGCAAACACAATAGAGCTTCCGACAAGTGGTGTATTTGCGCCATCCATTGTCAGAAAGGTGATGCATTCTTTGAAGAACGACCAGCAGAAAAAGGAAAATTCAGAGTTGCTGATGATCACCAACAAGTGGCTGGGAAACCTGAGAAGGATAGAATTGAATCCAAGTATATTTGATTTTATTCCACCCGATATCAATGGTAGTATCGGCATTCACCTCCGCAGAAGTGACAAACTACGCAATGATGGAATGCTTTCATGGAATGACATGGACGTGCATCATTATGACACAATGATGAATCAGATGATGCACAAAATAGTTGATCTCATTGTCAACCACAATGACGCGCCAGCATTAGCATTTTACATTTGTTCAGAAGATCAGCCATTTAAATTGAGTTTCAAAGATTGGTTGATAAGAACATCAGACACACTTGGCAAGTCCCAACATGTCAGAGTACTGACTATTGAAAAGGAATCCATATCAGCAGCATTGTTGGCAGAATACCCTCACATTTACGATGTTGTTGAATGGTACGCGTTGACACGCTGCAAGATGATTTTTCAAGCTATCAATTATTCGACGTTTTCAATGTGCGCGAGCATGTTTGCAAACATACCTTTGTACAACTTTACAGACAGCGCTATATGTGACAAGAATTGGTTGACTCATTTATGGAAGCCGTGTCTTAGATTGGTCCATTGTGGACGGGAGTATAATCACAATGTCAATTTTAAAACGATAGCTAGATACGATTCCATTGCTCCGATATTTCCTCGAAGCATACTATCATATTGTCTTTGCAAAGTGTTTTGTCTAACTAAGAATGAATATGATTTGCTGGAAGACTACTTGGTGTTTTATGGTTCCTTGGTAGGGTACGATAATATTGTTGTAATAGACAATGGTAGTTCCCATCCCAGGATTCCCGAAATATACTCAGAGTTTGAGAAGAAAGGTGTAAACATTCACGTGGATCGCCGGCAGATGCGCAAGCAAGCAGATATGATGACAGACGTTATGCGCTTGTACCAGAATCAATGCGAATTCATGATGCCGCTTGACACTGATGAGTTTATCTACAACACCAAAGGACAGACAATAACTATGGAAACTATTGCAAGGGTTTTGCTAGACATTCCGAAGAGCTTTACTGGAATATTCTACAAACACGTCATGGATAGTGTGGTTGATCCAAATGATCCATCCTATAAGAATTTCTGTCACGATCGGCCTGTGCGCTCGATGACAAAGTTCAAGTCTTCGCACATTCAAAAAGTAATCATCCGCTCGTCAGCCTTCAATTACTTGATCATGGGAAATCACGAAGCCAACACACATTACGGCTATAGGATGATATCGACAGACCTTGGTTTGCTGCATTTTCACAACACCGGTCCGGCCAGAAAATATGAAAGAGCTCTTCAAACGATAACCGAACTGGGTTTCATCAAAGCCGATCTTGCCAATCTCCCACAGTTGCTCGTTGATTGCAAGGCATTTGTCCCTTGCATTGGCGGACATGCCTATGACCAGTTTGTTGATTTCTTGTTGCGCATGATGGCAGTATCATACTGGATGCAAAAGCATAACCGTCTCCCATTGCCAAAGGAAATAGAGAATGTTGACAAATTAAAACAGGCCCCTGCACTTGAAATTATAGATGCACTGAACAATCTATGCAAGAGTGCTTCATCAGACCTTGGGGACATTGAACCTGGCTATGGTCTTTACGATGTGTTGTTTGGAAACTGGCCAGTCGTACCATGGGAGGTTGAAATTGATCAAGTGGCGCGCTACATGGAATCAATATGAAAATTTGGTTGCATCTGCAATTTAATCAACAAAAAAATGAAACAGAAGGCTTGAAGAAGAAATGGTGGCAAACATGGCAAACAATTATATGTCAGGTTGGCAACAGGGGTGGCACACATATGCAAAAGACACTATCACACTATATCCCGACTCATTCAATGTTCATAGAGACGTGATGATCCAATCATTCTCTGCTTGGATTATCTTGCGTGGCAAAACTGGCAACGTGTTGATAGATCCGGCGGTTCCATATTGTACACGCAAAGTTGTTTTGGACTTGCTGAACGATGTTTACAAATGCAAGCACGGTGCGGATGAAGACAATGAAATATTCATCTTGGAAGATGTTTTAGGAAAAGCATGTCTAGCGGATTATCTCGGAGCAGAGAGCTGGCTCAAGGAGAGCTGTATTCGGCACGCCGAGGCAAAGGCAAAAGAACACTTTGACACGATTGGAAATACATATTTTGAAAAAGCAGAAGACTTTGTAAGGGATCTTGGATACCTGGACATTTTGAGCAATCTACTCAACTCAGAAAGTCTTGAAAAGAACCTGGAGGAATGGAAAGTGTTGCTTTGGGTCAGACTCGCAAACAGTTCCAAGGAAATAATTATCGCATGCCGTGACTGGCCCAAAGATTCTAAAAAGTCACAACAACTTGAAGTGTTCGTGGAAAACTGTTTGGAGGTTCTGTCAAGGCCTTTCGGAGAATTGTTCAGCTTCAATCATTTTGGGACCACTGCGGTATTGGCGCATTCAAATTTACGGCACGAGCTGCATCATATTGAAAGTCGTGCGCAAAACCATATCGTGTGTCATACGATTGATTCAAAAGGTGTAATAAGACATTTATGGGGGATGGGTAATGCACTGCACGAATTTTATATGTTGCACTGTCCTAATCATCAACATCCTCAAACAGAAAGTCGTGTGCATGATTCATTGCTCGGCTGGTTCTGGTGGCTGCATAAACAGTATCCGGTGGGTGATTCGTGATCATGTGATATTATCATGTGTTTTTTGTTTCTGATTTCCAAATTGGTTATAATCAGCAGCAAGCCGCTGCCACACAAGTTGCCATTCTTTTGAGAAAGGCACCATCGGAGTTGAGCGGCCGAGGAGCCATGGCTTGTCATATGTAAAATGCACAATGTAAGGGGGATTAAATCGAAGTTCTGGATGGGCCAAACTTAGGTGAACCATATAGTTATACCTTGGATCTAAAACCCGGATGCTGTCTTTGAAGTATATGTTGAAAGCATCTTGATCTGGTAGAGGGTGATTGTAATCACACCGTTGTAGCTCTTGATAAACATTCATGGATGGTCTTGTGACAAAAATGCCGGTGTTGACGTAGATATGTCCTGGATTGCGAAGGGGGCATGACAACGGCATGGTTGGAAGCTTTGGATTATCGAATATGTTGCACGTGCATCCTGGAGCAGCCAATATTTCATTGTCCTCCAATTCATTTTCAAACACGTCATCTATATTACGGACAACCAGAATATCACAATCCAACCAACAAATCTTCTCAAACTCCAATAAAGTCCATGCATGCAGTTTGTTCAAACATGATCGGTACTCCATTCGTGTAGATCGATTACCCTCATGGACGATGTGCGCACAACGTCGCACATGCATGTTTTCGGGCAGACATTTACCTTCTGGAACGTGTGCATCAAAACTCTCAGGAACGAAAACGATCAATGGATATCTGCTGCTGACGTTGTTCAATGTTATTGCTAGTACGATTGCCCCGATCCAATAGCATGTCGTATCTGCGTATGTAACCCACGCGTATTTCTTGCAACCCACAGGCATTCTTTTAATTCATTTACTTTTCTATGTCTTATTTTGTGATGAATCATAAACACACCTAATCAAACATGGTAGTCGTTTGGGGGAAAGTAAAGGGAATGCTATCGCAAATGGTAGAAAAATGCAGCAAGTCTAAAATACGTATTTTGGTATTGGGGTTTTACAATCGTGGCAATATAGGTGATGAACAGTACAAAACGACGATTCCGCTCTGTTTCTCACAGACTTGCAAAGCTAGTTTTGACTTCATGAGCGTTGATGATGCACCAGTGTTGGCAGCCGACAGCATATATGACATAGTGTTATGCGGTGGTGGTGACATTATTAACGCATATTTCATGGAAAAAGTCAAACGAATAATTGCGGAGTTCACAGGCAAGGTTTATGCGGTATCAGTCGGAATACCATATGATGCTGATGTATCATATCTAGATTTGTTTGATCACGTGTTTGTACGCAATAAAATTGATGCTGATCTTGCTATGGATCGATTGGGTAAGGCAAACGTAACAATGATACCTGATGTAGGATTCTTGTTACCACTTCCAAAACCACAGGGGGTGAATAGAAAAGGATCATCAACATCAATTATACAAATTGGATTTTGTCTTGCAACTCCAGTTTATAAAGCATATGCTGATTTTCAAAATGTCTTGCCAACCTTTATACAAAGCTTGCTGCAGACTTTTGAAGGGTCTTTAGTAAAAATATATTTTTTCCATTTTAACACTTTCGAAGAGAACAAAAACGAGAGCGATTTCGAAACGACATTGGATATTTTGAGACGGCTCACCTTTGTCGAGCAAAGATGTTGTGTGTTGCACAAAATTACAAAACCAGAGAAAATGATTGAGTCATTGCAGCAAATGACGATGAACGTATGTATGCGGTATCATAGTATTGTGTTTTCAGTACTAGCAAAGGTACCCTTCATCGCATTGTATGCCAACAAGAAGGTTAGAACAATATTAGAGGATATTCATCATCCACAAGATTTGTCATTCAACGTAAGTCAAGAATGTGATTGGAAAGGCTGGACCTCAGCAGCCCGAAGAGCACTCGAATCACGTGTAAAGCACAATGAATCGTATTCCTCTTGGTGTGCTGGTCCACAAGTTGCACAAGTTGCACAAGTTGCACAGGTTGTTACTGCAAATTGTCCCCGCTTACTAAAAGTCGAGGACCATCGCAACGGTGGACAAGGTGGTCTAAGAATCAAGACGTTAGATGAGGCAAGCTTATCCGTTAAGACAATGCTTGATGCCTATTTTGGATACATGTATTCTACGAAGGAGGTCATGCATGGAAAAGAGCGACTCGATATTGGAAGCAAAGACCCCTTGCAGGTGTCGAGGATTATATGTTATGCAGTAACTGGAAACATTGATGATCCATGTATATGGGGTTTGAGCGAGAATTTGCAACGTGACGACTTTGTTCTGTACGAAGCCATTCAGTACATTCACAATCATCACATTGAGGAAAATCAGCGCGATGATCAACAGGATCATTCAAAAAAAGCAAAATTCAGTTATTATCCACTTTGCAATTTAGCAAAAAGATCTTTCGTTACAATTGATCCATTCACTACATTGCATTTGGCCAAGAACGTGCATAGATCTGGTTGGGCATTTGTCCTATCGCACATGATGAACTTGAGCGCACCACACTTTAACAGGCCGCACAAATTGGTTGTGGATACATACATGGACAGAACCTTCCACTGGGGAATGGATGCAATGTTGTTGAATGGTGTGTTACCATATCGAACGCATTGGGTCGGATTCCTACATCACACATTTGATACCCACCATAGCAGATATAATTGTGTGGAGATGTTCAAGAAGCAACCCCTCCGAGAATCTCTTGGCACATGCAAGGGCATATTTGTGCTATCAAACTATCTTGCTGAGCAAGTCAAGGCAGCTCTAAGAGAACATTGCTTACCCCTCGTAGATGTTCACGTTTTGTACCATCCAACAGAGTTTGTGGCGAAAGATAAGATGTTTACATTTGAAAGGTTCCTAGCGAATCCATCAAAGAAAGTTGTTCAAATAGGTGCATGGTTGAGAAATCCGTATGCAATTTACAAGCTGCCGCTTTATGAGGATATCTTAAATCCACTTGAAATCAAAAAAGCGGTCCTGAAAGGCACAAATATGGATGGGTACTTTGCCTCATCTGAAATGTTTGGGAAGTTAATCGATTTCATTAAGAACGGTATTGCACCAGCAACATCATTCTCATATGATTGTGTTTCAAGAGGGGGTATTGGCACAATGGACAATAAATACATATCAGGCATGTGTGAAACTCTTCAGACGTATCACCATTCAGTTGAAGTCATAACAAACCTCAACAATGAAGCTTATGATGATTTGCTTTCGCAAAATGTAGTGTTTTTGCATTTACAAGATTGCTCAGCAGTGAATACGGTGATTGAATGTATTGTACGAAATACAATTCTAGTTGTTAATCGACACCCGGCCATTGAAGAATTGTTGGGGAAAGCATACCCTGGGTTTTATGAACAGGATAGCTTAGTAGCAGCATCTTTGATTTTGGGAGATGCTAAGAGATTAAAATTATGTTATCGCCATTTGAAGCAACTAGACAAATCCATGTTGAGAATTGAGTCGTTCATGAAGCGTTTTGTGGAAATCATATTAGGAATGAGTACCCGATGATCGATATGCCATTATGAAACCTCCAGGATTCAAACTGGTTATCTCAACGATTTCTACCCCAACGTATCATCGGGCGTTGAAGAACCTACTAAATTCTTTGGACCTCTCGAAGCATATTGATGAGATTTTTGTGGTTGTTTCCGGGGTCCCACTTGAGGAGCATCGTTCAATGCAACTTCAGTACCAACAGACCTTCGGATTGAAAACAACGAACGTTTTGACATATCCGTTCAACAGTTTTGAATATGGTTCTTTTGTTGCGGTTGCTGAATGCCTAGAGCTGATTCAAGAAAATAAGTTTTTCGCTTTCATCCATGATACAACACAAGCAGGACCTGCTTTCTGGAAACATATTTATGACATCTTGGAAGCAGTGGATCCACCAACTATCGAAATATCGGGTGATATATACTCTCTTTCAAAGCCTCTCAGGATTGCGGACACCCTTATTTCAAGATTCAAAATGTCGAGTGATGGATATCTGGTATCAACTGACTATCAAAGCGTCTATCTATCTTCAGGATGGTCGCTGGTTTTGGAAAAAGACGATGCTATCGCTTTCAATGAAAATACTGCTTCTTATGTTGAGACAAAGCTCGACAAAGACAAACTAATATGGTTCCCTTTTGCGGACAATTTTAATATGGGCATAGCGACACGTGAGTTCTTGACGCAATATATGCGACCAAATTTCACGAATAAGGAGTTGACAAAAGCAGAAGCTATAGAAATAGAACTGAGTTTAGATCATCCGCTTAATTTCAAAAATCTTGCAAAAGGAAAATGGCAATATGCGACTCGGGTATTTGGTCGCATTCTATCGCCAGAACCATGGAAAAACAAACATGATATTTATGGTGATGGCGTGTTGAGATGCATATGTGGCCTATTTGATCCAGACCTGATCAAGTTTGTGAGACTGGCAGAGTGACGTCTCCGGTACGTACATGGAACATAGAATACAGTGTATAGGTCCCATGCAGAGCATTTGATATTGTAGGCAATGATATCAGAATGCTTTCTGATTATGTCCTGTTTATCAGTTGTGAACAGATATTGTCCAAAGTATATGTATTTTGTTACGAAATCGTCACTGGATAGCGGGGTATTTTGGCAAAAAATATCGATTATACTTTTTTCGTGATCAACAGCGTTGCTCACTACCAAACAACAGCCGAACTCATCAAGTGAATGCATTGTCTCGACGTCAGGGTGAATACAGAAGGGAGAAATGTTTTCTATGCCAAGTGCCATCTGACAACGCCAACTGCTTGGGTAGCTCGAAGTTTTCATTTTTTAACACAACATAGCGAGCTTAAATATCTCCTTTATTTCATAGATAAATGCAATTTGCATGGAACAACAAGAAGCATTTGATTTGGATCATTGTGATCGTTGCATTGATTGTAATCATACTATGGAGGCAAGATGAGCATTTCGTTCAAATGAAAACATTAACGCACAAATGGCATAAAAATACGGACACTATTATAGTTACTGCACACTTTAAGGAAGACCTGTCGTGGCTGCGCAAGTCACCCTATCCTGTGGTCGTATGTAGCAAACACGGTGCAGACCTCCCGGCCTTGACACCTGATCCAAAATGCACAATGGAAATCAATAGAGGCCGGGAATACGGTTCTTTCTTAAAATTCATAATCGAATATTATGATCATTTGCCATCTTATGTGGTGTTTCTTCATGGCCATGAAACCGCGTGGCATCAGCAATTGCACATATTTGATGCTGTCAGGTGTGCTAGACGTAAACAGTTTGGATATATTTCTCTCAACAATAGTATCTTTCCCAAGCTAGAGTGGACAAAGGGAAACAATGGGTATGATATCATGGAATCGCTCTGGGAAGAGCATTTTAAGCCCTATCTTCTTATCGACTTGCCTACATTCTTTTATCATGACTGTTGTGCACAGTTCATTGTTTCAAGGGACAGAATCAGATTACGATCGAAGAATGCATACAAGCATTGGTATGATCTCATTTTCAAAGTGAAAAACGACTATGATTTGGGTTTAGGGTTCGAAATGATATGGCCATTGATATTCGGTGAGCCACATGATATTAAGATCGAGCCTCAACTCTACAAAGAATCTCGATTTAGTTGCCCAGTCAGGGATATGTCACATCTTGAAGAAACCCCGCACATGAAGAAGGTATATATTGTGATAATGGTAAAAAATAACGAGCCAGCAGATGTTAAAAACTCAAAACTGAAATCAATGCTTGCAAGCATTCCCAAAGCCTTCTCAGATTACATCATCATCCGACAGGGGGAGGTTTCTGACCACTATAAAATTTATGATGACGGGCATATCGAAGTTAGTTTGAAACGGGAAATTCAAGATTGCGGCTTTTACATTGGTATAGGAATGTTAATCAAGGCTGATGTAATACCTATGACAGCATGGTATTTGCTTGTGCATGACTCTTGTCGTCTTTTGACAAATTTCGAAGAGAGAATACACACGTTCTTGCAAGAAATCAGCTGGAGAGTGGATATATATTGGGCAGATCGAAACGGCAGGTCCAACATTAGTATGCAACGTAGAGGCGCTATAACACATGGCGCCAATCTATTCCTTGACATCAATACAATTGATCCTGTGCAGCTTGCACAAATGGAATGGGGAATGCACGCATCAAGTCCTAAAACGTTTCCCGTTGAGCAAAGATATTACCACAAAACGGCTCATACGATAGATACAGGGAAAATAGCATCTTCACTTTACTTTGAAAGTCTAGACATTGAGCAGGATATCTGAACCTAGATAAAAATAAAGAATTCAACACAAATGGAGTACTTCTTTGAATGCAAATGCGAGTTCGTCTAATCGTGCCGAAACAAATATGCTGGTTGATGAGAAGAATGTTTTATAAACAGATAACATGCACAGATTAACCAAAGCCATGTAATCGTCTGTCAAAGCATTGACAATTATGTTGTAAGCCTCTTGAGGATGTACCTGGTATTGCCAGAAATTGCACATCAACTCAAAAATAGGACAGTCTAGCGGAGGATGCTCCATGTTCCATAGCCACATTTTCGCCGAATCTGATTTTGATATAATATCGATACAATCAGAGAAGGAAGGACACCAAGGAAGAGGGTATGGATATCTGGAAAGGAGCCGATTGAATATGGAATCCATAACATTCACAATTGACTGGAACGCTGATGCTTCTAACAATCTAAACGTATTACACCATATTGTCAGCCTGGTAATGTTTTCTAGTAAGAGCGATCCCTGAGCGGCCCTTGGCTTCAAAATTAATCGTATATATTTTTTGCTTCTCCCAGATTTTTTGCTTCTCCCAGAAGATGAATCAAATGAAGCAAGAAGCATTTGGTATTTTTCCAGCAGGTCCATAATGACAGCAGTTGAATCATCTGTTGGAGTGGCGTCCCGTTTCCAGATGGAACGAAATTGGAGAACGATTGGTGGATAGTCATCCATGTCTTGTGGGAAACAAAATGTTCGTTCATGGGTTAAATATCAACATCAACATCAACATGAAGATTCAATTCAATCTATTTAATCTATTGTTAGTATTGAAATTGATCAACTTCGGAGGAATGGACGGTGTTTGCAATTTAGAATCCTTGCGTTTGCGTAGGATACATAATTCTGTATTGGCTTGTGATTGCGGCGCATATGCACGAAAAATAGAGTTGAAGGATGGTACAGGTGATTCTCCCCCTCCGATGTAAGCCTTGTATTCTTTCTGGAATCTGCTTTTGCTAACCTTCTTCACATATGTTTCGAGATTCCGCAATGATGTGCCATTTCTATATCCGCCAGATTGTATTTTTGTATTCTGATTGTCAATGAAGTGAAACGGCTTTGACATCAGCAGATCAATGATGCCTTGGATGGAGACCTTGTTTTTCTCTACTACTTGACAAAATGATTCTGGTTCGGGAATGGAAAGCACTTGCATACGATGCCAAAGCACACCTTGGTTGGCAAGGGCCTTCACGTCTACCACATAGCGTCCTCCATCTTCTTCCTCATATTGAATGACATAAGTCTCGGCAAACTCTGGCTTGATCCTGTGCAGGTATTCAATCAAGAAGGCAAACCAGAAGAAACCGAGGCACAGGATATGCTTTTTGGCAACGCGTCTTTTTGATCGCAAGCGACTAAATATTTCTTCTACACGGGACACGGATACGTATTGAATGCCCTCATCGTCTATTTCTAATCTGACAAACTCATCGTACAAATTAAAAAATGGATGGTTGCTGTTAGCAGTCTTCTTTGTTATGTCTAACAGCAAGTTCATTGAAATGCACATGACGTCGAAAAGATATAGATTCTTCAGTAAAAAATCTAAACCCCTCTTTTCACATAGAAAAAGCAACTTGGGGATGGCCAGCACAGCGGACATGGTCTCGTTTGCTTTCATAAAGTCTGTGTAGCAAGCACTTGAGATAGTTTTACCAGTTAGGCAAATGTCACCTTTCATTTGCTTCAACCTTTCATACATGATTTGATCAGCTATGTCTTGGTCAAGAAGGCTATCAAAGGATTTGATCATTTTTCCAGAGAACAACACTCTGCCGTAATCTATCAGCACCAACGAATGGTCATATCCATCATATAACACATTGCCCAAATGAGCATCGTTGTGAGTGAATCCAAAGGTTCCACCTACCAGCCGTAGAGCAGCAAATAAATCAAACACTTTTTCTATGAGTGAATCAAAATCATAGTCATCATTTTTAATAACATCAGTAAGACTCTCGGGTGCCTTTACCGATTTGCAAATAGATATAGGACATTTCTTCATGGTTGATTTGAGTTTGCCGAGCCCGTTTAACAGCTCATTGTCGTCGATCATTCTATGACTTGCCATCAATATGTCATCCAATGGAAATTCAGGTTTTGAGTTGGTTGTATTCACAAAAGACATACAAGAGTCGATGTATTCCATGAAGTGATATTTGATACTGGGCATCCGCTCGACAATTCGATTGACAACATATCCATTGACATTGTCTAGCGCTATGTCATCTGCGTCGGGATTCAATTGGAATTCGACCACCAAATTTTCAGTCTCAGCAGAACTGGAAGCGTTTGACTTTCGGCATGCCAAGAATGTATATCCCGCATTGCAAGAGTTTTGCCTGATATTGGCGGAGTAATCAATAGCATCATAACAAGAAAGAATAACCCAGAGCCACAGGAGGGACGCATTGTCTGCATCTTTCAAGGGGGATGCAGCGTTGCAAATTACACCCAGAAAAGCTAAATAGTTTTCTAATGAAGGCTTTGAACATGGCTGAATGGCAGACTTTGATCCACGTGTCAACTTGTTGAAGTGCGTTGTTGTTTTCGTCCGAGTTGACATTTTGATTTACTACTAAATCAAGATAATAGTATGTTAAGTTTAATAATGAGGCTTACCGGAATCGTAACAACGCTCACAATCACAATTATAATCATCTTGATCACTATTATTGTGGCTTCGTTTCACAGATATCAACAACGACCACATCAGTGCTGTATTCGCCTCTCGCAGATAGTCTATATCAAAGATGTGTTCAAGCCGCACACATTTGACCGATTGCAGGAAGCATGCAAAATGCTGCATCCAGCGTTGAAAAATGAAAACGGGTTTGCAATTGGAAGAAGACATGTTCAGGTCTCTCCTGGTACGTATATACATGATTTGTTCTATGGCAAAAACGTTATGACAAGACTGGGTGCATTGATCGGAACAAGGTGTTTGAGGTCGTCTCGGCAGCCAATTGAGTACAGATTATATACAATAAATTCGAGTATGCCCTGGCACAGAGACGTTATGATTTCAGAATCATGTCCACAAATAGAGGTGGTATACACTGTATACAACACTTCAAACAGTACAACTGAATGGTTAGACGAGCGTAAGAATCAGTTGAAACGCGTCAAGTCTCACCCAAATTCAATGCTCGTAACGCAAGGTCTGGGTGCTTTTCATCAGGTAACACCATTAACAATTGGTGAAAGAGCGATAATAAAGATAGCTTATGATCTCAGTCCTTGAGGACATCATGAACATATACGTAATCGACCATCATTTTGTAAGGAAGGGCAGCCGGCAAGGCTTCTTTTGGAGTAAAACTGAACGGCCATTTGCCACCGACAGCGAGGTTCAATATGATGCGCATTTCGTTATCGAAGGGGGCGTATTTGTTATTAGGATCTTTTGGTGTGTGCCACTCGCCTGCTTTCATGTTTAGTACCGCAATACCATCAACAAACGTTGTTATACTGTCAGCGTCCCATAGCACACTGTATATGTGCCATTTATCGGGTCCATTGCTGTTTGCAAATTTGTGTTCCATTCTCTTTTTATCGCAGTTTTCATAGGATACTTTCAGAGTACCTCCATAAAAAATGGTAGAATGTGTTGCCAACTCATCGTTGATATGTTCCATTATATCAATCTCGCCGCTCGAGCACCATCCTCCGTACTTGCCGCATCCTGAACACCATGGATCAGTATCGTTCATCGGCAGCAACCAAAATGCTGGAAATGAGCTTCTTGCCATTGGAACCTTGATGCGAGCTGAAATGAGAATGGGGGTGGTTTCTCCCCCGGCTTGGCCACTCCAGATGAATCCTTTCTTAGTGACTATCTTTCCCGATGTTATCTTGACATCGCTGGGAGTATTATTCTTAACATTGATGCAACCGTTGCTTTGTTTGGCAGTTATAACCAATGCCTTCTCATTTGGATCAATTTCCAAGTTCTTAGCATTATAGCACTGTAGCTCTTCGTTTCCCCAACCTTTCATGCCAAAGTCACTGCCATCACCTTCATGTATAATCCATTTACTCGTGTCTATAGATAGGCCGGTAAATTCCTCGCTCCATTTCAATACAAGTTTGGTACCAGGTGGCAATGGTGGCGGCTGGTACTGCTTTGTTGCTCGTAAGGGTGTGTCATTAGGTTTCACTGATTCAGCAGGTTTGATTGGCTTCAAACTTTCCATTGAATCTTCATCATTTTGTTGTTGCTGTTGTTGGTTTTGTTGTAGTTGTTGTTGATAGAGTTGCTGTTTTTGTTGAAGCTGTTTTTGATAAAGT
>JACCDP010950387.1_pt1 | contig 70817 bp, 66 predicted proteins | sample 7445841 | NCBI WGS metagenome assembly JACCDP01 (sample SAMN15323441, study PRJNA562643) | freshwater metagenome | isolation source: river surface water | place: USA:Blue River Watershed | collected 2017-08-17 | reverse complement strand
GCCCATGTCCTCGGCGATCGAGTTGATATCTGACCTTTTCAGCTGCCAGCGATGTTAGAGTTATCACTTTAATGTCTCTATAAATTCGTTTAGATCACTTTCCCAAACTACAGTTACTGAATATCCTAATGATTCTAGATATTGTTTCCTTTGTTCGTCTAGTTTTCTTCTTTCTTTAGCGGTCATTTTAAAATACGGATGAATGAAATCGTCCGAATATATTTTGGGATTACAATGCCAATAATCTCCGTGAATTTCTATAATATGATTAGTTTCTCTATTTAAAAAATCTACATTATAATAACTTATTTGTATATTATTTTCGTAATCTTTAAGATACGGTAAAACCTTTTCTTCCAAACTACTTCTTTTTTCTTTTAGCAGAATTTCATTCTTTTTTGACATTGATAAAGAATTTTCTTTTCTTCTTCTTCCGGCAACAACATTACCGTAAATTTCTTCCCAAGTTTTTCCTTTAAATCGTCCTCTATTAGCCTCTCCTATTTTTTCTTTAGCACCGTCTGGATGTTTAATCCCCAGTCTAGGATGCCCTTGTTCTGCCCATCTTTTAGTTCTAGTTATCATTGCCTTTTTAACTTTTTCTTGATATAAGGGATCTTTTTTCTGTGCCAGGCTTTTTTGTCTTTGTATTTCTCTAGCTGCCGGATCGCTAAATTGTTTTAGAGTGTTTCTTCTAGCCAATTCATTTTTGCATTCTTTAGAACAGGTGCGAGAAGGTTTCTTTTGATTTTTAGATTTGAATTCTTTTTCGCAAATTTCACACTTACACATAACAAACCCCCTGTAAATATTTATCTAATAAACCTTTACAGGGGGTATTTTTCGGCTTTACACTCTATATTAGGAGCTGATTATTTTTTATTTTTATAATCAGCGATCGCAGCCTTTATTGCGTCCTCTGCTAATATAGAGCAATGGATTTTACCGGCGGCAAAGCCAGTTCTTGTGCGATTTCTGTATTTTTTATTTCCAATGCCTGATCCAGTGTCCTACCTTTGACCCACTCTGTGACCAGCGACGAAGAAGCGATTGCTGATCCGCATCCGTAGGTTTTAAAGCGAGCATCTTCTATGATGCCTGTTTCATCGTTTACTTTGATCTGTAGTTTGAGAACATCCCCACACGCCGGTGCCCCTACTAGACCTGTGCCCACACTGGGATCGTTTTTATCAAAGCTACCCACGTTGCGAGGATTTTCATAGTGATCTATAACAGATGCCGAGTAAGCCATTTTTTAACCTCCTTTAGTCCACAGCGATATTTATTTGCCATAAATAAGTTCATGATTAATCTCACCGAACAAGCCGTAGAAAAAATCATCGAATTATTAGATGAAGAGGGTAATCCTAATCTCAAACTACGCACTTATGTCGAGGGCGGCGGCTGCTCGGGCTTTCAGTATGGATTCACCTTTGATGAAGAGCAGGCTGAGGATGACTGGGCATTCCCAGTGGGGTCTTATAAAATACTAATAGATTCGATGAGCATGAGTTATCTAGAAAATTCGGAAATCGATTTCAAAGATGACTTAAGCGGTAGTCAATTTGTGATCAAAAACCCCAATGCTGCTTCGTCTTGTGGTTGCGGAAATAGCTTTTCTGTTTGATATTTGACAGAAATGTTTGATCGCGTTAAAATTAACTATCATCAACTATCAAATTTGGGTTTATCATGAATGATCCCTGCGAAAGTATCATTTGGGCTTTAGAAAGCCATTCCAGTCGCCTAAACAAAGAATCTATAATAGAAGCACAGGCTTCGCAAGACCACAAAGAATTTTTCAGTGGATTGAGATGGTGCCTCAGCCCCTACGCGACATTTGGAGTGAAAAAGGTCCCTACCCACAGCGGCCCAGACGGGCAAGGATTGCCTTGGTCCGCATTCGAAGAGCTGCTGAATCTTCTCAGCACTAGGCAACTGACCGGTCACGATGCTCGAGATGCTATCGAACTGGCATTAGGTGCTAGCAAACAAAAACAGTGGAACGATTGGTATCGTCGCATCCTTATCAAAGATCTGCGATGTGGAGTCAGCGAAAAAACCGTAAATAAAGTTCTTAAAAATTTTCCAGACATCGAATCCGTGCCTGTATTTGAGTGTATGCTAGCCCATGATGGTGCTAACCACGAAAAGAAAATCACAGGAAAGAAACTGTTGGAGCCTAAGTTAGACGGAGTTCGAGTGATTACTATCGTAGATCCGCCGAGCCGCACTGTGACCCAATACAGTCGGAACGGTAAGGTACTGGAAAACTTTACACACATTACTGATGCTATTCTTGCTAATATTGATCTTATCGAACGCCCTATGGTCCTTGACGGTGAAGTTGTTAGTGGTAGTTTCCAAGAGTTAATGAAGCAGGTACATCGCAAAGATAATGTCCAAGCCAGTGACGCTCGGCTGATGCTGTTCGACATCTTGCCACTCAGTGAGTTTAGATCTGGTAAAAGCGTTCTAGGGCAACGTCGTAGATCTAATCTATTAAGAGGAATGAAGAAAATCTTTGACAAGATCGGCAATATAGATATTATTCCTCAAGAAGAAGTAGATTTGGACAGCTATGTAGGGGAACTACAGTTTAAACAATTTAACAAAGATGCGATCGATCGAGGATTCGAAGGGATTATGATCAAAGACCCTGAGGCCAAATATCAATGTAAAAGAACAGCAGATTGGTTAAAATTAAAACCATTTATTGAAGTATCATTGGGAGTATTAAATGTTGAAGAGGGTACTGGAAAAAATGCTGGACGGTTGGGTGCCTTGGTTTGCGAGGGACACGAGGACGGGAAGCAAATTACCGTCAATGTTGGTAGTGGGTTTAATGACGATGATCGAATTGATTTTTGGAATAGTCGTGATAATCTTATTGGTCAGGTAGTAGAAATTCGAGCTGATGCTATCACACAAAATCAAGACGGATCTTATAGTTTGAGATTTCCGAGATTTCTTAAATTCCGAGGATTCTCAGCAGGAGAAAAATTATGAATAAATGTCAAAGGAGATTAAGTTTAAGTGGCTAAAGATGATGTTATAAGTACAGAAGGTGAGATTCATGAAGTTTTACCCAATGCAATGTTTAGGGTTAAAATAACCCAAGGTCCGATAATATTAGGACACATCAGCGGAAAGATGCGTCAAAATAAGATACAGATATTAGTAGGAGATCGAGTCAAGGTAGAAATGAGTCCTTACGATCTAACCAGAGGCCGCATTGTTTTTAGAGAAAAATAGCCTAACTTTGCGTTAACCTAAAAAGTCTTTCCAGCTCGGATGAAGATATTCCCATTTTAGTTGTTTTCTCTTCTCTGCTAGCTCGTAGTAAACCGGCTTGTGAGGAACAGATTTGGGCTTGATATGCTGGTTGTTGCCCTTTTTGCTGTTACAATCACCACAACTACAGCAGGTATTTTCCCAAGTAGTCTTCCCGCCATGGCTTAGCGGCAAGATGTGATCCAGTGTGGCAGTTTTTTTGTTGACATCCGTGCCACAGTATTGACATTGATATCGATCACGCAAAAATACATTATGTTTGCTGAACCTTACTATGGTTTTCTTTTTCTGATAGTGAGGTAGAATCATCACAGCAGGAACTCGTGTGCTCCAAGTAGGGCTTCTAACCACCCAATCTTCATACCAAGACAGCACGATAGCCTTTTCACTGACCAGATATTTGATAGATTCCTGCCAAGTTATTGTGCTCAGCGGCACTAGAGATACTGGAGCAGCATCGGCATTTAGTATTAAGCAAGTCATCTCGAAATATTTATAGAAGGGAAAATTATAAAAAGATTATAGCGAGAACGATAAACAAAAAGCAACTAAATAAGGTATCTATCCGTAACTTTGGAAAAACTATGACCATTCAAACAATTAATACAGGTTCTTCTGCTAACTCAGGTGACGGCGACAGTTTAAGAACTGCGTTTGCCAAAGTCAACAGCAATTTTTCTTATTTAGAAAGTATTTCAGTAACTACTTCCACTGGTTTTCAAAATTTAATTCCTTCCTCTGACAATATTTTTAATTTAGGTGCTACTACAGCATCTTGGGCCAATCTTTATCTAGGAAATACTGTTATTTCGGTGGATTCCAGCAGTAATCTCACTGTAAACGGTGAAATATTATCTAACACCAAGATAGGAGTTTCACCTCCTTTGGAACAGACCACTGGGACTTTTTGGTATGACACTGAATCTGGGTCTCTTTTCATATATTACGATGATTCTTGGGTACAGGTTTTTACAGGAGCTGGCGGCGGGGATGATATAGATTTCCTATCAGTACCTTCTAACATAGTTCCTAGAAGCACTGCTCTCTACGATATCGGAAGTCAATCCAAAATTTGGAATACTATCTATGCTAATACTGTGAGCATAGGAACTTCCACTCTAACGGTAAACGCATTTAATACTTTAACATTTAATGGCAGTCCTATATTAGGACCTAGTGGTCCTCTCGGACCACAGGGACCACAGGGACCACAGGGACCTGGAGCTGACCAACCGCTTGACACCACCAGTTCCGTATCTTTCCAGGACCTCCTTGTGGCTAATTCTTCTACATTTGAGGGCCCGGTATTTTTCACTGATAACCTTGTGGATTTACATAGCCCCCCATCTTCAGTGGGTCCAGTGTGGTTGTCTGATGATGGTTATGATATAGGTGTGCGATTCCGATATTTTGATTCTGTAGATAATAACGCCGGATTGATATTTAAAAATCAATCAAAGACTCTAGCATTCTATCAAGACAGTTTGTCTGAAATCACTACCGGAACCTATACCGGCACTTGGGGAACTTTAGAACTTGGCGGATTGATTTTAAAAACCGGTGATCTAAGATTCGCTGACGATTCTGTACAGGCCAGTGCGTTCGTTGGAATAGCTAATACCTCTACGTTGTCTTTGTTTGCCAATACTGCTACCTTTTCATTATTTGCTACTACGGCCACAGACGTTGATGGAGGATCTGTGCGAGGTAGTGTAGTCAATGGCACTACCAGCACTACGCAAGTGGGATATCTAGTAGTTCCGCAGATAAGAATTGATAATACTTCAACCTACACTCTCACCTTAGATGATCAGGGAAAGCATGTATACTGCGTTACATCCTCTTCTCAGACTATTATAATTCCTCCTTATGCTTCTGTGAATTTTCCTATAGGAACCGCAGTTACGATCCTACAGAGGGGAACTGGTACCGTGTCTATCAACACAGGGACAGGTGTGGTATTGGTATTTGCTGGAACAGAAGAAGAAGGTAACAGGACGCTGTTGAATTCAGGTATGACCACGCTGATCAACGTAGAAAATGACGTTTGGTTTATCAGCGGAACAGGTATCATCTAAATGACTGGCATAGTCCAAAATCTCATGATCAATTCGGATGTAGTTCTATCCAAAGGTGACAGCCTTGTGTTCGGAGAGTCTGCAGGCACGACACTGAATCCTGGAGATGCGTCTCTGATGTCCTCTTTAAACGTTTCTGGGTTGCCTGCTTTTGGAGGAGGATCCTGGACCGTAGAATATTGGGCTAAACACAACAACACAGAATTCAGTGAAGGTATAGTACACATAGATGGGCAAGCTATATTAGGAAGTCCGAACTTTGTCGGAGGGCTTGCTCTGCTCCATGTTAGCAATGGAGTGAATCTCAACAACTATCTCATAACCAATGCTAATTTTTCTATCCCCTCAGCGGCTGTGCCTTCACAGATCTGGGAAGTAGGTGAGTGGTATCATGTGGCTATGACCAAATCTACCGCATCTAATGTCACTGTGTGGATCAATGGCCATAGGACTCCTACCGGACCAGTCTACTCTCCCACTAGTTACACCTTGCCTGCGAGCATCGTAGCCAGCTGGAGGAATAACAACGGTCTCGGAACTACTAACAACTTCATCGGTAGTTTGTATAACCTCCGCGTAGTTTTAGACGAAGTCTATGATGTCAATCAAAGCACCATTACTGTTCCTACTGATCCATTAGAGATCTATAGCGTCAATACGAAACTTTTGCTGTCAGGAAAACCTCGGAGACTGCTGATCGACAGTTCTGGAAATTGCTCGCTTTCAACTAGAGCAGGCACAGTATCGAACTCTCCGTCCACTCCTTTCAATGATCCCATCTCGAGATTCGCCGTGAAGATAGACAGATCGTCTCCATTCAATCCCGCTAACAGCAACAGCTATTATTTCTATGGTCGCACTAACAGTTATGGAACTTATCAGGGAGATTCCGATTTTGGGCTAGGCACTGGAGACTTTACTGTAGAATGGTTCAGTTACGCTCAAGGTACTAAAAATCTCAACACTTCCCCATGGTGGTATGAAACTTCAGGAACAGTAGATCTCGGTATCGCTTTTTCTGATCTAGGCTCTGTGATCGATATCAATATCGTTTCAGGGGCGAGCACCACTAACATCGGATCATTGGCAGTTTCCAGTTATTATCAACAATGGCTACACTGGGCCGTCGTGAGGATTTCCGGAATGGTAACTTGCTATTGTAACGGAGTAGCATTGAACCCAGGGGGGGACAGTTTTGGATCGAATGTCTCTAGCATTTCGGGAACCTTTTATCTGGGAAAAAGAGGTGTTGCTGCCACTGATGATCAATGTTTTTTTGGAAAGATAACTAATCTCCGTATGATCAAAGGGCTGGGCATATACACAGGAAACTTCACAACCCCTACCGATAATCTACAGAGATTTCAATTTTCTAATCCTTATGGAGGCAGTAACACACAGGCTGTGAGGACAGACCAAGTGTCAGTGCTAATGGTTCCGTAAAATAAATATCAACGATAGGACAACGACATGCCTTTAGATTTTCCAAATAACCCTTCGACCGGAACAGTATATACCGGAACTAACAGTGTGGTCTATATCTATGATGGGATAAAATGGACTGGCAGTACCCCCCAGGGTTCTATAATACCTTCTGCGAACGATCTCTACGATCTAGGCTCTACTAGTAGTCAATGGCGCAGTTTATATGTAGGTACTGATACGATCTATATTGGTGGAACACCCCTTACAGTAAGCACCAGTGGAGAACTTTTAGTGGCTGGTAATTCAGTATCCGGCGGTGGTGATAATCCATTCGATCAAGATCTCGATACCACAGATAGTCCTAACTTTGTTAATATGGGATTAGCGGGTACTACAGGATCTGGATATGCTACGCTGTCTATCACCACCGACAGAGATTTCTACATAGGATTAAATGATACTTCCACAGGTGCCAAGACATTTGAGTTTGGTCGTGATGGTAGACTACTTGTTCCTGGAGCACTCTATGTCGACGGAAATGTCTATGGTGGTGTAGGCGATAGGCTATACTTGGCAGGAGACATAGGCGAAGGTGTTCCTGCTATCAATATACCAAACAGCACAGAAGGAGCGACTTCTCCGCTATCGATCAACAACACACAAGGCGGTGGCATACAAATCGAAACCGGTTCTGGCAATTGGGTGTTTGACGACACTAGGTTATTACATTTTCCAGCGTCTGGCGATAGTGAGTATAACATCGGAGAAAGCGTGGATGGGTTTAATGTCCGTAGCAATTCAACATTTGGCATCGTAACAAATTCTACTGGTACATCAAGAACCTGGACATTTAGTGATAATGGAATATTAAATCTCCCTAATGCGTTATACGATCAAGGCAATAATAATTTCCTAACACTCAATAACGGTGCGGATTGGATAGTACTTGGCTCCAATATCAGTGAAGAAATACAGATTACCACAGGAGGAAAGACCTGGAGGTTTGATAGCACAGGTAGCCTAACCGTACCAGGTGACATAGTCGGATATCAAACATTTATCGGTGAAACTCCGAGCGATGAGAGAGTGACTATACAACCATCCGGAAGTGTCGATAAACCATTCAAGTTTATAACAGATCAAAACAGCGGAATCTGGATTAGATCAATGATGGAGCTTCCAATTGCTGAAGTTGGTAAAGCAGTGACCATGGGATTCCCACACAGTGATAATTCAATTGGTTACATCTATACACAGGGAACTGATACCTTAACTAGTACTGAATTTAACAATGCCTTTAACATCATGGGCAATGGCACCGATGTTAAGATCAGCACAGTAAGCCCAGGCGGCAACAAAGTCTGGAAGTTCGCTAGCGATGGCAGTTTAACTGTTCCAGATTCAATTGACGCTGCTACCGCATTGGCTGTCAGGGCCTACTATGGTCCTCCGGGAACATACCGACAATGGACTTTTAATGGTCAAGACGGTAGCATAACATTCCCTAGCGGTGGCGACATAACGTTTGACAATAGTGCCACTAGTTATATCTATGGTGTGACAGGTATTGATTTTGCTAACGACACAGTACAGACTACTGCGTGGACCGGATCTGTATCAACTTTGGCCAATGGAACCTATACTGTAGCACTTTCCTCTACCGGTACTTTATCGACTCCTGGTAACATCTTTGTTCCCGGGACTATCACTAGCAACATCTTAAAAATAGAAGACGGTATACACGAGGCCTTAACCATCAGAGCTGGAGATGGTGGGGGATTTACATCAGATTTTGATTGTAGCACGGGATACATATCTTACTGTACATCGGTAAGTGGTAACTGGACTGCTAACTTTATTAATTTAAACTTGGCCGAAGGCTATGCTACTGTATTAACCATAGTTATAGAACAAACAGGAACTCCCGGATATCCCAGTGCTGTTCAAATTGAAGGTAATGCGAAAACACTCATATGGCAAGGCAATACGCCTCCAACCCCAACTAACACTGGAACAGATGTGGTAACATTCAGCATACTTCGCACCGGTATCAGCGGTAACGAATATGTTGTATTGGGTCAGATGACAGGATTCTAAATGTTTAGTTCATTTACGAGATCATTTGGTTTTGGTCGCAGGCGTGTCATTGTTCCCGAGTTTGAGAATCCCACACCTATTTCAACCGGTGCTGGTGTTAGTGTTGAGGCTGTAAGTCCTTTTGGAGGTGGTGGCAACAGTTATCTATTCAACGGTAGTTCTACTGGTGTGATAACCTATGCCGGCAGTGATGATTGGGCCTTGGGCACAGGTGACTTTACCATAGAGTGGTTCAGCAGACAGAGCAACCTATCATCACCTCAGTATCAGCGTGTGTTCTCCGTGGGCAACTTCCCTACGATCAAGATAGGTGTCAGCATAGAGTCGGGTACATTTTATTACTGGGCCAACAACAGTTTTCGCTACAGTTCATCCAGTGCTAGCCAAGAGAATGTCTGGATACATTGGGCCGTAGTCCGGACTAGTGGTGCGACACAAGTATATAAGAATGGAACACTGTTAGGTAGCCAAATCATCGACACCAACAACATCACAGACAACACCACATCTCTGACCATAGGAAACACACTGACACCTGCTGATAATGCAGGATTGGTAGGCAATCTAACCAACTTCCGCTGGATCAAAGGCTTGGCAGTTTATACAGGCAACTTTACCGTGCCTACATCAGCACTGACAGCAGAGGCAGATGCTAATCCCTACGGTGGAAGCAATACTGTTGCCGTAGGTGCGGGATTCACTAAACTGCTGCTGGTGCCCTAACGGTAAATATACAATGAAGAGAGCGCGAAATGACCATACAAACGATCAACATAGGTAATTCAATAAGCGACAGACATTATGAGAGCCACTGATATCATACGCAACATATTAGACCTAGTAGATAAGATTGATTACTCAGAACCTGAAGAACAATCGATACATACCGGTGTTGATTCGAATCGGTTCAAACAGATATTTGATTTGTTAAATCAAGATCATCAGCAGATGTACAATAATAGTCCTGCTGAACAGATAGCAGGCATAGAATCAGTTACAGTAAATGCAGGTGGGGGGTGGAATGGTCCTAAAAATCCCGCAGATATGAAATCAAATAGTATAAGCATGTATCCAAATCATCAACACAAGCCGGAATAATTTATGGACATCTATGTTCAGAGTTTTCTTAATAGTGCAACTAAGTTAACTATCAGTGTTAACACTACAACTACCTTTGCGCAATTAGCAGAACTGGTATTCGCTGCTGAGGGAACTACTAGCACTATTCAGCAATTTTATATTAACAATATAGAAGCAGATACCAGTGCCACTATGGCATTCTATTCAGTAACTACCGGAACCTATATCGGCAGCAGCAATACGATATCTACATTGGCTACCAAAGAGCAACGTCAGTTGGCTAAGTTAAATCTTGCAGCTCTAAAAAGAAAAGAAGCCTATGACATCACTAAACTCCCAACACGCTATGTAGGAAATACTTCTACAGATAATGTAGGTATTTTAGAATTAAGAAGACCCTGGATCATAGACTACTCAAGAGTAATGGAAGGTATGGTGTTGTGGTTGGATGCTGCGGACACAGATAGCTATCTAGGCACAGGAACCACATGGACTGACCTCGCAGGCACAGCTAATAACTTTACTTTATTCAACACACCAACATGGAACAGCGCAGGATACTTTGACTTTGATCCGGCCTCGAGTGAATACGCAGCCATTACCCATACAGCAACATTGAAGCCTACCGCAGCTATCACTATAGAACAATGGTTGAACGCCGACGATTGGTCAGCAGGCACGGAGGGAGGAGCATTTTTTACCTCATTAAGCTGTACACAGGGCGGCGGTTATGCCCACTATATCTGGGACAGCACATTCGTTCCCTATGTGTATGTAACATCATTGAGTAACTATCTCAAACCCACAGCTAGTATCGCAGGATTCACGGGATGGCATCATTTTGCCACTACCTTCGATGGTAGATATGCGAAACTATATATAGACGGCGATCTAAAGAATACCGTTGACGCAGGTTCCTCAACTACTATAGGTTATGATCCCGACAATGATATCTGTATTGGCACAGAAGCAGGCACAGCCAGCACACCCGCAGGATCTTACTGGGATGGTAAGATTGCTACTACAGCTATATATAACAGAGCACTAACAGCCGCAGAAGTTCTAAAGAATTACAACAGCGATAGATCAAGGTTTGGAGTATAATGCCCAATCTAAATCCCAACAGCACCAACTATTTCCACAGCTATGAACCAAACACCAACGATTTGACCATGGCCATGGACTACGATCCTTATGGTCAACCTGTGCTGCGCATAGATGATACCACGGTCGAACTCACTTCAAAGAATCGTGTAAAGACCTCTCCCTATGAGATCGCTGGTTTCAGCAGTTATCAATATACCAAAGACACTGATATCTGGGATGAAGCCATTTCCGGCACAGCCTCCAGCACGGTCAATACCTACTATGGTATGATCGAAATGACCGTTGGCAGCACCGCAGGTGATCAAGTCATAAGGCAGACTCGTAGAGTCCAGAGATATATCCCCGGCCGACAGAACGAAATATCTATGAGCATGATATTCGGTGAACCTGTGGCAGGCATACGCAGACGATATGGACTGTTTGACGAACTCAACGGTGCTTATTTCGAAGATGGAGGAGATGGCACCTACTATGTGGTATGTCGCAGAAACACGGCCTCGGGTATCGTAGAAGAGCGTGTGGCTCGTGCTGATTGGAGCGTAGATCGGTTAGACGGTCAAGGTCCCAGCGGCATCACAGCAGATCCCACGAAGATACAGTTGATGGTCATAGAGTATGAATGGTATGGTGCTGGACAGGTGACATTCAAGTTTATCATCGATGCTAATCCGCATGTCGTACATGTGTTCAATCACGGCAATCGCATCGCTCAACCTTGGAGCAGTCCTCCCTTCCTACCTGTGAGAGCAGAACTGACCAATGTCGCAGGCACCGCAGGTACATATAGTTTTTACACAGGATCCTACAGCGTACTGATAGAAGGCACTGTGGGACCGTTAGGCGTAGAATCAAACGCATCCACACCTATCACAGGCAGGACGCTGACAACAGCCAACACTTTTTATCCAGTTTTGAGCATACGGTTGAAGAGCACGAGATTACAGGGCGTAGTATTGCCCTTCGACATACAGGCCGCAACATTAGATAACACACAGATATTCTATAGACTCGTTTTGAACCCTGTGCTGACAGGAGCCAGTTGGGTCAGCGTGGGCGCAGAAAGTTTCGTGGAGTATGATGTCAGTGCTACAGCACAGTCAAACGGTAGGATATTGAAGACGGGATTCATCGGAACTTACCAACAGGGTATCGCTGTCAAGTTTGACGATAGGACCACCAATCAGTTGGGTAGGACCAGCATGGGCACAGTGTCAGACATACTCACAGTAGAGATAGCATCTGTAGGTGCCAACAAAGCAGCATTCGCCAGTATCAACTGGCTCGAGGTGAGATAATGTATAGAAAATATATCCGCATAGTCGAAGCAGCCAATCGAGGCTGTCCCATAGCAACTTATGACATCGATGTCAATTTAAAGAATAGACAAAAAGCCATAGATGCGTATCACTATGGTCCTGCCAATCTCGACGAACCGGAATCCTATTGGAAGGATGCTGCCAAGCGTTGGGGCATCACAGAAAAGACTGCTAAGACAATGAAGTGTGGTAATTGTGCTGCGTTTGACGTTTCAGACAAGATGTGGTCTTGTATCGAAGATGGTATCAAAGGCGATGAGGATGCTGCTGATGCGATGGCTACAATACACAAGGCAGATCTAGGCTACTGTAACTTCTTACATTTCAAATGTGCCGGAACTCGTTCGTGTTCTGCGTGGATTACTGGCGGTGCTATCGGTGAAAAAGATAGAACAGAATAGAGAGAATCATGATACCAGAGTTAGATGAATTTATATGGAAACCATACACGTATAAATGTACCTGTGGTTGCCTTAATCACTGCGGCCATAGTTGTATGACTGATGATTGTGACTGTACCGAATGTAGTTGTCCTCTGTGTAAAGAACAAGAAATTCCTCAATCAACTGACAATTTAAAGGATCAATAAATGAAAAAACTAATAGTAGCAGCATTGATTTATCTTTCAACTGTACCAGTGTTAGCTCAAAAACAGCCTCAAGGTGTTACCTATGACGCACAGATACTGAAAGTCAGCGATGGTGATACGATCGTGATCGCAGCACCGTTCCTTCCAGCACCCCTGAAACCGCAGCTGGCCGTGAGGATCTACGGTGTAGACACTCCAGAAAAAGGACATCGTGCCCAATGCCCTAGCGAAGCACAGCGGGGCGAGATGGCCACACAATTTACCAAAAATATGGTAGCACAGGGACAGAAGTTCCAAGTCACGCTCTATGCCTGGGACAAGTTCGGAGGCCGTGTGTTAGGTGACATATTGGTCAACGGACAGAGCGTCCGTTCTGGATTGATACAGAATGGGTTAGCTCGCGAGTACTACGGAGAAGCCAAGCAAAGCTGGTGTAATTGATATTTTTGTAGTAACATCAGTATAAATACCTTATCATGCGAGCAAGAGAATTCGTCATAAATGTACCTATTACCATTAAAATCAACGGAGATGGTGATCCGGAAGTAGATATGGGATCTAAGGATCAACCTGCGGATCCTTCAGAACTAAAACAAAATCCTGTGATGGTACCCCCGTTACAGCAGCAGATTGAACTACAAAAAGCAGATCAAGGCAAACTGAGCCCTGTGATAGCAGATCTAACACAAGACGAAATAGATCCAGAAACTAAACAACTGCCTTAAGGACGGGAGAATAGGAGCGCCCGATGCCTATATATAAAGTCAAAGCAGGCAGAGTAGTAACAGTATCAGCAGAAACCTACGTAGGGGATAAAGGTGTCATCTTCTATGACGAAGATACCGGAGAACTTCGGCTTTCGGACGGTGAAACACCTGGTGGTATTTCCATTGTTACCGGATCTACGGGATCCGGAACATTAATCGATCTTACTTCAGTAAGTTCGCACATAATACCTAGTTCAGATCTGACCTATGACCTAGGCAGCACTAGCAGTCAATGGCGTAGTCTTTATGTAGGAACCAGCACGATTTACTTAGGCGGCAATGCCATAAGCGTCGTAGGTGGAAATTTAACCGTTAACAACAACCCGATCACTGGAGCAGAGCAGTTGATATTCACCACCGAAGGGAATTCTAGGACTTTATCAGGTTATAGAGAAAACGGCAGTGTACAGACCGTGAGATCTTTCGAAATAGTCAATAATAAGTTTAGGCTTACATTGGCTACCTTTACCCCGACATTGTCTGCCAATGGATTGCCCGGTAATTCTTTAAGTTGGGATCAACAGGCCGTTGGATTTTCTATATCAATCAATAATCCAGATGATGTACTAGACCAATATATAACTTCTATAAGATCTATCCAGACCTTAGCAGGAGATATTTCACCATTGGAAGACTTCGTATTAGGACAGAAATCTGCGACCCCGGCAGGCGGAATAGATTGGACGCAACAAGTTACAGTAGGGGCATCTTCTTGGATCCGACCTATTTCCTCTACGATCGCAGGCGGTTCAGCATCGGCTAGAGTAAATTTTAATTACTATAATGGATCTTCTGAAGTGTCCTATACTTCTACCAGCACATCTTGGACTATTAGTTGGGCAAGTCCTGATATGACTATGAGCATAGGATCCCTGTCAGGTAGGACTTTCTTAGAAACCTATACATCTGTTTCGTATTCCGTGTCTGTGAGTGGTATGTCAAGTTCTGCTAATTATCAGCACAGCGTAACAGCACAGGGAGGTTCGGTTTCCTCAGCACAGGCCTCTGGAACATTAACATTTACCACGCCTGTACATAAAAATAATACCAACCAAATTAGATCAGTTTCAAATACAACTACATTTACTAGACCATCCTCGGTCACAGGGACGCAGTACTCAGTACAGGTAACAAGATCGGCTTCTTTGTCATCTATTACTTTTAGCTATCCTAGTTTTTATTTGTTTTACAGTGGAGTCTTGCCTCCTGGCAGCAATAATGTAGTTTCTGGATCAGGATTCGCTGCTGGAGTTACGCAGATCGGAAATCAATCTAGATCTTTTGCAGGATTTATTAACAACTCAGGTCTGTCCCCCAGGACTGTTTGGTTTTTTGTGAGGTCATCGGCAACACAACCTAATACTTTTAGAACAGGTGCTTCGGCAGCCTTGCTCAGTGATGTATCAGCTATTACAGGTAATGCCGTAGAGTTAGCACCAAATCCCAAACCTGATGGATATATCGATGAAGTTTATCAGACCTACGGCATAGTTTTACAGCCTGGTAACACTTATGTGAGCGTATCATGACTACCAATTACAGCGGATTAACAAGGAACGCATGGCCTGGTACTTGGAGTCCTTCATCTAACCACCCTATCGTATTAGACACTGAAATCAGAGGTGGTCTAAGAACTGTTTCCGGCAGTTTGGGGGATAGGCTTACAGATATCACAGGACAAAGACTACAGGAAGGTATGTTGGTATATCTGTTGAACGGATATTCAGCAGGGGGGTATACAAGAACCGATCAAACATACTACAAATACACTTCTCAAGCCGGAGAAAGCCGAGATCCTAATACAGGAAATCTACCTAATTCGGAAGACAATTGGAGCCAAGTCTCCTTTGGCTCCGGAGCAGGTGGTGGAGGTATTAATTTAATAGGTTCTGTTTCTACAGTAAATGATCTCGATAATTCCTATCAAGGAAATCAAGGGGATTCCTATATTACAGAAGATAACAAAGTTATCTACACGTGGTCAGGCTCTTCTTGGATAGAAGTTGGCCCTATAGGATATTCAGGATCTAGAGGATCAACAGGATATTCTGGTAGTCAAGGTTATACAGGTAGCCAAGGAGAGCAAGGTTACACAGGTAGTTCCGGTTTCGTTGGTAGTCGAGGAATATCCGGTTTCGTAGGTAGTCAAGGAGAAATTGGATTCACCGGCAGCCAAGGATATACCGGTAGTTCCGGTTTCGTAGGTAGTCAAGGAGAAATTGGATTCACCGGCAGCCAAGGATATACTGGTAGTTCCGGTTTCGTCGGTAGTTCCGGTTTCGTAGGTAGCCAAGGAACTACAGGATATACAGGCAGCCAAGGAGATATTGGATATACCGGTAGTTCCGGTTTCGTAGGTAGCCAAGGAACTACAGGATATACAGGCAGCAAAGGAGACCAAGGAGATCCCGGAACCTCAGTGACCATACAGGGATCTGTGCCAGATTCATTACAGTTACCGCAGAATAATAATAATAACGGTGATGGTTATATTTCTCAAGACACTGGAAATTTATGGGTATGGGACGGAGATCGGTGGAACGACGTAGGACAAATAATCGGATACACAGGCAGCCAAGGATACACAGGCAGCCAAGGATACACAGGCAGCCAAGGGGAAACTGGTTATGTAGGTAGCAGAGGAATTTCTGGTTTTACAGGAAGTTTAGGGGGGACTGGTTATACAGGTAGCCAAGGAATACAGGGATATACTGGCAGTTCTGGAGTCAATAGTTTTATACAACTTTCTGATGTTCCTAATTCGTATATCGGAAAAGAAGGGCATTATTTGGTAGTTGCGTCTAATGGTGCGGGATTAGCCTTTACACAATTTGCACCGTTGGGGGGCGGAAATACTAATCTTGATGGAGGAGAACCAGATTCTAATTATGGTGGAATAACCGCGTTTGATGCGGGCGGAGTCACCTGATAAATATCTAAAAACTAGTCAATATGGCCATACAAATACAATTTAGACGAGGAACCAGCACCGAATGGGCATCAGTTAATCCTATATTAGCTCTGGCCGAAATGGGGATCGAAACTGACACTAATTTATTTAAAATTGGTAATGGGGTCGATCGTTGGAATGACTTAGATTATGGTGGGTTGAGAGGATTTACTGGTAGCAGTGGATTTGCAGGAAGTATTGGCAATATAGCAGTAGAAAATGTCCTTTATGTAAGCAAAAGCGGTAGTGACCTCAACGACGGAACTAGCCTAAGCACCAGCAAATTAACCATAAGATCGGCTCTGGCTGCAGCCACAACCGGAACAACGATTTTTGTAAAAAGCGGGGACTATATAGAAAATAATCCGCTGACCGTTCCTGATTTTGTTTCTATAATAGGCGACAATTTAAGAAGCGTTACGGTAAGACCTCAAAATATCACGCAGGATTTATTCTATGTCAATAATGGTGTTTATCTTGCTCATATGACTTTTAAAGATCATGAAGCACCGGCAGCAGCAGTAGCATTTAATCCTGACGGATCTGCGGGGGTTATTTTCACTAGTCCTTATGTACAGAATTGTACTAGCATGACCACTACCGGAACAGGAATGCGTGTAGATGGTGATCATGCTGAAGGAACTAAGTCTATGGTTGTCGATGCTTATACACAGTATAATCAAGGTGGCATAGGCATACATATGTTGAATAGAGGATATACACAGCTAGTTTCTGTCTTTACTATCTGTTGTGATATTGCTATCCTTTGCGAATCGGGAGGTAGTTGTTCTGTAACCAACTCAAATAGTAGTTTTGGAAACTATGGATTAAAATCCGATGGTGTTAGTTCTGTGCTTTATACAGGAAAAGTCAGAACTGCCACTACGGTCAATTCTAGGGTAGTTGTTATTGATAACCTAACTACAAAACCGGCAGTAGGCAACGCAGTCTATTTTGCTTCTGATTCTACAGGAACTTATTTCACAGTTGAGTCATCAACTGAATTTACTCCAGGCGGAGTAACCATAGTTTATCCTAATTTTTCTAATGAAAACTCTGATCTTAGAAATGCTAGAAATACAATTTTAGACAATAAAAGCAAGATACAGATAGAGACAATAGATTATATCAACGAAACTTTTCCCGGATTTGAATATAATCAATTTAAATGTACTCGAGATATAGGCTATATCATCGATGCTGTGGTTGATGATATGGTATTGAATACAAATTATAGAACCATATTAGCAGGTACCGCTTACTATCGATCGACATCAAATGTCGTTACAGCTACTCAAAAAACAGAAACGATAGCGGCCATAAATTTTGTAAAAACAAAGGCATTGTTGTCCATAGTTTCTAATTTTAATACAGGAACTAATTCGTATGATAGGGTAGCCGCCAATTTTAATACCGTAATTAATATCTTAAGTTCGGGAACTTCAGTAGTACCTGTGGTTGAATTTAACAATCCGGGTACAGTTGATACCAATAGGATTAGAGCGAAATCATTATTACAGGCCAATAAACAATTTTTAATAGAAGAAGGAGCTGCATATATTTCTAGCGAATATCCTGATTTAATTTATGATCAGATTAAATGTAAAAGAGATATGGGATATATTATAGATGCTGTTACCTATGATGTGCTTTATCAAGGTAATAGCCAAACAGCAGATGCAGCTGATGAATACTACAGTGCAGGAACTCTACAAATTTCATCTAATGAGTTACAACCTACTATAGATACTTTTGCTTTTCTAAAAATTCTCGCCCAAGATGTGGTTAAAAATGTATCTATCAACCCTTTGAACGGTATTGTATCTCAAATAACCAATCTTGGAGCAGCTACTCAAACCGAAGCTGATATAATAGGTGACCTTTTTAATATCGTAACAGAACTTTTAGCCAACGGCTACAGCAGCACTGTAACATTAGAAGAAACCCATCCACCTCTGTCTGCGGATACTGTGGTTAGATTTCAAGAATTCAGTCTTATTACTTCTTCAGGACATACATTTGAATGGGTCGGCGCAGGTACCAATATCAATACTTCCTTGCCCTCTTTAGGAGGAAATCCTGTGGTAGAAAATCAAGTCGTAACAGTCAACGGTGGCCAGGTTTATTTTACCAGTACCGATGAAAAAGGCGACTTTAGGATTGGTAATGATTTTGTGATAAATAGGAAAACTGGAACTATTACCGGTAGAACATTTACAAAAAGTCTTTTCGCAGTAATGACTCCTTATATCCTAGCGATAGGAAGATAATATGGCAAATAATATACCCTTAAATACCTTTAGAACTAAACCATTTGAATTAACTACCGTAACTCAGGTAATCTATGAGACTCCCCAAGATTTAACCTGTATAGTCTTAGGTGCTCAAGCATCGAACGTCAGCGAGGAACCTGCGACTATAACTTTTAAATTAACCAAAAATAATGTTGATTATATTCTCTTGAAAGAATTTGAAATTCCAGTCAATGATGCTGCCGAAGTAGTAACTGGCAAACTAGTAGTAGAAGAAGGAAATACTTTATCTGCATCTGTAAGCAGGAACAACAGTATTGTATTGGTATTGAGTGTGTTAGAAACGTCCAATGAGTAAAAGTAGATTAGTCAGCGGTCGAGTTAAGAAAGCCACGGGATCTAGGCTGAAGCCAGATCGGAGACAGTATCTCGATGTAGCTAATGCAGAACCAGATCTAGGATTACCAGCTTATACAGGTACTTCGATATTAGTTTCCAATACATCCGGAGAAAGATTATGGACCACCACCATAAATCTATCAGTTTCGGGTGATATACAGGCAGAATTCATCACTGCTACATATGTTTATGGCCAATTAGTTGGTAATGTTCAGGCTGACTTTGTTACCGCCACAAACTTTTTTGGTACATTAACTGGAGGAGTATTTGGAGATGTAACTGGTAATATCAATGCCGATATCGTTACCGCTACTAATTTTTATGGAACGCTGACTGGTAGTGTTATTGGTACAGTGAGCACACTGAGTAATTTTACCACAGATGACTTAGTAGAAGGCGAGATTAATTTATATTTCTCAGATACTCGCGCAAGATCTGTCATCAGCGGAGGAGTAGGTGTTTTATACGATACTTCTACAGGTGTTGTATCTATTGGTCAAGATGTTCAAACAACATCAAATGTAGAATTTGCGATTTTAACTGCTACTCAGTTAAATGTTTCTGGCGATGCTGTTATCTCTGGAAATCTACAAGTCGCAGGCACATTAACTTCGATTACCAGCGTAGATTTAGAAGTCACTGACAAAAATATTGTAATAGCGAAAGGATCGCCAAATGCCTCCGCTGCCGACGGTGCGGGACTTACGATCGAAGGTGCCGATGCTAGTATCACTTATTCAAATGCGACAGACACTATCGATTTCAATAAAAATATAGTAGCAAATGTTTTAGGAACATCGACCTTTGTCAGCACACTGAGTAATTTTAGCACAGATGATTTAGCAGAAGGCGAAAACAATCTATACTTTACCGAAGACAGGAGTCGTAATTCTCTAGTCGCAGGTGAAAATATACTATACAGCACAGTCACTGGTATCATCACGGCTACATTTACAATTAATAGCCAATCCGGTACTTCTATACAGTTAACCACTGATGACATACCTGAAGGTGAAAATAATCTATATTTTACCGAAGAAAGAGTAGACGCAGTAATTACTGCCACGTCTATCGGAGATCTTTCTGATGTCGACATAATAACGACTCCACCTTTAGGCAGGCAAGCCTTAGTTTGGAATACTGTAACAAATAAATTCGAACCAGGTGATAGTTTTAGTCAAGCAGATTTTGATACGGCATTCACTGAAAAAACCACAGATGATCTAGCCGAAGGCGAGACTAATCTATATTTTACCGAAGGTAGAAGCCGAACTGCTGTTTCGGCAGGAACAGGTGTAAACTATTCTACAGAAACCGGAACGATCAGCATAGGGCAGGATGTTTCGACAACAGCATCTGTGACGTTTACTAATCTGACAGTGTTCGGTGAGGCGATTTTCTATGGGACTGTGACAACACAGCTGAGCCAGGTTTTAGTATCAGCAGATAACATGATTTATCTAAATCAAGGAATCTCAGCAACTATCACTGATGCTCAAGGTAACGGTCTAGAAGCGATATACACCACAGACGAACGACACAACTATGCTGTAGGATGGACGGTATCGATTTTTGGTGTAACTCCCTCATCATTTAACGTTTCAAATGCTACCATAATTTCAGTAGGAAATAAAACTTTTACCATAGATAGTGCGACCACAGACCAATATCAATCAGGTGGCACCGCCCGAGGAAAATCTAATTCTAATCCTGATATCGGATTCGCCGCTGGATATAATGACGGAACATATCATCACACTGGATTTTTTAGAGATGCTACTGATGGAAGGTATAAGGTTTTTGAGAACTACGGTCCGGAACCTGATGACAGCGCTTACATCGATACCGAAGATCCGACTTTTAGATTAGCAGATCTACAGGCAGAAACATTTTATGGATCTCTAGAAGGAACATCAACTTTTGTCAGCACACTGAGTAATTTTACCACAGATGACCTAGCAGAAGGCGAAAACAATCTATATTTTACCGAAGATAGGAGTCGTAACTCTCTAGTCGCCGGAGAAAATATATTATATAGCACGATTACTGGTATTATTACCGCTACAATTAGTATTTCAGTTAATAATCAAACCGGCACATCGATAGAGTTAACCACAGATGACATATCTGAGGGAACAAATAATCTTTATTACACAGATCAGAGAAGTCGTAACGCTATTTCTGTAGGAACTGGTCTAGACTATTCAACAGCTTCTGGCGTTATATCGTTAAAAGAGTTTGGTGATATTGTATTCACCGGAACGATCAAAGGACCGTCGACATTAATTATAGATCCGGCAGCATATGGTAATGAGACTGGGTTAGTGGTTATCGCAGGTGATCTACAGGTTAATGGAACATCTACAGTAATTAATTCTACTACGGTTGATATCGGTGATAAGAACATATTACTTGCTAGTAGTTCAACTGATGCTATATCATCAAATGGTGCCGGAATAGAAGTTAATTTAGGAAATACTTCTACTAGAATTTTTTATGATGGTGTTAACGATTTATGGAAAATTGATAGACCTTTAGAAGCTAAGGTAACTGATCTAGATCCAACAGCGATTTCTAGACAGGAAGAATTAACAACAGCTACAGTTACATCGACTGATTATATATTAGTCTACGATGTTAGCGATTCTGCTCTTAAAAAAGTAACGCTCGAAAGTGTTGGAGTAAAAGGACAAGTAGGTTATACCGGTAGTGAAGGTGTAGGTTATACCGGTAGTGAAGGATTCACAGGCAGCCAAGGTGACATTGGATTCACAGGCAGCCAAGGTGAAACTGGGTTTACAGGTAGCCAAGGTGAATCAGGCGTTGGTGGTATTGATGGATATACCGGTAGTCAAGGTGCTGCTTTGTTTGTATTTTCAAATCCCGGATTCGATTATACGGTTCAAGGATTCAGCGGAAGTTTGCCGACGTTAACGGTATTTAGAGGGGATCTCTATTATTTCGACATGGGTGCTATCACTAGTTCTCACCCGATAGCACTAAGATTAGCCAGCGGAGATACTAGTTCGGTTCCCGGAACACAAAACAATGATCCAGTAAACGGGATTAATAATAACAGCACAGATACTACTATAATTTTAAGAGTGCCCTGGGATTCTACCAGCACGCTATTCTATCAGTGTGTGATCCACTCCGGGATGATTGGACAGATCAATGTGGTCGATAAGATTGGCTACACTGGCAGTCGTGGTGAAACTGGATTCGTAGGTAGCCAAGGTGAACAAGGATATTACGGAAGCAGAGGTGACGTAGGATTCACCGGTAGTCAAGGAGACCGAGGGAATCCTGGAACTAGTATATCTATCAAAGGCAGTACCTCGACATTTTCCTTATTAAATTCAGGATATACAGGATCTGCTGGTGACGGTTATGTAACTACAGACAACGGACACCTCAATGTTTGGAGCGGTAGCGAGTGGACCGATGTCGGCCAATTCGTCGGATATACCGGATCTCAAGGTGATGTCGGATATACCGGATCTCAAGGTGATGTCGGATATACCGGATCTCAAGGTGATGTCGGATTTACTGGTAGTGAAGGCTATACCGGTAGTATTGGTTATACCGGTAGTACTGGTGCTGGCTTCACTGGTAGTGAAGGTTATACAGGTAGTCAAGGTGAGATAGGTTACACTGGTAGTATAGGATATACAGGTAGTGAAGGTTATACCGGTAGTCAAGGCGATGTCGGATTTACCGGTTCTAGAGGGGATGACGGAAGATCTGTTAGAATTGTAGGTTCAGCCGCTACTTCTACAGGATTACCTGTGCCTTATAATGGATTAGAGGGCGATGGATATATCGTTCAAGATAGCGGAAATCTATGGGTTTGGGATGGAACTCAATGGAATGATGTAGGAACCATCATAGGTTATACCGGTAGCCAAGGCTATACCGGTAGCCAAGGTCCAGCAGGGACGTCGGTAAGAATAGTAGGAGCGGTGGCAAATAGCGCATCTCTTCCCGGATCATATAACGGGGATATTGGTGATGGGTATGTAGTTAATGATACAGGGAACCTTTGGATCTGGGATGGATCTCAGTGGGTCAATGTTGGACAAATACAGGGATATACAGGTAGCCGAGGATATGATGGTAGTGCTGGTCTACCTGGATATACAGGTAGCGTAGGCAATTTCACAGCTATACAAGAAATTGTACAAGTTAACGATCTTAGTTATACATTCCAATCGTCCGATGTAGGTAAAATAATAGATTTCACTATCGCCACTAGCGGAGTAGCAACGATAGCGTCAAATTCTTCTCAGCCTTTTAGTATCGGACAACGCATAGATATCCTAATGTCTGGGGTGGGCTCGATAACTATAGAACCAGAAATAGGTGTTACCCTTCATTATTCTAAAGATGCTATATTAAATGAACCGTATCAATCGGGAACTATTTTCAAAGTAGCAGAAAATGAATGGGTCTTTGTAGGACCACAGGCCATAGGTTTTGCCGGTAGTCAAGGTTTCACAGGTAGTTCTGGATTCACAGGTAGTTCTGGATTCACAGGTAGCGCAGGATCATTTGGATCTCTACAAGACATCAACGAACAGACTGTAATCACGTATACCCTGCAAACCAGCGATGCTGGAAAATTAGTTAAGTTCACTAATAATCAGACTGTAACCGTAACGATAGAAGATGATAATGCTGTATATTTTGATGTGGGGCAACGCATCGATGTCTTGCAAGGAGGTACCGGCCAAGTCATATTCCAAGGTGTCCCAGGAGTTGAAGTATTATCTCCAATTAACGCTTCTTATCTATATGGAGAAAACACTTCAGGTACATTGATTAAGATCGCAGCGAATCAATGGCTATTCGTAGGACCCGGTAATGCAGGATATACAGGAAGTCAGGGTTCTATTGGATATACTGGAAGTGCGGGCACAGGTTATACCGGTAGCCGAGGTGATTTATCCTCTATACAAGAGATCAACGATCAAACTGGAACAACATACGAATTTGTGTTAAGCGATGCTGGAAAATTAGTAAGGTTTAACAACGTCTCAACTATATCTGTTACAATTCCAAATAATTCTACAGAATCTTTTGGAATAGGACAGAGGATAGATGTTTTCCAATTAGGCGTTGGAAATGTTATCTTCGAACCAGCTGGTGGAGTTACGATATACTCTAGTAACACTAGAAATTATCTTGCCGATATAAATTCAGCCGGAACTCTAATAAAGACTGGCATAAACGAGTGGTTGTTTATAGGTCCTACTGCTATAGGATATACCGGATCCGAGGGGTATACCGGAAGTTTCGGATATACTGGATCTCGTGCTTTAGATCCTTGGACTATCGTAAGCAGCAATTATACTGCATTGAGCTTACAACGATTAATTGCCGACTCTTCAGCTGGCACGTTCACTATTACACTACCAGCTCAACCTAATCCTGGAGATTATGTAATCATCACGGAAGGTGCGTCTTATAATATAAATCCAGTAATAGTAGCAAGGAATGGTTCTACTATTGAAGGATTCGACGACGATTTTGTCTTAGACATGGAAAATGTCACTGCTGAGTTTATATATAATTCTACATGGCAAGTAACCGTCACTACCGGAGTCCAGGGCGATATAGGTTATACTGGATCTCGAGGTGAGAGAGGAGAAACCGGTTTCGTAGGTAGTCAAGGTCCCGCAGGGGGGTATACAGGCAGCAGGGGAAGTACAGGATTCACAGGTAGCATAGGTAACATCGGATATACTGGTAGTATTGGATATACTGGAAGTCAAGGTATTCCGGGAGAATTTGCTGGTCTAGGATACACAGGTAGTGTAGGATTCACCGGTAGTCGAGGATTTACGGGCAGTATTGGATACACAGGAAGTCAAGGCATCGATGGTTTCACAGGTAGCACTGGTTATGTAGGTAGCACTGGTTATACTGGAAGTGCAGCCGTAGTTTATTTTGAAAGGCATTTTAACTATCCAGGATCGATGCGTGTAGCCGTAGGAACCGCGAGATGGTATATCCAATATAATATGACTATCACTAGAATACGTGCCGGTCTAACAACGGCTCCTGTAGGAGCTTCTGTCATTCTAGATATTAATAAAAATGACGTGTCGGCGGCTACTATCACAATAAACGAAAACAGCACTCAAACCACACTAAATACTTCAATTAATGCAGATGATGGTGACTATTTCACTGTCGATGTTGATCAAGTCGGAACTACGAGTGCAGGATCTGAGCTGGTTGTTAGTTTCGTCTATGTTTATAGATAAGGAATATGGTTCATGCCAGAAATTATTAACACAGCTACATTTACTACGGTATTTGAAGATGGAGTTTTAAAAGTTTATGAAAACAGTGAAGCTTTTACTGATAGGTTAGCAGTAATTCAACCATTCCGGCCCTCAACTGACGGAACACAGAATGCTTGGGCTGACGAGCAAGAAGCACTAGATTGGTGGGACTCGCAAAAAAACTATTACGGACCTCCGTCAATCAATATCCCCGAAGAAGAAAATCCAGATTCCCCGTCAACCGACATCTCTGAAGAAGAAAATCCGGAGTAAAAAGAACTATGGCTAAACTATTAACTACTAAATCCTACTACAAATGGCCTGTGATATGGAAAGATCCTGATACTACTAAGAACAGAATTTTTATAGATAACCATGCGTATGATCTAACGACATTGGCACCAAAATCTGCAGAAATTTTTTACTGGCAAACTACAAACGGCCAGTGGACACACAGCGCTACGATCGACTTCGATGATTGGGGCCCGGTCCAATTTGGCTACATAGATGGCAATGTTTGGAGTGATGCGAATAGCAGCATCTGGGCCGAACCCGGGGTATTCGATCTGTGGATGTGTAGCTTAGATCTTAACGGAGGCTATCGACCTACTCGAATATGGAGATCGGCTGGTGGGATGACGATCGCTACCTATCCCCGCAGCGGCGCATTAAACGATCAGAACGGAGATTGGTGGACAGGTCGAGACATGACTGAGCGAGGTCAGAGTTATCGACATGCTGATACTTTCTTTTATACCCATATCTATGAACATCAAGAATCTTTGAATTTTAACGCATCCAGCTGGAGCTATAGTGGAACTACAATAACAGTCAACCAAACGGCCCACGGATTTTTTACCGGAGATACTATCACGGTTTCGGGCGCTACAGCAACTACCAATGCTCCGAACGGAACTTTTATCGTTAGCTCGGCCGCAGCTAACTCTTTTACCTATGTTAGCTTCGCTACACCTACTGGATCAGCGGGCGGAACTATGAACGTCCAAGGAACTACCTGGAGAGGGTGGGGTGTAGAGATGGAGCGAGATCAGGGACAGCGTGTAGTAATGATCACCGGCCATAACTATACCAGAGAAAACAACTCGACTACAGCAGGAGTGAGTAGACCGACCTACGTTATCACGAATACTGGAGGTAATAAACATTTTCTAGGTATAGACACTTATGGATATATATGGTTCGTCCGAGTAGAAAAAACAGGAACCAGCGGATTTTCGGTGTTTAAGTATCTCATGACTGGTGGCGCGGCCACAGAAACATCAGTGTTGGCCTCGACTGTTCCCGCAGGCACATTGGCTTCCAGCGTGATCTGCCCGATGCCCAGCAACATACGTGCGGCCACTGCCACGAGAATAGTATTCTATTCCAGCCATCTTTCTACTACAGACATCGCTCCTTTGAGAGTGGTCTGGGATAAGGCAGCGAGTTCGATAACTGCTAATACCTGTTCTCTGAATTTTCCAGCCGGCACGAACTTTGCTACCTTCTGCGCAGTCCCCACAGCAAATAATTTCAATGGTGCTGGCTACAATGCTTTTTGGTCTAAACCACATCAGTTTACTGTCAATGGCGTAGATTATATAACTTTCTGCTTCATAGATAAATTCATATGGAGCAATACCGCTAGATTCCCCACGGTAAAATCTAGGACATGGTTGACTTTTACCCTAGGATCCGGAACTAGTGATGATCAATTGGCCTTCCACAGTGGATTCGCATTCCTGACAACACAGGATTTTCCTGGCGGATTTGCCCCTTTCAACACCGCTGGAACCAAGATAACGACTTTTTCTAACAACAGCGCATCGATCATGACTTTCGATAACAGATCTCTAGATGCCGACAGTTGGAGCTATGCCCAACAAGGAAATGGTGCTATAGTCACTGTTACTAAAACAGCGCACGGACTTTCAGCAGGAAATTCGATCACGGTAACTGGATCAACAACAGATGTTGCCAATCCGCCCAATGGTGTGTTTAGGATCGAATCAGTGCCCACTAGCAATACGTTTACATATTTCGTTGATACCTCTCCTTCGGGAACTCCTTCAGGAACTATGAATGTTAAATTAGGATGGCAAGTCACTTCTAGTTTTGGCATCAGGGCTCGAGGCTATGCTATCGATAATACCGGAAGGATTTTCGTTACGACAAGGACCCCGACATTGGGGAGGAATGAAGTCCATGTTTTTTCAGAAAATGTGCCCAACACTATCAGTATCGTGTTAGCAGATGCCTTGACCGGAACGACTAATCAATACACCTACTCCGGATCTACGGTTAATAGTAATTTGGTAGTAAATGCCTACGATTCTACCGGAGCGAGGGTGATAGCCACGATAGACCTTTCGATAACAGGAGACGGTATGACATTTTCCGGCGGCCAGAAATCTACACAGATCACGACCAGTGCTTCGACGAATACCAATGTGGCTGTAACATTGATCAGCGCGGGCCAGAGTTCTGTGACGGCTAGCGTATCAGTCTAAGGAGCAATAGATGCCATATTCAGTTTTTTGTGTCGTAAGACAAGGTTCACAGGCAGCAAACTATATTATCGAAGATCCAGATCCTACGACATCTAGGATCTTCGTCGAGAATCAATCGCATGATCTAGCTACCCTCAGTCCGAAGCTAGGAGAATTCTGGAGATGGCAGTCTGCTACCGATCAGGCTGAACCTTACGGAACTTTAAGCGACTTTAAACTACAGCCTCCTTTGCTGACCAACAACAAGTGGTGTTGGGGATCTCTGGCCATGTATGCTAGGCAGGAAGTATGGGGAGCGCCAGGACATTCAGATCCCTGGATAGCTAGCTTAGATTATGAAAATCTACCAGGTAGACAGCATTTCAAGACCAGCAACGGATTAATCGTGGTCGGATATTATGACGGTTATTCTACTAACAACGGACTGATGAGTTGGTGGGTGGGTACAGACATGGACGGGCCTGCCCTGTATAGAATTGATAACCAAAGCGATTTAGTCACGGTCTTCTATGAGGATCCATTGGTTCCTGGTGAATTCTGGGGTATAAATTATGATAACGGAACTTACTATACAGGAAAGATGCGTTTCTATCCTAGCGGAGTTACCTGGTCTGGTCAAAGAACAGCTGGAGGCATGGTATTTTTCTTAGGTGTTAACGCAGACGGATCAGTGATTTTTGTCGAGGTCAATGGTAGTAACGCTCAATGCGATTTTTATAAACACGGAACGACTGGAACTCCTCAACTGATTTATACCAAAATTCCACGAAACAGTGAGACTCTACATCATCAGTTCCCCAGTAACATCCGACATTACAGCGCTTCTAGAAAAGTATTTTACCAGACAGACTGGGATAACAACCCTATACAAGATGAAAAAGAACTGTTATTAACACAGTTCACATGGAACCCTGTTTCAGGAACGGTGAATTCTAGGAATTGTATCATCAACTGGCCTGCTGGTAAGAAAACCGTAGACTATGTAAGAATGATCAGATATGAATCTACTTGGCACAGCGGAACGAGAAATGCTTGGTTTTATAAGCCTCATCAATTCACAGTGAATGGTGTCAATTACCTCACGGTGTTATGGATAGACAGATACGGTCCTAACAGTTGGTCAGAAAGGATCAGAAGATATCAGAACGATAAGAGAGCAGTCTGGGTCACCTTTACCATAGGGTCCGGTGAGAATGATCACATACTGACTTATCATAGCCATATATATCTAGGTTATCTACCAAGAGATTATGTGCGATATTATATGCCTGCTAATCCACAAGGGACGCAATTGGTCTTGGTCAAAGGAGAGCATGTCTCCACTATGAGCTTTGACACAGTCAAAGGTTGGTTTGAGCATGACGAAATCCCTGTCAGCGCGAAATCTATAGGCATAGATTCAGTCAATCGCATATGGATCATAGATACTTCTAACAACTCCTATTATGACACTAACTCATGGGACTATGTCGACGGCCAAGGATACAACAGGATCTATACATATTCACCCAGCACACCATTGACTATAGATTTCAATCTAACTACTAGGGATTTTACCTATGCCGGAACGAACGTCGTGACGACCGCCACCGTCGAAGTCAGAGACAGCAGCGGTGCTCGAGTAGAAAAAAATATTCGATTAACCATAACTGGAGGAAATTTAACATTCTCTGACGGGTCCCAATCTAGAACAGTGCTTACCAGTTCGACCCAGTCAGTCAATGTGGGTCTAATAATCAGCGGCGGAGGAAGACCCAGCGTAACCGCAAACTTAGCATAATATGGCAACGATAACTACCACGGTAACATTCATCGGTCAGGCAACATCAGGAGAAAAATCTATCGACAGCCAGCCGTTGTTCAATGTCGATATTAACGTAGTCGAGAGGCAGGCTCTTAAATTCAATGAAACAGCGTTCAGAGGAACCAATGCCAGTTCTAATGTCAAAGCGTTTCCGGTATCGGTGAAAGGTAACAAATCTACGTTGAAACATACTTATACTCCGAAGATTTTTGTAGGGTCATCTTTGCCTATTGAACGATATGTAGCGAAGATAGATGATCTAAATATCAATGTGGTAGATACACAGGACTACGTGATAGTTACTGGTTCAGGTATTGCTATCGGAATAATCCCGTATTGGAGTTAATATGCCTAGACTAGCCAATATAAAAACTTACGGAAACTATAATTGTGTTATAGAAGATCCTGATAAAGAATCAGGTCGGATATTCATTGAAAATCAGGCGCATAATGTCAAAGATCTTACTCCTAGACTAGGAGAATTTTTCAGATTTTCTAACGCCAACGATCAGGGCACTTATCAAGAAGGTGCTAACTGGTATGATTGGCCGGTGATCATAACACACGGTAAATTTGGAATAAGTTGGAGCGATAATCGCCAGGCCTGGCCCGGAGGTATAGGACGTTGGGATCCTTGGTTGTTGATACTTGACTACGATAACTACACCCACAGGGGCGCAGCAGAATACGATCAGTTTGGTAAAAAATACACATGGTTTACATATCCGAGAGACATAACCGGATCGAACATGAGATCAGATTATTGGGTGGCTAACTCTATGGTCGATTCTGCCAGCTACAAGGTCAACACGACTAACAGCTGGTTATTTCCTTTGTATCGAAGAGAAGATGGACAATGGGTCTGTTTCGATCTCAACAATGACTTTAATTATATTGCTACGGTTAAACCTGATCCGATCAGTCTTAATTTTTACACTATCAGAGGACCCGGATCTACCACGCAGTTTTTCATAGGCGTAGGCGACGACGGTGGAGGATATTTCTTAGAAGTCAACACCAACACACATGCTTACTCGGTATACAAATATGGAGCCACCGATCCGGATAATAGTCCAGGTCACACTCCAGGTGCCGTATCGGTGATCACGAACGTTACAGGAGGATATACAGGTATCGTATATCAACTTCCTAGCAATATCAAACGTTCTCAATCAAAGAGGAAAGTTTTTTATAGCAGCCATTTTAATGCTAGTGGTGTGTTATCTCCTATAAGATTCATCTGGAATCAAAGCAGCGGAGATTTCTCCTTCGTCCCCTGTTCTGTGACCTATCCAGGATCGGACACATACTCTACCTATGCGGAACCTCCGGTGAACAATAACTACAGCACAGGATTAGCTAATAACTGGTGGATCAAACCGCATGTGTTTACCAAAGACGGCACTGATTATATAACTTTCTGTAGTTCGGAAAAATGTATACATTACTATACTAACGAAAGATGGACCAACGACAAAAAACGAACCTGGGTTACTTATTCGATCGGGGCGGGCGATAACGACAATCAACTAACCTTCCACAGCGCATATGTCTGGCCTTCAGCCGCTGATTTCCCCAGAGGATGGTTACCTACTATCAGCGATGGTTATAAGATGTTGGTCTTCCAGACCGGAAAATTCAATGCTATCGAATTCAATACTTCTACAGGTTGGCAATCTTATTATTCAGAACCCATCGACATCAGAGCATATGGACAAGACAGCACCGGTAGGATATATGCTATATCTCGTGGAAGTGCTTCCGCTACCCAGACCGGAGGAACGGCTGATGCGGCCGCCAATCAGGTCGGATATAATAGCTTGTTTGTAATCAACCCAGAATTAGGAGCAGCTGAAGTAAGTTTTTCTACCGAGTTTCCTACATACGACTATACTGGAACATCAATAAATACTTACTGCGAAGTAGCTACTTATTCTGATTCTAGCTCTACAGTGTATACTGCTACGAATGTAAGACTGGGAATAGTAGGAGATAATATTAGATTTACTTCCACTACTTCTAATTATATAGAATTTGCTACCAGTAGCACAGGAGCTGTGCAGATACCAATCACTGTTATCAGCTCAGGAACGAGTTATTTCACTATAGGTAATGCTGTTTAGGAAAATTAAAATGCCAGTTAGTTTAAGAAATTTTTTATCGCAGGGACAGAGCTTTATAGGTTTTACGGGATCTATCGGATATACAGGCTCTGCCGGACCACAAGGTGAGCAGGGACCTGCCGGCGGATATACAGGCAGCCAAGGAGCTGTTGGATATACTGGATCCACTGGAGAGGTTACAAAAATTCAGGCAACAGCTCTTTCGATAGCGTTGGGCGGTTAAATATTATTTTATAAGAGAGCAGTATGGCAAAAAAATTATTACATTATTACACATTCAGTCCGTCCACTAATATCATAGAGGTTGCGGGAGTTTATAGGAAAGAAAGATTTCTATTAATCACGAATGTTACCTCTGGAAATACTATCTATATTTTCAATGATCCGAGTTTAAATTTTGCTGATTATACTATAGATACTGTCGAAGAAACTACTACTTTAGAATTAAATTATGACTGTTCTTTGATGAATGCCTCGGATAAATTACAGATTTTCATAGAACAAGATAATCAAAATTTTGAACCATCGGACACTTTCGTGGATCCTGTATCTAAAATCCGAGTCTCCCAACCAGAAAATCTTATCGATACAGACTTTGAATATGGATTACAAAGTTCTAAATGGGAAACATTAGAATTAATTAAAAATATTCCTACATTTTTTTCCAGAAACGGGGACGAGGAATTAGCTATAACTTCTATACGCACTATTAACGGTAGCTCAAGAGTTACTGTGATTTCCACTAATGCACACGGGATCATCAAAGGAAATCCTGTTATCGTCATAGGAACCAGTGTAGCTAGCTGTAATGGTGCGTTTGTAGTTACTAATGTAATAGATGAATTTACTTTTCAATATCTAGCTAAAAGCACACAAAACTTTACTGGTAACATTAACAATACATATACACAGATTTTCATAGGCAGTGTTTATCAAGGAACGGAATTCAAACTCAGTAATATAGGAACTATTACCACAGACGGTGAAACAACATCTACGATCAGTGTTTCCACAGAGTTTCCTACTAATTTCACCGAAGGAACTAGTTTTTTCCTCAGCAATAGTCTCGGACAAAAAAATCTTTCGTTCAACGCAGGCTCAGTTATTCCAGATAATTTTAGATCCATAAATGTTACTACAACGAATATTACTGCTACTGGTGAAACTGAAGGATTTGCCTTGGGGGCGGTTCAGCCTTATAGTTACAGACCCAATGTAGGAAAATACTTTACTCAAGGGACCATAGCAGTCAATATAATACAAGATACTATTACATTTTATGACAGCCATCAATTTGAAGATAACAAGCCGTATCTCTATATTTTAGGATATAACAATTCAGTCATAGGTGGATTAACAGATTTTACTGTTTATTTTATAAGGGTTATAGATTCTGAAACGATCTATTTAACTGCTGCTAAAGGGGGAACTACTAGAATAAATCTAACTTCTGCTGGTAATAATGCTGGCATAGTGAGATCCTGTTTTGCCAGGGTCTATAAACCGATATCTATCAATATTACTACCAATATCGAAACGATAACTTTTGATGAAGTGGTTCCAGGAGTGGTTTCGAATGGAACTCAACCATTGATGCCTGTGTTTACAACATTGGGAAATTTAGCTGTAGCAACAAACAGTACCAATGTTAACTGGTATAATGGAACTGTGTATTATCCTAAAATAGTTTATAACCAAGGTGTTACCTTTAGCGTAACGGCTCTGCCTGGAGGCGCCTTAATAGATCTCACCAATGCTACAGTTAACGGTTACATGATGCCAGTAGTATTAGCCGAAGATCGAATGAGCATTTGGTTTGCGAATCACGGATTATCTACTGGGGATGTGTTGACTTTCAGCGTAGTAGCAGGAACTATCGTGGGAGGTATGACTAACAACGGCGTTTATACTATCCGACGAGTAAACGAAAACAGAGTTAGATTTATACCCGAGAGCGGGCTTTCAGAGGTTATTTTTTCCAATATTGGATCAACTAATGGACAGTATAGGCTAACTGGCAACATCGTAGAAATAAACAATGATTCTCTTTACATACCAAATCACGGGTTAAATGATGGCGATTCGTTAACATATACTAATGAAGGTAATACCAGTGTTGGCGGACTGACCAGCGGAAACAGTTATTATGTTTTCAAATCTACTAATGATCGTTTTAAGTTAACTACTACTAAAAATGGATATTCTGCCGATGCTAAAACATTGATACAGAATACCACCAATATCAGTGTTAGTGGAAATACCATCAATATAACCAGTCATGGATTTACTACAGGAATGGCTGTAGAATATCTCAGCAATACTCCTATAGGTGGTTTGCTTAACGGGGGTTTATATTGGGTATTTGCTAATAATGCTAATACATTTACCTTACATTTCACTCAGGCAGGATCACTGACTAATAATGCTGGAACTATTGTAAACTTAGCCTATATATTCTCTGGATCAGGAACTTTTAGGGCTACAACTTTAGTAGACATATCCAACGTATCTACAGGGATACATAAAATTACGTCCACAGGTGCTGGATCTAGTGATGGAGTATATGCTATCACTAGTTCAACTAACAGCAGACAGTTCAACATGAGGGCCAACAGCCAAATTAACGCAAGATCTTTGGTATTGGTTAATGAAGCAGCAATTTATCCAGAAGAAAACGCAATAAGAATCCCCGATCATTTTTTTGTCACAGGAACTCCTGTCACATATCGGAATGCCACATCTTCTCCGTTAGTAGGAACTGCCCCTTCTGGATTGGTTTATAGTCAAACTTACTATGTGATACGAGTCAGTAGAAATTGGATAAGATTAGCGAATTCCTATGGAGAATCTATTAGCAGAACTTATATAACAATCAGTGACAGAGGAATAGGCAGTAGCAGTCTAGACACTGAAACTATTGCTGGGGAGGTACTAGGCCCTGGAACTATTACAATGACTGAAAACAGTAGATCTATAGTCGGGTTAGATACTACATTTTCTAGTCTGTTCAATGCAGGTGATGTTATAACCATATATCAACCAGAGCAGACATCAGATATTACAGTAAGCTCTGTAAATGCGTCAACAGATGTTTTTACAGCCAATAATCATGGTTTAAGCATCGGCAATCTCATAAAGATGAATTCAGGTGTTGCTCCGGGAGGAACAACCAATGGTTTATTTTATTACCCATATGTTATCGATGCTAATACATTTTCTATACATAATACCTATGCCGATGCTGTGGCTAATACCGCAAAGGTCAACGTCACAGATGCGGGCAGTAATGTAAAATTTCTCAGTATCGTAAATTTAGGTAGTGCTACTGATTTCGTTGTAGATTTTGTGGCAGGAAGATCTTACATGGAAGTTTCTAATACAGCGACACAGAATTTTGTAGCTTCAGAATATGGTGTGGGAACATCTTTATTAGTTAGAGCCGATGGCTTCGCATTACATCGTCCTTACGATGGAGGAGTTGAGTTGATTCCTAGCACCAATCCCGATAGCCAGATGATTAGACAGACACGAAAATATTTCCGTTATCAATCTGGTAAGGGCATACAAGTATCTTTTGCCGTGAACTTTAGTCCGACTACTACATTAGATTCATACACTCGTTCGGGATTTGTGGCTACGATAAAAACTAGATACCCTCATAGAGTCACTACTGGTTTATCTATCACTATCAGTGGCGCGACAGTGACTTCCGGAGTGAATTTTTGGAATGGACCATTTGTGGTGACTAACGTTTTAGATGAATATACTTTTACCGTTCAGTTAGACGGTTTGCCGATTTCAACTGCTGCGGATGGACTTCCGGAGTTTTATGTAAATTCTTGGTCTAACAGCTCTCTCAGATGCGGATTATTTGATGATCAAAACGGTTTGTTTTTTGAATTCGACGGAAGCACTTTAAGATGTTGCAGACGCAGTTCTGTACAGCAGACTGTAGGAGTATGCTCTGTAACATTTAAGTCAAGCGAGATCACAGGATTTGGAACTAGATTTCTTTCACAGTTAGCAGTCGGTGATAAAATAGTCCTTAAGGGGCAAACCTATAAAATTTCTGAAATAGCGTCAGATACTCTGCTATACATACTTCCAAGTTATAGAGGCATTTCTACCAATAATGTTATCATTACTAAAACTGTAGATACCAAAGTCCCTCAGGCACAGTGGAGTATTGATCCTTGTGACGGTACCGGACTTACTGGATTTTATTTAGATATCCATAGAATACAAATGGCCTATATGGATTATAGCTGGTACGGTGCAGGTAAGGTTAGATTTGGATTCAAAGATCAATCTGGTAGAGTGATTTACGTACATGAGTTCATACATAATAATAAATTTACAGAAGCCTACATGAGAAGTGGTAATCTACCAGCTAGATATGATATAGAAAATACAGGTAATCCCACATATGTTCCGGCTCTGGCACATTGGGGAACCAGTGTGATCATGGATGGCAGATTTGATGATGACAAGGCCTATGTGTTCACAGCCTCTAGCGGTCAGCTTAGTCTTACTGGAACACCACAGCTGACTATTTCTGCGAGATTCGAAACTTTAGAGCCCTATTACGGATTTGTCAATAACCAATGGAGATTCCTAGGAAGAGGAATTCTTCTTGCTCTTCCAAATCCTTCTTACAACGCTATCAATCGAGGACTGGGGTTTGCGTCGGGAGCAGGTCTTTCTGCCGGAACTTTGACAACTAATCCCGGATCCCCACAATTTTTACCTCAGCCATATCAGGCCAGCGTGGACACTAGCTATTTTGGAGGCAATAGCAATTTAGAAACCAATAAGGCTGCGAGGAATCTTCTTTTAATCGATCGTCAAGGATCAGTCACTGCGGGAAGCTCAAGTAACTACGTATTAAATCTTTCATCTGTAGCAACTCCGGTGGTCTATGACATTCCGTTGATCAGCATTAGATTGTCGCCGAGTGTTGATACAAATACACCGGGTTTCCTCGGCGAAAGAGAAATCATAAATAGGATGCAGCTGATACTTTCTAGCGTGGGAATTTTATCAACACATAGCGTAGAAATAACATTAAAACTTAATGCTCAGTTAAATACCAACGACTGGCAAAGGGTTAATCCTCCTAGTCTAAGCCAATTGATCTATCATACCACAGCTGATACTATCACCGGAGGTACGATCATATTCAGTTTTAGAGCACAAGGCGGTACAGGAACTACCGGAAGAAGCGCGGTAGTAACCACACAGGATCTAGGAGAAATCGCTACGCTAGGAAATTCCATAATGGGCGGGGATGGTGTTTTTCCAGATGGTCCCGATGTTTTAACAGTAGTGGCAAGGTTGGTCGAAGACCCTTCGACAGTTTCTTCTACTAACCCTTTCAACATCACAGGTCGCATTAGCTGGTCGGAATCGCAGGCATAAGGAAATATAATGTTTAAATTTGGAACTATTACATCTCAGGGATTTGTTCAAAGTGAAGAGTTTGATCCTGATATAGATAAAACAGTTTTATTGTTATCTCCTTCAAATACTGACGACTATCCATATACCTATAACGAATCTAGACAAGAGTATTTTAGGACTACTCCCAATCGCCGGCCACATTCATCAGGAGAATCACCTTATAGACTTTATTGGAGCACATGTTTTAATAGCAATCGATTTCAGTACAGTTATAATCAGTATATCCAGACTAGGAGTTCAAAAATTCCTAGTTTAGGAACCGGAGATTTTACCATAGAGTTTTGGATAAATTTCGTTGATCCCGAAGTAGATATATTACCTAGACACATAATATCTAGAACCAATGACGACTTCAGTGGTTTCCAGATCTACATAGCGAGCCAACCTGTGACCACCGGCGGAGTCACTACTGCCATCGGTGGCCTAGTTTTCAAAACTGATAACGATGTTATAGGAACCACGGATGCGATCAATGACAACCTATGGCATTATATTGTGTTCCAAAGGAGATCTGGAACGATACAGTGTTTCGTAGACGGTGTACAAAAACAGTCAGCAGAATTAATTGCTAACATGAGTTCTACTTTGCCGATAAGGATAGGAACACATTATTCTGCAACTGATCGAGGAAACTTCAGAGGGTTCTTATCAAATTTACGGATTACTACTAGGGCTCTTTATGATCAAGTTTCTTTGCCAACGGAACCGTTTGAGCTGGTAGAAAACTGTATTCTTTTAACCTGTAAACATCCTAGAATTTACGACGAAGCGAATATAGAGTCTTTAGAAAACATAGGATATGGTGAGCCTGCTTGTGTAGAGTATCACCCTTTTTATTCTGAAAATTCCACTTCTAAGGAAGACACATACAGGAACCACAGTTACTATTTCAACCAAGATCAACTTCGTTTCGTTCCAGGTAGGCCCAATACTACGAATACCACTACTGAATTTACGGTAGAGATGTGGATTAAACCTGTCAAGTACATAACTAATCAGACATATGTTGTATTAGATTTCCGCACAGCATCATTTACCAATAGACCTGTCTTGTTATTCAATGGTGGATACCTACGATGGTACGGCAATGGTACCAGCGGCGCCTTTGCGGATACGGTAGCATTTGGTACAGGAACCATCGGCGGTAGCACTCTCAATATTTCCACAGCAGGAAATACCGTTCAATGGGTTCCTAATACTGTGCTACAGAGCACTGTGAATTGGTTAGGAACGCATATCTACATAAAAGAAAATGGTACAGGTGTCGGCGGCGTTGGTACTTATATTCTCAATTTATCTAATCAAATCAGCACCTCTACGAATACTTTACGAGGTATAAATGTACCAGGACAACGATGGCAACATATAGCATATACTGTCAAAGAAGGCACTGGTAGATTCTTCGTAGACGGAGTCCTTATTAATACTGTTCCAGACAATAACACTTATACCATGCCATATGATAGCATAGTCATAGGCAAGGATTATAATAATGGAACACCCTTCCACGGTTATATTTCTAATTTAAGAATTTCTACTGAATGTCTTTATACTGCTAGTTTTGTTGTGTCAAAGATTCCGTTGACCGCTACAACTTCTACCGAACTTTTAACCTGTAAATTAGAAAATGTCAATGATCGATATCAAGCAATCATCGACGAATCTTCTTACAAACATTTGCTCGAATCTCGCAGTGTAGGAATGGCTAGATTAGACAATCCTTTTAACACTTCTACCGCTTATAGCATCAATGCTGGTATTGTAATAACTTCTAGAGACAAGCCGGTTTTTGATCTACAGGACGATGATTTTACTATAGAATTTTGGGCTAAAACTCAAAGTTTAGTAACACGATCTCAATGGTTAGCACACTATCAGTCATCTATCTCTCCTAAAAAAGGATGGGTGATTTCTATGAACACATCGACATTAAACGCTGATGTGTTCTTCGATGATACCACATATATTAATCTTAAAACCGCATATACAAACACAGGATGGAATCATATATCCTTGGTCAGAGACTCGGATGTGCTAAAATTGTTCCTTAATGGCCAGATAGCCTCCACGGCTACTATGGTATTTCCCACAATAGGAAAATTTTCCATCGGTTCTCCTCAGGCTGACTTACAGATAGGATCTGTGTCTCCCTCTAAAACAGATGTTATTTCGGGAGTAAGGATCGTTAAAGGAAGGGCCTTATACACAGATAACTTTTCAACTGCTACTAACCCCCCTACGAATGTAGCCGGAACTATATTATTAACTGCCTGTGAAAATAGATTCAAAGATTATTCCGGAAAGGGAGGAGTGATTGGAATAGGAGTCGCTGGTGAAGAACCAGACATCGCATATCGAGGACCTTTTATAGATCACATAAATGATTCGGGATCTATAGCATTTGATGGTGATAACAATAGTTACCTAATCAGTGACCCAAACAGTCAGTTCGCCCTTAGTACTAATAATTTTACTGTAGAGGGATTTGTGTACTGGGAAGGATGGAATTTCAGTATCAATGGTGCGTCTGTTCTTTTGACTATAGAGCCGATGCAGTTTTTCCTTACTTGGAACAACCAAATCGATTATCCTGTGGTAAGAGGTATCCCATCCCCTCAGAATGCCGGCGGCTTCGTTGCTGGGACAGTAAACGCGCCTGCGGTCATGAGATGTAATCAATGGATACATTGGGCGGTACAACGCATCGGATCTCAGTGGACTATGTTTTTCGATGGTAAAACAATTGCAAAAACTGAGTGGACGGGTAATCCACAAGGCGGTACTCGAGTTGACATCGGCGGTGGGGATCGTAGAGTGAGTTTAGGCCAAAATATGATAGGCAATATCACTGGAGTGAGATATACTTTGGGAGAGGGTCTTTACTACAGTCCCTTGATAGAAGTTCCGACTAGCCCTTTAGAGTATCTCGATGGTACACCGACAGGTCCAGGTGCGACGAGAGTCTTGCTGAATCATTATAAAAACAAAGACAATCGATCGCCGGCACTGATTTTTGATTCTAGAAATCAATTGGGAAGTTTAACCTATGTGTTGAATGAGTATTCAGACCATCGCAGCCCGTTCTCTCCCAAAGGGTGGGTATCTAAATTTTATAAAGGTTCTGGGTCGAGCGTTTCCGGTGCGGCCATAGCATCTACTTCTACATTAAAGATCGCAGAGAACGAACCGTTTACCCTAGAATTTTGGGCCTATCCCTATGAAACCCAAACTTGGAGTGCGTTCTTCGACGGTAGCAGTCCCGCTATAGTTGACGCTAGCAGGCAATTTACAGGTCCGGGATTTGCCGCTAGAGTTACTTCTTTGATCAACACTGACTTTACGATAGAATGTTGGTGTTATCTTCGCAGTCTTAGAGGTAGTTTTTTTGTGTTCGGCTCCACAAGCATAGCTTATCTCGCAGACCTTGGCATATCATTTGGAATGAATGGGGGGGAGATTTTTATCAGGGGAAGCAGAACTGATGGTTCTAATCAGTTCTCTTTTAGTACGACGTTTCCTTCTGGGATACCTTTAAATCAATGGAATCATGTCGCATTTGTTAGGACTGGAACCTCTATTTATTGTTACCTTAATGGTGTTCGTGGCCCAGGAACCACTGCTCCAAATGTAGGTGATGCTATTGATCCACGGCCGATTAGAACTGATTTAGCTACTCCTACGGGATATTACATAGGAAGATCTATAGACAACTGGACGGAGACAGGCGTCAGCACTTATATAGATGGCTGGATCAGTAATTTTAGATTTAATAGAGGAACAGCAGTTTATACTGCTCCTACTATAACACCTCCTGATCGACCCCTTAAGCATCTACCTACCCCAGGTGGTACTAATCATCTTCGGTTGTTTGACAGTCCTGGAAAGCCGGGAATACTAGGTACTACGGTTAACATCGGTAATACGGCTACGCTGAAATTTAAATCCGGAAGTATTAGGATGGAAGAATTCAGTCCTGTTTGGAAAAATTCTGCTACGGAAACTATGATCTATTTCGGAAGGAGAGATCTCCAAAATACCGCTAACCTAGGAATACAGATCACACAGCAAGATGCTACCCTAGGATTTAGAGGAGAAAGTAACTCTACAGCGACATGGTCTACTGCTACCTTTGCTGCTCCTATGGCCTACAACACTTGGTCTCATATTGCTTTAGTAAGAACTACCAGCGGACACATCACTAGTTATATAAACGGAGTACCAGGTATTACTGTGATCAATACAGGTTCTATAGACCCATATTCTACAGAAGAAGTCGCAGGATCCACTGCCACTAATGAAAGAGTTTGGTTCCATGTAGGATATGGGCCTTACGACATCGGAACGAATGGTGGAACATACTGGACAGGATGGATGTCTGATCTCAGATTGGTCAAAGGGCAGGCGCTGTATCTCAATACCTTTACTCCTTCGAGGTCTCGGCCGTTAGAAGCCATATCAGGGACTACTCTACTTACTCTTCAGGGCATAGATAATCTCAGTGATAAATCGATCGTAGGACATCAGATCGATCCCATAGACCCTAATGGATATGGTGTAGATATTGACATAGTTCCTTTATGGACTCAAAGAGCTGGATCAAATCTTCCTACTCAGGGCGGTATCTGTCATTTTGTTGATTCCAACGATTATTGTAGATTACCGGAAAGATCCTATTTTAATCTAAGATATATCTCTCAATGGACGTTAGAAACTTGGTTTATATCGGATTCAACTACAGCTGGATTATCTGATCTATGGTTTTTGAGTATAGGGGGAGCAAGCTGGGCATCGTTGGCGATAGGCACTGACTCTACTGCTAACGGTTTTAAGATTTACTATAGCAACGGATCTGCGGGAACTGCAGTAACAACAGTGTCCTCTGTTAAGAGACAATCTAGAAAATGGTATCATGTGGCTGTATCTAGGGATTCTAATGGTGTCATACGTATGTTTATAAATGGAAAACTAGATATTTCAGTGACTCCTGCTACACCTCTATGGAACGGACAAGAATTTTTCCTTAATTCGACACCTAATGGTGGTAGTGGGGGCGGTGCTTGCTCTCTAACAGGCATAAGATTCGTTACAGAATCATGCCTTTATACAACTGATTTCTCCGTTCCAGGATCGATGCCTAAATATGTACCTGGTACCAAAGTTTTAGCTACATTTAGTGACCCCGCACTCATTGATAGATCGGGTATACACAGTATAGAAGTGAATAATACCGGAAGCACCTCTACAACAGCATTGGAATATTCTGGAAATCATGGCGGTTCATCAGTGAGACTTAACCCATATTTTAACTACATATATGAATGTTTAAGAATCGACGACAAACTAGGAAATAGCCATCTACTTACTCCTACTCTTAATATTTGGTATCAAGATTTCACTCTCGAAATGTGGATCAACAGAGACAATGGCACAGGAGGTACGTTATTCAGTTTAAGAACCGAAGCGGTTATATCGGGTCTACAAGGCCTCTCTCCATTGAGATTAGATATTGATACCAATGGTGTTTTAACCTTACGTATTTCTTCCGATGGACAAACATACGATGTCACTTTGAATTCAAGTGTGGGGTCTAGTGCATTACAATGGGTACATGTGGCAGTGTCTAAATCAGGAAGAAACAATAACAATTTAAAGATGTTTATAGATGGAAAATTGGTTGGTTATATTACTTTCTTAAATCCTTTGGCTACTGCCGATGGTATGACACAGGCCAACGGTAATACATATATAGGAGGAATCGGAACCAATCCTCCTAGCAATCTTTTTAGAGGTCGGATCTATGATCTTAGATTGACTGTAGGTAAAGGCAGATACACCGATCCTGCAGGATTCACAGTACCTCGCACACAATTTCCTATCAGATGAGGATGAACATGGAACTCAAATATTATGCGATCATAGATTCATCTAATACAGTGATCGATGTTATACAAACCACTGAACAGTCTAGGAACGACGGAATGCACGGTCCATTGGAAACTGTCATAGAAACCGATCCCAACGCAGCAGGCGGCCGATATTTTCAACGATGGCCGATTCTGATCGACGATAGACCGGTGTTGAGGAAAAACTTTGCTAGGAAAGGATACAGATACGATCCCGATCTAGACGCTTTCATTCCACCTAGTCCTTATCCCAGCTGGGTGTTAGATACAGACTTCTGTGCCTATGTCCCTCCTTTTCCTCCACCAGATGATGGCAAAGAATATCATTGGGATGAAAACATCCAAAATTGGGCCGAACCTGTAAATCAAGAAAATCTATGACAGTTTCTTAGATCTGTAAATAAACAGGTCTATGCTGCTTGATCCTTTTAGAAATCTAACCTATATCAGAGAGCAATCTATCTACGGGTTTGGCCCCTGGGTAGTTAGAGAAAATTATCCAGGAGAGCCTACCTGGAACAATGTCGTACAAGATTGGACAGATAAATTCAATCAATTAATCATCGATTATGTGTTAGATCGAAAAGTCGTAGTACAGGCAGGAAGCTGGCAAGGAGTGTATCCTCTTCTACTGAGCAATATGTTTGAAAAGGTCTACACTTTCGAACCTAATCCTATTAATTTTTTCTGTACTACAATGAATTGCCAGCGTAACAATGTTTTAAAATTCCAGGCCGCGCTCAGTGATCGAGCAGGCGTTTCCGTGTTCGAAGAAACATCATTAACAGGACAGGGCAGATTAGATTCGGCTGGATCATATCAAATGCCTGTGATTGATAGATATGAAGTAGCAAAAATCAGATTAGATGATTTAAATCTAGCATCTTGTGATTTTCTATTTTTAGATGTAGAAAATCACGAGTATCAATCTCTATATGGTGGAATGTGGACGATCAAGAAACATCGCCCTGTGATATTATTAGAAAGAAATTTTAATGATGTAGACAATCAAAGAATAAATTCTTTTTTAGAATCACTTGATTATCGATTGAAAGAAAACATAGACGACAAAGATTTTCTTTATCTACATCATTCACACCCTAAATTTTAAAATGAAAATTGCCATCATAGATATTATAGGAATACCGTACGATGGAACTACAGTTTTTAAACAAGGACTGGGTGGTTCTGAAAGTGCTGTGATTTTAATGTCTAGAGAACTATCAAGGATAGGCCTCGAAGTAACAGTTTTTAACACCTGCGATTTAGATCACGCGGTTCCTGGTACCTATGACGGGGTCAATTATCGTCCCTTGGCTGATCTATCATTGAATCATCAGTTTGATATCGTGATTTCTAGCAGAACTGTGATACCCTTCGCCGATCCCATAGACTATAGCAAACTCAATGATCATAGAGCATATCCCTTCGCTAAGATGGATCTCTATAATAGGATACTATCTAAAGCCAAATTAAGAATCTTATGGCAGCACGATACGTTCTGTTTAGGAGATAATATACTAGAAGAGTTAGCAGTATCTAACAGGATTACAGATATATTCGCTCTCAGCGACTGGCATCTGACCTATGTGGCTAATTGCGCTCATGGTCGTCGAAGGAATTTCGAAGTACTTAAGAACAAATACTTTTTAACTAGGAATGGTGTACATAATTATTTTCCAGAAGTCGATATAAAATCCAAAGACAGAGATCTATTCGTTTATAATGCTTCAGTAACCAAAGGGATGATTCCCTTAGTAAAACAGATATGGCCACACGTTAAAAGGCACATTCCTTCGGCAAAACTAAAGATTATCGGGGGGTACTATAGATTCAGTCAAAGTTCTCAGCCAGATCAGCAAGAAAAAGATTGGAGGATGATGGCCGATGATCCTGCCTATGCCTCTCAAGACATAGAATTTTTAGGAGTGATCCCACAAAAACAGATCGCAGAAATATTGTGCAAGGCTAATTTCATGATATATCCTGCGGCTTTTCCTGAAACATACGGGATATCAACTACTGAAAGTATCTTATATAATACTCCTGTGATAACCTGCAGGTTTGGTGCCCTCGAAGAAATCGCATTGGATATGGCATGCTATAAGATAGATTATGCTATCGAACCTAATAATCTTTTTCCAGATATTAATATTCCTAGACAAGTAGAACAGTTTGTTAAAACCGTAGTAGAAGCATATAGAAATCCCTATCTACATCAACAAAAGCAGTATTATTGTAATGTTATTAAAGATATAGCCGGTTGGGATTCGGTAGCACTACAATGGAAACAATTTTTCTATAAAAAGATCGGTCTATATTTTTCTCGAAAAGAATACAGATCAGTCGCTGAAATCAATCACAAAATACATCGCATCTATGGTAGGAGATATCATAATCTTTTGGAATTAGATTTTTATAAATCTAATGTTGAACAGCCCATAGTTGTGGTCAGCACCTTCTATAACTGTAAAGATTATATCGTTCGTTGTATAGATAGCGTAGCATCTCAAGATTATGAAAATTATCAGCACATTTTAGTAGACGATGCCTCTACTGATGAAACTTTACAAATACTTGAAAGCCATGTAAGATCTCTTCCTGAAAACATACGATCTAAATTCGTCATAGTTTCTAACACTGAAAATCTGGGAGCAGTTTATAATCAAGTCAGAGAGTTTAGATCCATAGAGGAAGATAATGCTATTGTGATGATTTTAGATGGTGATGACTGTCTAGTAAATGACAATAATATTTTCAATTATTACAACTCTCTCTATGACAGCAATACTGAATTTACCTACGGAAGCTGTTGGAGTATGGCGGACAATATACCTCTAATAAGCCAACCATATCCTGAAATAATCAAAAAGAACAAGGATTACAGAAACTATCACTTTAATTGGATATTGCCATACACACATTTTAGAACCTTCCGAAAAAAACTTATTAACGGCATCGATGACACTGTATTTAAAAACTCTCAAGGTCAATGGTATAAAGCGGGAGGAGACGGATCCATTTTTTATGCTTTGATAGAATCTGCCGATCCAGATAAAGTTAAATGTCTTCAAGAAATCGTTTATAATTATAATGATATGAATCCACTCAATGACTATAAGGTCAACGGTGAGCTACAGAATCGAAACGCAAGGGAAATAGTGAAAAAGATGAATCAAGAAATCTCAACAGAAACCAATAAGATCAGCGTCCAAGAACCAAAAAAAAAGATACTGATAGCCATACCTACGGCCCGGAACATAGAAGTGGAGACCTTCAAGGCGATCTACGACCTGGAGATCCCGGAGGGCTACCAAACCACATTTCAATACTTCTATGGATATAACATAGATCAGATAAGAAATCTCATCGCAGATTGGGTAGTCAAAGGTTTTGACTATCTCTTTTCTGTAGATTCAGATATAGCATTCGATCCTGATACATTAAAGAAATTATTAGCACATGACAAGGACATAGTTTCTGGTCTGTATATACAGAGGAAACTAGGACAGCACATACTGGAAATATACGAGGACAATCAATATGGTGGCGTGTCTAATATCGGATATTCTAAAATCAAAGGCAGAGGATTGGTCCCTATAGCAGGATGTGGTTTTGGCTGTGTGTTAGTTAAATCTAAGGTCATGCGAGATATAGGGTATCCTCAGTTTCGATATCATTCTGCTTTGGATCATAGGAACACTGTGTCTGAAGATGTGGATTTTTGTAAGAAGGCCAGGAATCGAGGTTTTGAGATTTTTGCTGACACCACTATATTATGTCGTCACATTGGACAGACTACATTCCTCATAGACAATACCATTCCTGCTGAGAAGACTGTTCAACAGCCCGATATCAAACAGAGACTGAGAGATCTAGGAAGCCAAAGAATGATGCCTCAGTCTCATGTACAATACCTCCATAAACTCAAAGAACACGGCTTCTATCCTAAGGTAATTTACGACATCGGCGCCTGTGTATTACATTGGACCGATGAAGCTGTTAGAATTTGGCCTGCAGCAGAATATGTCGTATTTGAGGCAATGGATAGCTGCGAATTTCTTTACCAAGAAAAAGATCTCAAATATCATATAGGAGTTCTCAGCGATGTCAGTGGTAAAGATGTGGATTTTTATCAAAATGATTGGCATCCTGGCGGAAACAGCTATTATAGGGAAAATAGTGAAATCAATCCTGAAGCAGCCAATAGATTCAATGAATCCCACAAGAAGAGACTCAAAACAGTGACATTAGACGCAGTAGCGAGGTTGAAAAAGTTTCCTCCTCCTGATCTCATTAAAATGGATATACAGGGTGCCGAACTAGATGTGTTGAAAGGTGCGGGCGATCTATTAGATAGCGCCCAGCATGTGATATTAGAACTACAGAAAGTAGAATATAATAAAGGCGCCCCACTTAAAGATTCAGTGATACTGTTCATGGAATCTCAAGGATTTGAGTGTAAAGGACTATTTTGCGACAACGGACCAGACGGGGACTATCATTTCGTGAGAAAATAGGCTAGATTTTCTATAGCATTCCAGCATAAATATTTAACTATGCCCCAGTACGGTTCTAATCAAAAACAATTCCAAGAGATGTTTAGGCGATTCTTAGAGATCGCGATCGAAGTATTAGAACTGAAATCTCTGCCCGAGTTCCATTTCGAAGCATTCCTTGAGCATCCCCAACAGCCTACATTTGGGATGTATGTTAATGGGGAAAACAAACTGTATGTGGGATTAAGTGGTCGGCACCCTAACGACATATTCCGCACTATCGCACACGAATTAACGCATTACAAACAAGATACAATGCACGAGCTAGATGACGGCAGCGGTGAGACTGGTAGCCCTCATGAAAATGAAGCTAACTCTATGGCTGGTATTATCATGCGCATATTCAACAAGACCTATCCTGAATATCTTCGTTCAAAGCCAGTGATGGAAAAATGGTCTGCGAAATATAAGAGCAGCATCAATTGTGCTAATCCCAAGGGATTTAGTCAAAGAGCACATTGTCAAGGTCGTAGGAAAACTGAAGCACAATATTCTGGAAACCTTGGAGCAGAAGAAATCTATAAATTATTTTCTAAATATCCTCATCTCGTTCCTGAATATAAAAAAATTAAAAAGGAAGAGGGTGCTGTTAAGGCACTGTATTGGGCTATAGAAAAGATGGGGATAAAACTAGACCCAGTTTTAGAACGCAAGAAAAAACGTAGGAAAAAACGCAGAGCTGCCTATGGCCCGGGTCCTTATGGATGGTACGGTTATTTCCCAGGATATAGCAATGACGGAGAAACAGACTCAGGTGGAGGTGATGTCGGTGGTATAGAAGAAGATATGTCAGCTAACATGCCTGAAGGTAAAAAGTTAGTGATATTTGATATAGACGATACTTTGGTACATACCCAAACCAAAGTACATGTAGTCAAGGATGGCGAAGTTGTTAACAGCCTTAACAGTCATGATTTCACTCATTATAAACTGAAACCAGGTGAAAGTTTCGATTTCGAAGACTTCCGCAATGCCAAAGAATTTTTTGATAATCACAAACCTATCATTCCTATGATGGATCAGCTTAAGAGAGACATCGCTACGGGCAACAAAGTGGTCATGGTCACTGCCCGAGCTGACTTCGATGACAAGGAACTGTTCTTAGATACGTTCCGCAAGTATGGTGTAGACATGGATCGAGTACATGTATATCGTGCTGGTAATTTAAAGGGCGGTAGTACAGAAGAGCGTAAAAAACAGATCATTAAATCTCTTTTAGACAAGGATCAATACACTAAAGCCATAATGTATGATGATGCTAAACCTAATTTGAATAGCTTTATGGAACTCAAGAAAGAATACCCGAGCACTAGATTTTATGCTTGGAATGTAAGTCTCGATGGAGAGGCTTCAGAATACATGCGCGAAGAAGTTGACGAAAACTTTGCTGACGGCCGCAGACCGCAAGACAAGGGTGATTCTGCAAGACATGGTATACGCAAAGGCATGACCATAGCACAATTGAAAAAGATTCGATCCAGCGATTCCTCCAGCCCGAGAAAGAAACAATTGGCGCATTGGCAGATCAATATGCGCCAAGGTCGCAACAAGAGCAAATAAAAAAGGGCCCGTAGGCCCTTTAGGTGTTCTATGAACTTATATTATTATTATTTTTTATTAGAACTCTGATTTACAAAGTCGTAAAATTTTTGAGCAGTTTCTAATACCTGATCAACACCTGGAACTTCGGGCATACCTATTTTAGTAACAACTTCTTTGCCATCCTTCTGAGTAGAAACTTCCCAACCGTGTACTTTTGCTGAGTATGAAAACTCAGTGAATTGTTTGGCCATTTCTAAAACTTCTGAACGGATTTCATAACCATTTTTGTTTACTACAACTTTAGGCATAGTAGACTTAACCTGTTCAGCAAACTGAGAAGCCATTTCTGTGAATTGTTTGGTATAATCTTGCATTTTTTTCTCCTTTGAATGTATGTGTGTGCAATGTAATTATTATATGTTTATTTACAACAAAGATCAACTGATTATTTAATGTTTTGATGAAATCTCTCAGGAAAGTTCAATCTTTCCCATTCTTCATCAGTTACGGGCCACCACTGTGTCTGTGTCATCGTTTTCTCCTTTAAGGGTGTACTTCTCTGTCTATTTCCATTAGCCTAAGAGCTTCGTCATATTTTCCTTGCCTAACTAACTCTGAAGCAGCCTTTGCTCTTCCAAATGATTCGAAAAAATCAACGATAGAATTCCAAAAATCCTTCATTCCCAACCTCCTATACGAAAATCTCTATAGTCAGCTATCATTCTCCGAGCTCTCATCATTTGAGATTCTTCTATGTATCTCCACCAATCTTTAAAAAATTTTTCGATCATGTTCATCTGTATATCCCCTGTGAATATTTGTGTTCGAACTCTTTGGTAAGACGTTCAATATCGTATTGATTTTTTGGATTTCTTTCAGAGATATATTGATCTAACAGTTTCCGATTTTCGTGATTAAATGAAAACCATAAACATAGTTGACGTGTGATTAAATCTGCTATCATTTCTGTGTCTCCTTGTGTATTAGTATTTATACTGATATTGTTGCGGTACAATAAAATTGATTTGATATGAGATTTATTTTTTTCCAATAAATATCTTTAAGGAATGCTAAAATGAAAAAAACTACTAAAAGTCTAATGGAGGAATTGAATGCAGTCTCTGCTAAAAAGGATCAGGAAGCAGCAATAGAATCCAGAGCTAACCACATAATCAACGGAGCAGTTAATCTATTAGAAGTCATAAAAAAATCTTTCACAGAAGAAGAATCCTTAGAACTAGAGAGGAGATTTTTCAGCAGCATAAAATCTGGAGACACCGCTAGATTCATGCGAAGCATAAGGAAAGTTAGAGATAGTAGGCAGTCTAAAAAAGCCGATAACACTGAGTTTTAAAAGAATCGGATAAATAACTTCATAACAGATTCCATTGGGGAATCTCAAAAAAAATAAGGAGACCATAAAATGGCAACAATAACAAAAAAGAACGAATCAGTTCACCCACTACCATTGTTTAAGAATGGTGTAAATCTTCAGTTTTTCAAAGTAACTTTTACTTCCAGTGTACATGACAAAACCAGTGCTACTACAGCAGGAGTTAAGAGTCCAGTAGTACAAGCATTAGAAGCGATCCAGAGCGCCGCATCGATCGAGATGATCGCTCCCTTACAGACCGCTGGAACAGTACTGCCAATCGCAGTAGCCGCATTAGGTGGCAATTACGGAACAGACACATGGGATGGTTCTAACAGCGAGACTTTCGCTGCCCACTTAGAAGATCTAGTACAGGCTGCTGGTACTAGCACAGGTGCTCTTCAATCCGTCAACGTATGGCAAACAACAGTTGAAGCAGGTTGGCCAGCAATTTCCTAATATTAAGATTAGGCATCAAAAGCGGCTTCGGCCGCTTTTTTTGTCACTAAATAAAGTTATATAGGTATAAAAATGCTGATAATAGAAATCAACACATTGATAGATATCACTAATTCTAGGACTAATAGATTTCCTAGAGTCACTCCTTTAGAACAGAATCAACAGAGAAATTTTGTCACGCTGAAGCAGTGCGTAGAACTGAGATCAAACATCTCATATGAGACTGATCCGACATATGAGACCAAAGATATCAAAAACATGGGTTTCGGTACACAACACAAAGGCAAGCATATTGTCTGGACCTTTAGATTTAGCCCCGATCGTCCCGGTGTTTACAGCGATGATATCAACGAAATAGGCTGTCTTATCGACGATATACACGGAGTCCCTGTGATAGAAAATTTGAAGGAATCGATAAATATTGGTAAGGCGATATTCGATCTCAAAGATCCGGTCGCTAAAAACACCATAATCAAGGCAATCAAAGGCACAATCTAGGCTCATTATAAATCTCGGTTTTATCTGTAAGATTTTTTAAAAGGAAAAGATTGTGTCCAACGCCACGGATATCGAAAAAGAAAATTTAGAAGCCCACGTTGAATTATGTGCTGAGCGCTATAAGCAGCTCGATGCTCGGCTGAGCAAGATAGAAGAAAAAGTCAACGAACTCGCCGACACTATCAAAGACAGTCATTTAAGCACTATTAAAGTATTAATAGGTACAGCAGGCACGGTGATTGCCAGCGTGATCGGCCTCATTATAATGTTGCTACAGAAATAGCCCATGAGGATCAGAGATCTCGTAGAACAAACCCTAGGAACGATTCCAACCGGAACTGCTCCAGCACCCGCACCCTCAGCATCGATCACAGGAAACACAGCACAATTACAAGATCCCAAAATGGCCGCAGCTAATTTAGCACAGCAACAAAAGCAAAAGACAGATGCTAAAAATCAAATACAGAATGCTATCAAGCAGAAACAGCAAGAACTAGCTGATTTACAGCGACAACTATCGTCGATCAAATAAAGATTGTACGGTTTTGATATGGATAGAGATCACATTATCAATAAAATTTTTTCGATGAGAAAAGACGTCGAGAAAAGTCTCAAGAAAAAAGGTTACATAGTTCCTAAAAAGACCCAAACAGGCAGCATAGTGATCGGAGTATTTGAAATCAAAAAAGATCAGCGAGGGTTTTATGAAATCGTTGATCGATCTGGATTTACAGTAGCATCCGGTATCAATCTACCGCAGACTGCTATTATATTGGCTAATAAGCTGTCTGCCGGGCACTGGACCGATAAAGGCTTGTTAGAAACTGATAGGAAGTATGGATATTATGCCTTTGACGAATATCTAGCAAAACAACGATATGCTAACAGCATGCGATCTAACAACTATGATAGAGCCAGCATAATGGATGAAAAAATCAAGATCGCTAAAATGAAAAAAGATCAATGTAAGAATTCTATAGACATAGGATTCAACAAACTTCTATCGCTGACATAAATAATAGACAATTCACTGGATAACAAAATGAAAACTCATGAGTTTAATAAACCATTGACCAGCAAAGATTTGATGGAAAATATTTCCGGCCAATTCGGCATCAATATAGATTTGGAAAGTTATGGAAGAGAAACCCTAGAAGATTTTAGAAATAAACTTAGGACTCGGGTTTTCCAGAAAGAAAATTCTTCCAAGTCCAATGACTTATTAACTGACGAGTCATACCAGAAAGACAAAGCAATGCTGCAGTTGCTAAACACAAGGATCAAAGAAATGCTAGGCGAAGACATTAAAAAACTAAAAGATAAACTAACAGCGATCGAAGAGGCTAAAAAAGGTGTCAAGGCACCTACGTATACTAAAAAAGCCAAGGGTTCCAACGATGGAAACCTAGCAAACAATTATCCCCCGTATGACAAAGTCACAAGAGGAGATGTAATCGCAGGAGCCACAGGCAAAGATCAAAAAGGTGGTAAAACAGAAGAAAGCATAGCGCAGGTAGATGAGTATGAAACCAAAGGCGGAAAGTACACGCACAAAGGTACATATGGTAGCAGCTATGACGGCGATGAGGATGATGAACCCAAAGCAGATATACAAAAGAAGCCTAGCAAAGCAGCTAAAACATCTGCTGAAAAGAAGGGCGATAGAGAATTAGACAAAGCCGAAAAAGCCAAGAGCAAAGAATGGGAAAAGAAGTACGGCAAAGGATCTGTGACACGTCATACCATGAAAGATGAAAGCATCGAAGAAGCAGCTAAATGTAACCACACTCCAGAAGGAAAGAGATGCCCGGTACATGGATTAAAAGAATGTGGCACGATGGAAGCCAAAGACAAGCCCAGCTCAGGTATGAGCAAGGCTGAAAAATCTGCTGTAGTTAAGAAAGCCAAGGCTGGTGGTGATATCGGTAAGCCGGGCAAGGGATTTAAAGAAGTAGAAAAAGCCGCTAAAAAAGGCGGTGCTAAGGATCCTAAAGCAGTAGCAGCCGCAGCCATGTGGAAACAACAGGCCAAGAAAGAAAGCCAAGAGATTTTCCGCAGACATGTCAAAATAGTCAACGAAAGTCTCGCTTATCTAATCCAAGAAAACGAAGAAGATAAAGCCAAAGCTATCACCGCCGCAGGTGATATCGTCAACGATTTTACCAGCTGGATGCAGCGTGTTGGCCAGTATCAGACCAAGAGCATGATTGAGCTTACTGATGCTATAAGAGGAGATTTCGGACCAGCAGAAGCTGAAGCATTTAAAAATGCCGTGGGACCAGCTTTAAGTGCTGCCTTAGAAGTGTTGACACAGCAAAGAGAAGCCATTAGTAACGCTGTAGCAGTACTAGCCGGTGAGCAGATGCCTGCAGAGCCCATGGGTGCTGAGACACCGTCTGAGCCGGATCTAGATTCTGCTGAACCAGATGCTATGAATCAACCAGAAGATGAATTCGCAGCCGCCGATGCCGCAGCAGGTGGTGAAGAAACTGCTGGTCGTGAAATGAGAGAAAGCACAGAACAGCGAAGAGCCAAAAAATTAGCAGAGTCTCACAGCATCATCGCTAGATTAGCGAAATGAAAATCAGAGAACTCTTCGAAGACCCTTCTTATGACATAGGGTCTCTTAGAAGTGCTTTGGCTGTGAGGCAGGGGCAAGCTCGTAAGTCTGGTCAATCTAAAGAATTACCTCTAGCAGTGATCAAAGACATAGCTCGCGATCTAGGATTCAGTATAACTGATTTGGATACTCTACGGGCGTTCAAGGATAAGATCGACCCCACAGGAGATGTGTTTGACATTACTGATCGCGGAACTATCGTATTGAACAAACCAGAGACTGACGCAGCTCCTGTCGATTCGCAGGGACCTAGCGTGGATGCCATGGCGTCCAGCAATGCTAAAACTTTATCACCAAAATTTTGACATCTGCTGTAAAATACTGTAAAATAAGTTAGATGAAACAACTTATTCCTCCACCATTCGTAGAACGATTCCAATATAAATCCTGTAAACAGATCAATGATCCGGTAACCCGAAAACGAGTCTATCTAACCCCTGACGGGGAGAGTTTGCCTTCGGTCACTACTATATTGGATAAAACTAAGTCCGAAGAATCTCTCAAAGCTCTGTCAGAGTGGAGGAAGCGTGTGGGAGAAGAACAGGCCAACCAAATTACCAAAGAAGCAGCTGGTGTAGGCACAGCTATGCACGCGAACCTAGAAAGATTTATCGCAGGTCTACAAAGACAACCTGGAAATAATCCGGTACATGTACAGGCCAACGCTATGGCTGATGTGATCATTGAAAACGGTTTGAAAGACATGAATGAAATATGGGCCATGGAACAGAGCCTTTATTTTCCAGGGCTTTATAGCGGAACCACAGATCTCGTAGGTGTGTATAAAGGCAACCCTAGTGTATGCGACTACAAACAGACCAATAAACCTAAAAAAGAAGAGTGGGTCAATGATTACAAAATCCAGTTAACTGCTTACATCATGGCGCATAATGAAGTATATAAAACCGATATACAGGAAGGTCATGTGTTTATGTGTAGCAGAGATCTACAGTATCAACAGTTTGACCTCTGGCCAGATGAGTTTGAATATTGGCAAAATCAATGGCTTGATAAAGTAGAACAGTATTGGTCTAAAGAACAGTAACAGCCTAAACACCTTCTGCCCTGATAAATATCCTATAGAGGGGATATTTAGAATATGGCTGTCACTGAAATAAGTCGAATACAGGTCCGTAGAGGACAAGAAAACCAAACTGGCGTGCCCATACTAGATGGTGGAGAATTTGGCTGGGCCGTCGACACTGAAAATCTTTATATAGGTCTGCGTAGAATCGACGGAGGCAGCAGAGATGCTAATGTGAGGATTTTGACCGAAAATGATCTAAGGAATCTTTTCAGATCAGCAAATGCCATTAGCCTAGACTTAGACAACGCTAACTATACATTCATCAAAGATAGTTATATTACTAGTAGCACATGGAATCCTCCGTACCCTGCTAGCGAAGTAGTAAGAACATTACAAAATAAGTTAGATGATTTTGTCAGTGTCAAAGATTTCGGAGCTATCGGTGACGGATCTAATGATGACACTAATGCTATTCAGACAGCTGTTGATAACATGTATCTTGAATCAGAGTATTCGACGCTGAATAGTCCATTTAATACCAGCACAGAAAAGATGTTGTTTCTCCCAGAAGGTGTATACAATATTTCAGATACTATATCTTTGCCCCCTAAAGTTAAGATCATAGGAGAAGGAATAGAAAACACTAAGATTCGAATGATATCTAATGGACTACATTTTTTCGAAACAGTGGATGGTAACAGCACAGGCGGAAGCCCAATTAACTTTGATTCCGATCCAGCAACTATGGGCGCTCCTACCCCGGATTATATTTCTATCGAAAATCTCACTCTTTGGCACGATTCCACTGATACACAGAGCCTTAGCTTCGTTACACTCGACCTTTCTAGTTATTCGACCATCAAAAGAGTCCGATTCTTAGGAGGTGCTGTAAGCACAGATACTAATACTATTATTTTTAGTAGCTCTACCTATGTTGGTGTAGATCTTAGAGGTAGTACTATTACATCTCATAATATTATTATCGAAGACTGTCACTTTGAAAATCTAAATGCCGGCATTAAATCTAATTATGATGTGTCAGACATAACGATCAATAATTGCTCTTTTGAAAGATTGAAATACGGAGTGGTTTTCAATAATCCCATAGATTCGTTATATGGAACATCAGGTCCTCGATTCGTTAAGATTTCTAATAATAAATTTGAAACCATCGCTCTACAAGGTATCTATGTCGGAGGAAGCTCTTCCCCATCTATGGTCACTAGTCAGAACAACAGATTTACCAATGTAGGAAATAGGCTATCTGCAAATGGAGATAGTGAACCTTATCCTAATACCGGAACATCGATAATCTTTTTCGCTTCTCAAGGTAACAGCAGTATCAATGACTATTTTGAAAGAGAATACAATCAACTCAGCAGGGGATTTGTACAACCTGGAACTTCTTCGACTTATTATCCTTTAATAGAAGGTCCAGGAGTAAGAGAATATACATATACATTTGGAAAAACTATTTCTATTGATAATAGCCCTAGCCAAGGAAACAATACTGGAACATTTTTTGTTTTTCCTATTACCGAACGAGCACAGACTGTTTCTTTAAAATATCATATCAATGTTGATAACGAAATAGATAGACAGGGATTATTAGATATCTCTATACCTCCAGGAAGCAACATCCAGAACGATGACATCGCTTTCACAGACAATTTTAACTACTTTACCGGCTCTTATCCAGAAGAATGGTCGTATGAAGTCAGGCCAGATTTCAAGTTAATCAGATTTTATCTTATAAACGAATATCCTCAAGGACAGAGTGCTAGTTTTACAATAGTCAATGAGCCTTGGCCCGCCTACACTGGTGTTACAGCTACAGGAACATATAGCAACGTGACTTTGGTTACAGGACAAGAAGGTCAATTTTTCAAACCTGGAGATCAGATAATCATACCGGGAACGAATTTTTCTACTGGAACCTTTACTGCTACTAATACAAACAGCGTTTACATAACTGTGTTAACAACTGCGTCAAACGGAGCAATATCAACTTTCAGTTGGATAGGAACAGCCACAGATATCGTCAATACATCTGTTTTTGTGGTTTATAATTTAGAATCTGTTAGAACAGGCGGTTATGCTTCTGGTATTTCTGTTCAAGTACAACCTAAAATATTATATTCCTGATGAGCAAGAAAAATATCGAATCTGATCTAGATTCTTGGCTGGAACTGAGAAAAAGATTAGACAGCATAGATCAACCGCTAGAAGAAGTTTGGATATATTGGAACTCAATGCCTTTTTCTCCATTTAATCCTAAAGTAGATCCGTTTAATCAAACCAGCTGGCCCACACCTTGGGAGATCATCGTTGATGGAATCTACGATGATTTTACCAAATCTTTAATGATAGGATGGACATTGAAAATGACAGAAAGATATAAAAATTCGGCTATCGCTCTCAAAACAATGGTAGACAATCGTAATTCTGTTGAGTATAATCTTATCTACATAGATAATGATTGGGTGATAAATTATGCCGATGATGGTCCGACCGCAACAGATAAAATTCCGGAAGATTTTTGGTTGAAAAACCATATCGAGCTCAGTACCCCAAGGTAAATATCTCATCCAATAAAGAAGAGGAAGTCCTATGATCACAGTGATCAAGAGGAACGGAGATCGCGTTCCTTTAGATATCAGTAAAATACAAAGACAGGTAGCAAACGCATGTAGTGGGATTGACGGAGTAAGTCCCAGCATGATTGAGATTAAAGCACAGATAGAACTCCATGATGGAATGACCACAAAAACCATAGATGAGTTACTGCTGAAAGCCATGGTAGATCTCATTGACGAAAGTGAAAATCCTGAAATCAATAATGTTAACTATCAGTATGTAGCTGGTAGGCAAAAGGTTTCGATGCTGAGAAAAGAAGTATATGGAACTTATGATCCACCAAAAATCTACGAGATCGTCAAGAAAAATGTAGGACTAGGGATGTATTCTAAAGAACTACTAGAATGGTATTCTGAAGAAGAATGGAACATCATCGATCTCTTCGTGGATCACGACAAGGATGAAGGTTATACATACGCGGCCATCGCCCAACTGGCTGAAAAATATCTAGTACAGAATCGTGCTACTGGTAAGATTTACGAAAGTCCGCAGGTTCGATATGTGATCGCAGCCGCTACGGCTTTCCATGCTGAGCCCAAAGATCGACGATTAAAGTATGTAAAAGAATATTATGAGTGTGCCAGCGAGGGCCATTTTACTTTAGCTACTCCTGTGCTAGCCGGATTAGGAACCACGACCAAACAATTTAGTTCTTGCGTGTTGATCAGCAGTGACGACACATTGGATAGTATTTTTGCTGCCGGCGAAATGATGGCCAAATATGCGTCAAAAAGAGCTGGAATCGGATTAGAAATAGGTCGTATTCGACCATTAGGTGCCCCAATTCGCAACGGAGAAATCAAGCATACGGGTATGATACCATTTTTGAAAAAATGGTTTGCTGATCTACGTAGTTGTTCTCAAGGAGGAATCAGAAATGCCAGCTGCACTGTCACATTCCCTATTTGGCATTATCAGTTTGAAGATCTCATTGTTCTCAAAAACAATCAAGGAACAGAAGAAACCCGAGTAAGACAGATGGATTATTCCGTAGTGGTCAGTGCTATGTTCTGGAATAGGTTTAGGAACAAAGAAGATATCACGCTTTTTGATCCCCACGAAGTGCCTGACCTGTACGAAGCATATTACAGGGACACTGAGGAATTTGAAGAATTATATTTAAAATATGAGCAAGATAAGACAAAAAAGAAAAAAGTATTATCAGCGGATGAAATATTTAAAAACGGAATCCTTAAGGAACGCACTGACACTGGGAGGATATATCTTGTCAATGTGGACAACGTCATCAAACAGGGGCCTTTTGACACAACAGTGGATCCAATCTATCAATCAAATCTATGCCAGGAGATACTTCTACCCACCCGCCCTTTCCAGAGAATTGAAGATCCAGAGGGACGCATTGCTCTTTGCACTCTTGGATCAATCAACTGGGGAGCCTTTAAAAGTCCGCAGGAAATGAAAAAGGCCTGTCGTATTTTAGTTCGTAGTTTAAGCAACCTGCTCAATTATCAAGATTTCTTGAGCATTCAAAGTAAACTAGCCAACGAGGATTTTGAACCACTAGGTGTAGGCATTACCAATCTTGCCTACTGGCATGCTAAAAAGAATTTCCGATATGGAGAAGAGCAGAGCCTAGCCGAAGTCAAAAGGTGGATGGAGCATCAGGCCTACTATCTCACCGAAGCCAGTATTGATCTAGCTGAGGAAAGAGGATCCTGTAAACGCAGCCAACATACCTATTATGGAAAGGGAGTGTTCCCTTGGGAGAGGAGGAACAAAAATGTCGATGAGCTCACTGACTTCGCTCCTTCTCTAGATTGGGAAACTCTGAGAAAAAAAATGCTAGAACATGGAATCCGCAATGCCACATTGATGGCCGTGGCACCTGTGGAATCCAGTTCTGTGGTTTTGAATTCCACTAACGGCATAGAAATGCCTATGGAGTTGATTTCTGTAAAAGAAAGTAAAGCAGGAAGTTTTGTCCAAGTAGTTCCGGAATATAAAAGATTGAAAAATCGATACGAGTTGATGTGGGATCAAAAAGATTGTATAGGATACTTAAAAACCGCAGCGGTTTTAGCAGCCTATATAGACCAGAGCCTTAGCACGAACACTTTTTATAATCCGGCACATTTTCCGGAAGCCAAAGTTCCTGGCACGCTAATCGCTAAGAACCTCATGCTGGCCTATCGTTGGGGTATTAAAACCATCTATTATAGTCTGATCAATAAGATAGGTGCCAAGGCTGAAGTTAGTACATCAACCAATGACACTAAAGAGATCATCCAAGAAGAAGACTGCGAGGCCTGTAAATTATGAATCAAGAACTGAGCCGTAGAGAACAGATTACTAAATGGTTGGCCTATTACGGACTACATGAATATGTAGAAATCGAACCCGAAGCAGAACCGTATATTTTAAACACACTGTTGGGACCTGATGTAAAAAGAGCCTATATAAATGAAAATGGTGGATTAACTATAGAACTAGATGATACTAAATTCCAAAGGAGCCAAGAATGAGTTATGCACAATATGACATCAAAAAACAAACAAACTATCTCAAGAGAAAGATGTTTTTAGATCCAGAAGGGCCAGTGACTGTGCAGAGATTTGAAGAAGTCAAATATCCTAGGATTTCTAAGTTCGAAGAGTTAGCCAGGGGGTTTTTCTGGGTGCCTGAAGAAATTACCCTAACCAAGGACAAGATCGATTTCAAAGAATCCAGCGATGCGGTCAAACACATTTTCACTAGCAATCTGCTGAGACAGACCGCTCTAGACAGCATACAGGGACGAGCACCAGCACAGATATTTGGACCAATAATCAGCGTTCCTGAATTAGAAGCATTGGTTAACAATTGGAGTTTTTTTGAAACTAATATCCACAGCAAAAGCTACAGCCATATTATAAGAAACATCTATGGAGTTCCTAAGGACGAGTTTAACAAGATACATGATACTAAAGAAATAGTAGATATGGCCAGCAGCATAGGCCGATATTATGATGATCTACATAAAATCAATTGCCTAAAAGACTTAGGATTAGCAGAAAACATATCAGAAAAACAGCACATCAAGGCAATCTGGTTAGCTTTACATGCCAGTTATGCTCTTGAGGCTTTGAGATTCATGGTGTCATTTGCTACCAGCCTAGCTATGGTAGAAAATAGGATCTTCATAGGCAACGGCAACATCATCAGCTTGATATTACAAGACGAATTATTACATACAGAATGGACGGCTTGGATCATCAATCAGGTATCAAAAGATGATTCTAGATTCTCCGATATCATTGAAGAGTGTAAAGACGAAGTGTATAGTCTCTACATGGATGTGATACGTGAAGAAAAAGAATGGGCCGATTATCTGTTCTCCAAAGGAGTAGTGATCGGGTTGAATCCACAGATACTCAAAGATTTCGTAGATTACACAGCCTATACGAGATTAAAAGACATAGGAATCAAATACCTAGAAGATCATCCTAAAACTAATCCTATTCCTTGGTTTAATAAACATGTAAACATCAACAAGAAACAGACCGCTCTACAAGAAAACGAAAGCACTAACTATGTGATCGGAGTCATGAGCGACAGGGTAGAATACGAAGACTTACCAACAATCTAAGGAGAAAAAAATGGAAACTATCGTTTGGAGCAAATATCATTGTCCCTACTGTGATCAAGCTAAATCTCTTTTGGAACAAAAGGGCATAAAATTCGAAGAAAGAAAAATCGGCGATGGTTGGACTAAAGAGGAACTTTTGGAACAGATACCTAATGCCAGGACCGTCCCTCAGATAGTTATAGACGGCAAATCGATCGGTGGATTTTCTGAGTTAAGAGAATATCTCAAGGAAGTGTCAAATGGATGATGATAAACACATAGAAATAGAATCCTTGGATAACACTATTGATCTGTCTGACATAGGTGAAATTTCTATATCATCAGGATCAGACACTATAGATGTTTCCTCTTTAGATTTTGGATCATTCGATTCGATGACTAGTCCGTTTGTTATTTCCAGTACCGCAGCTACTGGATCTCCACAGTGGATTAACATTTCTAATAATTTTAGTCCTTCTAATGATTTTGAAGTAAAAGGTGATGCCGCATTTGAAGGTGATATTAAATGGAAAGGTCGTAGTTTGGGCGGCTTGCTAGAAAAGATTGAAGATAGGCTGGCCATATTGCCCGATCCGGATCCGGAAAAATTAGAAAAATTCGCAGCATTGAAAAAAGCCTACGATCATTACAAAATGCTAGAACGCCTTATAGGCGAAGAATAAAAAAAGGAGACACAGATGTTTATCAACAAAGGATTGTCAAAAGGAGAAGTAGTCAGTATCAAACTGATCAACGGTGACGAGATCATAGCGAGATTCGAAGAAGAAGATCAAACACAAGTCACTGTTACCAAACCGCTGGCCTTAACTCTAGGTGGAGGTGGAGGACTAGGTATGATACCTTGGATGTTCTTAGGAGACAAAGAAACTATCACTCTTAGAAAAGATCACATGTTTGTGATAGTTCCTAGCAAGAAAGAAGCCGCTAATCAATATCTCGAGGGAACCACAGGTATTGCTTTAAAGGTATAATACGATGCCATATATCAAAAGCACCACCGCACAGAAAGACTATAATTTTCCAGGCGTGACAGATGTCTACAGCAGTGGAAATGTCTACATAAATGGAACCAGAGTCGCACTCTATGACGCTCCCTCTAATTCCGATGTTTTCGTATTGTCTCTGATCAATAGTCCTACTTTTGACAGAGAAAGATCAGTATTTGAAATAGACGGAGAAGAGAACGAAGATATAGTTACAGCCAAACAAAATGAGCTAGTGAAAAAGGGTATCATCACACAATACGAGCTCGATCAAGGAGCTAACGCAGGTGCCAATCCGGCACAGTCTAGCACCTCTACCAGTACCACTGGCAATGGAGACAACACAGGAACCGTGGTTTTGAGTTCTGAGATTGATGACACTTTATTATACGACGGATCTGCTACATCTGGTATTAAGTGGTATGTGAAAACCGTGACCAAACAGCCAGGTGTAGTGTTTCCTTATGATGTGGCCACAGTAGCACCGCAAAATGGAACCACTGTACAAACAGTATGCGATAATCTGAGGTTCCTAGTCAAAAACTGTATCGATCCTATCAAAACACAGTTCAAAGATGCTTTCATAACCTGCTCATTTAGAAAAAAAGGAGTAGGGTCTAGCACTAGTCAACATCCGTTAGGATTAGCCTGCGATATTCAATATAGCAGTGCCAGCAAGGAAGACTACTACACCAGAGCACTTTGGATCAGAGACAACATCGCATTTGATCAGTTTATTTTAGAATATAAAACCACCGGTACCAAAAAACCCTGGCACCATATCAGTTTTAATCCCGCAGGAAATCGCAATGTAGTGCTCACTTTCATGAACGATAAAAACTGTAAGGGTCCTGGTGTCCAAGGACTTTACGATCTAAGCAATGTCTAAAAAGTTGACAGTTTTTTAAATTTCAAATATAATTATTAAACAGTGAACTTTTTGGAGAAGAGCATGTACAAATACGCAGTTTGGGTGCGAATCAATCAGCTACAGACCGTTAATACTTTTGTTTGGGCCGATAACGATTATGCCGCTAAACAGATCGCCGAATCGCAGTATGGTCATGGTAATGTCCTTAACTGGTCTAGGGTTAGCGAGTAATATGAGCATGCACCTCGAAGGTCCTTGGTTGTCTACTACAGGTAAGCGTCGTGGCAAACAAAAATTCCGTAATGCTGATCAAGCCAAGAAAGCTCGTGATTTAGAAGAATCCTGGCAGGCACTACAGAAAAAGTGGGGCATCGAAGCAGAGGAAAAAAAGAAAAGTCGAGCTATGAATTCCGGAGTATGGCAACCTCCTAAGCTAAACTATCGAGGTGCTGACACACCTAAAATACCTAGTCTCAATGAAGGCATCGATTCCGCGCCCGCTTTGAAAACCCAAACCAAAGTTTACACAGGTACTAAAATCAAAGGTATAGGAACCATGCACAAAAGCAATGCGGTTCCTATTTTTTCAGATGATGAAGCCAAAGATATTGCTCATATGCGAAGATAATCTTTAGACCATAGAGGTGTATAAATATCTCTATGAATCAACTAGATAACAGATCACTGGCCTACTTATCTCTGTTTACAGGCCTGTCTATTTCTGCTGTGGCTATCTACTACTCTGTAGCTGGTTTGATCGCTATATTTTCAGCATCACCTATCCCTATCATCATCATGGGGGTAGTACTGGAAATTGGCAAATTGGTGGCTACGATTTGGTTAAAACAAAATTGGTCAGAATCACCTAGAGCCATAAAAGTCTATCTAATGTCGGCAATCATATTGCTGATGTTGATAACCAGCATGGGTATATTTGGATTCCTAAGCAAAGCACACAGCGATCAAGGTTTAATGATCAGCAGTTACACTAGCAAACTATTAGAATATGATGAGAAGATCAAATTTACACAAGAGAACATTGAAAATAAACGCCGTGAACTTAAACAAATGGATGAGGCTGTGGATCAAATTATGGCACGATCCCAGGACCAAGCGGGTGCGAGTAAATCCGTTGCTCTACGTAAAAGTCAGCAAAAATCTCGCGATCGTATTTCCAAAGAAATTGAAGCCGAACAGAAAAAAATTAGTGAACTTAATACAGAAGCCGCCCCGCTTCGTGAGAAGGTTAGGAGTGTCGAGGCAGAGATTGGGCCGATAAAGTATATCGCTAATTTCATATACGGCGACACAGAAGAAAAGATTTTAGAAAAATCTGTGTCCTGGGTTATCATATTATTAATATTAGTTTTTGATCCCTTGGCCATTGTATTGTTGCTAGCTAGTCAATATAGTTTCCAACAGATCGATAGCCAGGAAAAATCTATCAGCCGCAATTATGAAAAGGACGACGGTCCTCTAACGGCTGATCAATTAAAACAATTATCCGATGGATCAATCAAACCCACAAAATTAGAGCCAGAAAAAAAGATACAGATAAAAGTCAAAGAAACTCGTGGAGGGGAAGTCTTAGTAGACTACTATCTTAAGATGATAAAAACCAATCAGTTAACTTTAGATCAAGTTCCTACACAACAACTTAGACAAAAAATTGAAAATATATTAAATGAAAAATAAAATCACACTTATTACTCCTCCGGATTTTTATGAAAACTCCTCTCCGAGCTTGATGCTGATCAATCTCACAGACGGTGATCAAGAAACTGTAACATCTTGGCTGTCAAATTCGGATATGGATCAAGATCTTAATCTCTATTATTTCAATAAAGATTCGGATGCTAAATGGTTGCTATCCGCAGTGGCCAGGGCAGATCTAGTATTTTTTGAATTAGACAATATCTGCGAAGTCACCTCCTTGCTTTCTGGTTATATACTTTCGAGAAGTCATGTATACTATCATACTGAATATCCGACCAAATCTCAAAACATATCGTTGATAAATTCTAATAGAATGCCGGACATGAGATTTTTTCTGGACGAAGTATTGACTAAAATAAAGCGATAAATAATATTTTTGGTAAAATATGAGCAAATATAAATCAAACGTCTTATCCGGTAATAAGGTGATCTGCCATGATAACATGCCAATCAATGTAGCTCTGAGAAAATTCAAACAAAAAGTAGAAGATTCCGGAGTGTTAGAAGAAGTCAAAAGTCGCATGTCTTATGAAAAACCTACTTCCGTTAAAAAAAGAAAAAAAGGCGCCGCTAGAGCCAGATGGTTGAAAAAGCTCAAGAGCCAAGAAATTCCAAAAAGATCTTATTGACAGATCATTGATTTTTCTATATAATACAGTATAGAAAAATTTAAGGCCAAACCTATGCCCAAACATCTAATGTTAGATATGGAAACTCTAGCGGTGTCCCCGAGAGCTGTGGTACTGACCGTCGGTGCTGTACACTTTGATCCTAATGGTTCGGGTTATTCAGATTCTATCTACATGAAGGTCGATCTCGACGAACAAGATCGCTTGGGTCGAGAAATCGATCCGAATACTTTGGATTGGTGGTCTAAGCAAGACCCTGCGATCATGGAAGAAGCTTTTGATCAGAATAGCAGGATATCTCTTCCGGAAGCGATGGATCGATTCCATAAGTTTGCATGGGGATGTGATGCTTTTTGGAGCCACGGTGCTACTTTCGACTTAGTTATAATCGAGGATATATATCGTCAATTAAACAAATCATTGCCTTGGCAATATTGGCAATTGAGAGACACTAGAACTCTGTTCGATCTAGGTTTCGATCCAGAAATGCCTAAGGGCAATAAACATGATGCTCTACAAGATGCTATCAGACAATCCGTTGGTGTACAGAATGTTTTTGGAAAGATAAATGAAAACAGGTAAATTAGATCGTAGACACAAGGGACATGATCTTTTTAGATATTATGCTCAATTTGGACACAGCGAGGTTGACGAATTTGTTAAAGTTAGGGAATGGTGCTGGCAGACATGGGGCAGCAGTTGTGAAATAGAAATTCTTGATAGGATTAATAAAAAGCTCAAATGGGCGTGGGTCAACGATCAGTACAATACGAGACTGTATTTTGAAACAGAAAATGAATATTCTTGGTTCTTGATGAAATGGAAATAGACGATGAAAATCGCAATAGTATCAGATTTACACTTAGAATTCTCCGATATTGATATCACTAATCAAAATAGTGCCGATGTTTTGATCCTCGGAGGCGACATCATGATCGCGGAGGACCTACACGATCATCCGGAATCTGAAACTCTAGCCCAAGCAGAGATCATGGACTCCTTAGGGTCTAGGCAAAGGAAAGCTCTGCGATTCCGAGCATTCCTTAAGAGGGTTAGTGCCCAGTTTCCCCATGTTATCTATATCGCCGGTAATCACGAATTCTACCACGGAAAGTGGATCGAAGGCCTATCATATCTACGAGAAGAATGCGATAGATTTTCCAATGTATATTTTTTAGAAAATCAAACTAAGAAAATTGGAGATACAACTTTTGTCGGAGCTACCTTATGGACCGATATGAATAAGGACGATCCATTAACGATGCACGCGGTCGGTGATATGATGAACGATTATCAACAGATAAAACATGATGGAGAGAATTATAGGAAACTTAGACCCATGGATACATTCGGTAGGCATGTCCGTAGTCTCCAATATTTCAAGACAGTCATAGACCAAAATCCAGATGAAAAGTTCGTAGTAGTAGGACATCATGCTCCGACCAAACTTTCTATCAAACCCAAATATGAAAAAGATCATCTGATGAATGGAGCATATAGTTCTGACCTCAGTGAGTTCATCCTAGATCGCCCCCAGATCAAATTATGGACTCACGGTCATACACATGATTGTTTTGATTATATGATCGGCTCGACCCGGATAGTGTGTAACCCTCGCGGTTACGAAACCACCGGATATAGTGAGCACACCGGATGGGATCCTAACCTGGTAATCGAAATTTGATCGCTATCAGGCTATTCGATATTAGACCAGACGAAGTCCTTGAGATAGTTAGAGAACTTCGTCTACAGGGATACAAACAGGCCATAGACTTTGATTTCGCACATTTTCAATCCAAATTCACAGACAACGGGGCAGAAAGAAGATATACTAATTTTATGTTTTACAATGAGAAACTAGCCACTTATTTTGCTCTACGATATAAATGAAATTCCAAGAAGGCGAGACCTACGAACAATGGTGCCAGCGTGTACAACAGTTCGAGCTCGATCGTGCCCTAAAAAAAATTTCAAACGGTGGTGATCCGAAACTCGTTATGGAAGAAATGAGTAACAGGATGATAGCAAAATTCGCAGATCCTATAATAGTATTTTTGAAAAGGATGTCAACGGTAACCGATTTGGAAGTTTCTAGAGAAAGTTATAAAAAGAATTACATAGATAGATTTTCACCTAAACCAGATCACATGAATGATTCAGAATGATAAATACTATTATAACGGACCTAAGGGCTGTTATAAAGGCATAAGCCAAAAATACTCACTTTATAAGGAGAACACAATATGAGTAAAGTTATCGGTATCGACCTAGGAACCACCAATAGTTGCGTGGCGATCTTAGAAAACAACACAGCAAAAGTCATTGAAAATTCAGAAGGTGCTAGGACTACTCCTAGTATCGTTGCCTATACCCCAGACGAGGTCCTAGTAGGCGCAACTGCTAAAAGACAGGCAGTTACTAATCCTAAAAACACGATCTATGCCGCAAAAAGATTGATCGGTCGCAAGTTCAAAGAACAAGCCGTACAGAAAGATATCGATCTCATGCCTTATGAAATCTTCGAATCAACCAACGGGGATGCTTGGGTTAGGGCTAACGGAAAAGAAATGGCTCCTCCGCAGATCAGCGCTGAAGTTCTTCGCAAGATGAAAAAAACTGCCGAAGACTACCTTGGACAAGAAGTCACTCAAGCAGTGATCACAGTCCCTGCTTATTTCAATGATAGCCAGCGCCAGGCGACCAAAGACGCAGGACGAATCGCCGGTTTAGAAGTACTGAGAATCATCAATGAACCTACTGCGGCAGCATTGGCCTATGGCGTGGACAAAACAGATAAAAAGGATCGCAAAGTTGCTGTTTACGATCTAGGTGGTGGTACTTTTGATGTTTCTATCATTGAAATCGCTAATGTAGACAACGACAAACAGATTGAAGTGCTGTCTACAAACGGTGACACTTTCCTAGGTGGTGAAGACTTTGATCAAAGATTGATGGATCATCTCGTAGATGAATTCAAAAAGTCACATGGTGTAGACCTCAGCAAGGATCCTATAGCTTTACAGAGGATCAAAGCATCTGCCGAGAGGGCTAAGATAGAACTGAGTTCGAATCAACAGACCGAGATCAATGAACCTTATATCGCAATGAGCAATGGTGCTCCAGTACACCTTACTTTCAAAGTCACTCGTGCCAAGTTCGAAAGTTTAGTAGAGGATCTGATCCAGAGAAGCCTAGAACCATGTCGAATCGCGATGAAAGACGCTGGAGTTACACCAAACGATATCGATGAAGTCATCTTAGTTGGCGGTCAAACACGTATGCCCAAGGTGCAGGAAGCAGTCGAGAAGCTGTTCGGTAAAGCACCACGTAAAGATGTCAATCCAGATGAAGCAGTGGCCGCAGGAGCAGCCATCCAGGGAGCAGTTCTCAGCGGCGATCGAACTGATGTGCTATTGCTAGATGTTACTCCATTAAGCCTAGGAATTGAAACCCAGGGCGGTGTCATGACTAAATTGGTACAGAAAAACACCACCATTCCTACTAAGGCCACAGAAACTTTTAGCACAGCACAAGATAATCAACCGGCTGTAACTATCAAGGTTTACCAAGGAGAAAGAGAACTAGTTTCCTATAATAAACTTTTAGGAGAATTCAATCTAGAAGGAATACAACCAGCTCCTCGAGGTATGCCTCAGATCGAAGTTACATTTGATATCGACGCCAATGGTATCATGAAAATCTCTGCCAAAGATAAATCTACTGGCAAAGAAAACAAGATCACTATCAAATCTGACAGTGGTCTCAGCAAAGAACAGATTGAGCAGATGATCAAAGAAGCCGAGGAGAATGCCGAATCTGATAAAAAGCAGCGAGAGCTAATTGATGCGAGAAATCATGCTGAAGGTCAGCTACACAGCGTTAGAAAAGATCTAAGCGAAGTCGGTAGCCAGTTATCAGAAGAAGATAAAGGCAAGATCGACGAAGCTATTAAAAATCTCGAAGAGGTTATGAAAAAGGACTCGGCTGAAGATATCCAGAAATCTACTATGGATCTAGTTACGGCTGCTATGCCTGCGATCATGGCCAAACAAGAGGCAGAAAAGAAAAATGAAAACTCAGGAGAATCTAGCAAAGATGAGCCTGTAGTTGATGCTGAATTTACTGAAGTCAAAAATTGATTTCAGTAAAGGGGGCACCTAATAGGGCCCCATATTATCTTACTTTATAAGGAGAAAATAAAATGACACAGATTGTTAGATTTGATACAAATGCTTTAAACAAAGCTCTGTTGGGATTTGACACATTATTCAACGACTTCGAAAGAAGATTCGCTAATCAGATTAACAATAATTATCCGCCATATAACATTATCAAAACTGGCGAGAACAGTTATGAATTAGAAGTCGCAGTTACGGGGTTTGATAGAGAAGAAATTTCAGTAGAAGTAGATCAAGATCAATTGATCGTACGAGGAGAAAAAGTTCGATCTGATTGGGAAGATCAACAATATCTACATCGTGGTCTGGCCAACAGAGACTTCAATCGAGTTTGGCCTCTAGCAGAGCATATCGAAGTTGGTGAAGTCAAGATCAAAAATGGTGTTTTGACCATCCGCTTAGAGCGTGTAGTTCCTGAATCACTTAAACCTAGACGTTTAGAAATCAAGCAGGACTAAAATAAGGGGCTTCGGCCCCTTAATTATAGCTAAATATTATTATGAGCGCCGAAACAGTTCTAGAAAAATCCCCTAAGATTTTTGAAAAAAACAATCTTCCTAAAAGATATAAAGTCGTGCTTTTCAATGACGACGTGACTCCTTTTGAATTCGTAGTGGCTTTGTTGATGATGATATTTAAACATCCGCAGGATATCGCTGAAGACATATCTATGAAGATACATAAGGAGGGAAGCGG